>Ga0209322_10001698_pt1 | contig 12756 bp, 16 predicted proteins | sample Rifsed19ft1_FD_184013 | JGI IMG/M metagenome (GOLD analysis project Ga0209322, IMG submission 184013) | Soil microbial communities from Rifle, Colorado, USA - sediment 19ft 1 (version 2) | ecosystem: Environmental > Terrestrial > Deep subsurface > Rock core/Sediment | place: Rifle, Colorado... | reverse complement strand
ATCCCCTCGGCGACGACGTCGACGTGGCGGCGCGTTTCCTCGAATTGAGCTCTGATCTCAGGGTCCATGAGCGACGCCAGCCTAACATGCGGCGTTCAGCCGGCGCAAGCGTGTATCCGATTTCAGACAGCCGCGCGCTAGGCGGTGGGGCGGTCCTTGGCGAGCTCGAAGGCTTCATGGAGCGCGCGGACGGCGAGCTCGGTGTACTTGTCCTCGATGACGCACGACACCGCGATCTCGGAGGTCGAGATCATCTGGATGTTGACGCCCTCCTTGGCGAGGATCGAGAACATCCGCGCCGCCACGCCGGAGTGGCTGCGCATGCCCACGCCGACGATGGAGACCTTCGCGACCCGGTCATCGTGGGTGACGCCCTGGGCGCCGATGCGCCGCGCGACCTCTTCCAGGACCGCGACCGCCTTGGCCCGGTCGCCCCGGGCGAGCGTGAAGGAGATGTCCGAGTAGCCGTCGCGGCTGATGTTCTGGACGATCATGTCCACCACCACGTTCTGCTCCGCCACCGCGCCGAAGACCTGAGCCGCGATGCCGGGCCGGTCGGGCACCCGAAGGATCGAGACTTTGGCCTGTCCCCGGTCGTGGGTGATGCCGGTCACCACCGCTTGTTCCATGCCCCTGTCCTCCATGGTCACGAGGGTCCCCGGATCCGGCTTGAAGGTGGAGCGGACGTGGAGCGGGACGCCGTACTTCTTCGCGAACTCCACCGAGCGCGACTGAAGCACCCTGGCTCCGAGGCTCGCCATCTCCAGCATCTCATCGTAGGAAATGCGGGGTAGCTTGCGCGCGTCGGGGACGATGTTGGGATCGGCGGTGTAGACCCCGTCCACGTCGGTGTAGATCTCGCAGACGTCGGCCTTGAGCGCCGCCGCCAGCGCGACGCCCGTGAGGTCCGAGCCGCCGCGGCCGAGGGTGGTGATCTCCTCATCGGCGGTGATCCCCTGAAATCCGGCGACGACCGCGATGTGGCCCCCGTCGAGCGCCTGGGCGATGCGGTCGGACTCGATCTTCCGGATGCGCGCCTTGGTGTGGGCCGTGTCGGTGAAGATGCCGACCTGGGCGCCCGTGAAGGAGCGGGCGGGATGGCCCAGGCTCTGGATCGCCATGGCCAGGAGGGCGATCGACACCTGCTCGCCCGTGGCCAGGAGCATGTCCATCTCCCGCGGCTCCGGACTCGGCGCGATCTGCGCGGCCAGGGCGACGAGCGAGTCGGTGGTCTTCCCCATGGCCGACACGACCACCACGACGCGGTGTCCCTGGCGGGCAGTTTCCACCACGCGGCGGGCGACCGCCTTCATCTTGTCGGGGTCGGCCACCGACGAGCCGCCGTATTTCTGCACGATGAGACTCATCGGCGGCATCCTACACGACGGCGGTCAGCCTCGCAAGGCGATAAGCCCCCACTCAAATGCCCCTCACCTCTTCTCCTCTCCCCAGTGGGGAGAGGTAGGGTGAGGGGGAGAGGATGAAGGTGAGGGGATCATGAGTGGGGTGAGGGGGGAGAGGATTCAGGTGAGGGGGCCGGTCAGCGGCCGGGGCCCGGGCGCGGCCCGTCGTCGTCCCGGGGACCGTCGCGGCGCTGCCTCAAGCGCTCGCGGGCGCGCTGGCGCTCCTCCGGCGTCATCTGCTGCCAGCGCTCCCAGTTCCGGATCACGCGCTCCCGTTCTCCGGGGGACATGGCCTGGAACTGGCGGAAGCGCTCCATGATGCGCTCCTGGCGCTCGGGCGGGAGCCGCTGGAAGCGCTCGTAGGCGCCCTGCAGCTCCTGGCGGCGGGACCCGGGCAGGTCCTTCCAGCGCCGGAAGTCTTCGAGGATGCGCCCGCGCTCCTGCGGGGGAAGCTGGCGGAAGCGCTGGAAGTTCTGCCGGGCGGCCTGCCGCTCCTGGGGCGACAGCTGCTTCCAGTGCCGGTAATTCTCGAGCACCCGCGCGCGCTGCTCGGGGGTGAGCGAGCGCCAGCGCTCGAGGTTCCGCTCGACCAGCGCGCGCTCCTCCGGGGAGAGGTTTTCCAATCCCTGGATGGGAGGCTGCTGGCCCCAGGCGATCTCCGCCGCGCCGGCCGCCAGGAGGGCGGCGAGGGCCAGCAGCCGCAGCAGCCGGAGGGGTGGCGTCATTTCTTTTCCTCCTCCTCCAGGTACCGGAGCCGCTCCAGCAGTCGGAACCGCTCCCAGAATCGCAGGCGCTGGAGCAACTCGCGGTCCTTGGCCACTTCGACCTCGCTCAGGAGGTCCAGATTCTTCAGCATCTCGGCGTCCACGGCCTCATCCTTCGTCTCAGCCGCCCAGGCGCGCATCCCTGCCCCCGGCACGGGTGCGCGACCCGCGAGCCCGACCAGCCCGCAGGCGAACACCGCCAGCATTTTCCACCCCGTCCCAGCCGCCATCAGCCCTTCCGGCCGGGATAGAGCTCATCCAGACGGCGGACGACATCCAGGTCCTCCCAGAGATCCAGGCGCTCGATCACCGCGTACTGGCGGAGAAGGTCGAGCCGGCTCGCCACCACGGTCTCTTCCAGCGAGGCGAGGTCGCCGTTGCCGAGGGGGCCAGAGATCCAGCTCTGGACGCCCAGGATCAGAAGCACCCCCGCCGCGGCGGCCGAGAGCGCCAGCGGGACCGGGCGCCGGAGCCACTGCCATCTCCAGGGACGCCGCCGGGCTTCCAGTTTTTCCCCGAGCTCGGCGCGGTACGCTCCCCAGTGGACCTGGGGCGGCTGGGGCAGGGAACTCCCCAGATCGTTGAGGATCCGCTGGAAGTTCTCCGCGGCGCGGGCGCACTCCGAGCAAGCGGCCAGGTGGTCGGCCACGCTCCGGCGATCGCTCTCGGCCAGCTCGCCCCTCAGGTAGGCGATCAGCAGCGCGTCGGGATGCGGCGTCATCGCCATGTCAGGCGCCTCCCAATGTCTTCCGGAGCGCGGTCAGCGCCCGGTGAAGATGCACGCGGACCGTCGCCTCCGAGCACTTCAGCACCAGCGCGATCTCGGCCGTGGGCAATCCCTCCTGCACCTGGAGGAGGAGCGCTGCCCGTTGCTGGTGTGAGAGTCCGTCCACCGCCGCCCAAAGCCGGCTCATGACCCTGCCCCGGCCCAGCTCCTCCAGGGGATCGTGCGCGGGAGCGGGCAGCCGCTCCACCACCGAGCCCTCGGCCTCGTCCTCGGAGTGCACCGGCGCGACGACGCGGCGCCACCACCGATGCTTGCGTCGGTGATCGAGGCAGAGGTTGACCAGGATCCGGTAGAACCAGGTGGAGAAGCGGGCCCGCCCGCCAAAACTTCCGGCCGCCTGGTAGAGACGGATGAACGCTTCCTGGGAGAGGTCGCGCGCCTCCTCGGCGTCGCGGAGGATCGACCACGCCAGCCGGTAGGCCCGCTGCTGGTAGCGTTCCACCAGGAGGTTGAAGGCCGCTTCGTCCCGGCCGGCCACGCGCTCGCAGAGCGATTCATCGGAGAGCTCCACTGGGGCTGCGTCCTCTCGCGTTCATCTTCCCATACCGCCTTCACCCCCCCTCACCTTTATCCCACTTGGATGCCCCTCACCTCTTCTCCTCTCCCCCGAGGGGAGAGGCAGGGTGAGGGGTGAGAGTGCGCAGGCTCAAGGGGTCGGGCGGGTCGGTTTACTTGCCGTGCCGCTTGTGCCGGACATCGTGCCGGAGCTCTCGCCGGTCGTGGCGGAGGTCCCGGCCATCGTCCCGGCGATCCTTCACGTCCTCGCGCAGCTCCTGCCGGTCGCCGCGGAGTTCCCGCCGCGCCTGGCGGATGGCGTCCTTGTCCCCGGACTTGATCGCTTCGCGCAGGGCCTGGCGGTCCTCATGGAGCTCGCGCCGGTCCTGGCGGATCTCCCAGGTGTCCTCGCGGATCTCCCGGCGGTCCTGCCTGATGTCCTGCAGGTCGTCCTTGATCTCCTGGGCCCCGACCGAGGGCGCCCACAGGGCCACGACCAGGGCCCCGCCCACCGCGATTGTCGCCAGTGCCTTCATCGACCCGTCCTCCTTGGTGAAGTTTGACTTCTTACCCGATTGGACGGGGGCCGGGGGCGGGACGTTTACAGGAGGGAGGGGCCCTCTTTAACGCAATAACGCATGCCTGACCCCATTTACTGATGGGCCTCGGCGCGGGCCTGTTCGGTGGCCTTGCGGAGGGAGACTCCCTGGGCCAGCAGGAAGGCCCAGCCGAGGAGCGTCAGCGGGATGAAGCCGGCGGCGTGGTAGAGGAAGGAGAAGCTGACCGCCTCGACCCCCGTGACCGCGTAGATGGCCAGGGCCTGGACGATGAAGAACTGCACCGTGCCCACGTAGCCAGGGGCTGAGGGGAGCGAGACCGCGATACCGGTGAAAGCGAGCACGGTCAGCGAGGCGGAGGCCGGGAGCGCCAGGCCTACCGAGCGGAGCGCCGCCCAGACCGCCCCGGCGTTCAGGATCCAGATCAGCACGGTCCACCCGAGAAGGGGTCCCAGGTGCGGTCCGGGCCGGAGGCTCTGGAGCCCGATCGCGAACAGGGCCAGCCAGCGCCGGACGGTCGCCCCGAGCCGGGGGATCCGCGTGATCCAGCGATTCAGCGGCCCCCACCCCCGGGCGAGCAGGATCAGCATCCCCATCGCCAGCAGATCGATGGCCAGGAGCGTCAGCGCCCCGGTCTTGAGCCAGAGGGGAACCTTCACCACTACGACCACGCCGCCCAGGATGAGGAGGATCGAAAAAGCGTCCAGGCCACGCTCCACCGCCAGCGTCGCCAGGGCGGTCCAGAAGGAGAGCCCCGTGCTCCGCGCCGCCAGGTAGGCGCGCAGCAGCTCCCCCGCGCGGAGGGGCAGGAGGTTATTGCCCATGAAGCCGATCGCCGTTGCGGACACCAGGGGCCAGGAGGCCGGAGCCGCCGGGTGGAAGAACAATGCCCAGCGGACGCCGCGAGCCCCGACCATGGCCAGGTGGGCGGTTACCGATAGCGCGAGCCACCCCCAGTGGGTCCGGCCCAAGTGGGAGAGCAGCTCGGCGAGCGAAATGTTCCGGAGGACGAGGTAGAGGAGGCCGGCGCTGACGGCGAGCCCGAAGAGGAGCCGGACCACCCGCGCGCCCACCCGCCCGTCACTCACTGGTCTACCTTCATAGCATGACTCCGAGCTTGTTCGGGCGCGGGCTTTGCCCGCGCAACCTGGGGGGAGGTATCGGAAGGGGGGCGGAGCCCCCCTCCGAACAAGCTCACAGGCCGAGCTGGGCGAGGACGGCGTCGAGGCGGGGCGGCACCGAGATGGGGCGCGAGGCCGACTCGAGCGCGGTGTCCGGGTCCTTGAGGCCGTGGCCCGTGAGCGTCAGGACCAGGGTCGAGCCCGGCTCGAAGCGCTCCGCTTTTACCATCTTTATCAGGCCGGCGACGGACGCCGCCGAGGCGGGCTCCATGAAGATGCCCTCCTCGCGGGCCAGGAGGCGGTAGGCGCGGAGGATCTCCTCGTCCGTGACGGTCTCGATCCAGCCGCCGGAGTCCTTCATCGCCTCGACGGCGGGCCCCCAGTTGGCGGGATTGCCGATGCGGATCGCCGTGGCGATGGTCTTGGGCTCGGGGATCACGCGGTTCTCGAAGATGGGCGCCGCGCCGGCGGCCTGGAAGCCCACCATCCGGGGCAGCTCCTTGGCGCGCCCCGCCCGGTGGTACTCGCGGTAGCCGCGCCAGTAGGCGGTGATGTTGCCGGCGTTCCCCACCGGGATCAGGTGATAGTCCGGGGCGCGCCCGAGCTGGTCCACCACCTCGAAGGCCGCGGTCTTCTGCCCCTCGAGGCGGAAGGGGTTCAGCGAGTTCACCAGCGTGACGGGGTGCTTCTCGGCGATCTCCATGACGATGGCCAGCGCCTGGTCGAAGGAGCCGTCGACCATCAGGACGGTGGCGCCGTGGATCGCGGCCTGGGAGAGCTTGCCGATCGCGACGGCTCCCCGCGGCACCATCACGACCGCCTTGATCCCCGCGCGGGCCGCGTAGGCGGCGGCCGAGGCTGAGGTGTTTCCCGTCGAGGCACAGATGACCGCGCGTGACCCCGCTTCGAGCGCCTTCGAGATGGCCATGGTCATGCCGCGGTCCTTGAAGGAGCCCGTGGGGTTGAACCCTTCGCACTTCAGGTAGATCGCCAGGCGTGGGTCCGTCGCATCCCCCAGCCGCAGGGCGGGCAGCAGCGGCGTGTTCCCCTCGAGCAGCGTGACGACCGGCGTCGCCTCGGAGACCGGCAGGAACTCCCGGTACCGCTCGATCACACCGGGCCAGGAGTTCATCACAGATCCCCGCCCTCGAACGCGTAGTCGCGCGCCGACGTCGCGTGTCTTATCACGGCTCGCCGCCCTCGACGCGGATGGAGACGGTTTTGCCGGCGACGACGGGTAGCTTGTCGATGGCCGCCAGCGCGTGCCGCATGTCCCCCTCGCGGGCCTCGTGGGTCATCATCACCACCGGGACGGCCTCGGCCGCCGCGCGTCCCTTCTGGAGGACGGAGGTGATGGAGATGTTGTGCTGGCCGAGGATGCCCGCCACCTGCGAGAGGACGCCCGGCCGGTCCAGCGCCATGACGCGGAGGTAGTAGGGGCAGCGGATCTCGTCCATGGGCTGGAGGGGGAGCGGGCGGGCGGCGATGGAGGGAAGCTCCACCGAATGGGAGGAGACGCCGTGGGCCAGGCTCCGGGCGATCTCCAGCACGTCGCTCCACACGGCGGAGGCCGTCGGCATCTGGCCCGCGCCCCGGCCGTAGAACATGAGATCCCCGACCGCGTCGCCCGTGATGAACACCGCGTTGAACACGCCCGAGACGGCGGCCAGCGGCGACGACGCGGGAATCATGGTGGGGTGCACTCTGATTTCCAGACGGCCGTCCGAGGTCTTGGCGATGGCCAGGAGCTTGATCCGGTAGCCGAGCTCGGCGGCGTAGGCGATGTCCTGGCGGGTCACGGCGGTGATCCCCTCGGTGTAGATGTCCTTGAGGTCCACCGACGTCCTGAACGCCAGCGTCGCCAGGATCTGGAGCTTGTGGGCCGAGTCCAGCCCCTCGACGTCGAGCGTGGGGTCCGCCTCGGCGTAGCCCTTGGCCTGGGCCTCCTTCAAGACCTCGGCGAAGTCGCGCCCCTCCTCGGTCATCTTGGTGAGGATGTAGTTCGAGGTGCCGTTGATGATGCCGTGCACGGACAGGATGCGGTTGGCGGCCAGCCCCTCTTTGATCGACCGGATCAGCGGGATGCCGCCCGCGACGGCCGCCTCGAAGCCGAACATGACGCCCCGCCGCCGCGCCTCGTCGAACAGCTCGGTCCCGTGATGGGCCAGGAGCGCTTTGTTGGCGGTCACCACGTGCTTGCCCGCCTGGAACGCGCGGAGGATGAAGCTCCGGGCCGGCTCCAGGCCGCCCAGGAGCTCGATCACGATCTGGACGTCGGGGTCGTCGAGGACCCGCTGCGCGTCGGGGACCAGCGGCAGGCTCTTGAGGTCCAGCCCTTCGCGCGGGCGCGCGAGGTCCTGGTCGGCGACGCGGTGGAGGAGGAGCCGGCAGCCGGCGCGCTCTTCGAGCTCGGCGCGGTGGGCGTTCAGGATCTTCACGACGCCGCTGCCGACCGTGCCCAGGCCCAGCAGGCCGACCCTCACCACCGCGTTGGCTGTCGAGGTCATTCCGTTACCTGCCGCTCGAGGACCCCCTCACCCCCCCTCACCCCACTCATAATCCCCTCACCTTCATCCTTTCCCCCTCACCCTGCCTCTCCCCACTGGGGAGAGGAGAAGAGGTGAGGGGCGTATGAGTGGGGAAGGGTGAGGGGGAGAGGAGAAAAGGTGGGAAGCATTTAAGTGGGGCAGGGGTGAGGGGGAGCGTCATCGAGAGAAGAGGGACTTGAGCCCGCGGAGGGCCTGGCGGATTCGCTGCTCGTTCTCCACCAGGGCGAAGCGCACGTACCCCTCCCCGTACTCGCCGAAGCCGATACCGGGCGACACGGCGACCTTGGCGTCCTGGATCAGGAGCTTGGCGAACTCGAGCGAGCCCATGGCGCGGAACGGGTCGGGGATGGGCGCCCAGACGAACATGGTGCCCTTGGGTTTGGGCACGCTCCACCCCTGCTTGTTCAGCCCGTCCACCAGCACGTCACGGCGCCTGCGGTGCACTTCGACGATGTCGGCCACCACCGACTGCTCGCCCTCCAGCGCGATGATGCCGGCGATCTGGATAGGCTGGAAGACGCCGTAGTCCAGGTAGGATTTGATTCGCGCCAGGGCGTGGATCATCTGGCGGTTGCCGCAGACGAAGCCCAGCCGCCAGCCCGGCATGTTGTACGACTTCGATGTCGAGAACAGCTCGACACCGACCTCCTTGGCCCCCGGCACCTCGAGGAAGGACGGGGCGCGGTAGCCGTCGAAGGTGAAGTCGGCGTAGGCGAAGTCGTGGACGACCATCAGCCGGTGCTCCTGGGCGAACGCTACAACCTTCTCGAAGAAGGGGCGGTCCACGCACATCGTGGTCGGGTTGTGGGGGAACGAGAGGATCAGCAGTTTGGCCTTGGGCCACGACAGCCGGGCCGTCTCCTGGAGGCGAGCGAAAAAGTCTTCGCCGGGCACCAGGGGCACGGAGCGGAGGTCCCCATCGGCGATGACCACCGAATAGGAATGGATGGGATAGGTCGGGTTCGGCACCAGGACCCCGTCCCCCGGCTGGAGCACGGCCAGCGCCAGGTGGGCGAGCCCCTCCTTGGCGCCGATCGTGACGATCGCCTCGCTCTCCGGATCGAGCTCGACACCGTAGCGGTCCCGGTACCACTTCGTGATCGCCACGCGGAGCCGCGTGATCCCGCGCGAGGCGGAGTAGCGGTGGTTCCGAGGGTTCTGGGCCGCCTCCACGAGCTTGGCGACGATATGCTTGGGGGTGGCTTGGTCGGGGTTGCCCATTCCCAGATCGATGATGTCCTCGCCGCGGGCCCGCGCCTTGGTCTTGAGGTCGTTGACGATGGCGAAGACGTAGGGGGGGAGGCGCTTGATCCGATAGAACTCGTCCATGCGGGGGTACCTGTAACCGTTGATGATACGCTTGGCCTCTCAGAACTGTCAAGAAATGGGGGCTTTACGCCCCTTCCGCGCCTGCCCCGACCGGGCGGCGACGCGGGCTAACCTAGCAATTCTAGCGTTGGAATCTGACGCCCCCTCGCCGGACCGGCCGCCTGGCATATCCGTTGCTTCTGAGGACGTCAGCCATGGGCAAACCGTGGAAGAAAAACCTGCTGGAGGCGCTCAGCCGGGAGCACAGGTGCGAGAGCTCGACCGTGGTGCCGCCGCCCTACGGCCACGACTGCGCGGTGTGCGGCAAGCCCGTGGGGAAGGGCCACCCGCTGCACCACGCCGAGCGCCCGTTCCGGAGCGAGGTCAGCCTGATTTCGCCCCCTCAATTCCGGGGTTGACACCACCCGGGGAACGATGCTAAAAAAACGTAACTTTCCTGCCCATCTGCTCCCAATATAAGAGAAGGAGGTCGCGATGTTCGGACGGAGTAGCACGCAGCGACCCGGCAGCCAGCAGAGAACCGACAACGGCCAGCCCGGCATCCCCGCCACCCTCCTCACCGTCGTCGGCGACCACGCCCGGATGGAGGGCAAGTTCGAAATCGCCGACTCGATCCAGATCGAGTGTGAGGTCGGGGGCGAGCTGAACGTGGGGGGCAAGCTCGTGATCGGCCAGAAGGGCGTGGTGACCGCCGACGTCAGGACCGTGGACGCCATCATCATGGGCCAGTACGAGGGCAACATGGTGGCCACGGGCAACGTGGAGATCGCCGCGACGGGGCGGGTCAGCGGCAATATCGAGACGGATTCCCTCGTGATCTCCAAGGGCGGCTTCTTCAACGGCAACGTCATCAAGATCAAGGACAGGGAAAGGGAGGCCGAGGCCCAGAAGGGTCCCCGTCCCGTGTACCTCGTGGAAGAGAAGCGGCTCGGGCAGCAGATTAACCGACCATAAATGTTCTGGCACCGAAAGCGCGCCTCGTCGGCCCAGCGCGGCAACCTGACCGCGTTCATCGACGAGGGGTCGGAGATCGAGGGGAAGTACACGTTCAGCGGGACCGTCATGCTGAACGGGAAGTTCCAGGGGGAAATCGCCTCCACCGACACGCTGATCATCGGCGAGCGGGGGGTGGTCAACGCCACGGTTCGGGCCGGCACGGTGATCATCAACGGGGAGCTGGTCGGCAACGTGCAGGCCACGGAGCGGGTCGAGCTGAAGGGGACTGCCCGCGTCTTCGGCGACGTGGAGGCGCCCGTGATCGTCGTCGAGGAGGGGGTGCTCTTCGAGGGGCACTGCCGGATGACCAAGACCAAGCCGGCGGAGGCCGCTCGGGACACACGGGAATTCTCGGTGGTGCCGCTCAAACGCTGACGGGATTGACGGCGGATTCGGCTACAATGACGTGCAGTGAACCCGGGATGCGGCTCCCCGGTGGGATTGGGGGAGGCGTGGTCCGCAACGCGAGGCACGACCATGAGGAAGCCGAAGCGGTTCAACCTCCTGATCGTCCACGGCGACGGCACGCGGGTCCTTCGCCTGAACTTTCCTCGGTGGATCCTCTACGGAGGGTTGACGGCCCTGGCCCTGGCGGTTTCCACGCTCGGGGCCATCTACGGTGACTACATCTCGCTGAAGCGGCAGTTCTCGCACGTCGCGGCGCTCCAGCAGCAGGTCGTGGAGCAGCGGATCCTTATCGACTCCTTCCACGGCCGGATCGCCGAAGTCCGCAGCGAGGTCTCCACGTGGCGGGCGCTGCACGCCAAGATCTGGGAGCCCTTCGGCCCCGAGGAGGGCCCGGCCAAGAAAGGGACCGGCATCGGTGGTGGCGAGCCGGTGCGCGCCGCACTCCCCGGGGACCGCGTGGCCCTCTCCCGGGAACTGGACCTCCTCAGCGCCACGGTCAACGAGGAAGGGCAGAGCCTCCGCGCCCTGGAGCGCTTCATGGTCAAGGCCGGACGCGTGCTGGCCGCGCTGCCGTCGCGGTGGCCGGTTCGCGGGGCGGTGAACTCGGAGTACGGCCGGCGGCTCTCCCCGTGGACCGGGGCCCCCGAGTTCCACAGCGGCATCGACATCGCCTCCGAGCGCGGCACGCCCGTGAAGGCGCCGGCGCCGGGCACGATCGTCTTCGCCGGCGCCCAGGCGGAGTACGGCAACACCGTGATCCTCGATCACGGCCACGATATCAGGTCCCTCTACGGCCACCTCCAGAAGATCCACGTGACCCAGGGCCAGCGCGTGGAGCGCGGCCAGCTCATCGCGCTCAGCGGCAACACCGGCAAGACCTCCGGCCCCCACCTCCACTACGAGATTCTGGTCAAAGGGCAGGTCGTCAACCCCCGCGGCTATTTGTGGGATTAGCCCCTCACCCTGCCCTCTCCCCCTGGGGGGGAGAGGATAAAGGTGAGGGGGTCTAGTGGGGGAGCTGGAAGGTGGCTTCGCCTTTGTTGCCGTCGGAGAGGATCAGGGTGTAGGCGCCGGGGGGGACGTCGAAGACCAGGGACCCGTTGATCGTGAAGCCCGGCGACATGGCCTGGAGGCTCCCCAGGCCGATCCCGCGCTGCCGGGCCTTCGGGCTTTCCTCGTACTCCCTGCCCGCCGCGTCTACGAGCCGCGCCCGGGGGAACGGCAGCGGCTTCGTCCCGTTGTTCGTGACCGTCAGATAGACCACGTAGAACCTGGTATCCGGGGCCGCCGCCCGCTCCCCGCGCCCGAGCTGGTCCTGCCACTGGGTGGCCAGCACGCGGTAGGTGAACACCCCGACCTTGGCGTCCTCCCCCAGCGCGACGCGCCGCGGCCCCACGGCGCATCCGGCGATCAGGAGCGCGAGCAGCGCCAGCGTCGAAACGCGCCCAATCATGAGTGCTTCCTCAGAAACTGGAGGCAGGCGTCGTTGAAGGCGGGGGCCTGCTCCCAGAGATAGCCGTGGCCGCCACCCTCGATCACGGAGAGCTCGGCGCCCGGAATCCGCGCGTGGAGCTCCTGCGAGAATCGAGGGGGGACGAAGATGTCATCGGCTCCCGCTGTGATCAGGGTCGGACAGCGAATCTGATCGAGGCGTTCGAGGGTGTCGTGAGCCCAGCAGGCCTCGGCCTGTCGGGTCAGCCCGGCGAGGCTCGCGGGGTAGGGATGGTCCACCATGATGCGGACCATCATCTCCACGTTGTCCGCGTGCTCGGCGTACGTGCGGGGGCTCAGAACCCACGTAAGGAGCAGGCGGACGTACTCCTCCCGGCCGAGAGCCGCCCGGGCGTGGAGCAGCGACTGACCGACGGCGCGCAGGAACGGATCCACGCGGGCCAGCGTGGCGTGGAGCTGGAGGGTGCGGACCCGCCCGGGGCAGGTGATGGCCATCTCCTGGGCGATCATGCCGCCCATGCTGAGGCCGGCGACGTGGGCCCGGTCGATCCCGAGCGCGTCCAGGAGCCCCACGGTGTCGTCGGCCATCGTCCGGATCGTGTACGGGGTATCAGGCTGGTCCGAACGCCCGGCTCCGCGATTGTCCGGGCTGATGCAGCGGAACCCCGGCGAGAACGCCTGCGCCTGAAGGGCCCAGGCCGTGTGATCGCCGCCCCAGCCCATGAGCAGAACCAGCGGGTCGCCCACTCCCGCCTCCTGGTAGTGGATGTTGATCCCATTCACGCGAGTTGTTGGCATTGGGCGTGCCTCATGTGCCCCCTCACCTTCATCCTCTCCCCCGGTGGGGGAGAGGGCGGGGTGAGGGGGTCAGGTGGTCAGGGGCCTCAGGTGATGA
>Ga0209322_10001695_pt1 | contig 12771 bp, 13 predicted proteins | sample Rifsed19ft1_FD_184013 | JGI IMG/M metagenome (GOLD analysis project Ga0209322, IMG submission 184013) | Soil microbial communities from Rifle, Colorado, USA - sediment 19ft 1 (version 2) | ecosystem: Environmental > Terrestrial > Deep subsurface > Rock core/Sediment | place: Rifle, Colorado... | reverse complement strand
CTCACTGGTTCCTGTGTATTAAGGAAAAGGAAGATTCCAGCTTTTTGTGAGACCTTAAAGACCCGCCACTTGGAGGGTATGGGTCTCACGAGGCAACTTTATTTTGAGAAAATAGATTGGCTGCAATGACAGCCTGTCCGAGGGATATTCCGCCGTCATTGGTCGGGACATTCTTATGGATGAATACCTTGAATTCAGGGTTCAGTTTATTTAATGTCCTATCCAATAAAAATATGTTTTGAAAACAACCTCCACTTAAAACTACCTTGTCAATTCCTGTGTCAATCTTTATTTTTTTACATACTTCAGCAATAATCTCTGATAGGGTGTTATGAAATTTTGCTGATATTATAGTATGGTCAACACCATTTAATAAATCATTTACAATCCCCTGAATTAGAATCCGTGTATCAATAATTAAAGGCTGATAGCTGATAGCTGATAAATGATAGCCATAGGAATCTTTAACTGATTTATCAGTCATCATTTCCAATCTGACAGCAGCCTCACCTTCAAATGTAACAGCATCAATTCCATTAATAATAGAAGATACTGCATCAAAGAGCCTCCCGGCACTTGATGTCTCCACAGTATTTATTCTGTTATCCATCATTTTTAAAATAATTTTAGTTTTATCTTTATTTTGTTTTGTAAAGGGAATATTTAATTTTAAAAAATCCATTCCATAGGTATCATATAAATGACTCAATGCAATACGATAAGGTTCTCTTATTGCCTTATCGCCTCCCGGCAGCGGAACATATCTAAAATGTCCCGCCCTCTCAAATTCTTTATAATCAGCGATTAGAAACTCTCCGCCCCATATAGCACCGTCTGTTCCATAACCTGTCCCGTCCCATGCAATACCTATAACTTTCTCTCTTATATGATTCTCTGCCATACAAGATGCAATATGAGCATGGTGGTGTTGGATTGGAACAGTGATAAGTGATGAGTTATGAGTTTTTAGTTCTTTTGCAAATTTTGTAGTCCAATAATCCGGATGTAAGTCGTGGGCAATAATTACTGGCTCAACCCTGAAACTGTTTTTAAGGTTTTTAAGTGTCTCTTTAAAAAATTCTATAGCCTCATAATTTTCCAAATCTCCTAAATGCTGGCTCATGATTGCATAATGCCCTTTTGTCAGTGTAAATGTATTCTTCAATTCTCCTCCACACCCAAGGATCTCAGGCATTTCAATTCCAAGTTCAATAGGGTAGGGGACATATCCCCTTGACCTCCTGATAACGATAACCTCCCTTTTATCCCCTCCTTCAGAAGGAGGGGCGAGGGGTGGTATATACTCTCTTACAATAGAATCATCTACCCGCATATAAATGTCCCTATTATGAAAGAGGAAGAAGTCTGCAATATCTGATAATTTCTCAATTGCCTCATCGTTATTAATGACTATTGGCTCTTCACTTAGATTTCCACTTGTCATAACTAATGCAATAAAATTTAAATCTTTTACTACAGAGGGCACAGAGAACTCAGAGGATTTTAAATCTAATCTCTGCGGGGAAGTATCTATTCTGTGATGAAACAAAAGGTAGTGTAAAGGTGTATAGGGAAGCATTACACCGAAGTAATTATTATCGGGTGCAACATATTTAGAGATAGGATTCATGTAGTGCGAGGCTTTAGCCTCGCTTTTTTTAAGAAGAAGGACAATAGGCTTTAATTCGTTATTAAGTAACATTACACTTGAGTTAGATACATTACATATTTTTTTTACAATATCTATATCAGGACACATTATTGCAAAGGGCTTATTACTTCTTCTCTTTTTCTCTCGTAGTTTCCTTACAGCTTCATCATTTGTAGCATCACAGGCAATATGAAATCCCCCAAGACCCTTTATTGCCCCAATCGCACCTTGTTTTAGTAATTCAATCGCTGCCTTTAATGGATTTTTTTTATCAATTCTTAATTCATAATTCATAATTCTTAATTGTAATTGTGGTCCACATACATGACATGCATTCGGCTGTGCATGAAATCTCCTGTCTTTTGGGTCATGATATTCTCTTTCACAATCTGGACACATTTTAAATTTAGCCATTGTTGTCTTTGGCCTGTCATAGGGAATATCCAGAATAATAGAATATCTTGGCCCACAATTAGTGCAATTTGTGAAAGGGTATTGATAGCGTCTATCGTCAGGACTTAATAATTCTGAAAGGCAGTCAGGACAGGTTGCTATATCTGGAGATATGAGGGCAAATTTACCATCAGGTAGGCTTTCTCGTATCTCAAAGGATGTATAACCACACAGGCTTAGCCTCTCGGCTACCTCAATATTTTCAATTCTGGATAGGGGAGGGAGTTTTATTTTGGATTTTGGATCTTGGATTTTGGATTTAGGATTAAGACTGGAGAGGAATTCATCTATCTTTTGAGGCTCACCTTCTATATCTATTTTTACACCTTCAGATGAATTAAGGACATAACCTTTTAGTCCAAGAGATGTTGCCAGATTGTAAACAAAGGGTCTGAAACCTACACCCTGAACGATACCGGTTATTTTTATTTCTTTTCTTGAATAATTAGCCACAGATTTTCACAGATGAACACGGCAGGAAATTATAAAATTTAAGCCGCAGACTTTCACTGACTTAAATCACTTTATTTTAAGTCCGTGTTAATCCGTGGCTAATTAAGTTTTTGTTCTTCTCGGGTTTTTCCTTTTACCCAATTGCACCACCTATCAAGTCCTTCTCCACTTCTGCATGATACCTCAAATATATTCAAATCTGGATTTATCTCAAGGGATTCTTTTTTAATTTTATCTATACTGCAGTCTGTATAAGGCAGAAGGTCAGTCTTATTAATAATTAAGACCTTTGCCTCCCTGAATATTCCGGGATACTTTTTAGGTTTATCATCACCTTCCGTTATGCTCAATATGACAGCCTTTGCATCTTCTCCAAGATTAAAGTTCGCAGGGCATACAAGATTCCCCACATTTTCTATAAAAAGAATATCAAGACCATTTAGAGGGAAATCCCGAAGTGAGGTTCTAATCATATTGCTGTCAAGATGGCATGCACCATTTGTATTTATCTGAATAACCCTTGCACCTGTCTTCTCAATCCTTTCAGCATCTCTTGTTGTCGCAATATCACCTTCTATTACCCCAATAGAAATACCCCCCCACTTCCCCCCTTTGGAAGGGGGGGATGAAAGGAGGAGTATTGTTTTTTCCAATAGGGAGGTCTTACCAGCACCAGGTGAGCTTATCAGGTTTATGACAAAGAGCCCATTTTCCTTAAAAAGTCCCCTGTTCTCTTCAGCTATACTATCATTAGCTTTTAATATATTTGATACTACCTTAATCTTCATTACTCTACCTCAAGTTCATCTACAAACAGTTCTCTACCACTAATTATCTCAATATCATTATTATTGCAGGTATTGCATTTAAAAATATAATTATTAATCTGGAAATTACTACCGCAGTTTTTACATTTTCCTGCCAGAGGGATATGGTCTATTAAGAGTTCTGCATCTCTGGCAATGGTATTAGTCTTCAATGTCTCAAAACAAAAAATTATGGAGTCTATGACAACGCCTGACATCTCTCCAATTTTTAGCCCTATCTTAATAATCTTTTTGGCATTATTTTTTCTTGCCTCTGACTCTGCTATATCAAGGATATTCTGAACAATTGATAGCTCGTGCATGACGAAAAAAGTTTATCAGTATTTTTAGTTTAATTCTATCATATTTTCAGATGAAATATTTAGGTGAAAAAAATCATAAAGATAATATATATGTTTTTCTATTGACACATTTATATCTTTTTGTTAAATTACATACCAACTGGTAGGTATGAAGGGTTATGAAATCGACAAAAGAGACTTCTTCAACAAAAGAGCAATTGCTTCAAACGGCGATGGAATTGATGCTTGCAAAAGGATTTACCGCCGTTACGGTAGATGAAATCTGCGAAAAGACAGGGGTTACCAAAGGGGGCTTTTTTCATTATTTCGAGAGTAAAGAGGATTTGGGAAAAGCCGTCCTTGAATATTACTGGCAGTCTCAAGTGCAGATGGTTCAGGAAATGCCTTTCCATTCAATAAAAGACCCGCTCAAGAGACTGCATGGATTTCTCGACTCTTTTGCAGATAGAGCAAGAGACCCTCAAATTACAAAAAGCTGTCTTATCGGTAATTTTTCTCAGGAGCTTTCCTCTACTTACCCGGGAATACGAACTCTTTGTGATAGGAAATTTTCCCTGTTCGCTGATATGCTCAAACAGATTCTCGATGAAGCCAAACAGATGTATGCTCCCCGCTCACGGTTTGATACGCGAGGTTTGGCAGAACACTTCATCGCTATATTTCAAGGGGCATTAATTTTATCGAAGGCGAAACAGGATACAAAGGTGATTGAAGAAAACATCCGGCATTTCAGGCAGTATGTTGAAACCTTATTCAAAAGGGGACGAAAATAGGCGGTCAAATGAACAAAACTCAGGCTAAAGCCTGCGGCTACCGATTTTTCGATGGTAGCCGCACCCTTTATGGGTGCGAACCCTTAAGAGAAAGGGGGTGAACAAGATGAAGATAAAAAAGATAGCAAAGGTTTCAAAGGGTCTCTGCAAATGCAAAGGTTCTTGTTAAACGAAGATGGGATACAAAAAATTTTATATTCTATAAGGAGGATTATGTCAGCGAATAAAATTGCATTGGTAACAGGGGCTAATAAGGGTTTAGGATTTGAAACAAGCCGCCAGCTTGCACTTAAAGGCATCAAAACCTTCATGGGTGCAAGAGACATTTCTAAAGGTGTGTCGGCTTCAAAAAAATTGAAGGATCAAGGACTTGATGTAGAGTGTATAGAGTTGGATATTACAAATTCAAACCACATCAAAGAGGTGAAGCAATATTTTGAAAAGCATTATGGAAAGCTGGATATTTTGGTGAATAATGCGGGCATGGTGCATCCCGAAGAGCCGTTGTTTGCAAACAGCGTCGGGACAGTATCCCCTGTGGCTCTACGAAAGATTTTTGATGTAAACTTATTTGGGCAGGTAGAGCTGACTCAGGCACTTCTCCCACTTTTGAGAAAAAGCGATGCCGGACGAATTGTGAATGTTTCAAGCATCTTAGGGTCACTTACGATTCAAAGCGATCAGAAGTCGGATTATTCACAGGTTAAACCATTTTCGTATGATGCATCGAAAGCGGCATTGAATCAATTTACCGTTCACCTTGCTTCACTTTTAAGAGATACACCTATAAAAGTCAATTCCGCACATCCGGGCTGGGTCAAGACCGATTTAGGGACTGACATGGCTCCAATGGGAGTTGAAGAAGGCGCAAAGACCGCTGTAAGGCTTGCGACTCTCAATCAGGATGGACCAACCGGTAAATTCTTTCATTTTGATGATGAGGTTCCATGGTAGAAAATAAGAAGGAAGGGAAAGATTATTAGCCACAGATTTGCACAGATAAACACACAAGTCATTAGTCATTGGTAACTAATGACCAGTGAATAATGTCAGCTGGCGGATATATAATTTTCTTTACAACAATGATAAAGGGGGCGATTACAAAATAACTATTACGTTATTCCCAAAGGGTGTCAGTTTTTTCCACCATTTCTCTCAAGAGTGACAGGGTTTTCTCTGCTTCAGCTTCATCAAGTTTCTGGATGGCTGAACCTGCATGGACAATGACATAGTCTCCTATCTTAACATCATCAAGGAGCATGAGGTTTATTTCCCTTTTTACTCGACCTACCTCTGCCATGCCGAGGTATCCATTTATTTCAATAACCTTCATCGGAATTGCTAAACACATAAATAAGTTGAGGAGTTAGAGAGTTTAGGGGTTGTGGAGTTTTTAATTCTTTGACTCTCTAACTCCTTAACTCCTAAACTCTTTAACTCTTCTATCACCAGATTAACCATATTTGGTATTTTTTTTTCAATTTCAGGTGTAAGTTCTGTTCCCCAATTACTGCAATCTTTTGGCTGAATGGCTATTATTGTTGTATCAGGAATTTTGCCAAGCATTTTTTTTAAAGTAAGTGTTTCTAAAATACCTATCTGGTGAGGCGAGAATTTCTTTGAGATGCTTGATGGCATATCTTCAAATTTAAAGCGATATAAAGAGCCCGGCTCATCATTTCCTTGAACTGCATCCACTATAATAAGATGTTCTACACCATCTAATAAATCAATCAGTCCAAAGCCTGCGGTTCCACCATCTATAATTTCAACATTTGGAGGGAATTTATAGTCCCTCTGCAATCTCTCAACAGCCCTGACCCCTACACCTTCGTCTTTAAGGAGAATATTACCAACACCGAGTATAAGTATCTTTGGTGTTGAATTATCCATTTCGTTTTCTATACTTCTCACTGAATTTAATCCCCATCAAAAATACTGTGAGGTTTTATGTTGTTGTCTTTCTTTTCTTCTTTCAGGGATGTCTTAAAAATTTCCTCGGATATTTTTCTCTTTTTGTCCTGCTCTTTTTTTAAGTCATCGAATTTCGTGGATGTAATCTTTTCCTTATCCTTTTTAACCTTGAGAATTGCATCTGCGAACCTGTCTCCGGTTGACTGTTCTATTATCGGCTTGCGGGTCTCTAAGACTTTGCCAGTTATCCTGTCAACAACAAGGATTGCTCCGCAATCAGGGCATGTAATTTTTAGCTCTTTATCCATGAAATTATAAAAACTTGACAGGATTAACAGGATAATCAGGATAAATTAAATCAAGTTCCCCCTTTTTAAATTCTGTATATCCTGTCTGAATTTAGGTTTTTGTTCTGATTGGAGTATAGACTTTATAAGGATTGTTGTCAAGGAGGCTTAGGAAAACCCCCATCTAAAGAGTTATCCTTGAATGGGGATTTATATTAGCCCGTCCGTTTTAACTTATAACCTGTAAAGATAGACCAGAATGTGCTATCCCTGTCTGTCAGGTTTTTAAGTATAACCATATATACATGGACAGGGACTGTTATAATGAATATCCACATTATGGCAAAATGGACAAGACGGGTTATCGGCATACCACCGAGGATGTTATTAACCCAGCCAAAGGCAGTTCTTGAATCCCAGATGCCGAAGATATTTCCACTATAAATAGCAAAACCTGTCAGTGTCTCAATTATCAATAGCAGACCCCAGAAAAAATATGTAAGTGCCTGCAGCGGATTAAACTTGCCGTATTCCTCATGTGTATCTTTTAAGAATAGATAATAGGCAAGCATATCAGGGATAGTTTTAATTTTATTCCATGTCGGCAGGTATTCCCATATATCTTTATCAAAATAAAGCTGGGCGATGAAGCTGAGAATGATTATATACATTGAAATAAAGTGGAAAAATCTCATCAAATTCATCAACTGACTATCTTCTTCAGGGGATAGAAATGGCCAGTAGATATAATAACCTGTGAATATAAGTGTGAAGATGGAAATGGCTCTTAGCCAATGATTCATCCTGTAAACGAGATTCCACTCGTAAATCTTTTCATAATGTAAATCAGCCATTATCCCACCTCCTTAGGAAACCCTGAATTTTCTTATTTCATTCGTTTCAGGGTCTATGATATGGACAGTGCAGGCGATACATGGGTCAAAGGAATGGACGACTCTCAATACCTCCACAGGACGCTTCGCATCTACAACAGGAGTCCCTACAAGGGCTTCTTCTAACGGGCCTCGGACACCCTTCTCATCCCTTGGTGAGACATTCCATGCAGTTGGTGTAATAATCTGATACTTGTCAACCTTTCCCTGTTTTAATGAGTACCAGTGTCCGAGTGCACCCCGCGGTGCCTCCCAGAGACCCGTACCTATTCCTGAGTCAGGCATCTGATGCGGTGTATATACCTCATTTTTGCCTGTCTTTAGATTTTCTATAAGTTCCATAGTCCATGTTATCATGGCATCGGCTATGAGTTTTGACTCCAGTGCCCTTGCAGCAACCCTTCCAAGGGGGGACATGAGGAGTTCATGCTTTCCGGCAACCCCTAATTTATTTAAAGTATCATCAATAAGTTTTTTGGCAGTCTCATTCCCTGATACATAGGCTATCAGCATCCTTGATAAAGCACCAACCTCCATAGGTTTGTCACTCATTCTCGGTGCCTTTGCCCATGTGTATTTTTTTTCAGTATCGTAATCAGTGAAATCCGGCTCGGTTATTCCATCGGCTGGATTTAATGCAGGACCATCCTTATACCAGCTATGTTTTACATGCTCTGCGACATCCTTATGATTTACCTCGTTACGCTTCAACTGCCAATCGTAAATTGCACCCATCGGGAGTGTTCTTTTATTTGGGTCAAAGCTCTTATCTTCAAATACACCCCATGCGAGGTAATTCCCAACTCCTCTGCCTATTGCTGTGTAGTCTAAATAATAGGGGGCAACGATTAAGACATCCGGGATAAAGACATTATCAACCCATGCCTGTATCTTCTTTAGCCTGAAAAGAAAATTGCTAATATCCTCAACTGAAGGGGTGCATGTAACACCGCCAGGAGGGGTAGCCTGAACCATCGGCATCTTGCCGCCAAAGAACGCTGAAAGGTGGGATGCCTCTGACTGCATCTCCAATGCCTCAAGATAATGTGCCACTATGAGGAGGTTTAAATCAGGCGGCAGTTTATAGGCAGGGTGTCCCCAGTAGGCATTGGCAAATGGCCCAAGCTGTCCGCTGTCAACAAATGTCTTAATCTTTGCCTGAACATTTTTCAGATACTGCTCAGTCGGTTTTGCAGAGAGGGCGCTGACGACATCCACATAGTCAAGACCTGTAAGGTGATAGAACCACAGGATATGGGAATGGAGGAATTGAGATCCCTCTACAAGGTTTCTGATAATCCTGGCATTATCGGGGGGCCTAATCTTATATGAATCTTCTATGCACATAGCTGATGTGTGGGCATGAGAGGTCGGGCATACGCCGCATATCCTCTGGGTAAGTAACCAGGCATCCCTTGGGTCTCTATTTTTTAAAATTATTTCAAACCCCCTGAAAAGTGTGCCTGACGCCCACGCATTTTTCACCTTGCCATCTTCTACTTCTATTTCAATTCCAAGATGGCCTTCTATCCTTGGAATAGGGTCAATAACTATCCTCTTGCCCATTACCCCTCACCCCCTTTCTCTTTTTCTTCATCTTTTTTGATACGTCCCTTCATTGCAGATGCCGCAAGATGGATTCCAATGCCGGCCGCAGTGGCAACACCAAGTGCTGCCCCTACCTTATCCGCCATGTTTTCCACTCCCTTAAATACAGGTATTGATATTCCGGGGAGGACAGCCCTCATCGGGCTGAAGGCATCAGGCCAGCCAGGCTCTGTGCATCCTGTGCATCCATATCCTGACTGGACACACCAGCTTATCTTGTCATTCCAGCGGATGAGGGGGCAGTTGGCATATGTATTTGGCCCCTTGCAGCCCATCTTATAAAGGCATTCACCTTCCATTGCCTCCTCTGACCCAAACTCCTCAACAAACTTTCCGGCATCAAAGGAAGCCCTTCTCTGGCAGTTGTCATGGATATTCATGCCGTATATGATTTTTGGCCTTCCATGTTTGTCTAATTCAGGCAGTTTCCCAAAGAGTAAGTGATGGACAACTGTGGCTACAAGCCAGTCAGGATTTACAGGACAGCCTGATAGATTTATAACTGGTTTTTGCAGAAACTCTCCAACACCCTTAATGCCTGCAGGATTTGGCCTTGCAGCAGGGACACCACCGTATGTAGCACAAGAGCCGAGGGCTATAATTGCAGCAGCCTTATCCGCAGTCTCCCTTAAAATATCCATCATGTCTCTCCTGCCGATTCTTCCATAGCCCGGCTTTGTCGGGACGCCACCTTCAACAATAAGGATATATCCCCCTTCACCTACAGATTTTTTAAGGATTTCCTCTGATTGTTCACCTGCAGCAGCCATAATAGTCTCATGGTAATCAATACTTAATATATCCAATACAATTTCTGAGGTTGAAGGGTGGGTTGTTTTGATGACAGACTCTGTGCATCCTGTATCACTGGCAAAATGCAGCCAGACTACAGATGGTCTCTTTGATACCTTTTCAATTGCATTTGCTATTTGAGGGATAAAACTTTGAGATAAACCGAGGGCTGCAGCCATCTGACCGCAGAATTTTAAGAATCTTCTTCTATCAAGATTTTTTAAAGATAAGAACGTATCAAAATCATATTCAGCCATAATAACCTCCCACATTTATTATGCCATTTGATATAGAATCTTGCCTCTCTCACCTCCTTTGAACAACTCTGGTAGTAATATAAGCCCTAAATTTTTTTTGTCAATAGCACTTATGAAAATTTATATTTTTTTTGACAACTAATTTTTAAAAACATATACTACTCTTAAATAAAAACCTTTTAAATGTACAGGAATTTCAATGTTTGAGATTGCTTCGCCTTTGGCTCGCAATGACAGATTATAAGAAGTGTCATTGCGAGGAGCAATAGCGACGAAGCAATCTAATTTAAGGTTAAGGTTAATGTTTCCCGAACAAAATCATATCAAGATTATTTATTCTTATAAGTTTGAAGACGGGACAATAAAGTCTTTCAATATCCTCCTTAATAGGCAGAATCTCAGCTTCATTCCTGAAGGGAATCATAATCCGCCTTCATGGGCTGTCCTTTCCAATAATAAATGCAGTAATTGCACACTTAATGTAGATACAAACAAATATTGTCCTGTTGCTTTAAATCTTACCTTTATAGTTGAGGAGTTCAAAGAGTATTTTTCTTACGAAATGGTAGGTGTTACAGTAATTACAGAGGAGAGGACATATTCAAAAGATACGACACTGCAGGCAGGGCTGAGTTCATTACTTGGAATAATAATGGTAACAAGCGGATGCCCGGTTATGGAATACCTTAAACCGATGGTAAGATTCCATCTTCCATTTGCAGTCCTTGATGAGACAGTTTTTAGAATGGCTTCTATGTATCTAATGTCGCAATATTTTTTAAAACAGAATGGGAAGATGGCAGGCTTGGAATTAAACGGGCTTAAGAAGATATACTCTGATGTTAATCAGGTGAATATTGATTTTGCAAGGAGGCTCACAGAGGCAGCAGAGAAGGATGCAAATGTTAATGCACTTGTAAATCTAAACTGTTTTGCAATGATGATACCCCTTACAGTTGAAAAGAAACTTAAAGAACTTGAAAACTATTTCTCAGTTTATCTGAAAGAACAAAAACCTGATTAAACCACTGAGACACTGAGGCACAGAGAGAAACAAAAGCAAAAAAGACTAAGGAGAAAGGGAGAAGATGGAGAGATGGAGAAAAAATAAAAACATATAACCACGAGATTAACACAAGATTATCACAAGATTTTTTTTATTACTCTGGTGTAAATCTGGTGAAATCTCGTGGTTTGTTTTTGTCTATAGATTGTTAGGTTTTTATTCTTGTATTCTCCCTTTCTCTTTCTTTCCCCATTTCTCCTTATTGTTTTTCTCTGTGAACTCTGTGGTAAAATTTATATAAATCAATCCTGATGTGAGTTGAATATATTGTCAAATTCCAATGCAGTTTTATTAAATACCTCAAGGACCTTTGGGTCAAAGTGTTTTGGCATTGTCCTCCCATCACCTTCGGTAATTATCCTGCAAACCTCTTTATGGGTGAGGGGTTCTTTGTAAGGCCTCTTACTCCTTAAGGCATCATATATGTCAACAAGCATGACAATCCTGCTCTCTATTGGTATCTCTTCACCCTTTAAGCCCTTCGGGTATCCGGTTCCATCAAACCTCTCATGGTGAGAGAGGGCAATATTAGCACCCATCTGCAAAGGATAATAAGGGGAATCGTATAACATCTTATGTCCAATGGTTGTATGGGTTTTCATAAAATCAAATTCTTCAGGTGTAAGGGGTCCTTTTTTAAGAAGAATACTATCCGGGATGCCAACCTTTCCTATATCGTGGAGGCCGCTTGAAAATATTATTGTCTCAATAAAATCTTTTGGCATATTAAGAGTCTCAGCCAATTTGCCTGAATAGAGTCCTATCCTCTTTATATGGGCGCCTGTATCTGTATCCCTGAATTCACTTACTGCAGTCAGGCGGTAGGCTATCTCCTGATTCATTTCTTTCAGGAGCTTAAGTGCCTTTGAAAGCTCCTCTGTGCGGCTTTTTACATCTTCCTCAAGTCTGTGTTTATAATCTGCCTCCATCTTTATGAGCCTGTAAAATGTTGCTGCCCTATTTATTGAATGGTTTAAATAGTCAGGCTCAAATGGTTTAATAATAAAATCAAAAGCACCTTTCTTTATTGCATTAACCGCTACATCTAAGTTTGGATATGCCGTCATAAGTATTACAGGAAGGTCTTTTTCTAAATTATGGATTTTCTCAGTCAGCTCTATTCCAGATATCCCCGGCATCATTATGTCGCTCAGGACAGTGTCAAATTTATTGGTCTGAAGCTTATCAAGTGCATCTCTGGCATCAACACAGGGAGTTACCTGATAGCCATATTCTTTAAGAAGCAGGGTTGTGGCATCAAGCATGAAATTGTTATCATCAACAACAAGTATTGAAGCCCTATTTTCATGAGTATTCATTTTTTTAACCTCATGTTAATTGGTGGGATTTAACTGACAAGAATTATACCACAATAATCAAAAGAAATTTTCAATATTTTAGGAAATTATATAGCCACCAAGACGCAAAGGCACAAAGGACAAAAACCTGATTAATCCACAGATTACGCAGATTTCACAGATTTCTAAAAATATCT
>Ga0209322_10001690_pt1 | contig 12781 bp, 5 predicted proteins | sample Rifsed19ft1_FD_184013 | JGI IMG/M metagenome (GOLD analysis project Ga0209322, IMG submission 184013) | Soil microbial communities from Rifle, Colorado, USA - sediment 19ft 1 (version 2) | ecosystem: Environmental > Terrestrial > Deep subsurface > Rock core/Sediment | place: Rifle, Colorado... | reverse complement strand
GGCGCATCCTCCCGCACCTGCATCGGCCGGGATTCTGGAAGGGTAATATAGCAGAAAAGGAAGGTTATCTCAATAATTGAAGTCCAGGTAGTGGTGCTCAAGACACCCCGATGGGGCGTGAAGTCCCTGTAAAGGGGACACCCTTTACGATGGCTGGCTTATTTCAATGCGGTTCCTTCCATTTGACTTGGCTTGATATAAGGCGGCATCCGCCCTTTTAAATAGCGAATCAACTGTATCCTCATCTTTAAACTGGGCTATCCCAAAACTTACAGTTATAGTCCCGATCCCTTCAAACTTGTAAATTTCTATTGCCTTTCGTATACGCTCTGCCAGAGTAGATGCGCCATTTAAATCAGCCTCAGGGATAACAATAAGAAATTCTTCACCACCTATCCTGAAGAGATAATTTGTCTTCCTCATATTATTCTTAGCGATATCAGCAATTGCCTTTAAGACATAATCCCCGGTACTATGACCATAAACATCATTTACTTTTTTGAAGTAATCAATATCAAAGATTGCTACAGATAGAAAACGCTGGTATCGCCTGGCCCTTTCCAGCTCCATAGGCAGAACCCCGTCCAATTTTGCCCTGTTGAAAGCCTGGGTTAAATGATCTGTGGTGGCGCGATGCTTCAACTCATCGGTCATCCGGCCAAGTACAGCAGCCAGTTCACCTATCTCATCTTTACTATGAATATCAATCTTTGTTTCAAGCTTCCCGTCACCTATATCATGTGCTATATTTTTCAATCTCTCTATTGGCCTTGATATGGTCTTTGCTATAAAATAACCAAGGATCAGGGATAGGGAAAACATACCCAAAGCCAACAAGGACAGCCTCTTATTTAATCTGTTGAGAGACGTAAAGAGTGCATCTGATTTGTATTCTTCAAATAATATCCAGCCAAAGGCCTTTGAACGTGCATACGCAAACAGTTTACCATTCCGGCCTGATTTTCCTTCAGAAAAATCAATAAAACCTGTTTCTCCATTCGCTGATGTAAAATATTCATCCTTCGAAAGGTCTTTTAAAAATTTATCCCCTCTTGAAGAGTAAATGTTTTTCCCATCCCTGGTAGTTAATATAATTCTGACATCCTTATATCTGCTGGAAGCAACAGATTTTCGCAAATATTCGAATGTATCTTCTATATTTAATACGACCTTGATTACCCCTATAAACCTCCCTTCTTCGTTATTAATCTTCAATGCAATATCCGTTGAATAGACATCGGCGCTTTCATCATAAGAAACATCCCTCAAATAATAACCATGTTCATTAGCTGACTGCCACCACTCCTCATCGTCCTGTCTGAAATCACTGGTCTTTCCAGTCTGTGCAACATTGGCGCCGAATTTATTAGTTAAAAACACCTCTCCATAGATCTTATACTTATGCTCGGCATTATAGAAATCTACTTTCTTTCTGATCGAATCTGACAGTTCATTCTCAATCAGTTTCTTCATAAATGGTGTAATCGTTTTACCCGGCGATGATTTCCACTCCCGGTCTTTTTCATTAATAAAGCCTTGAACGTTATCCATCTTTTCATAGTCCATGTTTGCCTGGGTTAAAATATCACGCACATATTTGCTGACTATAAATTCATTAAAGTGATTAATCCTCTCAAAAATCCTATTATCTATTTCTTTGACAACCAGAACGGTATTAGATACAACTGTTTCACCAATCTCTTTTTTGAGTGCTATATGGCTTTCACGAATTGTTATATAGCTGGTAATACCAATGATAAGGACAATCGCAAAGAAACTAAGGATAAGTTTATATAATATTCTCACGGCAGGTATTGATTCTAAAACCGCATTCACAGCGGTTTCATTTTCAGCATATCAGGATAAGATTTATGTGTCAATTAAGATTTTGCCTGTTAAGTATTGATGAGAGTTGCTTTTGATGTGTTGTTATGTTAAAAATTCGTAGGCATAGGAACATCTATATTTAACATATTTCAGGAGGTAATGTAACATGGACGAACAGGAATCCTTTACAATCAAAGATAAGAGGCGTTTTAAGGAGGGGACTGAACCCACTGAAGAATCAATGGGGCCTGATAAGACTCAACAACTGGAAGAACCTTACACCCCCGCGATTGAGATCAACTTCGCATCCTTTATCTTTTCCCTTGGCAGATCAGCCTTTGTACATCTCGGAGAAGAACCAGACCCTGTAACCGGGGGGAAGAAGGTATCACTTCCTCTTGCAAAGGAAACCATTGATATTATAGGGCTCCTTGAAGAAAAGACAAAGGGGAATCTTACTCAGGACGAAGAACAGCTTATAAAAAATATCCTTTATGCCCTTCGTATGAGGTATGTTGAGATGTCGTCAAAGTAAGGAAAAGCGTGCGAAGAAATATCATTCTTATAGCCTCTCTTATATCCCTCTCATTAATAACAGCATCAATATTATATATCCAGAGTAATTACTTCAATAAAACTATAGAGAGCCAAATTATACCTCTCGTTGAGGATGCTATAGGCCGTAAGATAGAATTCTCTGAAAGCCATTTCAATATATTGCCCTTTTACTGGCAGCTCTATAACGTAACCCTCCGCGATGTTAAGACCGGAGAAGCCCTTATAAAATCTAAAGATGTCATTATATACATAAGACCAAAGAGGTTATTTAAAAAGCAGGTTGCTATCAGGAATATAAGGTTCAGGGACCCTGACCTTTCTGTAATAAGATATCCGGATGGTAAGACCAACCTTGAAGGTCTTTTCCCTCAAAAAAAAACCACTGCCTGGCACATTACATTAGAAAATATTGATATAACCAACGGTAATATCTTTATTAATGACCATCCTGGACTCAGAACCATAAAGTTCTGGAATACAGATGCGAAGATAAAACCTTCTTTGGGAAAAAAAGAGGTCATGGGTAATTTTAATTTAAAAGGAAGTTATAAAGACAAAAATATCTCCCAGGAAGATTTGACGATAAAGGGGGAAGTAAGCATTGATTTTAAAGAGAGGGCTATAAGAACAGTAAAGGTAAATAGCTTAAGTATAATATCTGCTGATAAATCAAAGATATGGATTGATGGAGAGCTAAATAATAAAGGGCCTCTTAATATCAAAGGAAATGGGATTATACCCCTTAATGAAATTACAAAGTATATGAAGCATAAAAAAGACCTTCAGGGGAGGATGAAGTTTGCAGTAGGGATTAAAGGTACTTTTATCAATCCTCTGGTTGAGGGCAATTTTACTGTTGAAGATCTGGCATATGACCATATTAAATATGGAAAATTAAATTCTGATATTTCTTACAAAGATAAGCTGATAAGCCTGTCCAATCTAAAGGGTAAGGTCTTTAATGGAGATATTAACGGAGATATTAATCTTGAATTTGATAAGAAGATTAACTCCTTTAATTCATTCCTTAAAGTTGTCAACCTTCAACCATACAAGTTTATCACAAACTATTCACCACGCCTTGGAGGATCTCTACAAAAAAACGGGATTGTCAGTGGTGAAATAAGGATTAATGGAAAGGGCCTTGATAAATCCATGTTTGAGGGAAATGGATGGCTTACCTACAAAGACAATAACCAGAGTTTTTCACTCTCCGGAGAAATAAGAGAGGACCTTAATCTGAGCATTGGCGTATCAGGAGAATTAACAGATATTGCCAGCTATCTGCATATCCCATATTTCCCGCTGCATGGACATGCATCACTCACTGGTGAGATATCAGGAACTGCAGAGAAACCGGTTGTTAGTGGTGTGGTAATGATGCCAAAGGGGGTTGTTAAAGATGTATTATTTGACTCGATAACGGCTGATTTATCCTTCACAGAAGGGATGCTCCAACTTCAACCTGTAACATTAAGGCGTGATGATGCTATTTATAAGATGAACGGAAATATTCACTTCCGCTCACCTGGATTTAAAGACCCTTATTTTGATTTAACAGGTGAAATAACTCAGGGAGTTCCGAGGGATATTGTGAGTATATTCTACAACATATTACCTTTGGATATGAAAACAGACGGACATATAAAGTTCAGCGGAGATTCAAAGGATTTATTATTTATTGCTGACCTGAGGGCCTCGCCAGGCTCCATGTACGGGCAGAGTTTCGATGATGGCCGGATAAATCTAAGCATAAATAGAGAACGTATTATATTTGATAATGTAACTCTTAAGAAAGGTAAAGATATCCTGTCAGGTAATGGATGGATCGGGTTCAGGGGAGAATCCAGGGGAGAGTTTATGGCAGATATCAGCTCAGAGCAATTCAGGCTTGAAGATATAGACATCATCAAAAAAAGGACCATGCTTTTAAGGGGCACAAGCACATTTAAGATTACAGGCAGCGGAAAAATGACTGACCCGCTAATAAAAGGAACCATTAGTATATCAAACCTGTTTATTAAGGATGTAGACACAGGTCCTGCGTACCTTTCTCTCTCAAAAGAGGATAATGAATTAAAAATAAATGGTAATTCCCTTGACATGAACTTTAATGGCGCTATCGCATGGAACAGGGATGCTCCATTTAAATTGGTCAGTCATCTTGATGATACTGTTTTACATCCGTTCTTCTCTATATTAAAACCTGCTATTACCATGAAGGTCTCCATCAAAGCGAGTGGAGATGCTGTTATCGAGGGAAGACTCTCAGATCCGGATACCATACAGGCAGACATTAGACTGTCCCGCGTTAATGGTTCCTACTCTGATTACGTGATTGAAAACGATGGAGAGATTATTCTTAGTTATAGTGAAAATAAGTTAACATTTGATTCAGTAAGATTCAAGGGTGAAGGGACATCTCTCAGTATAATAGGGTCCCTGGTTAATCATAGAGATATTAATATGTTCATTAACGGAGAGGCTGATCTGAGACTCCTTACCCTTCTGACACCTGAAATAAAATACAGTAAGGGCAAGGCATTCATAGCCTTTCTGATAAGTGGCGAGGCCGGACATCCCTCATTACAGGGCGGACTGGCAATAAAAGATGGCTCTGTAAGGAGTGCAACTTTTAAGCAATCTTTTGAGGATGTAAATATATCTGTCTTCTTCAATGGAAGGGAGATAATCCTTGAATCAATTCAGGCAAGTGTTGGCGGGGGCAGGCTTAGTGGTTCAGGGAAGGTTGGGGTAGAAGAGTTTAACATAAAAGAATTCGGTTTTATCCTTGAGATTGCCGGTGCAGTATTCAGGTACCCTGAAGGCCTTCAATCGAGGATAGATGGTACATTTGTCTTACAGGGCACACCTGAGTCAAAGAGTCTTAAAGGTGAAGTTATTATAAAGAAGGCAGCCTTTGAAAAAAATCTTAATATAAGAACTTTGATACTTGAGCTTCAGAGGGAAAAGGTAAAGGTTGTTCAACCTATTCCGTTCTTCGGAGATACAGAACTTAATATCCACTTTGGCGGGAAAAGGGACATCTGGATAAACAACAACCTTGCCAAACTCCCGGTTGAAGTTGACCTTCTGCTTAAAGGTACTATTGATCACCCCCTCCTCTTCGGAAGGATTGCAGCCCAGGATGGCACATTCATATTCAGCAGAAACGCATTCAAGGTGATATCAGCAACTGCTGATTTCATAAGCCCTGATACAATCAGACCTGTTATAGATATTCATGCCTCTACAGAGGTAAGAGGATATATTATAGACTTGAGTCTCTCAGGGACAGTGGATAAATTTAATCTCTCGTTAAACTCTGATCCGCCATTGAGTGAAACAGACATCCTTGCACTCCTGACAGTCGGCCAGACTGCTGCTGAGGTATCTGAAACCATGAGTGAGGTTGGGGCAGTAGAGGCTACAGCGTTCCTTGCTGCACCAATACAGGAAAAGATAGAAAATACCCTGCAGGATATTATAAAAATTGATAGATTCCAGGTAGACCCGTATTACTCAAGTTCAACAGCCTCAGAAGGTGCAAGACTTACCGTTGGAAAACGGCTGATGGATGACAAGCTATACGTCACTTATACTACAGGTATCACCACAGTTGAAGAGCTTATAAAATTAGAGTATTTCCTCGGCAGAAATGTATATATCGTTGGTGAACGTGATGAACAGGGGAGAATGAACGGGGATATTAAATTTCGCTTTGAGTTTCGATAATATGCATATATTTCTTGCCCTCTTTTTTATACTCCTATTCCAGGCACAAGCCTTTTCTCAGGATAATCTGAGTTCATTTGTTGGAAAAAAGATTAGTTCTATCATGACTATTTCTCCAACAGGTATTACAGACAAGGACATTGAAAAAGAGTGTGGTATAAAGAAAGGGGACATCATCTCAGGACAGTTGATAAGCGAATGTATATCCTATTTCTATAAAAAGGGCCTTTTTAAAGACATTATCGTTGAGGCAGACATGGAGTGGGATGGTGCAGGGCTTCAATTCACCTTTGTAGGAAAAACCAGGTTGGGGAAAATAAAGATTAAAGGCAATGATTATTTCTCCACAAAGATACTAAAGAATATAACAGGCTTAAAAAAGGGAGATGAGCTGACAGATGACCTTATCTCAGATATAAGGGATCGTATTATTGATCTCTACAGAGGCTCAGGTTTCTTTGAAGCCGCTGTAAAAACAGATAGTATATATTCAGGTAAAAATCAGACATCAGATTTACTACTGAATATAGATGAAGGGAAAAGGACAACAATAGGAAAAATTATATTTATCGGGGAAAGGGTTTTAGATGACGAGATATTATCTTCAGTGATGAAGCTGCATGATGGAGATTACTACAATGAAAAAGATATGGACTCAAGCATTAAAAACCTTGAGAAAATTTATTTGGAGAATGGATATCTGAAGGTTTTAATCTACCCCCCGGATTTAGTCTATGAAAAGACAAATGGCAAAATAACGGTGATAATTTCCATTGAGGCTGGCCCGCGCGTAGAGGTGTTTTTTGAAGGAATTGAAGTAATGGACAAGGATACCATTAAAAAGGAACTTATAATCTGGAAGGAGAGGTCCTTTGATGGTGCAGTGCTTGATGAATCTTCAGACAGGCTGATGCAATATTACAAAAGCAATGGATATTACCTCGTTAAAGTAACTTACAGTACGGAGAAAAGTGAAAAAGATATCAGGATTACGTTTAAGATTTCAGAGGGTGGCCCTGTATCTATTGAGGAGATAATATTTTCAGGAAACTCCTATTTCAAAGAAAAAAGACTGAAGAAAATCCTTCAAACTGAAGAGGGGAAGTTCCTGACAGAAGAGGTAATTGAGGAGGATATTAATAATTTAATAAAGATATATAAGAATAACGGTTTTCTTGATATTAAGATTACACCTGAGGCTGCCCTTAATGAAAAAGATATGACTTTAAGCATAAAGTTCGTGATTGACGAAGGTATACAGACATATATAACCAATATTATATTAGATGGGAATAATACATTCAGCAGAGAAGAGATAATCAGGAATATAAAGTCTAATAAAGGCCAACCCTTCAATGAATCCCAGGTTATTGATGACCTGTATAGCATACAATCCTTTTATGTCCAGAAGGGTTATATATACTCCAGGGTGGTTTTGAACAGCAAATTCAGTGATGATAAAAAAGAGGTAATTATTGATTACTCAATAACTGAGGATAACCCTGTTTATATAGGAGAAATCAGCATAAGCGGAAACTCCTTTACCATGGAATATGTTATTCGGAGAGAATTACTTATAAAAGAAGGTGATCTATATAATTATGAAAATATTTTAAGAAGCCAGAGAAGACTATTGATGCTGGGATTCTTCAGGAATATCAAGATAGAGCCTGTCAACCCTGAGGTAAAGGAGTATACAAAAGATATCTCTGTCAATGTAGAAGAGGGGTATCCCGGAACTGTGGAATTTGGTGTGGGTTATGGAGATATTGAGAGATTCAGAGGGGTGTTTGAGACCTCTTACAGGAACATCCTCGGCACAGGACGACAGATAAGCTTAAGCGCCGAGGGCAGCTCAATAGAACAGAAATACGGCGTTGGTTATAAGGAGCCCTGGGTGCTTGGTTATCAGATGGACGCAAGGTTTAATGTCGTTGACCTGATAGAGAATAAGATCAGTTTTAACAGACGCACACTTGGGATAACAACCGGTATAGACAAGAGTTTCAGCGATTATGTAAAAAGCTCTGTGATGTATCAGTATGAGGATGTAAAACTTTCTGATGTCAGTGAAGAGGCCCAGCTCACATCTGAAGATACAGGGAAGGTGAAGGTGGCTACAATAAATCCTTCCCTTATCATAGACCGGAGGGATGACCCGTTTAACCCGTCAAAAGGCGCATTCTACAGTCTTAGTTTCAGAGAGGCTGCAAAGATGATAGGCTCAAAACCCCAGTTTGCAAAAGTAAATCTCCAGAGTAGTTTCTACTCTTCTCCTGTCAGCAAGATAGTCATTGCCCTTTCAGGTAGAGGCGGTACAGCATGGAATTTTGGTGAGTCCACAGAGGTACCTGTATTTGAAAGATACTTTCTGGGCGGCAGGAGTACCCTTCGCGGATACGAGCAGGAAAGGCTGGGAATACCGGGAAAGACTATCAAACTTGTTGGAAATGAGTGGAACCCTACAGGGGGTAATATGATGATGGTACTCAATGGTGAGATACGGTTTAATATTTTTAAAGGATTTGGTCTGGTAACTTTTATTGACAGCGGCAATGTGTGGAGAGAGTTGGATGAATTCAACATATCAGAGATCAAATCTACTGCAGGGGGCGGGATACGATATAATACCCCTGTAGGCCCTTTAAGGCTCGACATAGGGTGTAAGCTTAATCCGGAAGTTAATGAAGATAAGTGCCTGCCCCACTTTACACTTGGACATGCATTTTAATGCACCATGAACCTTTCTATGATAAAATAAGATAATTTATAAATCTGTCAGGCAAGATGCCTGACCTATCCTTATGATATTAATATAATCAACTGATATGGAACAGCAGAGTATTGTCATAAAAGGCGCCCGGGAACATAATTTAAAAAATCTGAATGTTGATATACCGAGGGATAAGTTTGTAGTGATTACAGGTCTCAGTGGTTCAGGAAAGTCCTCTCTCGCCTTTGATACTATTTATGCAGAAGGTCAGAGGAGATATGTAGAATCTCTCTCTGCATATGCCAGGCAGTTTTTAGAGCAGATGAGTAAGCCGGACGTTGACTCCATAGAAGGCTTATCTCCTGCCATATCCATAGAACAGAAGACGACATCCGGAAATCCGCGCTCTACTGTTGGTACAATAACAGAGATATATGATTATCTGAGGCTGCTGTTTGCCCGCATAGGACATCCGTACTGCTATCAGTGTGGAAAGGAGATAACTGCCCAGACAGTCGGGCAGATGGTGGATAAGGTACTGTCACTCCCTTCAGGTACAAGGATTCAGGTCCTGGCCCCTATAGTCAGAGGCCGTAAGGGCGAATATAGAAAAGAATTTGCAGACATGAGGGGCAAAGGATTCGTCCGCGCAAGGGTAGACGGAGAGTTATTGGATTTAGAAGCAGATATCTCCCTCGATAAGAATAAAAAACATAACATTGAGATAGTAATAGACCGCCTGATAATCAAAAATGATCTGGATGAAAGGATTAGAAAGAGATTGGCCGATTCCGTTGAAATCAGCCTGAGACTCTCCGATGGCATAGTAGTAATAAATCGTCTTGACGGCAAAGACATCCTGTTCAGTGAAAAGCTCGCCTGTATAGACTGCGGGATCAGCTATCCTGAACTTACACCACGTGTCTTTTCTTTTAACAGCCCGCATGGCGCATGTCCTGAGTGTGACGGCCTTGGAATCAGGATTGAGTTTGGAGAAGATGCCGGAATAATATGTCCTGCATGCAATGGTAACAGGCTTAAAAAAGAGGCCCTTGCAATAAAAATCGCCAATATGTCTATTGCTGAACTAACAAGGTCCTCTGTCAGATCTGCAATCCGGCTGTTTGACTCTTTAAAACTCACAAAGCGAGAGACATTCATAGCCCAACGGATACTCAGGGAGATAAAGGAAAGGCTCTATTTCTTATCCAATGTAGGCCTTGATTATCTGACACTCGACAGGGAGGCATCCACCTTATCCGGAGGCGAAGGGCAGCGCATAAGACTTGCAACCCAGATTGGCTCAAGCCTTGTCGGCGTACTTTACGTACTGGATGAGCCAAGCATAGGTCTCCATCAGAGGGACAATGTAAGGCTTCTTTCCACCCTGAAAAGGCTCAGGGACCTCGGTAACACTGTCCTTGTAGTAGAACATGATGAAGAGACTATCAGGGAATCTGATTATGTAATAGATATGGGGCCTGGTGCAGGGGTACATGGCGGAGAGATCGTTTCACAGGGGACACCGGAAGATATAATGAAAGATAAGAACTCCCTGACAGGCCGATATCTGAAAAGGGAGTTAATAATATCACTACCCGCACGTCATAGAAAACCGGTACGATATTTAACCATCAAGGGTGCCAGGAAAAATAATCTAAAAGATATAGAGGTCTCGGTACCGGTCGGACTGTTTACAGCTATAACCGGTGTCTCCGGTTCCGGCAAGAGCACGCTCTTATTTGAAGTCCTTTACAGGAACCTTATAAACAGTTTATACAGAAATACCAAAACTTACGATGGCTGCAATGCCATATACGGCCTTGAAGAGTTTGACAAGGTGATAAATATAGACCAGGCTCCTATAGGCAGGACACCGAGGTCTAATCCTGCCACTTATACAGGTCTGTTCACATATATCCGTGACCTCTATGCCCAGTTGCCTGAATCGAGGGTAAGGGGATACAGGGTAGGAAGATACAGCTTTAATGTTAAAGGGGGGAGGTGTGAGGCATGTCAGGGTGATGGTCTCATAAAGATAGAGATGCATTTCCTCCCTGATGTTTATGTGGTATGCGAGGTATGTAAGGGTAAAAGATACAACAGGGAAACTCTCGACATCAGATATAAAGGGAAAAATATCGCTGATGTGCTGGATTTAACTGTAGCACAGGCAATCGAATTTTTTGAACCTATCCCTCTTATCAGACACAAACTTGAGACATTGCGGGATGTCGGGCTTGATTATATAAAATTAGGCCAGGCAGCAACCACCTTATCAGGCGGTGAAGCACAGAGAGTTAAACTCTCAAAAGAACTCTCAAGGTATGCAACCGGCCGTACCATGTATATACTCGATGAACCGACTACAGGGCTTCATTTTGCTGATATCCAGCGGCTGCTCGATGTCCTGAACAGGCTTGTTAATTCAGGGAACACAATTGTGGTAATCGAACACCATCCGGATGTTATTAAAAATGCAGACTATATTATCGATCTGGGTCCTGAGGGTGGTGATGATGGAGGAGAGATCGTAGCATACGGAACACCAGAGGAAGTGGCTGCGGTGGAGCAATCATATACGGGAAAATTACTGAGGAATATCCTGGCAAATTAAATAGTTACTTAACCTTATGAATAAAGACTATACATTTCTGGCCCCACTTAGAAACGAGGTCTTAAAGTGCATTAAGTGCGGGTTATGCATGGCAGGATGCCCTACCTATGGAATAACAAAGGATGAGACCATGGTGGCACGGGGGAGGCTCACTTTGATAAAGGCTGTGATGGAGGGAGGCATTGATGCATCAGATAAATACGAGAGGTATATAACCTCCTGTATAGGGTGCCTCACATGTGATATTAATTGCCCGAGCAACGTAAAGATAGGAGATATCATATTTGCTGCAAAGGCCCAGTTAGCAGCAACAAATGGATTGAATATCATTGAATGGACGGCCTCAAGATTGGTAGTTGGATTAAGGTGGCCTCTGCCTTTAATTTTAAGGTTTTTTAGACTTCCTATGAAGATATATGACTGGCTGCCGGTAAAAAGTCCATTTGATAGTCTTATCCCCTTTGTCAGGAATAATGTGAAACGGAGACTCCCTGATATTGGAAAGAGGCCTTTTTCATCACAATACCCTGAGATAATAAAAACAACAAGTAAAAGACCAAAAGGAAGGGTGGCCTTTTTCCCGGGATGCGTTATAGAATTAAGCACACAGGATATAGGCCGGGCAACTGTAAGCATACTCAATAAACTTGGCTATGATGTAGTTATACCAGAGGGGCAATATTGCTGCGGCAGCCCCCTTCAATCCCTCGGAGATGCAGCAACTGCCAAAAAAGTGGCACGGAAAAACATTGATGTCTTTTCCCCTTTAGATATAGAGGCTATAATTGTTTCCTGTGCCACCTGTGGTCACACCTTAAAGAAAGAATATCCTGTCTTACTTGGAGACAGGGCAAATGGAGACTATAACAAGGTAAGAGGGTTTTCAGAAAAGATTATAGATATACATGAATTTATTGTTTCACATCATGGGATTCCGAATCAAGTTCGGAATGACAATTATCAAGTTCGTAATAACAACAATCAAGTTCAGGCCAACAGACAGCGGGTGACCTTTCATGACCCCTGCCATCTTAAAAAAGGGATGGGGGTGTATCAACATCCAAGAGATATACTCAAGTCCCTGCCGCAGGCAGAATTTGTAGAGATGGAAGATGCAGATGCATGCTGCGGCTTTGGCGGTATATTCAGCCTATATTACTATGAACTTGCAGCAAAGATAGGGGAAAGAAAGGCAGAGAATATAAAACGGAGCGGTTCTAGAATTGTTGCAACTGGGTGTCCGGGTTGCAAGATACATATAGAAGATTCCCTGCACAGGACTGGTTATGATGCTGTTGTAAGGCATACAGTTGAACTTCTGGATGAAGTTT
>Ga0209322_10001681_pt1 | contig 12813 bp, 10 predicted proteins | sample Rifsed19ft1_FD_184013 | JGI IMG/M metagenome (GOLD analysis project Ga0209322, IMG submission 184013) | Soil microbial communities from Rifle, Colorado, USA - sediment 19ft 1 (version 2) | ecosystem: Environmental > Terrestrial > Deep subsurface > Rock core/Sediment | place: Rifle, Colorado... | reverse complement strand
CGCGTCCACGACCTCGCCGGCGACCCGCAGATCGGAAATAGGTCTGCGGCATCGGGTGCACTTGTCGCCTGATTGAATCGGCACCGTATTCGCGCCGGAACATGCGGCAAGCAGTAGGCTCGCTACTATCACTATCGCCCGCGGTTTCATGTGACCTCCCAGGCGGAGCTATTGTCCGCCACTTGGACCATGATCGCCCTCGCCACCGCACGTTCGACGGCGAGCTCGGTCTGATCGCACTCGAACACGATCCCCGGAAAAGTCTGCAGCACGCGGATCGCGGCCCCCGCGCTGATTCCGAGCGCGGCAAGGCGCTCGGCGCGGCCGGTCAGATCGCGCGGGATCCTGACGACGCGCCCCGACGTACCGGGAGCGAGCGACGCCAGCGTCCGCAGCTCCGGCTCCGGCTTGGCGGGCCGTGTCTGCGGCTTAGAACGTGACATGGAGCACCCTCAGAATGGTATTCAGCACCGTACCGGTGCTGATTGCAACAATGGTGACGAAGGTCAGGATCGCGACGCCGACTCGAAGGCCCCGCTCCTTGATGATCATGAGCAGGTTGGCGACGCACGGGACGAAGAGCGTCATCACCGTCAGCGCGACCACCGCTTGCAGGCCCGTCAGCGATCCGTCGTGCGCCATCGTGAACAGCCCGGCCGCGCCGTAGTCGCGGCGGAGGAACCCTATGAGGAAGGCGCCGGTCGCGGCGGCCGGGACCCACGACGCGAGGAGCTCATCTGGTGGATCGGAAGCGTAAGACATAGTACCGGGGTCACCCATGACCGGCGCGCGGCTGTCTGGCGTAGGGATTCCGTAGGCCAGGCATTGGGATGTCGACATGCAGCATGACGCCCCAGGGAGTATTGTATTCGTGGAAGGGCGGATTCTCTTCTCCTCCTTAGACGAGAGCCGGGGTTGGCGTCCTCGGCTCTCAAGATTCTGGAGCCCGTTCAAGACGGGCTCGCCCCTTGCCTAGCCTCCCGAGTTGTGGTTTCCTCTCTGGTGCCCGCGCGCCTCGGAAACGTGGATCCATGCCTACGGACGACAGCTGCATCTTCTGCCGCATCGTGGCCGGCCAGGAGGCGGCCAGCCTGGTCTACCGCGACGATCTGGTGACCGCCTTCATGGACATCCTCCCGGTCAACACCGGGCACCTCCTGGTGGTCCCCAACCAGCACAGCACCGACCTGGCCGGTCTGGAAGAGGCGGCCGGGGCCCGGATGTTTGGCGTCGCCAAGATGCTCGTCGGTGCGCTTCGTCGTTCGGGGGTGAGGTGCGAAGGGGTGAACCTCTACCTGGCGGACGGCCGGGCCGCAGGGCAGGAAGTCCTGCATGTGCATCTTCACGTGCTGCCGCGCCACGCGGGGGACGGCTTCGGCCTGCGCCGGACGAAGCAGCTTGGTCTGGCGGCGCGGCGCGAACTTGACACGATCGCCGAGCGGGTGCGCTCCGCTCTCAACGGGTGAGGGAGGCGAGGGGCGTGGCTGGTGAGGGCGACCTCGTCATTCGGGAGTTCGGGGAGAGGGACCGCGCCTGGGCGGAGCGCCTTCTCTCGGAACAGTGGGGCTCGGCGTGGATCGTCTCACGGGGCGCGCTTCACGAGGCGGCGCGGCTTCCCGGGTTTGTGGCCTCGCGGGGCGAGGAGCTCCTCGGGCTCGTCACCTACCACCTTCACGGGTCGTCTTGTGAGATCGTGAGCCTCGATGCGGCCGAGGCCGGGAAAGGCATCGGCACGGCGCTCCTCCGGCGCGTGCATGAGGTCGCACGTTCCGCAGGCTGTGCCCGACTGTGGCTCATCACGACGAACGACAACCTCGAGGCGCTCCAGTTCTATCAGCGGCAGGGCTTCCACCTGGCGCGCCTTCACCCCGACGCACTTGAGGCCAGCCGGCGGCTCAAGCCCGAGATCCCCGAGGTGGGGCGGCACGGCATCCCGCTGCGCGACGAGTTGGAGCTGGAGCTCCCCCTGGCTGAGGTTGAGGCCGGGCAGGGCAGCCAAGGGCAAGAAAGCCGACCGGGCCGCCTGAGCCGGGTATGCGTTTACTGTGGATCGAGCGACGCGGTGCGCCCGGAATATCGGGAGGCGGCTGGCGCGATGGGCCGGGCGCTGGCGCGGCGCGGGGTCACGGTGATCTTCGGCGGCGGAGGGACCGGCCTGATGGGCGCCGTAGCGGATGCGGCGATCGAAGCGGGGGGACAGGTGATCGGGATCATCCCCAAGAGCTTCAACACACGCGCCCTGGCGCACAGCCGTCTGACCGAGCTGCGCGTCGTGGCCTCCATGCACGAGCGCAAAGCGGCGATGGCGGAGATCGGCGAGGCGTTCATCGCCCTGCCCGGAGGATTCGGCACTTTCGAAGAGCTCTTCGAGATCCTCACCTGGGCGCAAATCGGATTACACTCTAAGCCGGTGGGCATCCTGAATGCTCTCGACTACTTCCGGCCGCTCCTGACACTGATCGAACATACCCGGGCGGAAGGCTTCATCTACGACGAGCATCGGGCCCTTCTGATGAGCGAGGCCGATCCCGAGAGGCTGATCTCCCGGCTGGAGGCCTATGTCCCGCCCTCGGGACTGCAGCGGTGGGTTACGCGAGAGGAGCAAGGATGAACGCGGCGCAGTACTTCGACCATTGGGACGTCGTCTGGCGGGACCTGCTTCGCGGGGTGGCCATGTTAAAGGAGGAGCATTTCCGCTTCCGGCCGGCCGAGCGCTACCCGCGCACAGTCGGCGACATCCTGAACCACATCGCCGACCTGGAAGACCAGTGGCTTCATTTCGTCATCCGCCGGGCGCACCCGGCCTGGCCCGTCCCCGGGTTTGCACCTCCCGCCACGCTCGAAGACACACGGACCCGCATGGCCTCCGTCCACAAAGCGACCATGGACTACCTGGCCAGCCTACCCGAAGAGGACTTCAACCGCATTGTGCAGGTGCCCGGCGACGGCACGCCGAAACTCGTCTGGATCCTCTGGCACGTCTTGGAGCAGGAGATCCATCATCGCGGCGAGCTCTTCCTCTGCCTGAGCCTCCTGGGCCTCGATCGTCCGGAGATCGACCGCCCAACGTAGCGCCTCCGAACTTCGGATGTTCGGAGAACTTCCGAAGTTCGAGTGGATGATCCTGCGCGTGAGCGAACCCATCCGCATCGTCCACTTCTCCGACATCCACGTCGGTATGGAGAACTACGGCCGGATCGATCCTCAGACCGGGACCTCGACGCGCGTGCGCGACTTTCTGGAGCGCCTCGACGAGGTCGTCGAGTACGCCCTGGCGCACGAGGCGGATCTGGCGATCTTCGCCGGCGACGCCTTCAAAAGCCGCGATCCCGAGCCCACTCAGCAGCGCGAATTCGCCGCCCGCATCAAGCGCCTCGCCGACGCCATGCCCACCCTGCTTCTGGTGGGCAATCACGACATGCCCAGCATGGCCGCCAGGGCGAGCAGCGTCGACATCTTTCGCGCCCTGGAGGTGCCGGGTGTGATCGTCGGCCATTTGCCCGAAGCGCGCGTCGTGCAGACGCGGCGCGGGCCGATCTTCCTGGCCTGGATGCCCTATCCGATGCGCAACCGTCTCCTGAGCAAGGAGGAGCATCAGGGCAAGACGATCGAGGAACTGGAGACCGCCCTGCGAGAGGCTATCTCGGATGTGCTCCGGGGCCTGGCGGAGGAAGCCTCTGCCCAGGAGATGCCCCGCGTTCTGGCCGCGCATTTCTCCGTCGCCGAGGCCAAGCTGGGATCCGAGCGCAACGTGATGCTCGGGCGCGAGGTTGCCGTCTTCACCTCGTCCCTCGTCGATCCCGCCTGGGACTACGTCGCCCTCGGACACATCCATCAACACCAGAACCTGAATCCGACAGGATCCCCGCCGGTGGTCTACTCCGGCTCCCTGGAACGCATCGACTTCGGGGAGGAGGGCGAACCCAAAGGGTTCTGCTGGGTGGAGGTGAGCCGGGGGCGGGCGAGGTGGGAGTTCGTCCCGGTGCAGGCGAGGCCGTTCCGGACGGTCCGCCTCGATGTGCGAGATCTGGCCGACCCCACGGCCGCGGCGGTGGAGGCCGTCACGCGCATCGAGGCCGAGGGAGCAGTCGTGCGGGTGATCATCCGCATGCGCCCCGATCAACAGGCCCTCCTGCGGGACCGGGAGATCGAGGCCGCCTTGAAGCCGGCCTCGAATGTCGTCATCGCTCGGGAGGTGGAAAGCGAGGCCCGCGCCCGATTGGGGGACCTGATGCCCGAGACGCTCACGCCGATCCAGCTCGTGGAGCGCTACTTCCGGGCCCGGGGTGAGGATGACAAGCGGATCGCTGCCCTGCTGGCCAAGGCCGAGGAGCTCCTGCGTGATTCCGGTTGAGCTGGAGATGCACAACTTCCTGGCCTACCGCGATCCCGGCCCGCTGCGGCTGGACGGGATCCACATCGCCTGCCTGGCGGGGCCCAACGGCGCGGGCAAGTCGTCGCTCCTAGACGCGATCACCTGGGTGCTCTGGGGCGAGGCGCGCACCCATCAAGTCGACGAGCTCATCCACCAGGGCGAGACCGAGATGCGCGTGGCTCTCACCTTCGACCAGGGCGGCAGCCTCTACCGGGCGGTCCGCCAGCGCAAGTCGGGCAAGCGGGGTTCCTCACTCCTCGAGCTCCAGGGGCAAGATCCGACGACCGGCGCCTGGCGCAGCCTCTCGGAGGCCACCATGCGGGCCACCGAGCGCAAGATCGAGGCCCTGCTTCGGCTCGACTACGAGACGTTCGTCAACTCGGCCTTCCTCATTCAAGGGCGGGCCGACGAATTCACCAAGAAGGCGCCGGCGGAGCGCAAACAGATCCTGGGCAATATCCTCGGCCTTTCGCGATGGGAGATGTTTGAGGAGCGGGCCAAAGACGGCCTGGCTCAGGCCCGGGATCAGATCCACCGTCTGGAAGGGCGCCTGGAGGAGATCGAGAGCGAGCTCTCTCACCGCTCGGCCTATGAGGAAGAACTCTCCGAGGCGGAAGCCGTCGCGGCGCAGCTCGGCGAGACCCTCTCCGCCGCCGAGCGCCAGTGGGCCGATCTGGAGCAGACCCGCAGCGAGATCGTGCTCCTGCAACGCCAGATCGACGATCTCACCCGCCGGATCACATCGGCGGTTCGGGAGCTGCGCGAGGCCGAGGGCGAGCTGGAGGCGACTCGCCTGCGGGCCGACCGCCAGGCCCTTTCGGCGGCGCGCGGCGAGATTGCCGCGGCGCTTGCGGCCCTCGATCCCATCCAGGGACGGTTTGAGGCTGCGAGCGCGGAGGCGATTGCCCTGGCCGAGGAGGCAGCCGGGCTGCGCGGGGCGAACCAGGCTCTCGGGCCGGAGACCGAGCCGATCAAGGCCCGCGCCGGCGTGCTCGAGGGCGCCCGCGAGCCGGTGTGTCCCACGTGCGGCCAGCCGCTCACCGAGGGGCATCGCGAGCAGCTCCTGGCGGAGCTGAGGGCCGAGATCGAGCGCCGCCGCGAAGCCTACCGCGCCAACCAGGCCCGCGTCCGGGAGATCGAAGCTCAGGCGGGCCTGCTCGAACGCGAAATCGTCGGGCTCAACGCCCAGGTGCGCGAGCGCCCCGCCCTGGAAAAGCGCGCCGGCGAAATGGATGCCGCCCTCGGCCACGCCGACGAAGCCACCCGCCAGGCGTCGGCGCTGGAGGCCAAGATCCTCCGGTGGAGGCAAGACCTGTCTGCCGAAGAGGCCCGGCGCGAGGAGCTCGAGCGGCAGGCGGAGGCCAGCGAACACCGCCTGCGCGCCGCAGCCCTGCGCCAGGAGGATCTCGACCGGATGCGCCTCGACAAGCGGCTGGCCGATGAGCGCGTCGGCGGGTCGCGTCAGAAACTTGCGGCGTTGGATAGCTTCGAGCGCCAACGGGAAGAACGGCTGCGCGAGCGGGAGCGGTTGGCCGCCGATCAAAGCCTCTACGACGACCTGCGGCTTGCCTTTGGCAAGCGCGGCGTGCCGGCGATGATCATCGAGACCGTCGTGCCCGAACTCGAGGCCTACGCCAACGACCTGCTCACGCGGATGAGCGACGGCCGGCTGAACGTGCGGATCGAGACGCAGCGTGAGCTGCGCGGCGGCGAGGTGCGCGAAGCGCTCGATATCGTCATCTCCGACGAGCTGGGCAGCCGGCCGTATGAGCTCTACTCGGGAGGCGAGGCCTTCCGCATCAACTTCGCCATCCGCATCGCCCTCTCGCGGCTCCTGGCGCGCCGGGCCGGCGCCCAGCTGCGCAGCCTCTTCATCGACGAGGGCTTCGGCACGCAAGATGCCAGCGGGCGGGAGCATCTCGTCGCAGCGATCAACAGCATCCAGGACGACTTCGACCGCATCCTCGTGATCACGCACATCGACGAGATGAAGGAAGCCTTCCCGGCGCGCATCGAGGTCGAGAAGACGCCGAACGGCTCGCGTTTCACCCTCACCTAGTCAAGATCTGCTATGGAGACACCGAGACACCCACTGGCACTGCGCTCACTTGCACCGCACTTGCACACGTGTGCAAGTGCGGTGGGCGCGCAACGCGGTGATCGGTGAACGGTGATCGGTCACGCCCGCGCGTGTGTCTGACGTGCCGCACGCCGTCCTCCCGTTCGCCTGTACTGCGCTGCCGCAGGGGCCTTCATATCCTGTAGCTTTCCACCTCACCCCCCATTCCCCCTCTCCGCTTGCCACGTCTGTTCCTGCGCGCGGATCGAAAGCGGAGAAGGGGATTGAGGTCTAAGGACGTGTCCTTAGGTAACTTCCCCTCCCCCGGCAGAGGTCCATCCGTTTCCTAATCCGGGCAGCTGCCGGGGGAGGGGAAGGGGGTGGGGGTCAAAGACGGATGCTGTTTCCAGCGACAGGGACCCGAAGGACTCGGTCGCGTCTGGCCCTCGGCTATAATCCGGCCTCCTGGGGAGGTGAGCATGCGCGTGCTGATCAGCGGTGGGACCGGTTTCATCGGACGACCGCTTGCGCGCGGGGCGCTGCGGCGCGACTGGGACGTGGCGATTCTGACGCGGCGGCCGGATTCGCCGGAGGCACGTGAGCTCGGCGCGCTGGGCGCCCGCCTTGTCGTGGGAGATATCACCGACCGCGCCTCGCTGCGGGCCGCCTTCGAGGTGACGCACCCGGAACTCTTTTTTCACAATGCCGGCTGGTATGAGCTGGGGATCCCGGCGCGGGCGCGGCGCCGGATGTGGTCGGTGAACGTGGAGGGAACGGAGAACGCCCTCAGCCTGGCGGCTGAGACGGCGGTGGGACGCGTCGTCTACACCTCGTCGACAACGGCGCTTGGTGACACCGGAGGGATCGTGGCCGATGAGTCGTTCGAAAGGCGGGCGGCGCCCCTCTCGTACTACGAAGTGACCAAAGCGGGAGCGCATGCCATCGCGCTGCGTCACCAGCGCGCCGGCGAGCCTGTGGTGATCGTCTGCCCTGCGCAGGCCATTGCCCCCGGCGACCACTCACCCTTCGGGAGGCTGGCCCGGCTCTTCGTCCGGCGGCGTCTACCCCCGCTCACCTGGGCTCCAGAGGGCGCCTTCACCTTTGCCCACGTCGAGGACGTGGGGGCGGCGGCCGTCCTCGCCGGCGAGAAGGGCCGCCCGGGGGAGACCTATTTCATCGCCGGAAGCGTGATCACGAACCGGGACCTTATGCGCATCTGGGGTGAAGCGACCGGATTGCGGCCTCCCTTCGTCTGGCTGCCCAGAGGCATGGCGATGGCGCAGGGCGCCCTGGCAGCGCCCCTCCTGCGGGCCTTTGGCCAATCGGCCTTTCTGTCCGCCGAAGCCGTGCGCTCGAGCTACGTCTCGTTTCGCTACAGTTCCGAGAAGGCGGTCCGGGAGCTGGGAGCCACGTTCCGTTCGGCGGAAGTCACCTGGACGGAGACACTTCAGGAAGAGCTGCGGCGCGCCCGGGGCTGAGCCGGACTTAAGTCCGCCGTCTACGGGGATGGAAATCGGCGGCGAGCCAGGGATGGCTGGCCCTTGCCGCGGCGGGGCGAGGCGGCCGCCTCACTCTTCGGCTGCCGCGGCCGGGAGCCGGACCGTAAAACGGGAGCCGCGGCCCGGCACCCCATCACTCCTCACCTCAAGACGCCCGGCGTGACGCTCGATGATCTCCTTGCAGATGGCGAGGCCAAGGCCGGTCCCCGCCGCCTTGGTCTGGCGGCTGGCTTGCCCTCGGAAGAATCGGCGGAAGATCAAGGGCTGTTCCTCGATGGGGATGCCCAGGCCCGTGTCTTCCACTTCGACCAGCACCCAGGTCGAGCCGTCCTGCTTGTGCAGGCGCGTGCGCAGGCTCACCCTGCCTCCGCCTAACGTGTAGTTGAGGGCGTTGGTGAGCAGATTGGTGAAGACCTGAGTGAGGAGTCGCTCGTCGCCCATCACGTTCGGAAGTCCGGGGCTGCAATCGAGCGTGAGCTCCAGGCCCCGGCTGGCGGCCAGGGCCCGCCGGTCTTCGACGAGAGCCTGCAGAAGGGAGTTGAGGCTCGTTGGGCTTGGGAAAAACGCGACGGTGCCGGCGTCGAGGCGGGAGAGAGAAAGCAGGTCGTCGATCAGGTCGGCCAGGCGTCCGCTCTCGCGATCCATCGTCTCCAGGTAACGGCCAATCTTCTGCACATCCGTCGTCGTCTGGAGGAGGTCGAGATACAGGCGGATGTTGGTGAGCGGGGTCCGCAGCTCGTGTGAGACGTCGGAGACGAACTGCGATTTCATCCGGTCGAGCTCTTTGAGCGCGCTGATATCGTGCTGCACTCCGACGAAGCTCACCAGGGTGCCAAAGGCGTCCTTCACCGGCGAGATGGTGACCGCCGCGTCGTAGAGGCTGCCGTCCTTGCGGCGGTTGATGAGCTCGCCGCTCCAGATCTGCCCGGCAAGGATGGTCTCCCACATGCCGGGGTAGATCTCTGCGGGAGTCTGTCCGCTCCGGATCAGGCGCATGGTGTGCCCGACGGCCTCTCGCGCCAGATACCCGTTGAGGCGTTCCCAGGCGGGATTGACATACTCGATGCGCCCCTGGGAATCGGTGACGACCACGGCGTCGCCGATGTTGGCCAGGATCACCCGTAGCTGATCCCGCTCCGCCTGAAGCGCCGCCTCGAGGGCTTTGCGCCGAGAGATGTCGAGCACCAGGCCGGTGGCGCCCTGAGGAGTTCCCTCGGTGTCGAAGATCACGCTGGTGGCATTGAGCGCCCGGATTCGCCGGCCGGACTTGGAGACGAACTCGATCTCGTGGACGGAGGTGCGCGGCCGATCGCCTCGCATCTGGGCCAGGAATCGTTCACGCGTGAGCTGCATCGACTCGGATGAGAAACTGGCCGTCCCCTCCCAGGTCCGGCCGATCAACTCATCGGGGGCGCGTTCGAGCAGGGTGGCCAGGGCCTGATTGGCGTAGACATACCGCCCGGCGGCATCGAGCTGGTAGATCCCGGCCAGCGAAGTCTCCACCAGCGAACGGTAGCGGGCCTCGGAGAGGGCCAGGTCGCGGGTGCGAGCGATGACCTCGGCTTCGAGACGTTGGGCCTGTTGCTCGATCTGGCCGTAGAGGTGGGCGTTTTCGAGAGCGATGGCTGCGTGCGCAGCGAAGGCGGAAAGCAGCTCGAGGTCGGGGGTCGTGAAGGGGCGGTCGTAGGAGAAGCGCAAGACCGTCATCACCCCCAGGGGCCGTTGGCGGACCTTCAAAGGCGCGAGGGCCATGACCTCGGGATCGTCTTGCGGGGTGCCGGGTACGTGCATCCCGTGAGGATCGGCGGTGGCGTCGGCCACCAGGATGGGCTCGCCGGTCTCGAGGACATGCCCGGTGAGGCCCTGGCCCGGGCGGAGCTCGATCGCCATGATGGCCTCGGCATCGGGCTGCAGCGCCACCAGGCAGCGGAGCACCCCGCGGTCGGGGTCGAGGAGGTGGATGCGGCTGCCGTCGGCCTGGAGCAGGCTCTTGGCTTGCAGGGCGATCTCGGTGAGGACGGTCTGCAGGTCGAGGGAGGCGGAGATGGCGGCCGCGCTCCGCATGAGCGCCTGTGATTCCTCGGCCCGGCGGCTGGCGGCAGTGAAAGACTGGCTGTTCTTGATGGCGATGGCCGCCATGCGCGCCATGGCCTGAACCATCTCCGCCTGCTCGTAGCGAAAACCGACGGAGCGGTGTAGGGAGAAGAGCCCCAGCGCGCCGATGATCTCGTCACCCATCATCAGCGGGACGCCGAGGACGGATCGGACCCCAGCCTGGACCCAATCGGCTACGGCGTCGGGGCTGGTCGGGTAGTCGGGGATCAGGATCGGCTTGCGCGAGTGGACTACCTGCCAGGTGACGCCTTGGCCTTCGGGGAGCCGAGCTCGGAACACGTCGGGGAGGCCGAACAGGTAGGGAAAAGTGACGCTCTGGCCGTCCGGGCTGAGGAGGGCAAAGGCACCGGCATCCGCCCCGGTGACCTTTGTCGCCAGGCGGACGACGCGCTCCAATACGACCGGAAGATCCAGGTTGCTGGCGACGGCCTCCGCCACCTGGTTGCGGAGCCGCTCGCGCTCGAGAGCGTTCTGCATCTCGGCCCGCGAGCGGACGTGACCCAGAGCGATCGCGGCGTGGTCGGCGAGGGCCGCGACCATCGGGACGTCTTCGGGGGTGAGCCAGTGTCCGGCGGCGTTGAAGGCGCCCAGTTTCTCACCGGCCAGCGTCACGGGGGCCAGGATGACCGGCATCTCGCCGAGCAGGCGCATCACCCGGGGTAGAAGATGCCGGACCTGGGGAGGCATGATTTCCGCCACGACCTCCGAGCGCTTCGGTCGATAGACCGGCTCGCCGGTCTCGAGCATATGCCGGTAGGCTTCGGAGGATTTCGGGTCGAACTTGTGGCCCGTGATGTCGATCCCGGTCAGGCGGCGCAGGGCCGTCGCGAGCGGAGCGCTGAGCGGGCGATTGCGGATCTCGAGCAGGCCCTCCGGCGTGAGGAGGGTGAGACCGCCTACCAGGCCGAGACCGCGCAGCGCCTCGGTGACGCCCCGCAAGACGTCGGACTCGGTGAGCCCGGCGCGGCGCGTCACGGCGGCAGCCGCACTCAACGCATCGACCCAGGGGTTTTGTTTCACCGGTCGGGGGACCGGGTTGCCAGCGGACACTCTTCCCATCGAGGGCAGCCGAGGCAGTGTATCACGAACCCGAAGGAGCCGCCGAGCCCGCTCGCCCTGGGTGAAAGAAGCGGAGCCTCGATCTTGTGGGTTGCCATACGGCCGAGCGCGGCGCACGCCGGATCAACCCGCACCCTAGCGTAAGCAAGATGCCTCTCTGAAGGTACAAGATCTGCTTGATCGCTCATGGGGCATTGGGCGGCGTCCATTTCGTGGCGGCGGGCCCTCGGTGGAGGCCTCAGCCCATCCATTCGACGATCGTCGCCTCGCCCTGGCCGACGCCGACGCACAGGGTGGCCAGGCCGTAGTAGGGCCGCTTTTGCGTGGGGGCGCGGCGGCGCATCTCGTGGAGGAGCGTGGTCAGGATTCGGGCGCCGGAGCAGCCCAGCGGATGGCCGAGGGCGATTGCCCCGCCGTTGACGTTGGTGATCTCATGGCGCAAGCCAAGCTCGCGCATGACGGCCAGCGACTGCACGGCGAAGGCTTCGTTCAGCTCGACGAGGCCAATCCTCTCGATCGTCAGGCCGGCGCGCGCCAGGGCCTTGCGCGTCGCCGGAATGGGTCCCAACCCCATCAAGCGTGGCTCCACGCCGGCCGCCGCGGCGGCGACGATACGGGCCATAGGCCGGATCCCCAGACTTGCCGCCCGGGCGTCGCTCATCAGCAGGAGGGCCGCGGCGCCGTCGTTGATCCCCGAGGAGTTGCCGGCCGTGACCGTGCCCGCCTCGCGGAAAGCTGGCTTCAGTTTGGACAACGACTCAAGGGTCGTATCGCGCCGGGGCCGCTCGTCGGTGGAGACGGTCACCGGATCCCCCTTGCGCTGGGGCAGGGCCACCGGGACGATCTCCTCGGCGAACCGGGCCGAGTCCTGGGCCGCGACCGCACGGCGGTGGCTCTCCAGTGCGAAGGCGTCTTGTTCTTCCCGGGTGATCGACCGGGTCTGCTCATAGACGTTCTCGGCCGTCTCCCCCATCGAGTCGATCCCGTAGCGCGCCTCGATCTTCGGGTTGGGGTAGCGCCAGCCAAGGGTTGTGTCCCAGGCGGTGAGGTTGCCCCAGGGGAAAGCGCGCTCGGCCTTGGGAATCGAGTATGGGGCGCGCGACATGCTCTCGACGCCGCCGGCCACATAGACCTCCCCCTCGCCCGCCTTGATGGCGCGATAGGCGGCGTTCACCGCCTGGAGGCCGGAGGCACACAGGCGGTTGAAGGTCACGCCGGCCACTTCCACCGGGAACCCGGCCAGCAAGATGGCCATCCGGGCGACATTGCGATTATCTTCGCCCGCCTGGTTGGCGCAGCCCAGGTAGACCTCCTCGACCTCGGCCGGATCGACGCCGGCGCGCCGCACCACCTCGCTCACCACCAGCGCAGCGAGATCGTCGGGGCGGACGGGGGCGAGAACGCCTCCTTGTGCGCCGATCGGGGTTCGGACGGCGGCAACAATGACGGCCTCGGGCATGGGATCCTCCACGCGTGCAGGTGGAGGCGATTCTACACCTTGGCCCCGTGCCTCTACATCCGTCTCGCCTTCCTTGCACCGTCCGCTACATCCGCCCGTCGCAGCGGAGGTGACATTGCCTGCGCCCATGCCGAGAGGCCGTGAATGAATCGGACGAAGACATGCGCAAGCATCCCTCGCATCCAATTGCACTGATGCAATCCCTTCATGGCTTGTAGCTTTCCGCCTCACCCCCCCACCCCCCCCC
>Ga0209322_10001660_pt1 | contig 12896 bp, 9 predicted proteins | sample Rifsed19ft1_FD_184013 | JGI IMG/M metagenome (GOLD analysis project Ga0209322, IMG submission 184013) | Soil microbial communities from Rifle, Colorado, USA - sediment 19ft 1 (version 2) | ecosystem: Environmental > Terrestrial > Deep subsurface > Rock core/Sediment | place: Rifle, Colorado... | reverse complement strand
GGCAGCGCAGTTCCACAACTTTCCCCGGTCCGCCGAGCGGTCCGAGCGACTGCCCGTTCACGGTCAGCTCCACGGCGGCGGCGTTCCCGATGCGGACGGTCAGTTCGCGCTCCGCGCTCCAAGTGCGGGCCGCGCCTGTGTCGAGAATCCCTTGAAAGACCCGCTCGCCGTCCGCAGTCACGCGCACCCAGGACTTCCCCGTCGTCGTCAGCGCCACGGTGACGCCGGCGGCCGGTGGTGCTGGGCTTTCGGCAGGCGCGGGCGTCGCCCCCGGGGCGGCGGCGGTGGGCGTAGAGAGAGATCCCGGCGACGCAGCGGGCGTCCCCGCAGGAACCGGACGCGCGAATTCCCTCAACTGCGTGTAGCCAACGTAGCCCGCGTAGAGCGCGAGCACCAGGATCACCCAGACGGCGTATGTGAGGAAGCGACGCCACCGCGGTACCGGTGCCGCAGGTTCGAGGGGGATCTCGACGGCGCGGCTCAGGCCGGGGGCGAGGGCTGGGGGAAACTGGGCCTCAAACTCCGCCACCAGGCGGTCCGCGTCCAGCCCCAGTAGGCGGGCGTACGCTCGGACGAAGCCCTTGGAATATGGGTGCGGCGGCAGCGCGTCGAACCGCTCCTCTTCCAGCGCCGTTAGGTGGGCACCGCGGATCTTCGTGAGGCGCTCGACGTCGGCCAGCGAAAGGCGCCGCGCCTCCCGCGCCCGGCGGAATGTCTCTCCGATGCCGGATGGAGGCTGCACGCCCTAGTGTTTGCGTACCCGCCGGGGATTCTCCTCCTGGCGGCGCAAACCCAGGCAGGGAGCGCAATCCCGCTCCCTGCTTTGCTTTCAGCCGACGACTCACTTTTCGGGTCGCTGTGCCTCGTTTGGGCTGAGTGCTGGATTTTTGGGGGTGGTTAAGGCAACGGGAAGGCAAACGGAAAGGCGGACGCGGCAAGAACCCAACTCAGGGTCGGCCCCCGCACCCGCCCCTAAGGTTTCGGTGGGCCGCACCGCCCCGGCCGTCCAAGGGACTGCAGCGGCTCCTGGCGGGATGGAGACTTTCGGGAATGGGGCGTTTTGGCGCGGTGGGGGAAAGTCAACACGGACGAGATTCGGTAGTCCTGCCGCCCCGGCAGCCTGGGCCGACAGCTAGAACCCGCACCAGACTTGCGCCTGCTGTCCCGCTCCCGCGACTCGGCCGGCGGTCGTCGCCTCCAGCGGGGGGTCCCACCGATGCCCCTCGAAGAGAAGGTAAGGTTGAAAACATCCGCTACACTCCCCACGGGGATTGCAGGTTGCAGCCATCCATCGGGATGGCTGAGGATTGAATCGAAAGGAGACAGCGATGTCGAGTTTCTTGATGGAGAGCGCGCCCGCTGCCGAAACCGTCATCGACGGGAAGCGGTATCTCTATTTTGGAGGGACCGGTTACTACTCGCTACAGAATCATCCCACATTGATGAAGGCGGCGGTCGAGGCTTTGACAAAGTACGGAATGCACTCGGCCACGTCCCGAAGCGGCTTCGGGACCACTCCTCTCCACGTGGCTGTGGAAAAGAAGGCGGCCGAATTCTTCGGCACTGAGGATGCAGCCTACATCGCCTCCGGATATCTCTGCAACATAGCGGGGTTCCAGGCGCTGACGGCGACGGCGGGGTTCGACGCAGTCTTCGTCGACGAAGGGTCCCATTACAGCGTGATCGACTTTGTCCATTTGCTCCAATCGCCCGTAGTCACGTTCGCCCACGCCGAGCCGGAAGACCTCCGGAAGAAACTCCGCGCGCACCTGAAGGCCGGGCAAAAGCCCCTTGTGGTCAGTGATGCCATCTTCCCGTTAATGGGACAAATGGCTCCTGTTCCCGCATATGTTGAAATCTCAGCGCCCTACGGAGCTTCGATTTGGCTGGACGACTCGCATGGTGTCGGTGTTCTGGGCGCGAAGGGGCGTGGCACCTATGAACACTATGGCCTGGAATCGGATCGGCTCTTATTTGGAGGAACCTTCAGCAAGGCCTTCGGCTCCCACGGAGGCATCATTCCCGGCGAGAAGAACTTCATACAGACCATCCGAACCGGTCACGTCATGAACGGTGCAACCTCGCCGACTTCGCCGGCTGCAGCGTCAGCACTGGCGAGCATGGAGTTGTTGACGCAGCATCCCGAGTGGCGCACCCAGCTGTGGAACAATGCCCGGATGTTGAAGGCTGGCCTGCGGCAGATGGGTTTTGCGATCGACGATTCGCCGGTCCCAATCGCCGCGTGGAGGCTAAGGTCGTCACAGGAGATGGACCGCGTCCACAAGGAGCTGATGAACCGCGGTATCTGCATCCAAAGGGCCCACTACGTTGGAGGAGGCCCCGAAGGGGTCCTCCGTGCAGTAGTTTTCTCTAGCCACGCGGCGAAACAGATCGACCGGTTGCTCGGCGAGTTGAAAAGCCTGATGTAGAGGAGCTGTTCCCCATCGCCTATCCGGCGCGGCACCCCTGAGCGTGTGAGGCACCCTATCCTATCTTAGGCCCCAGGAGTACTGTGGGCGCCACACACAGGAAAGGGGATAAACGTGTAGACATCTAACTGCACCAGTACAGCTGGTTGATTATACCTGAGGTTTGGGCTGAGCCGGGAGGGAGGTGGTTGAAGAAGGAGTGATGCCGCACATCGGTTCGGAGGGAATGGCAAAGGAGCGAATGCGCCTAGAACACAGGGGGGCTGATCGTCATGAAAGTGTTCGGCTGGCCCAGGGCGCTTGCCCTGGGAGTAGTGTTTGCACTTCTGGCCTTGCCCATGCCGGCAGGGTCCGCCCAGGCCACCCCGCAGGACGTCCTGATCTTCGGCTCTACTAGCGACGTAGAGACCATGGATCCACAGGTCACCGTCGACAACATCGCCTGGCGGGCCATCTACTACTCCTACGACCGGCTGGTCCAGCTCAAGGGTGGCACCACGGAGGTGGCGCCGCAGCTGGCCGAGTCGTGGACGATCTCTCCCGACGGGAAGACCTATACGTTCCGGCTGCGGAGGGGCGTGAAGTTCGTTGACGGCACGCCGTTCGACGCGAAGGCGGTGGAGTTCAGCTTCACCCGGCTGCTGAAGATGGGGAAGGGCGCCGCGGGCCTGTGGGATGGCATCCTGGATGTGAACGGCATCACGGTGGTGAACGCCTCCACCATTCGGTTCACCCTGAAGACGCCGTTCGCGCCGTTCCTGGGGTCGCTGGCGACCGATCAGGCGAGCATCGTCAGCCCGGGCATCATGAAGTACGAGAAGGGCGGTGACCTCGCCCAGGCCTGGCTGGCCGGCAACACTGGGGGCACCGGGCCGTTCTTCCTCAAAGAGTGGCGACGTGGCGAGCGCATCGTGCTGGAGCGCAACCCGAACTACTGGGGTCGCAGGCCGGCGCTGCGCCAGGTCATCATCCGCAACATCCCCGACCCGGCGGTCCTGCGGGACCTGCTGGAGCGGGGTGAAGTGGACATGGGAGAGGCGCTGACGGACGATCAGCTCGACGCTATCAAGGGCAAGCCCGGCATCACCGTGTCCGAGTCGCCGTCCTTCCTGGCCACCTATCTGTACCTGAACAACAAGAACAGGTACCTGTCGAATGCGAAGGTCCGCCAGGCCATCTCCTACGCCATCGACTACCCGGGCATCATCCGGGGCGTCAAGCTGGGCCGGGCGGTGCAGATGCGCGGCCCCATCCCCCAGGGCATGGCGGGCCACGACAAGACGGTCTACCAGTATTCTCGCGATGTGGCCCGCGCGCGCCAACTGCTCTCCGAGGCCGGCCACCCGCAGGGGTTCGAGCTCAGCCTGCTGATTGACCCCGGCATCCGGGAATGGGCCGACATCGCCTCGATCGTGCAGGCGAACCTGGCCGACGTGGGGATCAAGGTGAAGATCGAGGGCTTCGCCCGCCCGACAATGCGCGCCAAGCTCGACAAGGCCGACTTCGACATGGCCACGGGCTTCTGGACGCCCGACTATCCCGACGCGGACATGTTCACATGGTTCTGGTTCTATTCCAAGAACGGCGGGCTGGCGGGAAACCGTTCCTTCTATTCGAACCCGCGGATGGACGAGCTCGTGGTCGCGCAGCGCCAGGAGACCGACCCCGCCAAGCGCCTGGCGCTCTTCCGGCAGATCCAGAAGATCGCCGTCGATGAGGCCGTCTACGTCTATCTCCACCAGGCGGTCTACCGGATCCCGATGCGGAGCCGCGTCCAGGGCTACGTATACAACCCGATGCTGCTGTTCATGCCCAACTTCAGCGGGATCTCGAAGAAGCCGTAGCACCATCTCGCGCCGGCGCGGGAGGAGTGGCGCGCGAGCGTCCCTCCTCCCCGTCGGGAGAACCCCGGACATGGCTCATTTTCTGGCGCGCCGCCTCCTGCTGCAGTTCGTGGTGTTCGGGGGCGTCCTCGTCCTCACGTTCCTGATCTCGCACATCGTGCCCGGCGATCCCGCTCTGCTGCGGGCAGGGCCGAAAGCCAGCGCGGAGACCATCGCGAAGATCCGGCACGACATGGGGCTGGACCGACCCCTCCCCGTCCAGCTGTGGGTCTACGTTCGCGAGCTGCTGCGCGGCGATCTGGGCACCTCCATCCGCACCCAGCGCCCGGTCATCCAGGACATCACCGAGCACTTCCCCGCCACGTTCGAGCTGATCACCACCAGCCTCCTCGTGGTCATTGTGGTCGGGATCCCGCTGGGCGTGCTGTCCGCCGTGCGCAAGGATCGCCTGCCGGATCACCTCAGCCGGGTGATTGCCATCTCCGGCGTCTCGCTGCCGGTGTTCTGGCTGGGCCTGCTGCTCATCTACGTCTTCTTCGTCCGCCTCGGATGGCTCCCGGGCACCGGACGGCTGGACATGGCGGTGGAGCCTCCGCCCACCCTCACGGGCCTCTATGTGGTCGACGCCTTGGCCGCACGCGACTGGGAGGCGCTGCGCAGCACCGTCCGCCATCTCCTGCTGCCGGTGTTCCTCCTGTCCTATGTGTCCCTGGCGCCGGTGGTCCGCATGGTGCGCTCCAGCATGCTCGAGGTCCTCGGCCAGGATTACATCCGGACGGCCCGGGCGAAGGGATTGCCGGAGCGGCTCATCGTCTACCGGCACGCCCTGCGCAACGCGCTCATCCCCACCCTGACGATCATCGGGCTGTCTTACGGCACGCTGCTGCAGGGTGCCGTGGTGACGGAAACGATCTTCGCCTGGCCGGGCATGGCGTACTACGCGGTGGGCTCGATGACATACCTGGACTACCCCGCCGTGATGGGCATCACCCTGGTCAGCGCCGTCATCTATACCAGCGTCAACCTCATCGTCGACCTGCTCTACGGCGTGGTCGACCCGCGGATCCGGTATGACTGAGGTCGCGACGCAGGCCCGCCCTGCCCGATCCCTTCCCACGGTCCGCCGCAGCGGCCGGCTGGTCGGGCGCTGGTTGCTGCGCCGCCCGCTCACGCTGGTGGGAGCCGTGATTGTGCTGGTCGTGAGCAGCGCGGGGCTGGCGGCACCGCTGCTCGCACCATACAACCCGCTGGCCATCGATATCGTGGGCCGGCTCCAACCCCTGAGCCGGGCGCATCCCTTCGGCACGGATCACCTGGGGCGGGATCTCCTTAGCCGGATCATCTATGGGGCCCGGGTCTCCCTGGGGGTCGGGGTCACCATCGCCGCCCTGGGAGCGCTCACCGGGACGGTGCTGGGCCTGCTGGCCGGCTATCTGGGCGGGAAGGTCGACGAAACCATCATGCGGATCTGCGACATGTTCCTCGCGTTTCCGGCGCTCATCCTGGCCATGGCCCTGGCCGCGTCATTGGGGCCGAGCCTGGGGAACACCATGCTCGCACTCGTGATCATCTGGTGGCCCTGGTACGCCCGCATCATGCGGGGCCAGGTCCTTGCCCTCCGGGAGTCGGAGTACGTCATGGCGGCCAGAGCGCTGGGGGCCAGCACCCAGCGCCTCATGTTCCGGCACCTCCTGCCGAATGCCATCCCGCCGATCATCGTCCAGGCTACCCTGGACATCGGGAACGCGATCCTGATCGCCTCCTCGCTCAGCTTCCTCGGGTTCGGCGCGCAGCCGCCGGTTCCGGAGTGGGGCGCCATCACGAGCGAAGGGCGGACGTTCCTGCGCGATTACTGGTGGTATCCCACCTTCCCCGGGCTGGCCATCATGATCACCGTGATGGGGTTCAACCTGATGGGAGACGGTCTGCGCGACCTGCTCGATCCACGGCTGCGGCGCCAGGTCGGCCGATAACCCTCGCGGCCGCAGGCCTCCCCGGCACCGGTCTGCCGTCCAGGTTTTGTCCAGGTGGGCCTGCTACCGTGCCCCTCAGCGCGGGCCGGGTGCGTGCGTCCCCGCACGGCCGGGCCGCGGTCTGGGAGGGCAAGCGCGTGGGGCCTGCAGCGGGAGGCCATATGCCGGTCTACAACCTTCACGGCAATCCGCTTGTGTTCCCCTGGCTGGAAGGGGTGAGAAGTAACACCGCGCATTGTCTCGAAGACAGCCTCGTCCACGATTCCCCGGAGGGCGCGCTGCAACTTCTCCCAGGGGTTCGTCCCGCCGGGGAAAAAGGCTTGGCTAATGAAGAAGGTCCGACCATCGTGGTCCTTGGTCCAAGAACCACGCCGCCACCTCTTCACCTGAGGAAGATAAGAGTTCCCCGTCAACATGCCCCCCGGCGTCCCCGATGCCCTGCGGGTGCCGACGTCCTGCTGATTCCGGTGCAGCCCTCCGGCGTGGACATCGCAGCAGCAGCAGCGACGGTGCAGCCCACGCCTAGGGGGTGAGGCCATTCGGGAGCAATACGCAAGCGACTCTACAAAAGCCAGACTGTCTGGTTCATCGACTACGTCGCCGCCAACGGGCAGCGGATCAGGCAAACCGTAGGGGTAGGCGATGAGAGCAAACGTCTCGCCAAGAAGGTGCTAGCGCAGCGGGAGGCTGAGGCACAGTTGGGCATCCTCAACCTGCCCACGACACAGACGATGCGCTTTGACGAATACGCCGAGGAATGGCTGCGGGGGTTCACCCGAAGGCGATCCAGGCCCGCCTGGGCCATGCTTCGATCCAGACGACCCTGAACATCTACGGGCACCTGATGCCGTCTGCCTTCGAGGGTGTGGGGGAAAGGCTGGACCAGTTCCTCGGGGAAGGCAAAATCAAGGCAAACGGAAAGGACACCTCGCTACAACTCGCACCGCAAGGGCCTTTCAGCGCACGAACTACCTAGTGTTTGCCTACGCGGGAAGCCTTTCCTCTGTCAGGGCCACCGCGATCTGTGCCGCCAGAGCCGCGTTGGCCTCCAATAGCGCCAGGTTGGCTTGGACCGCGCGGCCGCGAGTGAGGCGGTCCACTTCGCTCAGGAGGTACGGGGTCAGATCGCCGCCGCGGATGCCCTCGGTCTCGGCACGGGTCACGGCGCGGGCGACTGCTTCCGCCACATCGTCCGCCGGCAGTGCCCACTGCTCCGGTGGAGGGTTGGCCACGAGCAGCGCGCTCATGTCCCCCAGCCGCTCCTTCGCCCGGGAGATCGCCGCGATCTCCGCGACTGAATCCGCCGACCACGGCACAGGATGGCCGCTGTCGGCCACATAGAAGTACGGGAAGCGCACAGTCCGGTAGCCGATCACCGTGACGCCGCGCGTCTCGAGCGCCTCGAGCGTTGCACCCACATCACAGATCGCCTTGGCCCCGGAACAGACCAGCACGAGGGGGCGCCGGCTCAGTTCGTCCAGATCGGCCGAGATGTCCCAGGTCGGCGCCGCGCCGACGTGCACCCCGCCGATGCCGCCGGTCGCCTGCACGCGAACGCCGAGCGCGTGCGCGACCGCCAGCGTGGCCGACACCGTGGTCCCCCCGCTCGCCTGCCGCGCGATGGCGACGGCCAGGTCCCGCCGACCCACTTTGACGACGCCGCGCGCCGCCAGGTAGCCCAGGTCCTCTTCCGCAAGCCCGACGCGCACTCGCCCGCCGATCAGCGCCACCGCCGCCGGGACCGCGCCGTGCTCCCGGATGGTGCGTTCCATGCGCCGGGCCGCCTCCAGGTTCGCCGGGTAGGGCAGGCCGTGCGTCACGACGGCGGATTCGAGCGCGACTACCGCGGCGCCGAGGCCGAGCGCGACCTGGATCTCGTCGCTGACGTCAAAGGGACTCTGCGGGGTCATGAGGCCCTCCCTTCTATCAATACAGTTCCCACTTCGGGGTGGACATTCCCCCATACCCCGAGGGTCATGGTTGCCGCCCTGGCGGCCAGCAGCAGCACCCGTTCCGCAAACCAACCGCGCAGCAGGCCGAACATGACCAGCGCGGCCGCCGTGTCGCCCGCGCCCGTCTCGTTGATCACCAGGCCGGGTTGCGCCGGTGCCGCCGTCCATGCCTTCCCGAGCAGGCCGAGTCCGCTCTGTCCCTCAGTCAGGAGGACCCACTCCGGGCCAAGCGCCTGCACGGCCCGGGCCAGGGCAGCGCCTTCCAGCATGCCGCCCTTCGGGCCCATCAGCGCCCGCGCCTCGGCCAGCGTGAGACAGACGAGCCAGGCGTGCGGCAGAAGAGAGCGAAGACGGAAGACCTTCGCCGGAGACGTTCCCACCAGCGCCAGTCGCGCGGCGTAGCGCGCCAGTTCCGGCAGCGCCGCCTCCGCCGGATTGGCGTCGAGCACCACGAGATCGGTATCTTCGCGGGGAGCGCGCAGCCACACCTCTGCCGGTGTCGCCTCCACGATCGTGGCGTCGGCCACACCATGGCCGCCGATAGCGACGTAGAATCCGGTCTGCCCCGGATCGCGGATGGCAGCCGTCGTGTCCACGCCAGCGAGGGCCGTCTGCGTCATCATCCACTCCCCCCAGGCGTCGGCACCGACCACGGTGAGCAGACGGACCGTGGCACCCAGGCGCGCCAGTGCCTCCGCCACGTTCCGCGCCACCCCGCCGGGGACGACGTGCACCCGTCCCGGCGTGGAGATCCCGTCCGCAGTGGGGCCCGAGGCCGTCACCTTCACGTCGACGTTGGCGCCGCCGGCGACCAGCACGCGTGGTGCGCTCATCCGCGAAGGTGTTCCCGCCCGAGGGTGCAAATCCCCCCGCGGCGCGCTACACTGCACTTCAAGCCATGCTCACCGACCTCCGCCCCTGCTGGAACTGCGGCTCCGAGAACCCTGCGGGCGCGAAATTCTGCGCCAATTGCGGCAAACCACAGCAGGCCGTCTGCCCGGATTGCGGCACCCCTTTCGCCGAGGGCGCCAAATTCTGCGCCAATTGCGGGATTCCGCTGGGTGGGCCCGCCCGTGTCCCGGCCGAGGCTGCGCCTGTCCTGACCGCCGAGGCGCGCAAGGTCATTACCGCCCTCTTCGTCGATCTGGTGGATTCCACGCGCCTGACGGAACGGCTCGATCCGGAAGAGGCGCGCATCGTGGTCGGCAAGTTCTACAAGGTCGTCGAGCATGCCGTCGAACGATTCGAGGGTACCGTCGCCAACTACCTGGGGGACGGGGTCCTCGCCGTCTTCGGCCTGCCCATCTCCCACGAGGATGATCCCGAGCGGGCCGTGCGCGGCGGGCTGGCCATCCGCGACGCCATCCCCGTGCTGAACGAGCACCTGGCCGGTACGCACGCGGTGCAGTTGGGGACGCGTGTCGGCATTAACACCGGCGAGGTAGTGGCCGCTTCCGGGTCGACCTTCGACCGCGACTTCCTCGTCTCGGACGCCGTCACCACGGCCGCCAGGCTGCAGCAGACCGTCTCCTCCGGAGCGGTTGTCGTGGGCGAGCGCACCTACCGTCTGACGCGGGAGGTCATCGAGTACCGCGAACTCCCGCCGGTGGCGGTCAAGGGCAAGGCGGCCCCGCTGGCCGTCTGGCAGGCCGTGGCGCCGCTGCCGGAGCGGCCGGAGAGCCGCCGCATCGCCGCACCGCTGATCGGCCGGCACGGAGAGCTGGGGGTGCTGCGGCACCTCTACGAGCGCACGCGCGAGGAGGGCCTCGTCCATCAGGTGACGGTGCTCGGGCAGGCGGGGGTGGGCAAGAGCCGGCTGCTGCGCGAGTTCCTGGCCGAGGTGCGCGATGGGGATCCCCCGCCGCTGGTGCTGCGGGGGCGCGGCATCGCCTTCGGCGGGCAGATCGGGTATCACGCGCTGATCGACGTCCTGCGAACGCAGGCTGGACTCCTGGACACGGACGCGCCCGAGGTCGTGCGGGCGAAACTCGCCCACTGGTTGGCGAGCGCCCTGCCGGAGGGGACGGATCTCCTCGACGGGCTGCTGCTGACCTTCGGGACGGAGGATGGCTCGGCGACCACCCCTGAGTTGATGCGCCAGCGCCTGTTCGACTCCTGGCGGAGTCTGCTCGTGGGGCTGGCAGCGGCCCGGCCGGTGGTCGTGGCGTTCGAGGATCTGCACTGGGCCGACGACGGCGTCCTCGACTTGATCGAAAACGTCAGTGCCACGATCGAGGGGGTGCCGCTCTTCATCGTCAGTCTGGCCCGCCCCGAACTGTTAGAGCGCCGGCCCCGCTGGGGCGGCGGCGGGCGCGACGCCACCACCCTGGACCTGAAGCCGCTGCGGCCGCAGGAGGCGGAGCAGCTGGTGGCCGCGCTGAGCAGCCAGGGCGTCGCCCCGGAGATGCGTCTGACGATCGCGCAGCGGGCCGGCGGGAACCCCCTGTTTGTAGAAGAACTGGTGCGGATGTTGATGGAGGGGAGCACGCCGGGCGCGGCGATTCCCGATACGGTGCAGGCAGTGATCACCGCGCGCATCGACCGGCTGCTCCCGGACGAGCGCCGGGTGCTGCAGGCCGCGGCGGTGATCGGGCTCTCGTTCTGGCCCTCCGCGATCGCCCCGCTGGCGGGCCTTTCCCTCGAGGAGACGCAGAAAGCGGTCGATGCCCTGATCGCCAAGGAACTGGTCGTCAGCCGCCCCCGCTCCGCCGTCGCAGACGAGCGTGAGTTCGCCTTCCGCCAGACCCTCACCCGCGACGTCGCCTACGGGCTGCTGCCCCGAACGCAGCGGGCCCGGGCCCACGCCGAGGCCGCCCGCTGGCTGGAGGCACGCGTGGGCGAGCGCGTGGAGGAGGTCATCGAGATCCTCGCCGAGCACCTCCGCCAGGCCGGCGACGATGCCCGCGCCGCGACGTACCTGCACAGGGCGGCCAACAAGGCCCGCCGCCTCTACGCCAACGCCGACGCGATCCGCTTGTTCGACCTGGCGCTGGAATCCGCGGGAAAGGCGGGACTGCCGCTGCGGGAGGTCGCTCTCCTGTATCACGGCCGCGGGGAAGTCTACCAATTGCAGGGGGATTACCGGGCGGCGCTCGCCGATTTCGAGGCCGGGCTCTCCGCCGCGCGGCTCGCAGAGGACCAGGCGGTGGAGGCGCTCTTGGAGAACCGGGTGGGCTTCGTCCACCACCGCGAACTCCGCCTGGACGAGGCCGAGGCGCATTTCTCGCGCGCCGTGGTGCTCGCCCGACAGGCCGGCGACCGGCAGACGCTGGGACTGTCACTGATCGACCTGGCGAACGTGGCCTGGGACCGCGGCGAGATGGGCGCGGATCACCCCATGCTCGCGGAGGGCATCGGTCTCCTCCGCGGCGCCGGGGATCTCTCCGGGGTGGCCCGCGGCCTCAACCTGTTGGGGATGGCCTACTTCGGCGCCGGGGACGGAGCCCAGGCCATTGCCGCGGCCGAGGAGGCCCTCGCCGCCGCGCGGCAGGCCGGGGACAAGTCGAAAGAGGCCACCAGCCTGAGTTACCTCAGCATCATCAACCGGTACCTGGGGCGCTACCAGGAGACGCTGCGGTACGGCCAGGAGGCGCTGGATCTGGCAAAGACCATCGGCGACCGCCGCCGCGAGGTCTTCACCATCAGCTTCATCGTGCCCGGGCTGATCGCACTGGGACAGTGGGGCGAGGCGTTTCGCCTGCTCGACGGCGTCCTCCGGTTGCTCCGGGAATACGCGAAGATTCACCTCCCATTCATCTACGGGTACGCGGGGTTGCTCGCTTACGAATTGGGAGACTTCGCGGCAGCCCGGGACGACCTCGCGCAGGCCTCCAACGTGGGGACGGTGCCCAACCCGGGATGGCAGCAACTCGGCATCCTGGCGGAGGTCTACCGGACACGCCTCGACGGGGATCGCGCGGCCGAAAACGACGCGCTCGACCGCATGCTCGCCCTGCGCTGGGGGGTGTTTGTCCCCGACGATATAGAGATCCTCCTGCCCGTCACCGAAGCGCTCCTGGAGGTGGGCCGGACCGAGGACGCGCGGCGGTTCCTCGCCGCGCGGCGGCCCGACGTGATGAAATGGGGCGCGTCCGTGTACCTGGCCGCCCTGGCGATCGCCGAAGCGCTGGTGGCCGTCGAGGACGGGAGGGTGAAGGAGGCGAACGTGCTCCTCGACGAAGCGGTGCGGCAGAGCCAGGCGGGTGAGGACGTCACCACGGAACTGCGCGCCCGCGAGCGCCGGTGGCAGCTCCGCAGCCTGCCGGAAGACCGTGTCGCGCTGCGCCGTCTGCTGCAGCGCATCGCCGATTCTCTTCCGGAGGAGCGCCGCGCCATTTTTCTGGCGGGCCCGCGCGCCGTCATCCTGCGCGAACCGTCCTAGCGCCTAGCCGTCCCCAATCCACTCCTCCGCCCGGGGGAGCTGCGCCCGCGGCCCTGCCGCGCGGGTCGGACGCAGCCGCAGGAGCGACTCCACCTCCCGCAGCAGGTACAGCCGCTGCCTGCGCTTCCCCTGCCGGTAGCTGTGCAGGACGCCCCGGCTGACGTAGGCGTAGAGCGTCTGAGGTTTGACACCCAGGAGCGCGCAGACCTCCTGGGCGTTGAGGTACGCTTCCTCTTCAATCCACAGCACCATTAGGGTCGTGCCTCCAGCGGCACGAACGGGCGCGGCTCCACGCCAGTGTAGTGCGCCCGCGGCCG
>Ga0209322_10001651_pt1 | contig 12936 bp, 16 predicted proteins | sample Rifsed19ft1_FD_184013 | JGI IMG/M metagenome (GOLD analysis project Ga0209322, IMG submission 184013) | Soil microbial communities from Rifle, Colorado, USA - sediment 19ft 1 (version 2) | ecosystem: Environmental > Terrestrial > Deep subsurface > Rock core/Sediment | place: Rifle, Colorado... | reverse complement strand
GCGGGTTGGAGCCGCCGTAGGGGATGAGGTAGGGTCGCCGGCCGTCGGCCGAGGCCTTCTCGAACGTGGACCGAAGAAGAGTCTCGCGATCTTCTCCCTGGGCCCACACGATCTTCGCGCCAAGGAGGTGGTCCAGGAGGAGGTTTCCGTTTGCGGTCTTGGGCGGGCCTCCCGCGAGAACGAGCACGCATTCGAACCCGAAGTGGGCGGCCGCCGCCGCCGTCTGCCGGCAGTGGTTCGATTGCACTGCTCCGGCCGTCACGACGGTGCGCGCGCCGTGGGCCTGGGCATCGGCGAGGAGGAACTCCAGCTTACGGGTCTTGTTGCCGCCGAAGGCAAGGCCGGTCTGATCGTCGCGCTTGATCCACAGAGCGGGGCCGCCCAGGGCGGCCGCCAGGCGGGGCATGGGCTCGACCGGGGTGGGCAGGTGGGCGAAGCGCAGGCGCGGAAGCGGGGCCGAGGGCGGCGTCATGCGGTGGCTTCCCGCGCCCGGCGGGCTCGGCCCCGCTCGGCGATCGCCGCCAGCAGGATGCTGATAAAGTAGAGGACGATCATCGGCGCCATGACCAGGCCCATGTTGACGGGATCGATCGTGGGCGTGATCACGGCGGCCAGGACGGCGATCAGGACGATGGCGATGCGCCATCCGTCGAGCAACGTGCGGGCCCGCACCAGCCCGATGGAGGCCAGCGTAAACATCACCAGCGGGAACTGGAAGGCCACTCCGATCCAAAACATCAGCCCGGTGACGAATCGGATGTAGTTCGACGGACGCGGAACGGTCTCGATGTTCATGAAGTTCAGGAGGAACGGCAGGGCCACCGGTAGCATGACGTAGTAGGCGAAGGCGAGCCCGATCACAAAGAGGACAAAGGCCGTCGGGATGATCACCAGGACGAGTACTCGTTCCCGCGGCTTCAGGCCGGGGGCGATGAAGAAGAACACCTCCAGGCAGAGGTAGGGGAAGGCCAGCACGAATCCGGCCAGCAGGGAGACGCGCATGAAGGCGCTGACCGACTCGGTGACCTCGATCGCCTGCAGCGCCTCGATGCCCCCGATCGGGCGTGCAAGCCAATCGAGCACCGTGGAAGCGAAGGCGAAGCCGATGGCGGTGGTGATGGCCAGGGCGACCACGGAGCGCAGCAAGTGGCCGCGAAGCGCCTCCAGATGCTCGAGGAGCAGAGAGGGATCCTGGATGGTTCGCGAGAAGGCGTCGGCGGCGGAAGTGTCCTCCGGCTCGGCCGTCAAGGCGAAGTAGAGCCGGGTGAAGGGGCGGGCCACGAAGCGGATGGGCGCGGTGAGAACTCGCCAGGTGTTGCGAAGCAAGCGGCGGATCATGGATCGGAGGTCGACTTGGGCGAGGCCGGCGCCTCGGGCTCTTCTGTGGCGGAGGGTGGGGTGGTCCAGGCCTTCAGATCGTCTTGGAGGGAGCGCGTATCGCGGGAGATCTCCTGGCCGGCTTCTTTCAAAGCCTCACGCGCCTCCCGTAGCTCGGAGAGCTCGGCCTCGCGGGCGAGCCGGTTGGGGAGCGTCCGCAGGTTGCGCGAAGCCTGGAGGATCATCCGCCAGCTTTCCGACTTGTAGAGACGGTTGAGAGAGCGGCCGAGCGTGCGGGCCGTCTTGGCCATATCACGCGGGCCGATGATGATGAGAGCGATCAGGAGGATGAAGAAGAACTCGAGGGGGCCTACGCCCAGGAATTCCATCGCGTCTGGTGCTCAGTGGGCCGGCGCCAGCAGGCGCCGGATTTCGTCCTCGCGCTCCGCCAGCGTGCCCAGGACGCCGTTGACGAAGCGGGGGGCGCTATCGGAGCCATAGCGCTTGGCCAGCTCGACGGCTTCGTTGATCGCCACTTTGAGCGGCGTCTCGTCCGAAACGGCAAGCTCCCACAGCGCCATGCGCAGGATGTTGCGGTCGACCAGCGCCAGCTCCTCGACCGGCCACGCCGGGGCGCACGAGGCGATCAGTCGATCGAAGGCCATCCCAAGCGCCAGGGTGCCTCGGACCAGGCGCTGGAGGAACTCCGCCGCGTCGTCCCCCAGCCCGGCGTTCTCTTCCAGATGCCGGGCGATCACCTGCTCGGTGGGGTGGCCGACGGAATCGATCTCGTAAAGTGCCTGAAGAGCGAGGCCGCGCGCGCGGCGGCGTTCACGTTTCATCGCACTCCGCCGCGGCGCGTCAGGCCGCGGGGGCTGTGAAGTCCACGTCCTCGATATGAATATCGATGCGCTGGACGCTCATCCCGATCAGCTCTTCGATCGCCCGGGCGACCTCGGCCTGCACCTTGCGCCCCAGCTCCCGCACGTTGGTTCCCGAGGCGACGATCAGATGGAGATCCACCGACACGTCCTGGCCTTCGACCTCGATCCGCACGCCCTCGCCGTCGCTCCGGCGGAATAGACGGTTCACGCCGCCCGGCACCGGAGCCAGGGCGACGACGCCGGGGACGCCCAGCGCCGTGAGGCGGGCGGTCGTCAGGAGCACTTTCGGGGCGATCAAGGTGGCCCCGCGGGAATGGCCTTCGTCTTGGGTCGTCTCTTCCATTGCTTCCCGCCTTCCTAGAACATGGCCATGCCGCCGTCGACCGTGAGGACATGCCCGGTGATGTACCCGGCGTGCTCCGAGACCAGAAAGGCCACCGCGGCAGCGATCTCCTCCGGCTTGCCTTTCCGGCCGAGCGGAACGAGCGCCAGCGCGGCCTGCCGCATCTCCTCGGGGACCCCCGCCCAAATCTCGGTCTCGATATATCCGGCGGCGACGGCGTTGACGGTGATATTGCGCGGGGCCACTTCACGCGCCAATGCCTTGGTGAAGCCGATCTGGCCGGCTTTCGAAGCGGAGTAGCTCGTCTGACCGGCGTTGCCCATCTGCCCGGCGACGGAGGTGATGTTGATGATTCGGCCGTAGCGTTTGCGCAGCATGTAGCGTACGGCGGCTTTCGAACAGTTGAAGGTCGATTTGAGATTGGTCCGGAGCACGTCGTCCCAATCCGATTCCTTCATCGTCATGATCAGGGTATCGCGCGTGATCCCGGCGTTGTTCACCAGGATGTGCAGATCACCGTACGTGTCGATGGCATGTTTGATCAGGGCCTGAGCCTGTGAGGCGTCGCCGACGTCAGCCTGGTAGGGCGAGGCCTCGGCCCCCGAGGAGCGAATCGCCTCGACGACCTCCTCGGCGGCCTGAGGGCTGGCGTGGTAGTTGACCGTGATCCGGGCGCCCTGATGTGCCAGCTCGAGCGCGATGGCGCGGCCGATCCCACGCGAGGCGCCGGTCACGACTGCCACCTGACCCGTCAGGCTCACTGCGGTTACACCTCTACGAAGTGGAAGACCGGCCCGGTGATCATGACTGATCCGCGAATCCGGAGCCGGGATTATACCCCTGATCGGCGCCAGACCCGACGGGGGTGACCGCGCCGCACCGATCGGGGCTGGCTTCGCGGGCACGGGCGGTCAGGCGCGGATTCCCCGGACGCCGGCGGCGCGGGCGCGAGCGAGGAGCGCTTCGGGATGCCCGGCGAAATCGGTCCGGGAGAGGCTGCCATCGACGAGGCCCAGCATCACCTCGGCGAGCACGGCGTTGGCAGGCGCCCGGAGGCCGCGGGCCGCGGATTCGCGCGCCACGGCGCCATTGAGCCAAGCGACCTCGGAGCGGCCTCGGCCGATGTCGTAGTGGAACGAGGGCAGCTTGCGGCCGCGGCCGCGGGCCACGGCCCGACGGAGCAGCGGCCTGCCGATCGGGATCGGAAGAGAGATGACGAAGGCCATCCCCCGGATCGGCACGCGGGCGAGATCCTCCGGCGTCCAGCCCTGCGCCCGCATCGCCCGCACGGCCTCGCGCAGGGCCTCAATCTCGAGTCGATAGAGGCCCGGGTGAGCCAAGAGCTTGCCCGGCAGCCAGCCGGTGATGGCTGAGCCGGCGTTGGTGACGATGTTGGTGAGCACTTTGGACCACTTCATCCGGTCGGCGACGGCGTGAAGGCGGAGAAACAAGCCGGCGGCGAGGAAGTCGTCCGCCAGTGCGGGGACGAGAGGGTGACCCACCGCCAGGCTGAGGCCACGCTCGCGTTCGACTCGAACATGCCCAGGCTCCGGCATGGTCACCGCCGACGTGAGCGTCGCGGCGATCACGCGATCAGCGCCCAGCGCGGCGGCGAGCGTCGCCTCATGGCCGATGCCGTTCAGCAGACAGACGACGGGGGCCCGGGTGCCCAACCCGGCGATCGAGGCTGCGGCCTTCTGGCAATCATAGGCTTTCACCGCCACGAGAACGGCGTCGAATTCGCGGCCTCCGGCCTCGGAGAGATCTGAGATCGCCTCCGGATGAGGGATTGCACCAGGTGTGCCCCCTCCGCTCAGGCGCAGGCCCATGAGGCGCATCGCCGAGGCGATGCGGGGGCGGGCCAGGAAGGTGACTTCATTCCCGGATAGGGCCAACCGCCCGCCGACAAGACCGCCCACTGCGCCCGTGCCGAAGACGAGATAGCGCATCTCAGCGCCTCGAGCGAGGAAGGATCTGATCGACGAGGGCGTTGAGCTCCTCGTCGGAATAGAAGTGGATGATCAACCGCCCGCCGCGCCGTCCGCGGACGAGCGTGACGCGTGTGCCGAGGGCCTGGCGGAGCTGACCTTCGAGGTCGCTCTCTTCGGGCGGGCGCGAGCGGCGGCGGGCGGGCGCTTTGCGCTCGCCGGCAAGACGGCGGACAAGCTCCTCCGTCTGCCGCACATTGAGATTGCGATTGAGAACGGTCTGGAGCGCGGCCGACTGCGCCTGGCCGGAAGGAAGCGAAAGCAAGGCGCGGGCGTGACCTTCGCTGATGGCGCCGGCGGCGAGCGCCTGGCGGGCGGCCGAGGTGAGGCGGAGCAGGCGCAGCGTGTTGGTGATGGCGGCGCGGCTCTTGCCCACCTGAGCGGCGATTTCGTCGTGGGCAAGGCCGAAATCGTCCGCCAATTGGCGGTAGCCTTCTGCGGCCTCGAGGGGATTCAGGTCGGCCCGCTGCAGGTTTTCGATGAGAGCGAGCTCGAGGCGCAGGCGTTCGTCGGTGCGCCGAATGATCACGGGGACGGTTTCGAGGCCGACGAGGCGGGCCGCCTCGAGGCGGCGGGCGCCGGCTACGAGGGCGTATCCCCCGCCGAAGGGCTCGGGGGAGACGATCAGGGGCTGGAGGACGCCGTGCTCGCGGATCGATTGAGCGAGCTCGCCCAACGCCTCGGGGTCGATTTGCGTGCGCGGCTGGCGCGGGTTGGGGTGGATGCCGTCGAGGGGCACCTCCTGCACGCCGGTCGGGCGCTCCGCCTCGTCGGAGGGAATCAGGGCGTCGAGACCTTTTCCTAAGCCGCGTCGTCGGGTCATGATTGCCTCATGGGGACCGCGTGCGTGCGCCGAGGAGCGACAGAGCGGACAGCGAAGAACGAGATTCTCGCCTGCACCTGCGCCAGGCGCAGGTGTCGCCTCCGCCTCGCTCCGGCTCAGAATGACATACAAGAGAGATATCCTCTCGCCCCTCGCGAGAGGTTTGGTTTCCCGGACGTTGGCGTGAGGAAGTCGGACGCCAAGCGGGAAGCAGTCTTGCGATGCGGTGCGTAGGGGCGAGTCTCACCCGGCGATGGCGCAGCAGGTAAGGCGTGTCCACGCGCCGCACGGCGCCGCCGGCGAAGAGGCCGGACTTCCGCGCGTCACGTAGGGGCGCACGGCCGTGCGCCCCTACCCATGCCTTTCGATCGTGGCGAAAGCGTGTCCTCTCCTCGTGCGAAGGTCGGTCACCTGGATCGGACCGCGAAGCCGACGGAAGCCATTGACGTGGCAGACTCGCAGGTAGGGGCGTGGGAGCCCCCACGGTCGCCAATGGGATCCGTGATTCTGAGGAAAGGCGATGCGTCTGCGTGAGAGGCTTCCATTGATCGTGGTGCGGCATGAGAGAAGCCATGTTCACGCCAGGGTGGCCGCGACGCGGGCTTTCACGCCGTCGCCCTTGAGGAGTTCAACAGCCAGGGCGCGGTAGGCCATGGCGCCGGCCGAGGACGGATCATAAGCCGAGATGGGAACGCCGTGCGACGGCGCCTCGGCCAGGCGGATGCTACGCGGGACAACCACCTCGAACACCTGGCCGGGGAAGTGACGCCTCACCTCTTCGGCCACGTCGTGCGAGAGCGTCGTCCTCCCGTCGTACATGGTCAAGAGCAGCCCGCGCACTTTGAGCCCGGGGTGGAGGCCGGAGCGCACGCGGCGGATCGTATCCATGAGGCTCGTGAGCCCCTCGAGGGCGAGGTATTCGCACTGCACCGGAATGATCACGCCCGAGGCCGCCGCGACGAGGCCGTTGATGGTGAGGATGCCGAGCGAGGGCGGGCAGTCGATCAAGATGTAGTCGAAGCGGCCGTCGAGGGGCTCCAGGGCCCGGCGCAGGCGCTGCTCTCTCTCCGGCATATTGACCAGCTCCACCTGCGCTCCGGCGAGGGCGGCGGAGGAGGGCAGCAGGGAGAGCTGCAGGCGCGCGCTGGTGAGGATGCTGTCGGAGGCGGGCGTCTCGCCCATCATGGCCTCGTAGGTGCCGCTTTGCACTGCGGCGTGGGCGATGCCGAGGCAGGAGGTGGCGTTGGCCTGCGGGTCGAGATCGACGAGGAGGACGCGCTGGCCGGCGTGGGCGAGATAGGCACCCAGGTTGATAGCGGTGGTGGTCTTGCCGACGCCGCCTTTCTGATTGACGAGCGTATACGTGCGCGTCATGGGATCACCTGCAGCCCGGCCGCCTCGACCTCCGGCGGGGTGGGCGCGCCGTCAATGCCGCGCCGCGCCACCGATGCGGAGGCCAGCCGATTGGCGTAACGGGCCGATTCCCAGGGATCGCGCGTCAGATAGAGGCGGATAAAGAACGCGGCGGCGAAGACGTCGCCGGAGCCCGTGGGATCGACCTCGGCGACGGGCGGAGCCGGGACGCGGCGCTGATCGCGGTTCCAATAGACGCGGGCGCCTCGGGCGCCTTCGGTGACGACGAGCAGGCGGCAGGCTTCGGCCATGGATTCGATCGCACCTTCGTCGCCGGCGACGTCTTCCACGCTCAGGACGATCGCGCCCGCAGCGGCGAGGAGCTTCTCGTTGCCCGACCAGGAAGCCGGCGAAACGCGGCCGGCTCCGTCCCACGAGCGCATCCAGCCTTGAGGCGTGAGGCCGAGGAGCGAGCCGGCGAAGAGATCGGCGAAGGCGGGATCGACTTCGCCGGCGATCGGTCCGAGGTGGGCGATGCGGGGCGAGCGCCATTCCGGCGGGAGGTGGCGCGGCTCGAGGCGGGCGGCGCGGCCGTGGAGGAATTGGGCGCGCCCATCCGATCCGTAGCGATTCTCGAAAGCTGTCGTCTGGCGGGAGGGCACGATCTCGAGATCCAGCGAGCCGAGGGGCGAAAGATCGAGATCGGGGGCAACGGAGGTGAGCGCTCCAACGCGAAGACCGAGGGCGGCGGCGGTGAGGCCGGCGTAGGCGACGGTGCCTCCGAGCGCCGGGCCGGCGGCCGTCAGGTCGGAGGCGATGTGGCCAACGACCAGGTAGTCGATCGGCCGGCCGGGGGAGAGGGGGAGCATGGGCGCATTATAGCGCGGGGGCGGGGTCTCCCGACCCCGCCGTAACATCGATGGCAGGCGGGAGCGGGGAAGGGAAGGGGTCGGCGAATGCGAGGGAGGAGGTGATCGGTGACCGGGCACCAGGGACCACGGACCACGGACCATGGACCACCGACGACCGATGACTAATCACTGATCACCCGTTTAACGCGCGAACGCGGGGGTGATGCGATGAAGTTGGGGTGCGGGAAGACGCGCGGAGTCGCGCGAGAGATGGCGGCGGAAGACTCCGGAGACTACGCTCGCAGAAACTGCGGGGACGCGCCCTGGCGGTGTTAACCGGAAGATCTAATCGCTGGATGGCGTGCGCGGGATGATCGTCACCTTGCGGCGATCCCCTTCCCCGACGCTCTCGGTGCGCACGTCCTGGTGATCGCGGAGCTCGATGTGGATGATGCGACGCTCGGCGGGGGACATGGGCTCGAGCGTCATCGTGCGGCCGGAGTCGACGGCCTGGCTGGCCATGCGGCGGGCGAGCTGGCGCAGCTGGCGCTCGCGGCGCTCGCGGTAGCCCTCGACATCGATGACCACGCCTTCGGGGTGGCCGAGCTCTTTGGCGACGATGAGGCGCGTGACGTATTGCAGGGCCTGAAGGGTCTCGCCTTTGCGGCCGATGAGAATCGAGAGGTCGCTGCCGCGAACGTCGAGCAGCAGGGGGCGCGCCTCATCCGGCCCGTCGGCCTCTCCCCATGTGGCGCCGACACGGGCCTCGACCCCCATTCGCTCGAGGAGCTCAAGGACGATCTCCCTTGTGACGCGCAGCGCATCATCGGCTTCCTCGGCCTCGGAGGGCGCGGCGACGTTTGCGGGCACGGGCCGCGAGGCGGGCTCGCCCTCCCGGCTCGGGCCGGCGCGAAGGCTGAGGCGCACGCGCGCCTGGCGCGTGCCGAGGCCGAAGAGGCCCTTACCGCCCTCGTCGAGGATCTCGACCTCCAGCGCGCTGCGCGGCAGGCCGAGCTCGGCGGCCCCGCGCTCAACCGCCTCTTCGACCGTGGGCGCGATGATCTCGATGCTCGTTCGCTGCTCCGACATGCCTCACCCTCGATAGGCTTACTTCTTCGCCGGCGCGGCGGCCGCGCCGAAGGAGAACACGTTGCGCCAGTTGACTTTGCCCATCGCCGCCGACTGGATGATTTGCAGCACGTTGGAAACGACGAAGTAGATCGCCAAGCCGGCGGCGAAGGAGTAGGAGAACCAGGCCAGGAGGATCGGCATATACCACGACATCATCTTGCCCATGGAGGCGCCCTGCTGATCGCCGGTGATGGGCGTGGTGAGCTTGGTGGAGAGCCAGGTGGTGATGAAAACGAGGATGGTGAGAACGGGAATGCCGACGGCGGGAAGGAAGGGAAGATAGAGCCGCTCGGGCGAGCCCAGATCGGGGATCCACAGGAAGCGGTTGTTGAGGGGGATCAGGGCGGCCATGTTGGGGATGATCCCGTAGAAGTGCTTCGAGAGATCGAGGAGCGAGATAGGCGTGGCGGCCAGCGTCCGGGTGATCGACTGATAGAGGCCGATGATGATCGGGAACTGGATCAGGAGCGGCAGGCAGCCGCTGAGCGGGTTGAAGCCGATCTCGCGATAGAGCTCGAGCTGCGCCTGCTGGAGCTTCTGCTTATCGTCCTTGAATTTCTTCTGCAGGTCCTGCCACTTCTTGGAGCCCTGCAACTCCTGCATCTTCATTTGGCTGCGCGTCTGCTGCATCGTGAGCGGCAGGGTGATCAGGCGGACGAGAACGGTGAAGACGATGATCGCCAGTCCGAAGTTGTGCCCGAGGAACTGGTAGATCAAGAGCAGGGCGTTGATCATCGGGTTGAGGATGATAGTGTCCCACATGACGGCACCTTTAGGGCTCGGCCGGGATGGCCGGATAGGTCCAGCGGCGGGCGCCGGACTCGGCATCGAAAGCCGTGAGGATCACATCGCCCTGCTTGGAGGCGGTGGAGGCGACGAGGAGTTGATCGCCGGCCAGCAGCGGGTCGGTGAAGAGCCGGCTCGTGCGGCTGATCGACTGGTTCCACAGGGGGTTGCCGGTGGAGGCCTGATAGGCGTAGACCGTGCCCGACTCGGTGTTGAAGTAGATGCGGTCGTCGGCGACGGCGGGTGAGCTGGCAATGGCGGCGTCGGGCCGGAAGCGGCGGATCTCCTCGGCGCCCGAGCCGAGGCGGAGCGAGTAGACCCAGCCGGCGACGTCGCCGAAGTAGGCAATGCCGTCTGCGACCGTCGGGTTGCCCCAGATCCAACCGGTCGTCTCGAACGACCAGAGGAGCTCGCCCGTCTCGGCGTCGACAGCCCGCAGCCCCTGGCCGAACGTCCCGGCGAGCAAGACGCCGTCGACAAGGGTGGGCGTATCGACCGTTCCGCCGCCGAGATCGGCGCGCCAGATTTCCGCCCCGTCGGAGAGGCGCAGGGCGTAGAGGTGATGGTCGATCGAAGGCAGGTAGACCGTGTCGCCGTCGACAAGAGGCGCGGCCCAGAGGGCCTGCTCGGCCTCGAAGGTCCAGGCAAGCTGGCGGGTCTCGAGATCGAGCGCATAGAGCCGATTGTCGGCGGAGGGGATGAGGACAAGCGATCCGGCCAATGTCGGGGCGCCGATGATGCGCCCGGTGGCCTGGGTGAATCGCCAGAGCTCGGCGCCGCTCTCGGCGTCGAGGATGGTGACGGCGTGATCGTAGCCGCCGACGACGAGCGAGCCGTCGGGGGTGAGCAGGGGGGTGGCGTAGAACGAGCGGTTGCGGTCGGGCTCGGCGGGGTAGTGCCAGCGCTCAAAGCCGTTCGCGAGGTCGACGGCGATGACGGCGTTGTTGTAGGCGATGTAGGCGGTGGTCTCGTCGGCGGAGAGCCCAGGCCAGGAGGAGGCGGCGACGGCGCCGGTGGCGCAGCCGGAAAGCAGGCCGGCTGCGGCGACGAGGCCCAGGGAGAGAAGGATCAGGCGCTGAGAGGAGGGCATGCGGATGGGGCTCCTAAGGCACCGGGTCGTAACCGCCCGGATTAAACGGCTGGCAGCGGAGGAGGCGCCAGGTGCCCATGGCGCCTCCGCGGAGGAGGCCGTACCTGGCGATGGCCTGGTAGGCGTAGTGCGAGCACGTCGGGGTGAAGCGGCAAGAGTCGGGCGGGAGCGCCCGGGAGATCGTGAGCTGGTAGGCGCGGATCACAGCCATCCCGGCGAGGCGCGGGAGATTGGCGAGCGTGAAGGGCATCTCGCGCAGCGATGGCTCGTTGTCGTGGAGATCAGGCCCGGCGGCGGTCATCGGTGATGAGCCGGGCGCGCCGCAGAACGGCGGCCACAGCCTCCTGAACCTCGGGCCAGGAGGCTCTGGCCAGCGGGGCGCGGGCGACGAGGATCAAGTCCCAACCGGGCGGGATGGAGGCCAGGTGAGGCCGGGCGGCCTCGCGCAGGCGCCGCTTGGCGCGGTTGCGGACGGTGGCGGAGCCGAGGGAGCGGCCAGCGCTGACGGCGAGGCGCGTCGAGGCCAGGCCGCTGGGGGCGGTGTGCAAGACGACGAGCGAGTGGGCGTGGGCCTTGCCGCTCTGCCGCACCCGCTTGAAGTCGCTTGAGGAGGCGAGCCGGAACCTGCGGTTCATACCCGGTGCCGGCCGCCGCGCATGGAAGGAGAGTTCGGGCGGCGATCATCCGGCGCGTCTTAGGCTTTCCAGTTGACCTTCTTGACGTGCCGGTTTCGCTGGACGGTGAGGCGGTGGCGGCCCTTCAGGCGGCGGGCCTTGAGGACGGCGCGGCCGGCGCGAGTGCGCATGCGCGTCCGGAATCCGTGGACGCGGACGCGGCGTCGGGTCTTCGGCTGGTAGGTTCGTTTCGGCATTCTACATTCCCGATGGGAGATCTGAGACGAGCGGTGATTATACCAGGGTGAGGAGGGGGTGGGGAGGGGCGGGAAGTGATCCGTGATCGGGGATCAGTGGTCGGTCGGGGGACCCTGGCCTGTGCTGGTCTGGCTCTTGGTGGAACGGGGCAGGCGGCCGGGAGCGGTCAATTGCCGCGCAGCGAAACTGCCGGGGGCACCGCGCCGCCGGGTCGGGAGGGGTATTGAAGCGACCCAAGATTGCCCGTATGATGGTTGTGACGATGGCCTAATAGGGTGGGGATCGGACCCTGTCTATCCTCCGAGAATGGAGGGGACGAATCGGCTGGCCCGGGGAAGAGGCGGCCGAATTGTGTTTGCTGGCTACAGATTGCGGCGGTGGGAGCGGGGCGCCGATTGAGGGCCGGCGGTGGCGTGGAGGGGCATTTGGGCATCCTGCCTCGCGACGCCCGAACGTCTGCCTTGGGCCCGCCGAGCGAATCGGGAGAAGGGAGAATCGATGAAGAACACCGTTGTCTTCCGGCCAAGGATTGCGATCAGAGTGTTCTGGGCGGTCTTCCCCGTCCTGATCGTTGGGGGCTCTCTCGCCATGATGACCTGGCTCTTCGGCGGTTGGGCTTGGCTTGGGGAGATGGAAGGGGACTGGATTGGGTTCTTGGGGCTGTTGCCGCTTGCCATGGTGATCTTTCTCCTGGGGATGGTCGGCTACATGGCCGCAGTCTGGTGGTCGGAGCGCATCATCTTCGCCGACACCTATGTTGAGCGCCGAGGCATTCCGCATGCAATGCTGCGGAAAGGACGCCTCGCCTACGACGACATCCGGCAAGTTCGTCGGGCGATGCGCAATGTGCTGCTGCTTGAGCCGAAAGAAGGTAAGCCCTGGATCATCGCGGTGAAGCAGTATGGAGCTGGCTTCCCGCGCATCCTCGAGGAGCTTCGCCGCCACGTCGCCGCAGAGTGCGTGGAGCCCGGGCTCGAGGAGACGCTCACGGCCCGCGATCGGCGCGACCGGCGACTGTCATGGCTCAATGGGGCAGCCGGAGCCTTCGTGGTTGGAGCGAGCCTGCTGATGTGGAACAACGCGCTGGGTGGGGCCTTCTCTACTTGGAGACTAGCCGCCGGCATCTCGCGCTCGCTTCGCGTTGAAGGGTACGAGATCGGCGACGACAACTCCGTCTGGGTCTTGACCCGTGAGGCCTTCGTTGATTTCGAAGATCTGTCAGACCTCACGGTTCGTCGGCTCGCCCCGCAAGCGGACGCACCTCTCCAATTGCCACCTGCGAGCGAGGTGTTTCCTGGGGAGACGGATGTAAGCCCATACTTCGCGGAGCTGCATCTTGATCGGGCAGGCCGGCCCTGGATCGAATTCTGGTATGAGGACCTGCTTCTGCTCTGGTCCGGTGAGGAATGGGAGCTGTACCAGCCGCCGGAGGGAGTGCTCGAGCCGGGGATGGAGTTCGCTGCGCTTGCCGACGGGGTTCTTTGGTACGGATCGTTTG
>Ga0209322_10001642_pt1 | contig 12964 bp, 14 predicted proteins | sample Rifsed19ft1_FD_184013 | JGI IMG/M metagenome (GOLD analysis project Ga0209322, IMG submission 184013) | Soil microbial communities from Rifle, Colorado, USA - sediment 19ft 1 (version 2) | ecosystem: Environmental > Terrestrial > Deep subsurface > Rock core/Sediment | place: Rifle, Colorado... | reverse complement strand
GGGTGAGGTGGCCAAGGTCGAGGGCCTGGTTCATATCAGCGAGATCTCTTGGGAGAAAGTTGACGATCCCAACACGATGTTCAAGGTCGGTCAGGAAGTTAGCGTGATGGTGATCGGTATCGAGAAAGAGGCGGGTAAGCTCAATCTATCGATCAAACAACTTTCCGGCGATCCCTGGAGCGACATTGAGACGAAGTATGCGGTTGGTACCAAGCATCAGGGTAAGGTTTTTCGCATCGCTGCCTATGGCGTTTTCGTCAATTTCGAGAGGGGTATTGATGGCCTAATCCATGTCAGCAAACAGCCGCAAGGCAAGGAGTTTGCGGTGGGCGAAACCGTCGACGTCTATGTCGAGATGCTGGATGCAAAGAGTCGCAGGATGAGCCTGGGGGTGGTTCTGACCGAAGTTCCGGTTGAATACCGTTAATATCAGTTAAAATACAAATATGGCAAAAACAAAGATGGTGGTTAAAGAAGACCAGATTTTGGTCGACGTCGAGCTGATCTTCAAGGAGATCGAGGAGGCCAAGGGGGACTGGAAAAAAGTCCGCGAGGAGTTTCGCAAATACCTCGAATCGATGAAGGAGAAGTGATATGACCGAAAGGACGGCACAAGAAAAGCGGATAATAAGGGGAGACAGCGAGTTGAGAATTGGCTTCAGTAGGGCGGTTGATTATTTATTGGTTGAACTTGAAGAAGTTGCTAAAAAATTGGGCATTGATCCCGATGAACTGCTGAAAGTGCTTCAAGATAGGAGAATGGGGACATATGACGAGGCGCTCAAAGAGGCAGTAAGGTTGCATTCTGGTTACCCGATAGTGTAGGATAATTTTTACCTTTACAAGTTAATTTTTGGCTATGGGACTTTCTTGTCGTCCGGAAGTTGTTAGCGGTTTAGCAATGGGCAGTCTGCCCGGATATCTAGAGGAGGTATTGCACTTTTCCTCGGGCTGGGGAGATTTGGCGCGCGCCAGAGAGGCGGCGGCGGAGGGTGGGGCTTGCCCACGAGCCTGGATAATGAATATTCCGGCCGGAAAGGTTTATCTGGAGTGGAATCAAGAACGCCATGATTGGGAGGCGACGGCTTTGTCTAAGAAATTGGAAAACTTCGACCTCTGTCTGAAGCGGTCAGAAACAGGGTTGGATCTGAAATGGCTTTGGCCGGAAGGTAAGTTTCGATCTCCCGAAGTAGACCTGGTTTTAAAAAGGGGTTTAAAAAAAATTATTAAGGAAAGGGGCGGAGCCGAGATTGGCCTGTTGGGAGGAATTTTCCACTTGGTTTTGGGGCCAGATGAGGTGTCGATTACGATGCAGGTGGCGACGGGTGAAAATGGCGGTCTGTGGTTGGAAACGGTCCCTTATAGCCTGGCGAATGAATTACTGGCTGACTTGCAGAACTTTCTTGAGGCAAACTTGGGCAAGGGAGTGTTTTAGCCGTCAAGAGGTCCGACCTCTAAATGTCGAGAGTCAAATGAGAGATTTTTTCGTAGTTTGGGTTCGTTTCTTCGACAAAATATCGGTAGGATAAGGTTGGATTTGTTGTAGAGAATGGTTTCAGAATTTCATTCGGTTTGATCCACTCTTGAGTGCGTTTGCCGAGATAATTTTGATAGCTAGAATAGGGGTAAGCGTCAAGAGGTCCGACCTCTTCACCAAAGTTCATGGCCGCCAGCGCCACTGTTCGATGCCGAAAAGTCGGCTGGAGAGGTCGTCCGGCGAATGAAGGTTGGCGGCATTAATCTCCCGACGGATATATTCGTGGGTTTGGATTGGGACATAGAGGTCTTTTAACTCTTTGGCGTTTGGATTTTTGACAAAATCGGTCACCACGACCTTGTTGGCTGACAATACTTTCATTACCCTGACCATCATTCGACCTTCCGGTCCTTGCGGGGGGATGATGATCAGGCTTTCGCAGTCAACCGGCAGGGTTTCAGTCTGATTGATCAGGCCGTACAATTTTTTGGTCTGTCTTTCTATAGTCATGTTATTTACTATTTTTAATGATTTTTGACAGGTGAGGATGGGTCGAGGGATTGTAGATATGTTTGTAACCCAATTTCTTGGCTTCCTTGAGGCGTCTGTCGCCAAAGGCGACCGAGCGGATTTCACCCAAAAGGCCCAGCTCGCCAAAGCAAATCGAGCTGTCGGGCAGGGCCTTGTTTTTGACCGAACTGATAATAGCCAGGGCGATGGCCAGGTCGACGCCCGGCTCGTTGACGGTCAGGCCGCCGGTAATGTTGACGAAAACGTCCTTGGAGCCTAGCGGCAGTTTGAGGTGTTTGGTCAGGATAGCGCAGATGAGCTGGAGGCGGTTGGTGTTGACGCCTTTGGCGACGCGGCGGGGGATGGGGATGGCGCTGTCGACGACGAGGGCCTGAATTTCGGCGGTCATCGGTCGGGTACCTTCCATAACCAGGGCGAGAATAGAGCCGGGGGTGCCCTTGAGGCGACCTTCGAGTAAAAATTTACTGGGATCAGATACTTCTTCCAGGCCGCCGTTGGTCATGCGGAAAATACCGGTTTCATCGGTCGGGCCGAAGCGGTTTTTGATACCCCGCAAGAGCCGCAGTTCGTGCTGGCGGTCGCCGGTTAACTCGAGGACGGTATCGACCATGTGCTCGAGAAGCTTCGGTCCGGCGATGGTGCCTTTTTTGGTGACGTGGCCGACGATGATGATGGGAATATTGGTTTCTTTGGCGGCTCTAATAAGAAGGCTGGCGCAGTCCCGGATCTGGGAGGGCGAACCGGCGGTGGTGGGATTGGCCTCGGTGGCGATACTTTGGATTGAGTCAACAATGACGAGACTGGGCTTGAGGCGGCCGGCGCCGGCGAGGATTTCTTCGAGGGAAGAAGTGTTGAGAAGACTGATGTGCCGGGTGTCCTTTTTGGTGATCCGGCTGATGCGGGTAGCCACCTGGCCGACGTTTTCCTCGGAACAGATATAGAGCAGGGGTGAGGGGAGGCTGATCGCCAGCTGGGTGAGGAGGGTTGATTTACCGATACCCGGTTGGCCGGCAATAAGATAAACGCCGCCCGGGGTGAGGCCGGCGCCCAGAACCCGGTCAAATTCTTCGATGTGAGTCGGAAAGGCTTGATGGCCCTCGTTTTTGAGGGCTTGTTTGGGGGTGAGGGGGGTAGCGGCTGGCCCCGCTAAGCGGGGTTTCGCTTTGCTCGACTTGGTAAAGTTAGTGACTTCAACCAGAGTATTCCATTCGTGGCAGATAGGGCATTGGCCCAACCACTTGGGAAATTCGTTGCCGCAGGAATTACACATAAAGAGGGTCGTCGACTTGGCCATAAGGACAGTATACAGAAGTTTTCCACAAGAGGCGAAATTTTTCTTTTTCGGTCGTTTTTGAAGCTAAAAATAGGTCTGAAAATATTACAGGGTCGCCTGTTTTTCAAAGTATTAATGTTTATAGGTTGAAAAATTTGACAGGAAATGATATAGTGAGGGCAGATGAAAACCCTGATCAGAGCACTCTTTTCAAACAAGAGGAAAGCGGTAAAGCGACTTAGTCGGGCTTTATCGGGCAGCCTGGAAGCTAATCAGTTGATCAAGATGGCCCGTCTGGGCCAAACACTGGTGGTGATGAGCCGCTAAATGATCTTTGAAACATCAAAAAGAGCCTTACCACCGTAGCCTTCTCGAATGGCAAAGCTCTTTTAATTTATTGAGTTCGTTCCAGGACAGGTGGAACGAATTCACCTTTAAAATAACACCCCCCAAATAGCCTGTCAAGGAAAATAGTCCCCGTTGTGACGGGTGGAGCGTTGGGCAGGCTCTCCACTCGTCACACTGGGGATTTTTTGATGTATGGGGCTAATTTGAATAAGCAATTTTGACGAAAGCCGTGTCTTTTCGGAATAACTGGGAAAGTGGCCCTATTTTTTTGGCGGAGCTTTTTTGCGGATGAATAGTATATAAACGGGAACGGCAAGGAAAGGGATTAGTAAGAGAAGAAAACCGAGAAATTCCAGGTACTGGGGGAGATAGAAAACGGCCACGCCAACAGCTTCGCAGTTAGGCGGGCAGGCCGGTAAGCTCCAAGAATTAAACCACTGTTCGTTACTCACTGCTTGGAGATCGTTTTTTTGATTTGAAAAATACCAGAATGGAAGTTTGGTAATTAGGAGCCAGGGGGGAAGTTTAAGATCAGTTTCGGAGATGGCCAAAGCTTTCCAGTAGGTGGATTTGGTTTGGTAGAGATTGAGCTGATGTGGTGCCACCCCGGGGGAATCCGTTCCGGCTACCCCCGGGGAGTCACTTATGCTGGCGGTGTAGAGGAATTCGGCCGGGTGGCCCGCCTGCAACGCTTGATGCGTAGCATCTGCGGGCAGGGTGGAGGAATCTATGGTGATGTTTTTGAGAAATTGGAGGGGGAGGGGGGTGATGATAATTGACTTGATTAAATTTTCGGTAGGCCGGGTACCAAAAGACTGATTGAAGAGATGGAGGGTGTAGCCGGGCGGTTCGTTGTTGTTGACAATAGGTTGGAGGATGAGCTGTCGGCCATTGATCAGCCGTTCGAAAATGTCGCAGCGGCGAGTGGCGTGATTTTCCAGGCAGACGGTAGGCGAAAGACCGGTTAGATTTTGGGTGTCGAAGATGAGGGCGTAGTTAGTGTCGTGGGGAAGCTGCTTGCCGTTAAGCTGGTCGCAGGAATTGGCGTTTAGGCTGGTATAGAGGAAACCGCTGTCAGTAATTTGGCGGGTAAACTCGCCCTGGTTAAAGTTGTCGCAATTTCTGGCTTCGGAGTTCATGTTTTCCGCCGGTGCGGTAACGGTATAAGGAGTATCAAGAAGGGGGATAGAAACGGAGAGTATGCTACCCTCTGTCGCGGTAATAGAATTGCCAGGGACGAAATTAGGGATAAAACTGGTTTCGCCGAGGAGGGGCAGGTAGCTAACCGAGACATTTTGATAGATGACCTCCTGGGTTGATTTGGATTCATTGGCTTCCAGAATCAGATTGGCCTGCAGCGGTTCAAGTAGGGGCTGGGCGAAGACGCGGGTGAAGGTGGGTTCCTTTTTGGCGGATAGGGATTGGGGACTGGTCAGGCCGCCAAGGGTGCGGTTGGTAACACTGGCGTTGGCCGGAGTGCCGGTGGGGCTGTGATAGGTGAATTCGAGGGAGATTAATTGATTGATTGATCCTGGGGGAAGCGGGGCGGAGAGACAACCGACCAGGTCAGTGCCGAAGAGGGAAATGGTTTTGGCGGCGACAATTTTTTCGATTTTGCGGTTGGGTTTGGCGGTATAGCACTGGGCGGGGGTGGCCTGGCTCAGGGCGCTGGTCAGATCGAGTTTGAAGGCGGGGGTGTTTGAGTAGACGGAGACTCTGGATGACTCACGGCTGGGGAGATAGAGGTTGGTGAGGGGGTAGAAGCTGCTTTGGATGGTTAATTCGTCGGGCAATTGGACTTCCAGGTAGTGGTCATTGATGCCTAAGATGAGGCCGGAGCTATCTTCCGGCAGAACAAAGTCGAGAAAGGTTGGATAACCTCCCAGGTTGACCAATTGGTCGTTGATTTTGATTTCGGGAAGAATCGGCTCGAATTTCAGTTGGAGGCCGAGAGCCGTTTTGCGATAGGCAAGGCTGGTGGGGAGGAGATTTTCGGTTTGGGTATAGGAGGGGATGAAGAGGTCCGACCTCTCGGCCAGAGGGGACGGACCCCTAAGGACGATGGAGTCAGCGCTGATTTCGGGGGTGAAGGGACGGAGGGGTAGATTGGTAAAGGGGAATATTTCGTCATCGCGAGCAGAGCGTGGCGATCCAGTATTTGTATAGATTGCTTCGTCGGATACTCCTCGCAATGACGGGGAGATGGAGAGAAAGTTTTTGACCTTGTTAGCGACAGTTGTCTTGTAGATTAGGATTTTGTCGTTGATGTTTTCGGCGAGGCTGAATTTCGGGGAAGTGGTTAACATGGCGAGCAATTTCTCGTTACCGAGGTCCTGGTCGGCGTTCGGGGAGATGACGTTTTTGTCGAGCAGGATCCAGGCAATAGCGTATTTATCGATCAATCTTTCAAATTCAGCTTGGTTTTGCGAAAAGAGGGCGGTGCTGACTTCTTCGTAGTATTTTTCACCTGATCGCTCCCAGACGTCGAAAGCGCGATCCAAGATGGGTTGGCGGATACCATACCAGAGAAAGCCGGAGCCGCGGTAGCCCCAGGAGTAGTAGTTCCAGCCCCAGAAGGTGTACTGGGGGAAGTTGGCGATGCGGGTGGCCGGGTCCTGGGCATTGAAAAAATCGAAGAGTTGCCCATACTCCCGCGGCACCTTCAAGCGCATGGTGGGAGAAATAAGATTGCCGGTGAAGGCGGGGGTGGTGAAGATGACCAGGGCGAGGGTGACGGTGAAGAGGGTAAGGTAATAGGTCAGACGGGAATGGAGAAAAGAGAAAAGATCCAAAAGGAAGATGCAGCCAATGGCGAAAAAGACGGCGTAACCAAAGGAAAGAACGGTGCTGAATTTGGTAAAGGGAGAACGGAATAGTTCACCGATGAGGGGGAGCGTTTGGTTGATAAGCAGGCCGCCGCCGATGAGAAAGAATAAACAGAGTAAGGTGATACCCAAGACGGGGCGGCGGAGGGGGAGTTTTTTGATAAAAGTATAGATGGCGCCGGTGACGACAAGGGTGAAAAAGAGAAAGCCAAGAATGAGAATGACGGGGTTGGCCAGGTGATTGCGCCAGGGAAGAAGGAGAAAGTCAAATTTGGAGCCGCCGGCCAGATCGAGAAACTCGAACCAGAAACCGCGCAGGAGGGCCAAGTCGGTGAGGTTGCCGAAAGCGAGGTTGCGATAGTAGGTTTCGGCAGTGGCAATGGTGTTGATCTTGGCGGCCAAACCAACCCCGCCCTGGGTAGTGACAAAAAAGATGACCGGCAGGAGCCAGTAAGCGTTGGCCAGGCTGATACCGATCAGGGCGAAGAATGATTCTTTGGCGGTGGGCAGGCGGCGGGAGGAGTAGATAAAATCGGCGAGGATGACAAGGAGGCTGAGACCGTAAACGACGAACATGGTTTCGGTGTAATAGGCGGGCGAGGCGAGGAAGTTGACCACAAAAAGCGTCAGGAAACGAAGGGGTGTCGGTTTGGCGAGGAAGAAATAGAGACTGACGATCAGCCAGGGGAAGAAGCCATAGAAAGCAGTAAAGGTTTCAAAGGGGGTAAAAAAATGCTGGACGGTGGACAGGTTAAGGAGATAAAAAAGACCACCCAGGAAAGAGGCGAAGTGGATGGTTTGCCGATCGAATTTGTGTTTGAGAAAGTAGTTATTAAGGAAAGCGTAAACTCCCAAGGGGCCAAGGGTAAGCATGAGAAAGGTCCAGAGGTAGCGAAGCATTGAGGCGGGAAGGACGAGGGACAGGAAAGCTAAGAATAACTGGCGGGGGAGATCGGCGGCGTGGGCCATGCCGCCTAAAAGACCGAGGGACTGGTATTCCTGCCAGACGGCAAAAAGGGAGCGCCGGATATTAACGGGGAAATTCAATTCGGGGTGGAGGTTGTCCCAACCGGTCAGAGTTGTGCCCGGTTGGTAATTGAGGAAAGCCAGGCCCAGGGAAAAGGCGATCAGAATAAGAAGCAGCCAGTGGTGGGCCAACCAGTTTAGGAGCGGGCGAAAGAAGGGACGATGTCGGAGTTTGGTGATGTCTTTGGCCACAGATCAAGTTTAGCATTGCGCGAGCGGCCGATTAGGTTGAGGTAGATCTGCCCTTGGATATCAAAGTTACGCTTTACTCCGAGGGATTTTGAATTTTGGCGAAGATTTTCCAGGTGTTTTTTTGACTTGAGAGAGTCGATGACGGCACGACGAAAATCCTCGGCAGAAGTTTCGACAAAGTCGGGGTTGTAGATGGAGAGGGGTTGTGAGGCCAGGAACGGTTTTTGGTAGGCAGCGGCCAGCGAAAGGGGGCCTGAAGCACTCATAAAGGTGCGATAGGGGAAGACAACTAAATCGGCGGCGGAAAAGTAGCTTTTGATCCTGGTTTCGGGAACGAAGCCGGTATGAATGATGTTTTCATTATTGTCGATGGCGTCATAGAGTCGTTTGTAGAAACCGCGATAATGATTCTTTTGACCCTGGGTGGGACTTTCCCCGCCGGCGAGAATTAGTTTGACGGTTTTGCCGCCGATTTTGATTGGTCTTTTGAAGGCTTTGACAATTAGATCGGAACCTTTGTAATGGGAGAGATAGCCAAAGGCAAGGACATAGAGGTTTTTGGAGTTGAGGTTAAGGTGGGTGAGCGCCTGACGGCGACCGAGGGCTTTTTTGGGATAAAGACCGTGGGGAATGGTGATGATGTTGGTTCGGCCGGTTATGGCCTTGAGCTTCTTCGCTAATGGTTCTTCGAGAGTGATGACTTGGTTGGAAAGAAGAGCGATTATTTGATAGAAAAGATGAAGCCCGCGATTAAAGATATTTAAAGACTTTGGTTTATGGGAAAGACCGACGTGTTGACCTAGTTGTTTGAGATCGGCAACGACCTGGTGAAGAACCGTCGTGATTGATTTTCCAGTCAGGCGAAGATATGTGAGTAAAAGAGGAATGAGGCTGGTTGTTAAAAAATCGCCATAGGCGGCAAACTCAAATTCAAAAATAATTTTAGCGACACGATTAAATTTGTTTAACTGTCGGGCCAGTTTTGGATAAAGACTAAGGTTTCGATCCCAACAACGGGTAACCAGAATGTCGTTTTCGAGGTAGGTTTCTGATTCATCGATGATATTGGCCAGGACGACGATTTTTTGGGTCGGATTAGCTTTCTTGATAGCCAATAGCGTGTTCTTGGTATACGAGGCAATCCCGCCGCCGGTATGGGTTGTCGACCGAGCCGGATAGGGAGCGATCACGAGAATGGTGTCGCGCTGATTGTATTGGTTTGGATTCATGTTTTATTGGAATTTGTAGATCGGCTTTCTTTCGGACACAAATGGTTATGTCAGAAAGAAAACCGGCCCGCGGTAAAGCGGGCCGGAAACCGGAGAAAGCGTTTTTAGTTGCCGCAGGTGACGATGCCAACGAGAGAAACCCCGTTGGAGACGCTGTTCTGCAGGCGGACGGTGCCGGGGGCGCGGTAAACCGCGACCGGGGCATCGCCCTGGGCGAAGAGCGGCTCAAAGACACAGCCGGCGGCGACCTTGTAGGTCGCGTCGACTTCGGGATGCCAGATGGCATTAAACCGATAGTCAGTGACCAGCTGGGTTGGACCAGAGCCTGCGACTTCGTCGGCGGGCCCGAAGACACGGCTGTCGACCGGCAGTGAGCATTTGCTCGCGCCGAAGACGGCGCCGCCATTGGCCTGAACATCGGCCAGCCAGGCCTCATAAACAACCTGGACCAAGGTGTTTTTCTCGATCAGGTTACCCCAGGCGGGGTTGATCTGATCGGCGCAGAGGTCGGCCTCATTCGGCTTGATCTCGACCGGATCAGCCACCGTCGGTGGCTTGGGTTCGGCCTTGATGATCCCGGGCGCGGTCTCGGCCGGGGCGACAGAGGTTGGTGCATTGGTTTCAGCGATCCAGCGGGCCGTGGGTACGGCGGTGTGTTGCCAGGTCCAGCTGACGGCCGCGGGGCCGTAGTTCCAGACGGCCAGGACGGCCAAAACCACGAGAGCGATATAGAGATAGTCGCGCTTTTTCATTGGGGAGATCTCCTTTCAAGAGATGATTTTTGTTGGTCTGCGCAGGACCTGGCTGGAAACAAACCTATTTCCAATCAGGTCCTGCGGAAAAGAGACTCCGTAATTTCTCCGGTATGTGAAGGTACGGTGCAATCTTAAAGATTCGAGTTTCAAATCCTTAAGATTGACCCCGACGTTTTTGACGTCGGGGCGATAAGAACAGCTATTTATGCCTTGGCTACGATGACGTAGCCAACTATGCAGCCGCCGATTAAGGCGAGCCCGCCAAGAGTGGGATTATTGGCCACGGCTAAGGCGAGCCCGGCGCCGATCCCGGCGAAAACAAAAATAAAGCCCAAATTGATTTGTAAGTGTTTCTTCACTTAAGATTTCTCCAGTCTTTTCGGCCACCGGAAAGGATGGCCATGATAGCCCCGATCGCAAAGATCGGGATGCCGACGAGATTACCGGGGAGCGGAAAGAAATAAACTACCGCTACTCCGACGAGACAAAGTAAAGCACCGGTGATTTTGAATTTCATGATTTCCTCCGGAAATCTGATTTCTAGCTGTTCTTGTAAAAGTGCTTCGACCCCATAACCATATCACAATAATGACCTAAAGTCAAGTTATAGGTTATTGAATTTAGGCCCGTTTCTTGGCTTTGATGAAAGCGGCTAAGCCTCCAAAATAGCTCAGAGCGGCGAGATTGTAGAAAGCACTGGTTTCCAGGCCGGTATCGACGACGGTGTGCTCGGCACAGCTGTTGGCCATACCATAAACGGGGGTACAAACGGTTTCGGTGCTGGTTTTGAGGCTGACAGCCTTTTTGAGGCCGCCTTTGGTTTCGACTTCTTCTGCAACGACGACGGGGACTGGGGTGGCGGTGGGGGTAGGGATGGCGGCAACGCTATCACCCCGGAAGGGCTTGACGGTAACAAAAGGAGTAGGTTCGGGGAGCTTGGTAAAAAGGCCAGCGACTTTCTTTTTTTGGATGAATTTTTGGCTGGCAAAGGCGACCGCACCGACAACAACCAAAACGGCGAGGACGAAAGGCAGAAATTTGAACGCAGAAGTTTGCATGGGGGATAGTCTACCGCAATAATTTGATTTTGTCAATGTTATAGGGCGGCTCGAATTGGTATCTTGACAGGAACCAATAAACATCTGCATACTGGACGTTAGTTAGGTTTTATCATGATGATTATGGAAGCCAAACCAGAGTTAGATACTGTGCCTGTAATTGTAGAGCAGTTAACAGGAGCCGGGGTTGCCAAGGGGGCGGCATATAGTGCCGAAAACGTGATAGTGGCGTCGTCAATGGGTGAGTTTTTGAAGGGGGAGATGGGTGAGGTGGCGAAGGTACTTGAGGCAGATGAGAATATGAGGTCAGAGGCAGAAAAGGCTTTGGCAGAAAAAAGGAGTAAGGCGGCTGAGGTGGTAAATAAGATTGTTGAACTTGAAGATAAGAAGTTGTTTGTCGAATCGCTCGTCGCGGAGGGGGAGAGGCTTATTGCGGAAGATAATAAATTGATTGCGGCAGTTTCCGAAGAACAAGCAAAGTTGGCGCGCGAGTTGGAGATCAAGAAAGAGACGATTGAGGCGGAGAGATCGCTAGCGTTGGCCAAGGCGGATTTGGAAGGACCAGAGAAGAGAGCGGAGTTAAAAGTGGTCGTCGAGACTCGTCCGGAGGCCGTGGCTGGGAGAGGTCTGAAACAGGACTTGGCCTTGGTTGAAAAATTGAATGCGGTGGTTGGTGATCAGAATTTGGCAAATGCGCTCGAAAGATTGGCGACTGATTTGGGTGGTGCGGATTTGGCTGCCGGGTTGGAAAAAGCCAGAGCGCGAACTGAAGCGGTGCAGAAGAGTCGAGATGAGCTGGCGGTGGCAGTAAGAGAAGAAAGAGAGAGAATTGCTGGGGATATTGAGGCAAAGAAAGCTGGGGCGGAACTGAAGGCAAAAGATGAACTAAATGCCGCTGAGGCGGAGTACCAGCAGAAGACTGAAACTTTGAAGCAAAGAGAGACTCATTACAGTCAGAGATTGGCCGAGCATGGCGGGCTGAGAGGTAAACATGAGGCGGAGAGAGTAAAAACAGATGATGAATTGTCTCAAGCGAGGGTTGAACTTGGCGGGTTGGATAAGGACATAAAAGCCGATGAGGTAAAGATATTATCGCTTGAAAGGGTGATTACAGCTCAAAATGGATTGATGGCGAAGCTAGCCGAAGGGATAACAGCCAATGTGGAGCAATTATCAACCCGGGGCAGGGAAATCATCGATATCCTGCAAGTCGCGGTGACTAATTTGAGCGAGTCTTTTGATCGAGAAGTGGAAGGTAAACTGGTGGCAATTGTTGCTTCCGAAATGTCCAGATTTGAGTTGTTTGATAAGGAAGTGGTAGGCAGACGAGATAATTTAAGAAAAGCTAAGAAGGAGGCGATGAGTCGGGCAACGGGGAGATTGGTCGATACCGGACTGTATAAACTGGGTGAGGATGGTGAGGTTGAGCAGGTACAGGTTCGGGGATTGGAAAATATCCTCAAGGCAAGGCAAGGTCAGTCCGAAGCTGATAGTGCTCTGGCGGCGCTCGAGGCGTCTTTAGAAAAGGTATCTACCGCTGATGACCTGATCTCTCAGAGAGAGGCTAATGAAACAGCGGCAATTATCCGCGAGAGAGATGAGAAAGAGGATGCGTTGAGGGCGGGGGCTGATGCCGAGAGGCTTAGATTTACGGCGGCATTAGCTTCGATGGAGGTGATTGCCGCGACCTTACCAGCGGCCGAAACCGTAGCGGCCAATCCAACTCAGCCTTGGTATAGGGAACCGGTTAAGGCAATTGGTGGTCTATTGGGCAGACTATTTCGTCGCTGATCTTCGGGCGTATTTGAAGATTCTGGTGGGGGAGTTCCAGAGGTCGCAGGTGTAGAGAATTAAATCGGCGGTGTAGTCGGTGATGGCGGTGCCGGTTTCTTCTTTGTAGATTTCGTAAACATATTTTCTTTGGTTCCAAACGATCTCGACCCGGTCGCCAACCTTGAGTTTGGGTAGACTATAGAAGGAATTGAGGGTCCTGAAGGAATTGGTCCAGGTAACATAGCCGAAACGGTGGGCGGCGAGAATGATGGGCAGAGCATCATCCTCCGGGGTGCCAAAGTCGGGGACGCGCCAGACACCCGTCTTTAAGATTTCGGCCCAGTTGTCGCCTTCGTGGATCTCACCCCGGACGCCGATTTTTTCAATTAACAGGCCGTTTTCCTTGGGTAAGGAGGGGTCGAAGAGGGGTAGTTCTGGTTTCACCTGGGAGGAATCCGGAGTACCGGCTACCGTCCC
>Ga0209322_10001641_pt1 | contig 12964 bp, 10 predicted proteins | sample Rifsed19ft1_FD_184013 | JGI IMG/M metagenome (GOLD analysis project Ga0209322, IMG submission 184013) | Soil microbial communities from Rifle, Colorado, USA - sediment 19ft 1 (version 2) | ecosystem: Environmental > Terrestrial > Deep subsurface > Rock core/Sediment | place: Rifle, Colorado... | reverse complement strand
GGGTGTAAGCGTAATAACCGAAGAGGAGCGGCAGGAGCACCATCAGGACGAGCCGGATGGGACGCTTGGAGTCGTCCAGCACGGTGGCGCGGATGGGGGCCACGAAACTCCGCCAGGAGTCCCCATTGGAGGAGACGTAGACCAGCACCGCGATCAGCGCGACAAACATGTAGAGCGTGAAGACACTCCAGGGCGCCGCGGGCCGGATGCCGAAGCGGAAGAGCAGGAAGACGACCACCAGGATCAGCACGGCCTGGAAGAACTTCGACCGGAATACGCTCATGCGCTATTTCTTGGCGGCGGGCGCCGCGCCCTCGCCCTTCAGGGTGAGGAGGAACGCCACCAGGTCGAGGTACTCCTTGGCCGTGAGGGTCTGGCCCAGGGTGGCCGGCATGACCCCGCCCGGGTAGCCCGCGACCGTGCCCATGCCCGCCGGGTTCAGGATCTTGGCCATGATGTACTCGGGGGTCTGGATCTTCGCGATCTGGGAGAGGTCCGGCCCAACGGGCGAGGCGCCGACGGAGCCGGCCTTGTGGCAGGCGATGCAGCCGCCCTTTCCCATGAAGACGGCCTGCCCGGCCTTCGGATCACCCGGCAGCTTCAACTCCGCCACCTGACCGCCGCCGGCCGCCGACCCCGCCGTCTTGGGGATGTCGTCGAGCTTGACGTCCACCGTTCCACCGAGCGACTCCATGAACGCCGTCAGCGCCCAGAGCTCGGAGCGGTTGAGCCCGATGGGCGGGCGATCCACCTTCGGCATGATGTTGGGGTAGCCCTCCACCAGGTGGGCGCCCGGATCCAGCAGCGACTCGATGAGGTAGGCCTTGGCGCTCGTGCCGGCCTTCCGCTTGGCCGCCGAGGCGCCGATCCCCCCCAGGTCGGGGGCGCGCGTCCCCTTCTGGCCGATCCGGTGGCAGACCTCGCACGTCCCCTTCCCCTTGAAGATCCCCTCACCCGCTTTGACGAGCTGCTCGGGCGTGACATTCCCCCCCTCGAGGGAGAGCTCCTCGGGGGGCTCGGACCGGAGCTGGGGGATTGAGTTGGCGTAGTAGGTGTACGCCCCCATGACCACCAGGGCGAACACCGCGACTTTCACGAGGACGGGAACGCGCATCTAGGGGTCCGAGCCCCCCGCGATGGCCGGCGCCACATGCCCGTGCCCCTCGGCCTTGCCCTTCTCGCCCAGGCCGCCCAGCCAGAAGATGAAGAGCACCAGCGCGAAGAAGACGGCCGTGACGATCGTGATCATGTTTGCCGCGTACCCCAGGGCGGGCGTCCACGCATCCACCGACGTATCCCTGGCCACGCCGTAGACGTGCCAGTGCTGGCGGATGCCCGAGCGGGCGAAGCCCATCAGCCCCATGAGCCAGGTGAACGTCACCGCCAGGAGGATCAGGACGTACTGGGAGCGCGGGGCGATGGTGCCCCAGCGGATCTGGCCCGTGGACCGGGCGCCCCTGAACATGGGAATGTCGATGGCCATGACGAGCGCGATCGCTCCCAGCACCGCCAGCACCTGATAGACGGAGTAGCCGATGCGGACAATGGACTCGACGAAGTAGCCGTAGACGCCGTAGAAGGTCACGACGGTGGCGGCGGCGGCGAAGATCAGCCACTGGGCCGCCATCCCCGTGCCCACCCAGGGCTTCACCGACTCCTTGTTGGCCCGCCGGTAGAGGAGGTAGGAGAGGAACGTGGTCAGGATCATCAGGTTGACGGCCGTGTTCTTGGCGGACATGACGCCCAGGACCCCCAGGACGGGATGGTGGGTGCCGCCCATGATCCGCGCCTCGGAGGGCGTCAGGGGAATGCTCCGCGGCGTGGCCCACACGATGAAGCCGGCGGCGAGGATCATGATCATGTAGGGGATGTAGCGCCGGTAGCGCTCCGACCCGGGGATCCGCTCCATGCCGAGCCAGAGGTAGTAGTTGGAGCCGAGGAAGAGGATGCCGATGAGGATGGCCTGGACCACCCAGAGCCAGGACATGAAGCCGCCCATCATGGTGATGCCCATGGTCTGGTTGAAGGCGTAGATCTCGCGCCCCAGGTAGTAGCCCGCGAAGGGGAGCACCATGAGCGCGGAGATGGCCACGAAGTTCCCCACGTACCCCATCCAGTCGTAGCGGGCCCGCTCCTCGTCGGTCTTGGCCTGGAGGAACCTGACCGCGGCGTAGGCGGCGGCGATCGTCCCGCCGAAGGTGACGTTGGCGATCAGCCGGTGGATGTTGATCGGCATCCAGGTGTAGTTGTTGATGGCGCCCCAGAGGGAGGTCAGGCTGCCCGCCTCGTCGATCCCCCCCGGCGAGGTCATGAAGGTGACCCAGGCGTTGGACACGAAGAGGATGGCGGTGCCGAAGAGGTTCGAGAGCACCCCCAGGCAGACGTGGATCCACTTCTTCGATCCGGAGAGCCAGTCCCAGCCGTAGTACCAGAGGTAAACGGTGAACGTCTCGAGGAAGAAGAGCATCGCGTACACCGAGAACGTCGGGTAGAAGATGCCCGACATGTAGGCCCAGAACCGGGGGTAGTAGCCGACGAAAAGGAAAAGGAGCAGGGCCCCGAGGAGCGCCGTGGTGGAGAAGGCCGCGAAGGTGAGCTTGACGAACTCGTGCGACAGCCAGTCGTAGCGCTGCTCGCCCGTGCGCCAGCCCATGATCTCGATGATGACCGCGAAGATCGGCACCCCGAGGATGAAGGCGGCGAAGTTCAGGTGGAGCTGGGCGATGGCCCACACCGCCAGCCGGGAGCCGATGAGGGGGAAGGCGCGGTACTCGGGGGCCCTGGCCGCCTCTTGGGCGGCGGCCGGGAGGGCCAGCAGGAGCAATCCGAGGAGGGCACAGCCGACGAGCGCATACAAACTGCTCCCCGGGTGGTCCTGAAGCCGCATTCGGTGCCCTCGATTGGGGAAAGACGGTACGGTCACTGCGGAAGAAACGCGCTTGTTCCTTCGATCACGATGTTCTTTGTAGGTCATTCGGGAAAACGTGTCAAGGGAAAATTTCGGCGTGCGCCAATCAGCGGTTCCAGCGTTTGACAGGCCCCGGCGCGTCGGCTAGCATGACTTGAGGAGGGCGTATCGACGTGAAACCTCAGTTGAAGCAGCGGACCCAGTTCTCCCTCGTCTACCTCATCATCGCCTTCATCGTGCTCCTGATGGTGCAGAGCTGGCTGCTGGCGCCGCGCGCCGTCGAGATCCCGATGAGCCGCTTTCTCCAGCTGGTCCGGGAGGACAAGGTCGAGAAGGTCTCCCTGACGGACAAGGAGATCCGGGGCGTCCTGAAACCGGGCGCCCTGCCGGCGCCCGCCGCCGGCCCCGGGGAGCGCGTGAGGCAGCTCCTGGGCAGCGAGGGAGGGCCCACCGTGTTCACGACCACCCGGATCCCCGGCGTGGAGGACTCGGCCCTGGTCAAGGAGCTGGAGCAGCACCGGGTGGAGTTCTCCGGCAAGATCGAGACGACCCTCCTCCGGGACCTCATCTTCGGCTGGGTCCTCCCCCTCGGCGTCATGGTGGCGATCTGGTTCTTCCTCATGCGCCGCATGGGCGGGGGCGCCACCCAGGCCCTCTCCTTCGGCCGCTCCAAGGCCAAGATCTACGACCGCAAGGAGCTCAAGACCACCTTCGCCGACGTGGCGGGGGTGGATGAGGCCACGGCCGAGCTGGTGGAAGTGGTGGACTTCCTGAGAAACCCCAAGAAGTACCAGCGGTTGGGCGGCCGCATCCCCAAGGGCGTGCTCCTCGTGGGGCCGCCGGGCACGGGCAAGACGCTCCTCGCCCGCGCCGTGGCCGGCGAGGCCGACGTGCCCTTCTTCTTCATGTCCGGCTCCGAGTTCGTCGAGATGTTCGTCGGGGTGGGCGCCGCGCGGGTCCGCGACCTGTTCGAGCAGGCGAAGGAAAAAGCCCCCTGCATCATCTTCATCGACGAGCTCGACGCCATCGGCAAGACGCGCGCCGGGGCGGTCGGGTTCGTCGGCGGCCACGACGAGAGGGAGCAGACGCTCAACCAGCTCCTGGCCGAGATGGACGGCTTCGACTCCTCGAAGGGCGTGATCATCATGGCGGCCACCAACCGCCCCGAGGTCCTGGACGCGGCGCTGATGCGGGCCGGCCGCTTCGACCGCCAGGTCGTGGTGGACAAGCCCGACGTCAAGGGGCGGGAGGCCATCCTCAAGATCCATGCCCGGAACGTGTCCCTGGCCCCCGCGGTGGACCTGCGGCTGATCGCCGCGCGCACCCCGGGATTCGCCGGAGCCGACCTGGCCAATATCGTCAACGAGGCCGCGCTCCTCGCCGCCCGCAAGGGCAAGGACGCGGTGGAGACGGCGGACCTGGAAGAGGCCATCGACCGGGTGGTCGCGGGGCTCGAGAAGAGGAGCCGAGTCCTGTCGGAGAAGGAGCGGGACATCGTCGCCCATCACGAGATGGGGCACGCCCTGGTGGCCGCGTCGGTGGAGCACGCCGACCCGGTCCACAAGGTGAGCATCATCCCGCGCGGGATCGCGGCGCTGGGAATGACCTACCAGCGCCCCGTGGAGGACCGCTACCTCCTCACGCGCTCGGAGCTGGAAGACCGGATCGCGGTCATGCTGGGCGGCCGGGTGGCGGAGGAGATCGTATACGGCGAGGTCTCGACGGGCGCCCACAACGACCTCGAGCGCGCCACCGACCTGGCGCGGCTCATGGTCACCCGCTACGGGATGTCGGAGCGCCTGGGCCCGCTGACCTTCGGCGACGACCAGCGCGGCCAGTTCCTCAGGGGCGCGGGTTTCCCCGTGGAACGCGACTACAGCGAGGAAACGGCGCGGGTCATCGACGAGGAGGTGCGGGCCATCGTCGAGCGGAGCCTGGCCCGCGTGCGGGGCCTCCTGGGCGCCAAGAAGGCGGTCCTGCTCCGCGGCGCCGAAGAGCTCAAGACCCGGGAGACGCTCGAGGGCGAGCCCCTCCGCCGCCTCCTGGCCGGAGAATTGGAAGCCGTCAAGGAGGAAGTCAGATGATCCAGCTGCGCCGGAAGATGCTCGTCGCCATCATCATCGTCTCGCTGGCCGCGGGGGTGGGCCTGGGAGGCTGGGGAGCCGCGGCATTTGAGCGCGGCAAGGGCAGCCCGCTCCTGGCCCAGGTCCAGGCGCCCATCGTGCCGGCGGCGCTGCCGGTCCCCACCGGCACGTTCGCCCAGGTCGCCGCCGCCGTGAAGCCGGCGGTGATCAACATCAACACCGTGACGCGCGGCGCCGTCCGCACCCCGTTCGAGGAGTTCTTCGGCGAGGAATTCTTCCGCCGCTTCTTCGGCGAGGGGGCCCCGGAGGTCTTGCAGCGGAGCCTGGGGACCGGCGTCATCGTGGACCCGTCCGGGATCGCGCTGACCAACGCCCACGTCATCGAACGCGCCACCGAGATCGAGGCGGTCACCGCCGACGGCAAGAAGCACAAGGTGAAGATCATCGGCATGGACAAGCGGACCGACCTCGCGGTGCTGCGCCTGCTCGGCGGCGGCACGTACCCGGCGGCGTCGCTGGGCGACTCGGACAAGGTCAACGTCGGGGACTGGGTTCTGGCCATCGGCTCCCCCTTCGGGTTGGAGCAGACCGTCACGGCGGGGATCATCAGCGCCAAGGGGCGGGTGATCGGCCAGGGCCCGTTCGACGACTTCCTCCAGACCGACGCCGCCATCAACCCGGGCAACTCCGGCGGGCCGCTCGTGGACATGTCCGGGCAGGTCGTCGGGATCAACACCGCCATCGTGGCCCAGGGCCAGGGGCTCGGCTTCGCCATCCCGATCAACATGGCGAAGAAGATCTACACCGAGCTGGTCGCCCGGGGGAAGGTGTCCCGCGGCTGGCTCGGGGTGAGCGTCCAGCCGCTGACCCCCGAGCTGGCGAAGAGCTTCGGGGCAAAGGATACCCGGGGCGTGCTGATCGCCGACGTGGTCCAGGACAGCCCGGCCAACAAGGCCGGCCTCCAGTCCGGGGACATCATCCTGGAGTTCGACGGCAAGAAGATCGAATCCCCCCCGGACCTGCAGCGCGGTGTCGGGCTCACAGCGCCCGGGAAGACCGTCACGGTCAAGGTCTGGCACGAGCGCGCCGAGAAGCAGGTGGAGCTCAAGATCGCCGAGACGCCGGAGGAGAGCCAGGCCCTCCGCTCCTCCATCCGGGGGAAGAGCCTCCTCGGGCTGGACGTCCGGCCCATCACGCCCGAGCTGGCGCGGCAGCTCGGCCTGCGGGACCCGCACGGCGTCCTCGTGCTGCGGGTGGACGAGGGCAGCCCGGCCGCGGAGGCAGGGGTGCAGCCGCGCGACGTGATCCGGGAAGTGAACCGCCAGAAGATCAGGGGGATGGCCGACTTCGACCGGCTCACGAAGGACCTAAGGGAAGGCGACCGCGTCACGGTCCTGCTCCAGCGCGGGCCGATGTCCCTCTACGTCGCCTTCACAGTCGCCCGGGGTTGAGCAACCTCGAACGGCTCCGCGAGCTGATGAAGAGCCGCCAGAAGCTGGCGCCCATCGCCAGGCTGGTGGACGCCCACATCGAGTCGGTGGATCCCGGGCGGGTCCGGGTCCGGTACGCCGTGAAGCCGGAGTTCATGCACCCGGGCAACGCCGTCCAGGGCGGCATCATCACCGTCTACGCCGACATGGCGATGGCCATGGCCGCCCACACCCTCTGCTCGGACGGGGAGTTCATGGCCACCAGCCAGCTCTCTATCTCCTTCCTCGCCCCCGTTCTGAAGGGACCCGTCTTCGGCGAGGGCACCGTGGTCAAGCGCGGGCGCTCGACGTTCTTCATGGAGGCCGTCGTCAAGGACGCCGAGGGGGCGGAGCTCGCCCGGGCCACCTCGGTCGGCACCGCCCGCCGCGCCAAGGCGTAACGGACGGCGGCGGAGCAAAGCGCGCCGCCGTTGCGCAAAGGTATGACTGCAAGGTATACTTTCGTCATACCGTCATAAACGAGGTGACACCCATGCCGAAGGTCGCAACGAAGGTGGCAGTGAGCCTCCCCGAGGATCTTTTCCGAGCCGTGGAGCAAGCTCGGAAGAAAAGCGGGAAAAGCCGCAGTACCGTGATGCAAGACGCTTTACGCCACTGGCTCAAAGAGCAAGAGCAGGCCGTCTTGATCCGGGAGTATGAGGCTGGCTATCGGAGGAAACCGGAAGGGAAGCGGGAGGTGAAGGCGGCAGAGGCTGCCGCGGTTCGGTTACTTGCCGCAGAGGAGTGGTGATGCGCCGGGGTGAAGTCTGGTGGGCCGAGCTGCCAACTCCCGCGGGCCGGCGGCCGGTGGTCTTGCTGTCCCGAAACGAAGCCTATGCGGTGCGAGAGCTCGTGACGGTCGCCCCGGTGACCACGCGCATCCGGCAGATTCCAACAGAGGCCCCCCTGGGCACAGAGGACGGACTGCCGAAGCCGTGTGTGGCCAACCTCGATACGATTACCACCATCCCAAAGCAAACACTAAAGGAGCGAATCGCCAGCTTGTCACCGGGGAAATTAGCGGCGGTCGAGCAAGCATTGAAGTTTGCCTTAGGTCTTGCTGAATAGGAGGCCGGCTCCCGCAAGGCGGGGACCGCACCCGCCCCTCGTGCGCGGGTCGTTCTGCTACAATTTGAGTGATGGAATACAAGGACTACTACAAGGTCCTCGGAGTAGCCCGGGACGCCGACGACCGGACGATCAAGCAGGCCTATCGGCGGCTGGCCCGGAAGCATCACCCCGACGTTTCCAGGGCCAAGGGGTCGGCCGACCGCTTCAAGGAGATCAACGAGGCCTACGAGGTCCTCTCCGACTCCGAGAAGCGCAAGCGCTACGACAGTCTCGGCCCCGACTGGCAGCGCTACGCCCAGGCTGGGACGGGGCCGTTCCAGGGGTTCAGGGTCCACTTCGGAGGCCACGGCGGCGACCTGGGGGACCTCGGCGGCTTCTCCGACTTCTTCAGGACGATCTTCGGCGACCTCGGGGTGCGGGGAGAAGACCCCTTCGCCGAGCTCCGCCGCGGGGAGGGCCGGCGGCGCGCAGGATTCAGGGGCGCCGGCGGCGAGGACACCCAGGCCGCCGTCGAGGTGAGCCTCGAAGACGCGTTCAGCGGGAGCCGGCGGACCTTCACCGTGGACGGCCGCCGCCTGGAGGTGAAAATCCCGGCGGGCGTGGACACCGGCTCGCGCGTGCGGGTGCCGGGCGTCGGCAACGGAGACCTCTACCTCAGCGTGGCGGTGCGCCCCCACCCGCTCTTCGAGCGGAAAGGCGACGACCTCTACCTGGAGCTGCCGCTGACGGTGGCCGAAGCCGCCCTGGGGACCGAGGTTCGAGTGCCGACGCTCAAGGGAAGCGTCGCGATGAAGATCCCCCCCGAGACCTCCGGCGGGAAGACCTTCAGGCTCCCGGGCTATGGGATGCCGCATCTCAAGGGTGGAGGCACGGGGGACCAGTACGTGAAGATCAAGGTGGTGCTGCCCTCGGGGCTCACCGCCCGGGAGAAGGCCCTGTTCGAGGAGCTGGGGCGGCTCCGGCCCGAGAACCCCCGGGCCAAGATGGGGTAGGGGGCACCCCCCTCACCTTCATCCTCTCCCCCCCAGGGGGAGAGGGCAGGGTGAGGGGGAGGAGATCACATGCGATTCGACAAGCTGACGGTGAAGGCGCAGGAGGCGGTCCAGGCGGCCCAGTCCCTGGCCGACCAGCAGAGCCACCAGGCCATGGAGCCCGAGCACCTGCTGCTGGCGCTGATCCAGCAGCAGGAGGGCGTCGTGGGCCCGGTGCTCGCGAAGCTCGGGGCCCGCCCGGAGGCCATCGCGCGCGAGGTGGAGGAGGAGCTCAGGAAGCTCCCCAAGGTGAAGGGCGGGGGCGGCCAGTACATCTCCCCGCGACTCAACCAGGTACTGGAGCGGGCCTGGAGCGAGGCCGAGAGGCTCAAGGACGAGTACTGCTCCACCGAGCACCTCCTGATCGGGCTCAGCCAGGACAAGGAGGGAGCCGCCGGCCGGATCCTCAACCGCCACGGGGCCACTGCCGACGCCATCTACCGCGCCCTGGTCGAGGTCCGGGGCACCCAGCGCGTCACCGATCCGAACCCGGAGGACAAGTACCAGGCCCTCCAGCGCTACTCGCGCGACCTCACCGACCTGGCCCGCAAGGGCAAGCTCGATCCCGTCATCGGCCGCGACGAGGAGATCCGCCGGGTCATCCAGGTCCTCTCCCGCCGCACGAAGAATAACCCGGTGCTCATCGGCGAGCCCGGCGTCGGCAAGACCGCCATCGTTGAAGGGCTTGCGCAACGCATCGTCACGGGGGACGTCCCTGAAGGGCTCAAGGGCAAGCGCCTCGTGGCCCTCGACATCGGCGCGATGGTGGCGGGCTCCAAGTACCGGGGCGAGTTCGAGGACCGCATGAAGGCGGTGTTGCGCGAGATCACGGAGGCGAGCGGCCAAATCATCTGCTTCATCGACGAGCTCCACACCCTGGTGGGGGCCGGCGCCGCCGAGGGCGCCGTGGACGCCGCCAACATGCTGAAGCCCGCCCTGGCCCGCGGCGAGCTCCGCTGCGTCGGGGCCACGACGCTGGACGAGTACCGCAAGCGCGTGGAGAAGGACCCCGCCCTCGAGCGGCGCTTCCAGCCCGTGCTCGTGCGGGAGCCCTCGGTGGAGGACACGATCGCCATCCTGAGGGGCCTCAAGGAGAAGTACGAGGTTCACCACAAGGTCAAGATCAAGGATTCGGCGCTGGTGGCGGCGGCGGTCCTGTCGAACCGCTACATCTCCGACCGCTTCCTCCCGGACAAGGCCATCGATCTGGTTGACGAGGCGGCGTCACGTCTCCGGATTGAAGTCGATTCGATGCCGGTTCCGATCGACGAGATCGAGCGGCGGACCATGCAGCTCCAGATCGAGCGCGTCTCCGTGGCCCGGGAGACCGACGAGGTCTCGAAGGAGCGGCTGGCCAGGATCGACGCCGAACTGGCCGATTTGGCAGAGAAGGGGTCAGGGCTCAAGGCCCAGTGGCAGGCGGAGAAGACCGCCATCACCCAGATCGGGAAGATCAAGGAGGAGATCGAGGCGGCGCGCCAGGGCATGGCCGATGCCGAGCGGCGGGGGGACCTGAACCGGGCCGCCGAGCTCCGCTACGGCACGCTCCTCGAGCTGGAAAAGCGGCTCGGGGCCGAGAACGCGCGGCTCGCCGAGCTCCAGAAGTCGGGCAAGATGCTGAAGGAAGAGGTGGACGAGGAGGACATCGCCGAGACGGTGGCCAAGTGGACGGGCATCCCCGTCAGCCGGCTGCTCGAGGGCGAGGTCCAGAAGCTGGTCAGCATGGAGGAGCGCCTGGCCCGGCGCGTGATCGGCCAGGACGAGGCGATCCGGGCCGTGTCCAACGCCGTGCGCCGCGCGCGCGCGGGCCTCAGCGATCCCAACCGGCCCATCGGCTCGTTCCTCTTCCTGGGGCCCACCGGCGTGGGGAAGACCGAGTTGGCGCGCGCATTGGCAGAATTCCTTTTCGACGATGAACGGGCCATGGTGAGGCTCGACATGTCCGAGTACATGGAGAAGCACACGGTGGCCCGCCTCATCGGCGCGCCGCCGGGGTATGTGGGCTACGAAGAGGGAGGGCAACTGACAGAGGCCGTGAGGCGGCGGCCGTACACGGTGGTCCTCTTCGACGAGATCGAGAAGGCCCACGGCGACGTCTTCAACGTGCTGCTCCAGCTCCTCGACGACGGCCGGCTGACCGACGGCCACGGCCGCACCGTGGACTTCAGGAACGCGGTGGTCATCATGACCTCCAACCTGGGGAGCCACATCTTCCGCGAGTACGAGAAGCCCGAGAAGGTCCGGCCGCTCGTCCTCCAGGAGCTGCGCGTGACCCTGCGCCCCGAGTTCCTGAACCGGATCGACGAGATCGTGATCTTCAACTCCCTCGGCCACGCCGAGATTGCCCGGATCGTGGAGATCCAGCTGGGGCACCTCGAGAAGCGGCTCGCCGACAAGCGGATCACGCTGGAGGTGACGCCGGCGGCCAGGGCGCTCCTCGGCAAGGAGGGCTACGACCCGACCTTCGGGGCGCGCCCGCTCAAGCGGACCATCCAGCGGCTCGTCCAGGACCCGCTGGCCCTCCGCCTCCTCGAGGGGGAGTTCGCCGAGGGGGAGACGGTCGTCGTGGACACGGAAGGGGACGCCATCGCCTTCAGGCGGGGGGGCGAGGCGGTCGCGGAATAGGAGGGCCATGCGACGAACGTTGATCCCACTGGCGGCGTGGATGGGCGTCGTCCTCCTGGCGGCCTCCGCCTTGGCCGCTCGGGCCGACCTGGTCGCGGTCAAGGACCTCCTGGCCCAGCCCGACAAGTGGCATGGCCGGGCCGTCGTGGTAACCGGGATCGTCAGCCGGCTCGACGCGAAGACTTCCCAGAAGGGGAACTCCTACTACACCTTCGTCCTCACGGACGGCCTGGCCAGCGTGAACGTTTTCTCCTACGGCACCCCCCAGATCAAGGACACTAACCGGGTCCAGGTGGAGGGCACCTACCTCAAGGTCAATCGGGTCGGCAGGTACACCTTCCACAACCAGGTGAACGCCCGCCGCATCACGATCCCCTGAATCCTCCGCTTCCGCCCAGGCATCTGAACGGGTAAACTCGCCGCCATGGATGAGCACCCTCCCGTAACGCAAATACGCATGCCTGACCCCATTCATTACGCGTGGGTGGTACTGGGGGCGGTGATGCTCGTGATGATCGCCGCCTCCGGCCTCCGCTCGGTCTTCGGCGTCTTCATCAAGCCGCTGGAGGCCGACTTCCACTGGGACCGGGCGGCTCTCTCGGGGGCCGCGGCCCTCTCCCTCTTCCTCCTGGGCGCGGTCGGGCCCTTCGTCGGACGGCTGGCCGACCGGTGGGGGCCCCGGCGGGTCCTGGCCCTGGCCCTCCTGGTGCTAGGGACCGGGACCATCCTCTCCAGCTACGTCCAGAGCCTCTGGCACGTCTACATCGCCTCCGGCATTCTGATGGCCGTTGGCGCGGGCGGGGCGGGGATAGCGACGGCCGCCAGCGTGGCGGCGCGCTGGTTCGAGACCCACCGGGGCCTCGTCATCGGGCTCCTCGGAGGCGCGATGTCGGCGGGCCAGCTCGTGGTCGTCCCCCTCGCGATGGGGCTCACGGTGTCCTACGGCTGGCGCCAGAGCTACTTCTGGCTCGGCGTCGCGCTCTTCGCGCTGATCCTGCCGCTCTCGATCTGGCTCGTGAGGGACGGCCCCGGCGAAAAGGGGCTCAAGCCGTACGGCGCGGGCCACGCTGTTCCGTCGCCCGGGATGATTTCCCTCCCCGCCGACCGGCGCGTCTCCGTCACGGAGGCCGCGCAGGTCCCCGCCTTCTGGCTCCTCGTGGCCACCTTCTTCGTCTGCGGCTACACCTCCAGCGGCCTCGTCCTGACCCACCTGATCCCCCACTCCATGGAGCACGGCTTCTCGGAGATGGCCGCCGCGCAGGCCCTCGGCGTCATGGGGGCGATGAACATCCTGGGGACCGTCGCCTCAGGATGGATCTGTGATCGATTCGGCAGGAAGGGACCGCTGGCCTTCTACTACTTCTTCCGCGGCCTCTCGCTCCTCTTCCTCCTGTACGTCTGGAACGTCCCCTCGCTCCAGCTCTTCGCCGCCATCTTCGGGCTCAACTACATCTCCACCGTCCCGCCCACCACGACGCTGACGGCGAACATCTTCGGGCGCTACTCGGTCGGGGAGCTCTCGGGCTGGATTTTCTTCTCCCACCAGGTGGGCGCCGCCCTGGGGGCCGCGATCGGCGGGTGGGTCTTCGACTGGACGGGCAGCTACGCCTGGGCCTTCGTGTCGGCGGCCGTGCTGGCCGTCATCGCCGCCGGCCTCTCCTTGATGATCAAAGAGGAACCGATGAGCCCCCGGGCAAGACCGGCCACGGGAGTCCCCGTTCCCTCCGAAGCGTAGCGCTCCCTTACCAGCCGATGGCGTGAGAGCCGCGCCGGGGG
>Ga0209322_10001634_pt1 | contig 12992 bp, 12 predicted proteins | sample Rifsed19ft1_FD_184013 | JGI IMG/M metagenome (GOLD analysis project Ga0209322, IMG submission 184013) | Soil microbial communities from Rifle, Colorado, USA - sediment 19ft 1 (version 2) | ecosystem: Environmental > Terrestrial > Deep subsurface > Rock core/Sediment | place: Rifle, Colorado... | reverse complement strand
CAATCGCCAACGCCGCTACTCCTCGCAGAACTCTGCTTTCCACCGAAATGGATTTTCCCATCCCCAGATTCTAGCACAAAGAAAGATCAAATCTTGCCTAAACGTTTCGCCAAAGCTTCTGCCTCCCCCAATAGCTTCTCCGTTTCGACTAGACCCCTCTGCCAAAAACCCTCGTCGCTAATGTCGATTCCCAATCTCAAAAAGATCTTCTTTGGTGAGTCAGACGAACCCGCCGAAAGGAATTCCTTGACCTTGGTAATGAAGGCGGGATCATTCTTCACCGCCGCCCGCAGCGACTTACTAATCAATAAACCGCTGGCATAAGAATAGACATAGAAGAACGATCGGATATGGCTCCAGTAGACCCACCAGTTCTCACTACCCTCCGCTAGCTCCACCGCGCTACCCAAGTAAGCCGCCATATGCTTTTGGAAGAGCTTGCCAATTTCTTCTCTTCCCAGATACCCCTTTTGCCTAAAAGCGGCATGCAATTCCTGTTCGAAGCGGTAACAAGCTACCTGGCGGAAGATTGTCCCGACATCATCATCAAGTTTTTTAGCCATAATCGCCAATTTCAACTCATCATCGGCCTCGGCCATCAGCTCTCCCCAGACAAAATCCTCCATAAAAGTACTCGCCACCTCGGCAGTTGATAGCGGCGAGCCAAAATTAAGCGCGTTTTGCTTTGACTTCATCATCTCATCGTTAATACCGTGGCCCGCCTCATGGGCCAGGGTCCGAACATCAGCCAGAATGTTGGTGTGGTTCAGTAAAATGTAGGTCGGCAATGTCAGCGAGCCGGCGGCGCAAAAGGCCCCATCGCTTTTTCCTTTGGCTGGAAAGGCATCGATCTGCCCGTTTCTGACAAAGCCGTCAAAAATTTCCCCAAATTCAGGATCGACCCGATGAAAGGTCTTGGAAACCAAACCAACCGTCTCGTCATAAGAATAGGCCTTCGTCAACCAACCATATTCAATCATCCGCTCGTAATATTTTAAGCTCGGCAGTCCCAACAATTTTGCCTTCAACTCATACCACCGCCCAGATAAAGCAAACTGCTTTGTCACCGCCTCGATCAGAGCGTCGACCACCTTGGTATCGACGTCGTCGGTCAGGTGCCGGGCACTGTCGGGCCGGGAAAAACCCCTTAGTTCGTCATTAATTTTCTTGTTCGCCAGAATTGAATTAATCTCCTGCTCGGCTACATCAACGTGTTTTGCCAAGATGTCATTGATGGCCTCCGCCGCTCCGTCACGCACCGGCTTGTTAAGCCGATACAGAAGTGCAAACAAATCCGCCATCGACAGCTTCACCCGACGGCCGTCCTCTTCCACTACCTCTCTCTCCTCTTTCGAGAGCAGACTATCGACCATTTTCACCCAGTTGGTATGACTGGTCTGCTGCTTCAGGGTCATGATTTTTTCTTCCGCTTCCGAGAGCTGATGCTTTGCCTCGTCGAAAAGCATTTCCAAATAGTGTCTGTAGTCCGCCAGCCCCGCATCTTCCAAAAAACGGCCCTGATCTTCTTGTCTTATCTTTGCCACTCGGAGATAGAAAAATTGACTCTCGTTGTGCAGTTTTCTCCCCCGCTCCAGCGCCAAATTGTATTTCGCTTTCATTTCCGGGTCCAATTGGTCCTGGCTGGTGCGCAGCGAAAAATAGTAGATCTCGGCGTCATACGTGCCTAACTTTCGCATCCATGCCTCGTACTCAACCAGCGCTTCCTTCAAAACGGCCGGATCCGACAAATAATCGGCTCGCTCCTGCCACTTATTAATAAACCGCTGGCCTACCTCCTCCACCTCTTTTCTGACCGCCTCAATTTTTGGGTCAGTCTCACCGGCAAAAATCGGGCTCAAATCCCAAACGGTTGGGTCTTGTTTTTGCTCTTTCATCTTTTTTTGTTGGTCGGGGTGGTGGGAATTGAACCCACTGTCTCTACGTCCCGAACGTAGCATGATACCGATTCACTACACCCCGAACAAGCCTATTTTACACTGAAAACCCCTTACACTGCTTCACTGTAATCGGCGGGAATCGTTCTCATATCGGCCGCTAACGGGTTAGTCGCTCCCCGATTAAGCCTTCCCTTTCGTGTAGCTTTGTTTTCATCCCCGTTATTTTACATTGGTTTTTAACAACCTTTTGTTCCCCGGCTTGTTCAGGTAGTTCTCGTTTGAAACAATCGAATGACCAAGGCGTTTTTCTAGAGTTTCCCTTGCTCCGCCAGCAATGGCCCCGCCTGCTTTGGCATCGCTTTTTAGTTTGTGTATTCCTCTTGAATTTTCAGTGCGATGGATTTCGGTTGTGGAGCGTTCGCCGAGCATGGCAAAAATGAGTTCAAAATCATCCATGTGGTCGCGCAAGTTTTCTCGCTTTAATCCTTTGTGTTTCTTGTATTCGCTGGGTGTAATCCCAAACGTGGCTTTAGAGATTTCGGAGGTAAGAATTTCGTAGTCCTTTTGCAATCTTGCTCCCCGCTTCTGCCACTCGTCGGTCAGTTCTTCGCGTATTGCAATCCCTCGCATCCGTTTTTCAATCCAATCATCCGAATAACCCTTTGCCTTATAGAGAATTCTGGTTCTTTTGGTGGCAAGTTCAGGATCTTCAATTTCTTGGATACGTTCATAGCCTACCCGTGCTAACCATCTTTTGAAAGGCTCAGCTTTGAGGGAAGGGACAGACTGGATGATTCTGAAAATCCCCTCAGTGTTGGCACAATTCATTTTCTGTCTGCCTCCAGCGGTTTCTATGGGAAGGGTATAGACAATTTGTCCATACCCTTTGGACAATTCGTCGTCACGACGACGCATTTTGTTAATGTAGTCTTTTGGATTCAGAGAGTCAGTTAAAGCAACTACTACGTCTTCCACTGCAAACCACCACTCATTGTTGTAAATGGTTTTCCTAATTTCTTTTCCCCTAAAGATGGCCATTTTAGCAATCTCGGTCATACTTTGAATTTAACGCAAAGGCAGCTTGTCATAATCACCCAAAACCACCAAGTTCAGGTTTTCTTCCGAGAGGGTCGTCTCTATCACCTCCCGAATATCCGTAATGGTCACCGCCTCGGCTTTCTTTTTTAGATCGGTAGCGCTATAGATTCGACCCTCAAACATCAGATCATACAAAGCCGACCCTAAAACCCTCTCCGGTGAATCATATTTCAAACTGATCCTCCCCTTGTAGCATTCTTTGGCCAGGTCCAGATCCTTCTGGCTGATCGCCCACTTACCCCTTTCCCCTAAACCAAAAACGATCTCCTTTATCAGACCCACCGACCTCGCCAGATTATCTTTCGGCAATCCCGCCTCGACAAAAACTCCCCCGGTATCTGACAGTACTTCCAGCCAGGACCCAATCGAGTATGCCCAACCTCGGTTTTCCCTAACCTCTTTGAACAATCTCGAAAACCAGCCGCCCCCAAAGATAATGTTCAGGAGAATTCTGGCTACCTCCAGCCTGTGGCCAACGCCAAAAGAGCGAAAACCCAAGACGACAGTCGCCTGCTTCATCTTCAGCCTCCTGATCAACCTGATCCTGGCCTTGTCCGAACCGGGTTCGCTATAAACATCCTTCTTTGGAACTATCCCGGACCGCGCCAGCAACCCAGCAAAACTCTGCCTGATGTAGCCAAGAACGGCTTCGTCACTCTCCCACTTGCCCACTATCCCCACAATCGTATTCCCCGGCACAAACCATTTCTCCATATAGGCACTCAATTTGTCCACTCTCATGCCCCTGACAGTTGCATACGTCCCCGCCAACGGCCTCGCCAGCCGACAGCCCTGATACATTAACTCCCACAGGCCTCTCACCGCTCTCATTTGGGGATCATCGTCTCTAAATTTAATCTCTTCGATTATGATTCTCTTTTCCTTCGAAATTTTATCAGCCGGCAGTAGTGGTTCGCTCACTATTTGGCCGACGAGATCAATTGCCGTCTCCAGCCTCTCCCGGCCCATTTTCACCATAAAACTAATGCTCTCCTGGCTCGTATAGGCATCAACCAAACCACCGAATTGATCTACATATTCACCGATATCATAGGGATATTTTTTGGCTCCCCTGAAGACAAAATGTTCCAAAAAATGGGCCGAGCCAAGATCTTTTATTTCTTCTTCACGCGATCCTGTCCCGACCAGGACTCTTACCGTCACCGACTGCCGATCATCAGGGACTAAAAGCACTCTCAACCCATCGACCTTGACAATTTTTGGATGAAAAGCCATATTACGCACTATACCAGTTTCTCCGCTAAGGGATACCCCAACCTGGAATACCATTTGTCGAAACTAAAAATACCAGCCGCAGAAGCTTTTTTTGCGCAAGCCGCAACCAGACAGTCAAAAACCGTTTTATTCATCCCAAGCATATTTATCCAAGTTGGTCGATAAATCTTTTGGACCTCTACTTGGCAGAGCCTCCGCCAAGCCAGCCAGCCTTAACAAAGCCTGGGCGGTATTCGACCTGGCCAAGGAGCTATTTTTTAGACCAAACACGATCAGGTGGCGCAAGACGGCGGCCTTGGGTTTCTTTGTCACCATGACCAGTCGAGTTATTTCTCGATTCTGTTCCTCGGTTAAATACAAATTCGTTCTTAGCATGAGAATAATTGTACCAACGCAACTGGTACATATCAATAGTACATGTTTTTCCCATCAGTGACTATTTCCAGTTCTCCCTGTTTGTCCGTCCGCCAAATTCTCGCCCCTACCTCGGCCAGACGCGCCAAAGCCTCGGCCGTCGGGTGACCGTAGTTATTCTTGCCCACTGAAATAACTGCCAGTTTCGGCCTGACGGCCGAGAGAAACTCCGCCGCCGAACTGTATTTACTGCCATGATGGGCTACTTTCAAGACATCTACTGCCGTCAACCTCCCCGAATCCGCCAGTACTTTCTCTTCCGCTGTTCCCAGATCTCCGCTAAACAAGGCCCTGAATTTTCCATAATTTAGCTCTACCACCACCGACAGTTGGTTTAGATCCGTCGAAGCCCCCAGCACGCGGTCACTTACGGCCGGCCACAATATATCAAAGTCCAAATCACCATATCTAATCCGGTCACCGGCCACGGCCGCCAGCCATTTTTTGCCGATCTGGTAGCGCTTCTCCACCTCGGCCAGGGCGCCGATATGATCCGCCTGCGGATGACTATTGACAAAGACCTCAATTCGTCTGTCCCAAAACGGTATCTGCCTCCCCAGGCAGGCCACCACCCCGCCGTTCTTCGGGCCGGTATCGATCAGCATCTGGAAACTCCCTTTGATTACCAAGGCGGCGTCCCCCTGACCGACATCGCAAAAGACCAGATGCAATTTGCCGTCGGGCGCCTGCCCGATTACCCAAGCCAAGAGCAGGAAAGTTACTGCTACTGACCAAAAAAGAACTTTTCTCATCAGTCTTTATCCAAAAATACCGATTAATACCACCACCACATGGGCTAAAGCATAAGTCGGCCAAGAAACAACGGTCGCTAAAGCCGGAACCACTAGCGCCAAGACCATAGTTATGCCTCCTAACGCCATCACTAGCGGTATTAGCGGCAAGATCAAGCTGTTGCTTAGCAAAGAAATCCAACTCACCCGGCCAAAATGCCACCAGATCAAGGGGGCGGTCATCAGCAGTGCTCCCAGAGTTGTCGTCACATCAACCGGATCGTCTCTACCCCACCCATCTTTCAGAAATGGTCCCACCACCGCCACTCCAAACGTCGCCGCGACTGAAAGTTGAAAGCTGATGTTCTCGATCAGTAGCGGCGACATGATCAGCATCGCTCCCACGACCAAGACCAGACTCCAAATAATCCGGGAGCTCCTTCCCCAGGCCAGTCCGATCAGGACCACGCTTCCCATCACCGCCGCCCTCAGCAGACTAACTTCACCTCCGGCCAGAAGGACATACAGCCAGACGACGCTAATCGCCGCCAGTGTCGCCACTCTGCGCCGCCAAAACAAGAGCATGGCCGAAAGCGCCAATCCGGCTACTACCATGACGTTATAGCCGCTGGCCACGACAATATGAACCGTCCCGGATCTGACTAATTGATCGTAAAACAGTTTTGGTAAAACGCTTTTGTAGCCCATCACTATCCCCAAAACCAGCTCACCTTCAGGCGACGGTAATCGGGCCAAGGTCGTCTCACTTAATTTTGCCCGAAAATTCGCTACCCTTTCCGCCCCATCTCGAAGCGAAGCGGAGATCCCGCGTATTCCCGCGGGACGACCATCCGAAACCGTTTTTTCCGACTCCCCAGCGGTCTCAATCGTATAATGGCTTGATTCTTCTAGCCAAACCCGCCCCAGTAGTCTATCTATCAAACTGGCGCGGAAGGTGCCAGAAACAGCGACGGCCCCCGCCTGTTTCAAACTACAAACCTGGTCATTTTTCAACCAAAAAACTCCTCTGCTGATGATACACTCTGAACCGGATCGCTCTATTTTGTAATTGTCGAATCTGACCCTGACCGGCTCCCCCAACCGGTACCGGCTCGTCACCGCCAAATTGAAAAATAAGCGTGAGAATAACACCAAAGCCAAAACCGCCAGGCGCCATTTCATTAATAGACGGCTATTTTATCTTTGATTTTTTCAAATATCGCCTGGCTGATAACCTTTTTGGCGACCAGATCAGCCACCGCCGCATAGGGCCGGCTATCGATAATCGCCTGCGCCCTCGCTGTTCCAATTCCGTCTAGGCTCATAAGTTCGTTGGTCGTGGCTTTGTTTAGGTTGACTCTCCCCGTCGCGGCGCCAGCCACCTCGCCACCCGCCGCCGGAATATAGATTTTGTCACCGTCCTTCACCCTGGCCGCCAAATTAATCGTCGTTGCCACAAAATCCCGATCCGCCAGGCCGGTCAGTCCCCCGGCCGCCACCAGGGCGTCCTTAATTCGATCACCATTGACCAATTGATAGACCCCGGGGCTGACCACCGCTCCCGAGATATCTACCCAAACTTCAACGTTATTGCCATTTTGGTCGGAACCGTCCCCGGCCGCCAGATACTCCACTGACTGCTTTGGTCTTTGCCATAACGCCAGACTAAATAAAGATAAGTAGATCAGGCCGGCGCCTAATAAACCAACCAGTAACCAGTCAACCCAGGTGAATTTTTTCAGTAGTTTCTCGATTTTTTGCCTCACCGCCAAATAACTCTAGCATAAACCCGCCTCAAAGCAAATCAACACAATACCAACTAGTGATAACAAGACCGAAGCCAATAATGTTAGCAGTTAATATTATATAGTGACATCTTTACAACAAACTATTGCAATTGTTATTTGTTTTTAACATGTAGTACAGTGAAGATTATGACCGGTTTACTCTTTCACACCCTCTTTCTGGTCTTCTCTGTCGCCCTCACCTTCCTTTGGACCCAAAATCCCAGCCTGACTCCCTACAACCTCCAGGCCGTCGGCCTTTTGCTCCTCTTTTACTTCGCCGCCAAGTTCATCGGCGGTCCCAAAGCGCGCCTGGCCGCTCTTCTGGATGCCGTCATTTTTACCATCCTCATTCTCTTCCTAGTCATCACCACCGGCGGCATCCACTCGCCGCTTTTCTTTCTCCTCTACTTTCTCCTCTTTGCCGTGAGCCTTCTCTTTGAGCCTACTGCCGCCATCGTCATCAGCCTCCTTCTGGTTCTCTTTTTCAGTTTCAACCTCCGCTTTGACTTTGATAATCCCGCTCTCATCAATCTGACCAGCCTTCTTCTGATCACCCCGCTCGCCAGCCTCTTCGGCCGTAAGTTTCTCCAAACACAGGCGGAAGCCGGCAAGATCAAACTTCTCGATCACATTATCCAAAGCGAAGAAACCGAAACCTTGATCTGGCTCTCCACCAAAGCCAAACCCACCCTGATTAACCTTCTGGATACAACCAGCCTCATCATCAGCAGTAATTTACTCCCCTACGCTCTCCAGCAAAAACTAAAAAACCTCCACCAGGATCTCGTCACCCTCCACCAGTCGGCCGGCATCCTGGAAAAAGAAATTGACGAAGCTTCGGAAGAATAAGGCTTCGCTTTTTATTAGACTCTCTGACCACAAACCCAACTATATCAACCTTTCACCCACAACTATATAAGAATATAACAATCTCCTAACTAAAGCGATCAAAACCAATGAAAATTACTAACAAACTACATCTAGTAGCCACGCTACTCTCCCTCCTCCTCTCCCCCCGCCTCGCTCTGGCCACAGAAATGACCGGCGGCGACTACATCATCAAGATGGGCACGATCACTATCGGCGGCGGTACCAAAACCGGTACCACTGTCCGCCTGACCGATACCGTTGGCCAAACTCTTCAGGGCGAGTTTACCGGAGCCGGCTACCGCACCCGCATCGGTTTCCAGTACCTGCCCACCACCGAGCCTTTTGCCCTGACTATCTCCACCGCTGTCGTCGACTTTGGTACGGTCAAACCGGCCACCTTCGCCGGCAACAATCTCGACCTGACCGTCAATGGCGCCGGGGTCCACGGCTATAGCGTCAGCGCCATCGAAGACCATCCCCTGACCGCCAAACCGAACAGCACCATCCCCGACACCGCCTGCAACCCAAGCGACAAATGCACCCCAACCCACGCCAGTCCCTGGACCAGTAGCATCGCTTATGGCTTCGGCTACAACCTGATCGGTCCCGACACCGACCAAACTGAATTTGCCGACGCCACCTACTTTCGGCCCTTCGCCAATAACGCCGCCAATCAAAATCCGGTCGTCATCATGTCCCGCCAGGGTAGAAGCGAAAAAGCCACCGCCAAACTCACCTTTCGCCTCAATGTTCCCCCTTCCCAAACCAGCGGCCGGTATCAAAATAACATTCAGTTTATCGCCCTGCCCGCCTTCTAATCTATGAAAAAACTCTTCACTTTTCTACTAATTATTTTCTATTTACTCCTTTCTACTTCGTCTACTCACGGGCAAGCGCTCGGTCTGTCACTCACCCCCTCCCTTTTCGAAGCCACCATCGCTCCCGGCAAGAGCGTCAGTCAGGTCTATAAACTCACCAACCTGGGTCAGGATCCAGTCACCCTGGTCGCCCGCGTCATTCCTTTCAGCGGTAGCGACGCCTCCGGCCGGCCCGTTCTCAAGCCCAACCAGCGGCCGGAGTGGCTGAAGTACTTTTCCCTAAAAAATTCGAAGGAGCAGTTGAACGAACCCTTCGCCCTCGGGGCCAATGAAAGCCGCCAATTGATTCTCTCGCTCGATATTCCCTACCAAACAGCCTCCACCGATCTTTATGCCACCCTGCTGGTCAGCACCAGTCTCCCGGAGGAGGGCCAAAAACAAAACAACACCGCCATCGGCGCGGCCATCGGCAGCAATCTCCTGATTACCGTCAGCCCCAGTAGCCATCCGCCCGCCCTGGTCAAAATTGAAAACTTCACTCCGGCGCCCTCTGATTATTTCTTCCGCTATAGCGATTATTATTTCGTCGACAATCTCTTCCCGATTCACTTCTCGGCTACTGCCCGAAATGTCGGCAAATACTTTACCAAAACCAGCGGCCGCCTGACCGTCAATCACCAGGGAGAACCCGTCTGGCTTCAAAACCTCCTGCCCCTCAATCTTCTCGCCTATGGCAGTCGCGACCTGGAAGGCTCTCCCTCCGGTGAGTTAGTCTTTAAACCGCGGCTGACCGACTTCGGCTCATTTCCGGTTAGTCTCGATATTAAAAGCGACAACAGCACCAGTCGGAGTCAAATCAGCCTCGTTTTGGTCCCGGTCAGACTGCTTGCCGGTCTAATTATTTGTCTAATCCTGCTCTCAACCATCATCACAATCAGCCGCAAAAATGCCGGAAAGTCAAAACCTTAGCGTCAGTGTTATTGTCGACAATCCGCCCAGCCTAATCATTGCCGGTTATTTTCCCTGGCTTATTATCATTGGGTCACTTATTGGTCTCATTTTGTTTATCATCGTCCTCCTTCTCCTCCGCCGCCGCCGGGCGCTGTAATGCCCCAAAAACGGCTTATCTAGCTCAGATTGATCATCAGATCGGGGAAACCCGTTGCCATTCCCGAACAACGCAGCACCTTTTCCTTCGCTATCACTTCTCCCACGACGGCGTCTATCAAAGGTAGTCAGACGAAATCACATTACCGCATATCAAAACATATTGTATCAATCTCTATTTTGGTGGATAACCGAAAGATAATATGTATATTACCGCAATATTAGTTGTATTCTTTGCTACGTTAACCGCATAATTGAAATAATTACCGCAGGGTAAGCGGTTTTCGCTTTGAGATATTATTAGCCTTAGTGGTCATTTTCCGCAGTCCTTGTCCAAGTCGAAATGTGCCTCTTGACAAGGTTATCCCCGCTTATTAAATTAGTATAAGAGCGTCTAATTTTGTCTAATCTGAACCTAAATATTATTTATTAACACCCTATGCAAATCATCGATTTTTCTTCCCCTTCCCCCAGTTTGAACCAGCCTTCCAAAACCAGGGTCGGTCTCGAGATCCTCACCGCCACCCTCATTTTCATCGTTCCCGTCATTATGCTTTTTCTTCTCACCAAATAAACCCGCATTCATGCCCAGATGACAGCCAATCCTGCCTCAGAAATCATCCGTCACTTCCAAGCCTTCCTCGAGGAAGCTAAATTAAGTCAGATTTCGATCAAAAACTATCTTTCCGACGTCCGCCTTTTTCTGGCCTCGATCGGCTTCAAGACGATCCGCGATATTGATGCCCAGGCGTTCCAAACCTACCTCCAGCAAGCCAAGGAAACCAAACCGGAAGCCAGTTACCGCCGCTACAGCGCCTCTTTGCGCCGTTTTACCACTTTTCTCTCGATCGAATACCGCCTGGAATTGCCCCTCCCCAAAGCTAATGGCCTAGAATCTAATCCAGAATCATCCCATAACCTCATTAACCAGTTCCGTCTTTACTTAACCCGCGAAAAAAAGTCGGCCGCGACGGTCAAAAATTACCTTTCTGACCTTAATCACTTCCTCTCTTGGATTGCTAAAAATGTCGCCGCAGGTGTTCATCTCGGGGAAATTTCTCCTGGGACGGTGGACGGTACTCCAAACTCCTCCCAGGTGAAATTGTCCGAAATTCTGACAAACACTAATTTAACTGCCTATTTTAACCATCTCAAACTATCTCATACCAGTACAAGTGTCACTGACCGCCGCACTTCTACCTTACGAAAATTCGTCCAATTTAGCCTCGATTGCCGCTTAATTAGCCATAACCCCTTCGAGACGGCGACGCCGTTACCCCTAATCGCTTCCCTTACCCTCACCCCCCTTTCAAAAAACCCCATCACACGAGATCAAACTACCAATCCGATCAAAAAACTCTACCGCGACTACCACGCCCTGGCTTTCACCCCCTACCTCCACCTGGCTATTCTCGTCCTGGCAGCGACCGCCCTGGGCATCTTCGGCTATGATCAAATCGTCAAAGAAGCTAAACCAGGCCAGGCTTCTCCCACCACTCTCGTGCGGCCAAGCCGCCAGTTGGCCTTCCAAGGCCGCCTGACCGATACCTCCGGCAGTCCGATCGATCAACCCACCTCGGTCGGCTTTAAACTATATAACCAGGCCGAATCAGGCACGGAAATCTACTCTGTCGGGGCCTGCACCGTCGCCCCCGACCAGGACGGCATCTTCTCCACCCAAATCGGTAATGGTACTTGCGGGACCGAAATCGGCCCGGAGGTCTTCTCTGAAAATAGCAGTCTTTTTCTGGAAGTTAATATCGGCGGAACCACCCTAACCCCCCGCCAACCGATCGCCACCAGCGGTTACGCCCTCAACTCGGAAACCCTCCAGGGGTATCCCGCATCTGCGTCCGCTACTGAAAACACCGTCCCCGTTGTCAACACTGATGGTGCCATCATCCTCGGCGCCGCCGCCCCATCAATTTTGGCCGAGAACGGTACCTTCGCCATCAAGGGCCAGGCCGTCACCCTGGCGACTACTCCCGGCACCGACGGCAACGTCACCGTTGCCCCGGATGGTCGTGGTTCTGTCAACCTCATCGGTTCGCTCGACAAAGGCATCTTTACCAATATCACCGACGCTAACTTGACTACCGGCACCCTCATCGAGGGCTACGTCGCTAACAATAGCCGCAGCGGTACCCTGCTTCATCTCGCTTCGGGCACCAAACAGATTAACCGCCTGACCATTTCTACCACCGGTCAAACCGATATCATCGCCGATACCTACGCCAAAGCCGCCTTTAGTATCAAACAAACCGGTACCGGCCCGATTTTTAAGGCGCTGGCCGGTAAAACTACCGTCGGCCAACTCTCCACCGCCGGCGACCTCGGTCTTTTGGGCGGTCTGACGCTTGGCTCCCCCTTCACCACCCATGCTTGGCCCGGCCAGATCATCACCAACGTCAATTCCCGTGGCCTGGCCGGCACGATCATCAACCAAAACGATTCCGGCCCTATCTTCACTGCGTCATCCTCCGGCACAACCAAATTTGTTATTGCCAATAACGGCAACGTCGGTATCAACACCATCAGCCCAAACGAAGGCGCCCTCGTCGTCGTCGGCCGCACCTGGACCGATCAGTTCACCATGGCCAAGAATCCCGTTTCCGGCTACGTCCTCACCTCCGATAACGGCGGCAATGCCACCTGGGAACCAGGTGCCAGCGACGACTGGACTCTCGCCGGCACCACCCTCTACCCCAATTCCACCACCTACAACACCCTGCTTGGCGCGACCGCTACGGCCAGTGCGACCGGCAAACTTTCCGTCTATGGCGATAACGGCACCACTCCCGTGGCCACCGTTGCCGGCGCCACCTCCTTTGCCGCTCTGGTGGTCGACAACTCCGGTGTCGGTGATATTTTTACTGCCTCCGCTTCCGGCTTAAACCGCTTTAGCATTACCAATGCTGGTGCCATCGTCATTCCCAGCCTCAACACCGCTGGCGCTATCGTCTATACCGGCACCACCGGCCAACTCGGCGTTAGTGGCCAAGGTACCGGCGGCGAATGTCTCACTTCCGGCGG
>Ga0209322_10001631_pt1 | contig 12995 bp, 12 predicted proteins | sample Rifsed19ft1_FD_184013 | JGI IMG/M metagenome (GOLD analysis project Ga0209322, IMG submission 184013) | Soil microbial communities from Rifle, Colorado, USA - sediment 19ft 1 (version 2) | ecosystem: Environmental > Terrestrial > Deep subsurface > Rock core/Sediment | place: Rifle, Colorado... | reverse complement strand
TGTTTCCGTCTGTGAAATTATCCTTGTTTTGTTTCATGCCCACTATTTTATTACATCAATCTTCATTTGTCCAGTATAAAATGTGGAACATGTTTAGCTCATTGAGGGGGAGAAAGGGGGAGGTATTCCATCATTCCTTATTCTTTGCGGCTTTGGGTGATTACTTCTCCCCATTCCCCGTTCCCCGTTCCCCGTTTTCACGGGGACAAGTTTCACGAGGACAAGTCTTATTTGTTAAAAAATATTTTTCCTGAAAATGTAAAAATAATTGTTATAAGATACTATACAATCCACAGGGAAAATAGTACAATATGCCCGCTATTTTTTGTTGTATTGAAGGTGTACAAAAAAGAGTACGATTTCTCTCTCTGGTACCCGATTATGGCGGTCAATCGTATGGAAATACGGCAGCAACGAGGCAGGATTCTCATTGGCAAACTGGGACTGGATGGCCATGACCGCGGCGCAAAGATTATTGCGCGCAGCCTCTGCAACGATGGCTTCGAAGTAATTTATACGGGAATACGCCGGACACCTGAGGAAATCGCATCGGCGGCAATCCAGGAGGACGTTGATGCCATTGGTCTGTCGCTTCTTTCTGGCGCCCACAATGAACTTATTCCGGCATTACTGGACGCCCTTCGTCAGGCAAAGGGCGGAGACATACCGGTTATAATCGGAGGCGTTATCCCGCGGGAAGACATCCCGCATTTAAAAAAAGCAGGTATTCGTGAGGTATTCACCTCTGGTACTCCGATTCAAACGATACTGGATGCATTTAGAAAAATCACCGGCGAACACTGGCAAAACAAACATACAACTTCATGAATGAAATTGACGATATTTTACGGGGAATTCGCCAGAAAGACCCGCGTGCGATAGGACGCGCCATCTCAATGGTGGAAGAGGGTGACCAAAGAGCTGGAGAAATTTTACAGACGCTTGATGAAGAAAAAGTTCAGACGGCAACCATCATAGGGATAACCGGCTCTCCGGGAGTCGGAAAATCCACTCTGGTTGACCAATTAATTTCATACTATCGCAGGCAGGGGCTTCGCATTGGCATTGTGGCCATTGATCCTTCTTCGCCGGTATCCGGGGGGGCCTTCCTGGGAGACCGTATCCGGATGATGAGGCATACCATTGACCAGGACGTCCTCATACGTTCTATGGCAACGCGGGGGAGACTGGGGGGTTTGTGCGCAGCGGCAGGTGCGGCTGCCAGAATCATGGCCAGTTCCGGGTGTAATCCCGTCATTGTCGAAACGGTGGGTATTGGACAGGCGGAAGTTGATGTGGTTAGTCTTGCGGATATTACCGTTTTGGTTTTCGCTCCCGGATTGGGAGATGACATTCAAGCCATGAAGGCAGGTTTAATTGAGATGGCTGATATTCTGGTCGTTAACAAGGCCGATTGCCCTGGAGCAGACGCACTGGTAATGGAGATAGAATCTGTAATACAGGGAAGAAACTGTCCGGTTTGCCGGACAATTGCCTTGGAAACTGCTGGCATTGAGGAACTGGCAGCAGTCATCCGTGATATGGATCAAAAAAAACGGCAAAACGGTCAGTTTGCTCAGAACCGTCAAAAGGCGAGAGAGTCGGAAGTTTTGGACTGGGCAGTCGAGATGATGCGGATAAAGTTAAAAGATCGTCTCCAGTCCCAATCCAGACAAATCAAAGGAGACCCTCGCATGGTTGCCCGAAAGCTGATTGAAGAGATAGGTGTTTCGTAAACTAAATCACAGTGCAACTATGGTGCAAGCAGAACCAATACAGTCCCCTCTAAAAAGAGGGGATAAAGGGGTGTGTAAATACTGATGCTGAGGGTCTGTCCAAAAAGTCCACAAACCATACGACAGTAGGGGCTGAAGATTTTCAGCCCCTACTACATTATGTTACGTTTATAAGATTTTTTGACTGCCACAACATATGGCATTTGTAAAACTGTGTAGTCGCCGAAGGCCTAATTAATTACCGAGGTAATTTTATGAGCAAACATCCTGCATTCGTTGAATGGGAAGAAAAGGTCCTCAAAAAAGCCTTAGAACGTGCTCCGGAACGCGCGAAAGAATTCAAAACCGCTTCAGGCATTCCAGTGGAACGCCTTGCACTGCCTGAAACCGTCGATGAAGAATATATTGCAGAAACAGGTTTTCCGGGACAATACCCATTCACCCGTGGAGTTCAACCCACGATGTACCGGGGACGTTTCTGGACGATGAGGCAGTATGCGGGTTTTTGCACAGCGGAAGAATCCAACAAAAGATACCGTTACCTGCTTGAGCAGGGAACGACCGGACTTTCCGTCGCCTTTGATTTGCCTACACAGATTGGATATGATTCCGATCATCCGATGAGCCGGGGTGAAGTGGGTAAAGTAGGCGTGGCAGTTGACACGCTGCTTGATATGGAATCCCTGTTCACCGGCATCCCTCTTGATAAGGTTTCTACGTCTATGACGATCAACGCACCAGCTTCCGTATTGCTTGCCATGTATGTAGCGGTGGGAGAAAAACAGGGTGTCAGCCGGGATCGGCTAACGGGGACGATCCAGAATGACATTCTTAAAGAATACATTGCACGAGGGACATATATTTTTCCGCCGCGGTCGAGCTTGCGGTTAACAACAGACATTATTGCGTGGTGCAGCAAAGAAGTCCCTCAATTCAATACCATTTCGATTTCGGGCTATCACATACGGGAGGCTGGATCAACGGCAGTTCAGGAGATTGCCTTTACCCTGGCCAATGGATGCACGTATGTTCAGGCGGCAATCCACGCCGGGTTAGATGTTGACGCCTTCGCCCCGCGCCTTACTTTTTTCTTTAATGCATCATCAGATATTCTGGAAGAGGTTGCAAAGTTCAGGGCAGCCCGAAGGCTCTGGGCCAAATTGATGAAGGAACGTTTCCATGCCAAAAAACCTGCCAGCCAGATGCTGAGATTCCATACCCAGACATCAGGCTCTTCGCTGACAGCGCAGCAAGTTGATAATAATATTGTCAGGGTAACACTGCAGGCGCTCGCCGCCGTGCTTGGAGGCACACAATCCTTGCATACGAATTCGCGCGATGAAGCCCTTACACTTCCCACGGAAGATGCTGCCCGTGTGGCGCTCCGCACACAGCAAATTATCGCTTACGAATCCGGCGTATGCAATACGGTAGATCCCCTGGGCGGGTCGTATTATATCGAGAGCTTAACCGACCGGATCGAACGTGAAGTCTTTGAGCTAATTGAAAAAATTGATCAGGCGGGAGGAATGATTGCAGCCATAGAATCGGGACTGGTTCAGCGCCAGATTGCAGATGCCGCATTTGAATATCAACAACAAGTTGATACCGGCGAGCGGGTTATTGTTGGAGTCAATCGGTTTCAGGCAGAAGAGACTGTTTCTCCTCCGGTTTTTAAAGTAAACAAAGCTGGAGAAGGAAACCAGATAAGAAAACTGGTTGAAATACGCGCCAAACGGGACAACCAAAAAGTAAAGAAAGCGCTGGCGCGTCTTGAGGAGGCATCACGGGGAGAAGACAATGTAATGCCCTTCATCCTGGAAGCCGTCCGTGAATACGCTTCTCTGGGCGAAATTTGTGATGTCCTGCGCAAGGTGTTTGGGGTATATGACGAGAGAAGGGGTCGCTGATACTGTACTTGGCAAACAATTAAATAGAAATTCCCCTCCCAAGAGGGGAATAATTTGTGCCGTCATAAAATTATGTAAATCTAGAAAATTATCCTCTCTGGAGTTCGGCATGATTAAAAGTATTGACCATATGGGAATCGTTGTTCGCTCACTCGATGAAGCGGTTCGTTACTACGAACAGGCGCTCGGTTTGTCATGCAGAGGCAGGGAGGATGTGCCTTCTCAAAAAGTACGGACGGCATTTTTCCTGGTAGGAGGTGTTCGCCTTGAACTTCTGGAGCCAACTTCGGAAGACAGCCCCGTCGCCAGGTTTCTCGAAAAACATGGCGAGGGATTACACCACGTAGCCTTTGCGACCGACAACGTCTATGCCCAATTACAGCAGGCCAGTAAGGCTGGCTGTCACCTAGTGAATGAAACACCGGTTGAAGGAGCAGGAGGAAAGCTGGTAGCCTTTCTCCACCCGAAATCAACCCATGGTGTGCTCACAGAATTTTGTTCTATGAAAACGAAGAGTGACACTGAAGATGTGTCCAAACAAACATAGCGCAGAGGAGCCGCAACCAAAGAGTTAAAAATGAAGACTGGTGACGAGTGACATGAGCGGGGAAAAGAAGTTTTTATACAGTAATATCCTTAATACAACGATAAGACTCTGTGTTATCGACAGTAATGGGATTGCTTCGTCGCTTTACTCCTCGCAATGACGATTGAGGAATGTCATTGCGAGCGATAAGCGAAGCAATCTCTTCTCTTATCGTTGGATTGAGGGAATCTTATAACGGGCTTTATTATGACTATTTCACAAAAACTCATTGACGAATTAGAGAGACGCCGGAAGGCAATCCTGTCCGATGCCAGTGATAAAGCCAGGGAACGGCGCGATAAAGGATTGATGACTGCGCGGGAGCGTCTCATGAGCCTTTTTGACGAGAATACGTTCCAGGAAATGGGAATGCTCGCTCAACACGACTGCCACGATTTTGGTATGGAAAAGAAAGTCCTGCCCGGCGACGGAGTAGTAACAGGAGTAGGCTACATTGACGGCAGACCTGTTGCCGCCTTCAGCCAGGACTTTATGGTGGGTGGCGGAACACTGGGACGAATTCATGCCCAGAAGGTGTGCGATCTCATGAATTATGCGCTAAAAACAGGAATGCCCTTAGTGAGCTTTAACGACTCCGGCGGCGCAAGAATACAGGAAGGTGTGGATTCATTATCAGGGTACGGCCAGGTGTTCTTCAGAAATGTGATGCTCTCCGGAGTAGTTCCACAAATAGCTGTCATTGCTGGTCCTTGCGCGGGAGGGGCGGCATACTCGCCGGCATTAATGGATTTTATCATCATGACTAAAAATAATGCCAATATGTTTATCTGCGGGCCTGATGTCATCAAGGCGGCTACAGGACACGCTGCAACCATGGACGAAATCGGGAGCGCAGCAACACATGCCGCAATCAGTGGAAACATCCATTTTGTAGCAGAAGACGATAAACATGCCATTGAGCTTGTACGGCAATTGCTTTCCTATTTGCCACCCAACAATTTACTTGACCCGCCGCACCGGCCTACTTCCAATATTTCACTCAGCCAGGATGCAGAAATAAACAAACTTATTCCAACCGACAATAAGGAACCACTGAATATGCTGGAAATCATCATGCGATTGGTTGACAGCGGTGAATTTCTGGAGGTACAAAAAGATTGGGCAAGGAACATCATCCTGGGCTTTGCGCGTATCGAAGGTATTGTAGTGGGAATCGTCGCTAACCAACCCACGGTCAAAGCCGGTACAATCGATATCGATGCAGCAGACAAGGCGAGCCGGTTTATTCGCTTCTGCAATGTCTTTAATATTCCACTATTGACGCTGGTAGACGTCCCTGGATTTTTGCCGGGAATTGCTCAGGAACGAGGAGGCATCATCCGCCACGGGGCGAAGATGTTATTTGCTTACGGCGCCGCCACGGTTCCAAAAATTACGGTAATTATGCGAAAGGCATACGGTGGCGCCTATCTGGCCATGTGCAGCCGCGACATGGGGGCGGACATGGTTTTTGCATGGCCAACGGCGGAGATTGCCGTGATGGGAGCTGAAGGGGCGGTTAAAATTATCTACCGGCATGAAATTGAAGCCGCTAAAGACCCAAAGGCGCGTGAAGCCGAACTTATTTCAGAATACCATGAACGGTTTGCCTCGCCGTATCATGCTGCAGCCCATGCGTTGATCACCGACGTAATTGAACCCTCACGCACGCGGTCTGCCGTTGCGCTCGCTTTACGTACCACCCTTTCAAAACGTGAAACTCGTCCGCCAAAAAAACATGGGAATATTCCTTTATGACCTTCATCAATGAAGTTGTGCCGTTTGCCAGTCTGCCGGCGTATCCATCTTTTTTAGAAAATCTCCGTTTTCAAACGGTTGGTTTTATCATTGTGTTGGCAGCTCTGGGTTTATTGACACTGGTTCTGACTTCAATCGGATGGCTCTTCAAAGAATGGGAAGCACAAAAGGCGGCACCTGCTGCCGGCGCAACCCCTGAAAAATCCCTGGCTCTGCGTCAGGAAGAAGACCCACACGAGCTGCTAGCCGTCATTGCAGCGGCGGCATATTCAGCGATAGGAGATTCCCATAGGATCGTTTCTGTTCGTCCTGTCATCAATGGCAAGATTATTGGAGAACTTTACTTGCAGGCATGGTCAATGGAAGGAAGACGACAGCATTTCGCATCACATAAAATCCGTTAGTTATCAAGAGTGCCATTATGAAAAAGCTTCGAGTAACCGTAGCAGGAAAAGTATATGATGTAACGGTAGAAATCCTTGAAGAGGAAGGGCAAGAAACCGCACGTTTATCCAAACAGATTGCGCCCTCTTCTGCTCAAGGACCGGCGGTTCCCCTCACAATTTCTCCAGTTCACGCCGGGCATACGGAAATTAAAAGTCCGCTATCGGGAAGGGTAGTAACCATTTCCGCACAGGCAGGACAGACCGTTAAAGAAGGAGATCAGTTGATGATCCTTGAGGCAATGAAAATGAATAACTACATTTACGCCCCCCATGGAGGCCGAATCTCCGCAATTCCCGTAAATGTTGGAGACGCTGTGGAAGAAGGCCAACCACTTTTTATTCTTTCGTAAACGTACCTTTATGATTCAAAATTTTACCAACTTTCTGCATCTGACGGCATTCCACCTCGTTACGTTGAAAATGATGGTAATGTGGGGCGTAGTGCTTGTTCTATTTTATCTTGCCGTTTATAAGGGTTTCGAGCCGCTCCTTCTTATTCCCATTGCTTTTGGCGCGCTCATTGCAAATTTACCGACGCAGGGCATGGTTAATCTTCCGGCACACGGACAGCCCGGCGGCCTTTACTATTATATCACGAAGGGAATTACCTGGGAGATATTTCCTCCATTAATTTTTTTGGGAGTCGGGGCGCTGACTGATTTTGGTCCATTAATCGCCAATCCCCGCACATTAATCCTGGGTGCAGCGGCGCAACTGGGGATATTTGCCACATTCATTGGGGCATCCCTTCTCGGTTTTACCACCAGGCAGGCAGCTTCTATCGGGATCATTGGCGGTGCGGACGGCCCTACGGCAATTTTTATGTGCAACAAGCTTGCCCCGGAACTGTTAGCGCCAATCGCAGTAGCTGCATACAGCTATATGTCTCTCGTTCCCCTCATTCAGCCCCCCATCATGAGGTTACTGACGACAAGGCATGAAAGACGCATTCGCATGAAATCCCTGCGCAAAGTATCAAAACTGGAGAAACTTCTTTTTTGTTTGACGGTCCTGGTTCTTTCTGTGCTCCTTGTCCCTGCTGCTTCGGCATTGATTGTCATGCTGATGCTTGGGAATTTTCTCCGTGAATGCGGCGTAACGGAGCGTTTATCAAATGCCGCTCAAAATGAGATCATCAATGTCACCACAATTTTCCTCGGCACCAGTATTGGCATTACCATGACAGGTGAGCGTTTCCTCAATGCTGAAACTCTAAAAATTATCTTTCTTGGTCTGTTTGCCTTTGGACTTTCAACAGCGGGAGGCGTTCTCATGGGTAAATTTATGAACTTTTTTAACCCAAAAAATCCTATTAATCCTTTAATTGGCGCTGCGGGAGTTTCTGCCGTGCCCATGGCCGCGCGTGTGGCGCAATTGGAAGGACAGAGAGAAGACCCGAACAATTATCTCCTTATGCATGCTATGGGGCCGAATGTTGCCGGAGTCATTGGCACCGCCGTTGTTGCCGGCTATTTTATCGCATGCTTAAGCAAATGAACTCTATCAAAAACCCGGCGCAGAATACGAAGCAAATACCACAGAGGAAAACCATGCGGGGATGGTGTGTTCATTGGTATGACCGTATCGGATCGACAAATGATATAGCTCGCAGTTTGCCTCCCTGGCATGCCGTGCGAGCAAATTCTCAAACATCCGGACGCGGGAGGCAGGGTAGGTTGTGGATCTCTGATTATGGGGGTCTATGGCTTTCCATGGTTGTGCCAGTCGAGGGAGCAAGACACCACTGGAAGGCCTTGCCGCTGGCAACAGGATGGGCAATTCTTGACGTTATAAAAGGCTTAGGTGTCCAGGAAGCACGCCTCCGCTGGCCTAACGACATTATGGTCAACGACAGAAAACTGGCCGGTATACTGGTCGAACAATTCCATGACAACCTGGCAGTAGTGGGTGTGGGAATCAACGTTTTCAACAGACCAGATTTGATAAATCACTCACTAACACAAAAAATCACACAGCTGTCTGGCCACATCAATCCAGTGCCTTCCCTTGACGAATTGACCGTAATGATATTGAAAAATTTAGAGAACATTCACCGGCAAATGAAAACAGACGGATTCTCTGCCCTATTGAATGTAATCAATACCGCATGGAGCACACCTCGCCGGGTGGCGCTTGAGCTTGACAGGGAAACACAAGAGGGATTGTTTCTGGGAGTTGACGACCAGGGTGACCTTCTTATAGAAAATGATTCCGGTTATAAATACACGTATTCCCCTCACTGCGTCAAGCTGTTCAGGGAAATTTATACTCAAGAATTTTAGATAATTAGTTCCTCCCCCTTGACTTCGTCGTGAGCTCAGTCGAACGATGGGGGATGACAGGTGGGGGTGAGGGAAATGGCTAAGCACCCACCCCTAACCCCTCCCATCGAGGGAGGAGGTTATTTGTAATATTGAGAGTTGCTAAGGGCAACTTAATGTATAGGAACTTCAATCTTTTGTGATTCCCCTCTAGAAAGAGGGGATAAAGGGGTGTGTAAAAATGCCATAACACACCCCCGGCCCCTCTTTCTAGAGGGGAGATTTAAGGTCGCTGCCAAAGGCAGCCTGATTTAATGATAAATAACAGAACACCACTCTCCGCAACGGACAAATACAATGGTCTGGCAGTTATTTCAAAGACGGAAGAACGTCTGGACCGGCTGCGCCGAAGGGCAGGATTCTACCTAGCCCCACTGGCATTTGGCGTTGTTTTTCTGCTTACCAGAGGAAGACTAACGCCAGATGGCAATCGTTTGAGCGCAGTGATGGCTTGCGTTATTGTATTGTGGTTAACGGAATCGATCCCTCTTCCGGTAACCGCTATGCTGGGGACATGCCTGTGTATCGGACTTGGTATTGCTGATGCACGAACAACGCTTGCACCATTTGCAGACCCCATTATATTCCTGTTTATTGGCGGGTTTATTCTTGCCCAGGCAATGATGATTCATCGTCTCGACCGTCGTTTTGCACTCGCCATTCTTTCTCTCCGATGGGCAAATGGAAATCAGGCCCGACTTTTGGCCGCTTTTGGAGGGATAACGGCAGTAGCATCCATGTGGGTCAGCAACTCGGCCGCCACGGCAATGATGATGCCCATAGCTTTGGGTATCCTTCGGGCAATCGGGGATATGTGCCTGACAAACCACGATCTGTCCAAAATCTCAGGCAAATTGCCTAAAGGGTCATTCGCAACAGGCATGATGCTCATGGTGGCATTTTCGGCGTCGGTGGGCGGCATCAGCACACCCATAGGCACGCCTACCAACCTCATCGGTATCGGACTGATCAAGAAGCTGACTGGTATGGACATCAACTTTTTCCAGTGGATGATCATCGGGATGCCCCTGTGTGCAGTCATGTATGGCGTGCTGTTTGTGCTGCTTTACCGGCTGCATCGTGAAAAGACGCTGGGAAACACTGACATCTCACCTGCACAATTACAACAATACCTCCGGAAGGAACGAACGTCACTTGGCGGGTGGACTCAGGGACAGATAAATACGTTGATTGCCTTTGGAGTCGCCGTTGCTTTGTGGATTACGCCTGGATTGCTTGCTATTGTCCTTGGAAAAGAACACACTTTGTTCAAGCTCGTCAGTGAAAATCTCCATGAAGGCATGGTCGCACTCATCGCAGCATGTATCCTTTTTATCCTCCCAACCGACCGCCGACAGGGAAAATTTACCCTCACCTGGCAGGAAGCGGTACAGATTGACTGGGGAACCATACTCCTGATGGGTGGCGGAATGAGTCTGGGCGGGTTGCTGTTTTCGACGGGAGTTGCTACAGCCATCGGAGAGGGCATTACGAATTTTACAGGGGCGCAATCGTTATGGGGATTGACCGCAGTATCAATAGCGCTAGCGATTATCGTGAGTGAAACGACGTCAAATGTAGCGTCGTCGAACATGGTTATCCCTGTTGTCATTGCACTTGCCGGGGCAGCCGATGTCAACCCTATCCCGCCTGCACTGGGTGCATGCCTTGGCGCCAGTTACGGCTTTATGCTGCCCGTCTCCACACCGCCAAATGCAATCGTTTACGGAACCGGGCTGGTTTCTATCCTTAAAATGGTACGCGCAGGATTTATCTTTGACCTGTGCGGTTTCTCCATCATTTGGTTATATTTGCGGTTGCTCTGTCCCTTGATGGGGTGGGGGTAAAATTTGATAAATAAACAACTGGACAATTACGACTTCTCGCCCGCCCTTATCCGCATGACTTCCTGCATGGCTCAACAGGTTAAAAGGTAACAATAGGATGTAGTGCGAACTTCAGTTCGCTTACACCCTATGCGAACTAAAGTTCGCGCTACAACTGCAAGCTTGAATTACCTTAACATTGAATAGACCTTCGGCAACTTTAACGACCGCCCACGAAATACACGAAAGGTCAAAAACTTTTTTTAATCCTGTTTAGAAATTATATTCTTTCGTGTTTTTTCGCGTATTTAGTGGGTTTAAGTAACTTTGAAATTCCTATACATATAATTAGGAGAGGAAGATTCTATATGCAGGGATTTTTATTACAGGAAACAGTGTTATTTTATCAATAACGCAAGTATGAATTAGAAGGTTTTGAGATTAGTATATATTTCCAGTATAATGGTTTCGCCAGTGTGCCGTGAGCGAAGCGAATCGGCACCAGTGGCTGGTTCTGCGGTATTTGATTAAGTGATTACGGAATGTATTGCTTCACAAATGTCCTCAATAAATTGAACAGTGCTTCCGGCATCAGCAGACGATATCGGCCAGCGTGTTCCAGGGTAGCTTGGGTCCAAATCAGCTTCATGCGCGATCTTGTTCCGACGTTCAACAATTAGTCTTAACTGGTTTTTCACGTCTTGGGTTGATAAACCCAGTTTAATTGAGACCTGAAGCCATAACTCGCAACTTGAACATAGTCGAATCGCATCAGCAACTTTGTCCGGATGTTGAAATGCAAGAAATCCATGTTTTTCTCGAATCTCTGACTCAAACCAAGCATTTCCACCGCTTACCACCATACCCGCCATAGCGGCATCCATCGTAACTTGAAACCGACCAAAGGCATTAGTTGATGGTCTTAATCCATCGAAAATTTCGAGCATACCCAAACGCGTGAGTTCGTGGATATAGTGATCAAGAGCGCTGACAGCAAGTACTATTTGTGCACGCAGAATGTCCGTTGCATCAACGGCAGAAGTAGTTAACTGAGAAAGTGCCTCATATAACCCACCCAGAGCTCGCACGCGTTCTATATTTGAGCGGAACTGTTTAATTGCGCTATGCATTTTCAATTATCTTGATAATTCGATCAGCACCTTCTGAATAAAGCTCATGGAATTGAAGCATTGATTTCTTTGTTCTTTCCAAAACAATACCCGTTGATTCGAGTTGATCATTTGTCAAATCGAAGATTGGTGCCTTATGTTTCTGCGAAAGTGCTATAAGACTATTGAAATCTGACATCTGAATTAACGGAAGATTTGGTTTTACACCAGCCGTCTTATAAACTTCTTCAGGTAGTAACATACCATTGCTCTTGAGCATTGGTATAAGCTTTTCAGAGACTCCCTTTTCTATTTCATTAATCCATTGCTGAAAAGCGCGCGATGCAGTATTGCCTTCCCTGAGCTTATATTTTTGAATAATAGTGCCGAGAAATTTAGGATTTTTATCGGGGAATGGGTAGGTCGCCTTCTGGAGTATAGGCTGCTTTTTTGCTTGTTTCGCCCATGTAGCCCATTTTGGCAATACTGAAGTAAGGCTTTCTGTTGCCATTACTGAAAAATAGTCAGGAGCCATTGGGATAATGAAGTAATCACTTGTCATAAGTAGGTTTTGGTTGATCGCTCCAAGGCTTGGACTCATGTCAATAAGCAGGATGTCGGCACTATATTGTTTAGCAGTAATGTTAAAAAGGTAACTGAGCGAACCAGGCAAATTTTGGAGCGTTAACAGAGACCCTGTAAGTTCTTGAGCTATACCCAATGTAACCTCATATTCGGCAAGTCCGATGTGTCCTGGCAAAAGATACATGTTAGGTTGGCCTTCGATAGTTTCACAAATGACAGGTTGAATAGTTACTGGACGGGATTCGAAAGCTGGTGCCAGTCCTTCTCGAATATTCCTGACTCCTGTAGCATTATAAATTGCCTCAAATTCATTCGCCTCTTTGAAACCCAGAACCATACCCGTAAGGTTACATTGTGGATCGCAATCAATGATGATCACCTTCTTGCCTTTTTTTGCTAGCATCCACCCCAAATTGAACGTTGTTGTTGTCTTGCTTACGCCTCCTTTGTGATTAAACAGAGCTATTTGAGTAGCCATATATACCCCCATAATTTATTCAACAATTTTTATTACTGCGGAATCTATATCTAATTTAGAATGCATGGAATCTGCAAATTTATTTCCGTCACCCGAATGTCACGCTTGAGCCGCCGAGCCTTGAGAGGTCGGCTCCAAGCGGTTGTGTACGCCCAGCATGGGTATTAACTAATGGGTGAAAGTCCCTGCGGGAAAATCACCGTAGATTCGAGGTTGAATATACGCGAACCGCTAGCAAAA
>Ga0209322_10001626_pt1 | contig 13010 bp, 14 predicted proteins | sample Rifsed19ft1_FD_184013 | JGI IMG/M metagenome (GOLD analysis project Ga0209322, IMG submission 184013) | Soil microbial communities from Rifle, Colorado, USA - sediment 19ft 1 (version 2) | ecosystem: Environmental > Terrestrial > Deep subsurface > Rock core/Sediment | place: Rifle, Colorado... | reverse complement strand
ACCTGAGCATATTGCAAATCAATTTTACCGCGTGGGCATTGGCGGGATTGAATATCAAGGCCGTATCAGAAAGATGGCGGCAGTGAATATGTATATTCGTGGGCTCAATCCGCACAATATCGCCCAGGGTGACAGCCTGAAAATGTATGATCCGTCAAGCGATGTCGGTAGTAAAAGCGTAGTAATTGCTAATCCTCCATTTGGCGCGGAACGCGACCAGCCAGCATATCCAAATGTATGGGAAGAATACTCCAGGGAATCAGAAACCACGATTCTCTTTGTAAAACCTCATGTTTGATCTTTTGAAGCAAGGTGGACGATGCGCGGTGGTTGTGTCAGAAGGGTTTTTGACATGGGGGCAGAATAGCGCTTGCGCTCTGAGAAAACTACTATTAAACGAGGCGAATTTGCGGGCTGTAATCAGCCTTCCGCAAGGTGTGTTTGTGTCGAAGGGCGGTCAAGGCGCCAAGACCTCAATCCTGTATTTTGAAAAAGGTCAACCAACTGATTTTGTTTGGTATTACAAAATAGAAAACGACGGCTTCTCGATGGGAACGAACCGCAAACCAATTGAGGGAAGCCAGATTCCTCAACTTTTAGAGATTTTCAAGGAAATTAGGCAAGGTAAAAAACCAAAGGACACAAAGCATAGTTTTTGTATTTCCAAAGAATGGATTGAAACGCTTGATCCGCGCGTTGCAGAGCGTATTAAAAAAGAAGTTAAAGAAAGGTTTACAGGAAAGAACAAAGCCAAACGCGAAAAGCTACTTGCTGGTTTTGATGAAAAACTTGCTAAAGGCAAATTGAGCAAGGCGATGTATGACGAAAAACTCTGGCAGTTTGATAATGTAGTAGAATCGCAGATTGACAACGAAGTTGCCAAAGCCATTGAAAAAGCCAATTCGTATCATTTCAATCTGCAAAACTACCGAAGTAATCTGAGCGAAGAACAGATAAAAGAATGGCAATCTGTATGTCACTCTGAGCAAAGCGAAGAATCTCAAGGCGCAAGCATAGAGAAAAGATATCAGGAACTCAAAGCCGCCGATTCAAAACCCGCTTTGAAAATCCTTGCTTCGTTTGATCCCAAAAACGCCTTGCAAATGGATATTGCCAAGGAGTATTTGAGCAAGCTGGATAAAAAGGTTTTGGAGAAAGAAGAGAAGTTGGCAAAACTGGAAGAGATATTGAGAAAGGGTTTTCAATATCCTGTCGTTAAATTAGGAGACATTTTACAACAGTCTGGTAATGAAAAGGTTGGCAGTCAAGATGTTCCAGTATTATCAGTAACAATGCGAAATGGTTTGGTAGATCAATCTGAAAAATTTGGCAAAAGAATAGCAAGTGAGGATATTTCCGGTTATAAATTAGTTAGAAGAAATCAATTAGTAGTTGGTTTTCCCATTGATGAAGGCGTTCTTAGCTTTCAGCAAAAATATGATATTGCCGCAGTTAGCCCTGCATATGATGTTTGGGAAGTAAAAGATAGAGTAAATGCAGAAGTAAAGTATCTTGAATTAGTTCTTCGATCCGATAAAGCAAGAGAGGTTTATAAATCAAAAATGATTGGTGCGGCAGGTAGAAGACGAACTATCCCGAAGGACATTTTTTTAGGTATTCAAATCCCCCTCCCACCGCTTGAAGTCCAAAACGAAATTGTGGAAAAAATTGAAAAGCAAAAGCAGATTGTTGAAGGAGCGGAGCAAATCATAAAAGCAGAGAGAGAGAGTCGAGGGGTTGTTTTTGAAAAATTAGACTTTGAAAAGGTTGACCTGTTAAGAATTGTCGAAATTACAAGTGGAGGAACTCCACTCAGAAGCAAACCCGAATATTATGAAAATGGGACAATAAAATGGTTGAAATCTGGCGCGGTAAGACAAGGTGAGATGTATGATTCTGAAGAATATATAACTGAAGCGAGGTTAAAAAATAGTTCAGCAAAAATTTTTCCTATCAATACAGTTTTAATTGCTTTAATTGGTGCAACTATTGGCGATGTTGGGATTTTGGCAAAAGAAGGATCTGTCAACCAAAATGTTGGTGCATTTTTACCATTTGAGAAAATTATTCATAAGTTTTTGTATTGGTACCTTAAAAACTTTGCTGAAGAAATCAGGAAACAACAAAAACAAGGTGTTCAACCAAGTTTAAACTTAGGGGATCTTAAAAAATTACAAATCCCTCTTCCTACTCTCGAAAGCCAACGCAAAATTGTGGAAAAACTTGACCGCCAAATGCAGGCACTTGAAGGTGTACGATTCCTCAAAGAAGAAGCCCAAAAGCGAATTGAAGAAATTTTGGCGGGAGTGTGGAAAGAGTAGATTTTAACAAGTGTTGCTATGAGTAAAGATTTTTATAATACAGATGACTACAAAAAGATTTTTACCTTTCACCCCTCTATTGCTAATAGATTAGTATCGAGAGAAAGTGGCTGGCTTGAATTTAAAGAATCATTTAATTGGAATTCAAAAGATAAATACGCAAAGAGCATAGCATCTTTTGCGAATAATAAAGGTGGCTATATTGTTTTTGGCATAAAGGATAAACCTCGCGATCTAGTTGGATTGCAAAGCGAAAATTTTGAGACAACAGACGAGGCAAAAATAACTGCTTACCTTAATAGCGTTTTTTCTCCAGAAATAGTATTTGAAAAGTTTGTAATCTCCGTACAATCAAAAAATATTGGTATCTTGTCTGTGCAACAAGCAAAAAGTAAACCAGTTGTTTGTTTAAAAAATGATGGTGAGTTAAAAGAAGCCGATATTTATTATCGCTATAACGCAAGAAGTGAAAAAATAAAATACGCCGAGCTTCAGACGTTATTTGAACAAATAAAACAAGAGGAACGAAAAAGCTGGATGGAACATTTTGAGAAAATATCAAGGGTTGGCCCAACAAACGCAGCTATACTGGATACCGTTGGAGGAGAAATAAGCGGAAAAGGCGGAACACTCGTTATAGATAAAAAGTTGATACCCAAACTGAAATTTATTAATGAGGGAAGGTTTCAAGAAGGCGGGAAGCCTGTTTTACGACTGATTGGAGATGTAAAGCCAGTATCAGTCATAACTAGCAGTGGTAGTAATGAATCAATTGGAGGCATTGGAGTACAGTTGACTAATGATCCAAGCGCACCAGTGCTCAGGCTTGAGGAGGATCAAATCTTAAAGCAACAATATCCACTTGACTACAATGCTTTAGTAAAAGAAATGATCGGAAGATATACAAATTTTGTAAGAAACAGTCAATTTCATAAATTGCGAAAAGCATTAATGAAAGATGAGAATTTATGCAGAACACGTTATCTGGATCCTAATAATCCCAAAAGCTCAAGAAAAGATTTTTACAGCCCAAATATTTTGAAGCAATTTGATGAACATTATAAGAAGAAAAAAGAATAAAAAAAGAATTTGCCGCCAAAGAAAAACTTGAAATCATCCAATCCGAAAGGGTCGCTTCTGCGGGCGGAAGGGCAGAATCCTTGCCTGTTCCTGTGCAATTCTTACGAATGTTAATTATCTTTACATTCCTCTTGACAAATATTTTACATAGATTAACATGATAACGTAAGCAACAATGTTGTGATACCGTAAAAAATCAAAGTCTATTTTCGGGAGATATATGGCTAACTATCATGTTTCTAAACATCCTAACGGCGGATGGCAGGCTAAAAAAGAAGGCGTGAACAGAGCGGGTGGTATTTTTGATACTCAACGAAAAGCTGAAAAAGCGGAGAAGGAATTTTCCGCTAATTCCGGCGGCGGAGAAGTAAGAATTCACGGGCTGGATGGCAAAATAAGGGATAGCGACACGATAAAGCCGGCAATAGATCCGTATCCGCCCAAAGACAAGGTATATTAAGGCTATGTTTTCAAAATTCATCCAACAAATGCGCAAAAAGCACAATCTGACGCAGGAGTTTCTGGCGTCAAATATTGGTATTTCCCGTCCTACTTATGTCCAAATAGAGCAGGGCGAGAAGGATTTAACTATTTCCGCAGCAAAAATACTTGCAGATATTTTTGGCATTTCTTTTGAAGATTTTTTAGCCTGCAAAGAGCAAAAGCATGAGGTTATTTTAGAAAAAGCGAGAGCAGACAAAAAGGCAGATTCCGGTCTTCAAATCCGCGTAACACGAAAAAATCTCGATAAATTCAAGCAGGTGTTGCTTTATATTTTAGAAAAAGTCGGCGGCAAGCCAAATGTCGGTGAAACCGTACTGCACAAACTCCTTTATTTTATTGATTTTGATTATTATGAAAAGTTTGAAGAAAACTTAATGGGGGCGACTTACATTAAAAATCATCACGGGCCGACATCGGTTGAATTGGGGACGATTTTAAAAGATATGCAGAGAAACGGCGAAATTGAAGCGGTAAAAAGCAAATATTTTAACCATTTGCAAAAAAAATATCTGCTGATTAAGCGAGCCGATCTTAATGCTCTTTCGGCACGAGAAATTGGTCATATTGAAGAAGTCCTGGCTCGTCTTTCTGATAAAAATGCTAAAGAAATAGAAAATTACTCTCATGAAGATATTCCGTGGAAAGCGGCAAAAGAAGGACAGCCGCTTTCTTATGAAAGCGTGTTCTATCGAGACGAACGTTATTCAGTAAGAAACTATGACGATGAACTTTAATGAACTGCCGGAATTTGCCAAAGAATTTAAGCGGCTGGTCAAAAAATACAAATCATTGTCGGATGACTTGGAAGAGTTTAAACGCGTAATCACAGTTGAGCCTTTGGGAAACAGTAAACATTTTAACGTCATAAAAAAAAATGACCGTTGCACGGTCGTAAAGGCGCGCTTGTTTTGCCGCTATCTAAAGGGTTCTTCTATGCGGATTATTTACGCTTTCCATTGCAATAATCTGAGAGTTGACTTTGTCGAGATATATTTTAAGGGCGACAAGGAAAATGAAAACTGCGAAAGAATTAAAGCATATCTAAACAATTTCTAACCCCACCTACCACCAATTAAAGTTCAGTATTGTAAGGTTGGGTTGCGCGAAGCGAAACTCAACAATTTACTATAGCATGACAAGGGAATAATGCAATATCGCAGACCTGCCTGTGGTGTGCACGCAGACAGGTCACAAGTAAAAGGGGCGACCACCTGCAAGAGAAAGGAACATACAATCCGAAAGGATCGCTTCCGCGGGCGGAAAGGGGGAATTCCGCCAGCCCTACAAATCCTTCGACCTTGCATAGGTTGGGGTAGAAATAAACACCATCAAAAAAGAATTCCAGGAATTTTGAAGGGACTATACCCTTTATTAAAACTCCCGACATGCATAAATCATCTATTGTTATAAACACCGAAGAATCGCTGAGCGAAACTGGGGCTAATTACCAAAACAATAAATATTTGCCGCCTTGGTCAGTTCAGGTCTCCTGCATTGGTACTGTTGGAGTTGTGACGATGAACCTATTAAAAGCGCAAACTAATCAGCAGATAAATTCCGTTATCCCTAAAAATGATAATCATCGTTACTATTCATATTTTTGTCTTTCTAGACTAAAGCCACTTTTGGAGGCAATCGGTGGTGGATCGACAATGGCAAACGTGAATAAAAGCAAGTTTGAAGGTTTTAATCCCAGCAGAAAAAATGTTAAGCGAATTTCATCAGAAAATAGACCCAATATTTAAACAAATTGTAATTTTATTACAGCAAAACCAAATACTCGCTCAAGCTCGGGATTTGCTTTTGCCGCGGCTGATGAGCGCGCAAATTGAGGTTTAAACTTATGAAAAAAATACCGGACAATCAAATAGCCTTTTATCAATCGCCAGACGGATCAGTGAATATTGAGGTACTGTATGCTGAAGAAAATATCTGGCTCACTCAAAAAAGAATGGCAGAGCTTTTTGGATGTTCAACTGACAACATCTCGCTTCATTTGAAGAATATTTACAAAGAGAAAGAAATAGATGAAAAATCAACTGCCGAGGATTTCTCGGTAGTTCAAAAAGAGGGCGAAAGAGAAGTTTCAAGAAATCTTACTTTTTATAGTTTGGAAGCCATTATTGCTGTTGGCTATCGAGTCAATTCGGAGCGAGGCACGCAGTTTCGCCAGTGGGCAACGGGAATTTTGAAAAACTATATTCACAAAGGCTACGCGCTTGATAGTAATATGATGAAATACGGCTCTCGTTTCAGTACCAGATATTTTGATGAACTATACGAAGAAATCAAAGATATTCGCACCAGTGAACGGATGATATATCAGAAGATCACGGATATTTACGCAACAGCGATTGATTATTCCCCAAAAGCGTATGAATCAAAGCAGTTTTTGCCACTGTCCAAAATAAACTTCATTTTGCGATCACGGGTAAAACCGCCGCAGAAATTATTACTGATCGAGCAAGTAGCAAAAAAAACAAAATGGGACTTACCGCATGGCGCCGTTCTCCGGAAGGTAAAATTATGCCGGGCGATGTGGTGATAGCCAAAAACTATTTGGACAAAAAAGAGCTTACGCATCTCAATCGTATCGGCAATATGTATCTGGATTATGCGGAGATGCAGGCGGCGAGAGGAAAGGCGATGACGATGAAAGATTGGATTGTCAAACTTAACGTATTCTTAAAATTCAGCGAGTATGAAATTTTGACCAATGCGGGGAAAATCAGCCACGAAGTTGCAGAAGCGCTGGTACTTAGAGAATACGAAGAATATCGAAAAGAACAGGACAAAAATTATATTTCCGATTTTGACCGCGAAGTAAAAAAGTTTTTAAAAGACAAGAAAAACAATTATGATTTATTTAAACGAGGAAACATTAGTCCAGCAAACAACCGCCGATTACTTGAGTGATAATCTCGGCTGGGATTTATTATTGCCACGCCTGATGGGCGGCACAATTGAAGTATAAAACTATGAGAAAGAATAAACAGATTGCAAAACAGAACACATTTACGGAGTTTCTCCTCTACACCACGCCAAACGGCAAGGTGAAGGTAGAGATATTTTTGCGTGATGAAAATTTGTGGCTGACTCAAAAAAGAATGGCAGACCTTTTTGACGTTGGCATTCCGGCTATAAATAAACATCTCAAAAATATCTTTGAAAGCGGTGAGTTACAAGAAGATTCAGTTATTTCCATTTTGGAAATAACTGCCGAAGATGGAAAAAAATATTTAACTAAATTTTACAATCTCGATGCCATTATTTCCGTTGGATACCGGGTAAATTCAAGGCAGGCGACGCACTTTCGCATCTGGGCGACCCAAATACTCAAGGAGTACATCATCAAAGGCTTTGCCATGGATGATGAACGGTTGAAAAATCCCAATAACATTTTCGGCAAGGACTATTTTGAAGAACAACTGGCGCGTATCCGTGATATTCGTTCTAGCGAGCGGAGATTCTACCAGAAAATCACTGATATTTATGCGCAATGTAGCGCCGACTATGATGCAAATGAAGAAATTACCAAACAATTTTTCGCTACCGTCCAAAACAAACTCCACTTCGCAATTTCCGGACAAACCGCTGCAGAAATTATTTACCAAAGAGTCGGGAGTGGAAAACCCAATATGGGCTTAACCACCTGGAAAAACGCGCCCAAAGGAGCTATTCGAAAAACCGATGTTAGTATCGCTAAAAATTATCTCAATGAAAAAGAACTGGATGGACTGAATAGAATTGTAACAATGTATCTTGACTATGCCGAGATGCAGGCGCAAAAAGGAGTGGTGATGTATATGAAAGGTTGGGTAGAAAAATTGGACGCCTTTTTGCAATTCAACGAAAAAGAAATTTTACAAGATAGCGGTAAAATCAGTCACGAAGTTGCGGTAGCTTTGGCAGAAAGTGAGTATGAAAAGTATACGGTTGTTCAAGACCGTATGCTTGAATCAGATTTTGACAGGGAAGTTAAAGAATTGCTTAAATCAAAAAAGAAATTCACCCCGTTAGATAAAAAAAATAAAAAATAACCATGACCTATTTAAACGAAGACACGTTAGTACAACAAACAACCGCAGATTATCTCAAAGACCATCTTGTCTGGGATTTGGTGTATGCCTACAACCAGGAAACATTTGGTGACGGTGGACTACTGGGCAGAAATTCCGACCGTGAAGTTGTGCTGACACGGTACCTTAAACAGGCGTTGCAGGAATTAAATAAGGGGCTGTCGGAAAGCGCTTATGATGAGGCAGTGCGTCAAGTGGTAGATTATTCTCAGAGCCAATCTTTGCTGTCTTTTAATTTTGATAAATATAAACTTTTCAAAGACGGCGTGCTGGTTTCTTTTCAAGGGGCGGACGGGGAGATAAAAAGAGAACGGCTGAAAGTTTTTGATTTTAATAATCCGAAAAATAATCATTTTTTGGCAGTACGCGAGCTGTGGGTTAAGGGTGATTTGTACCGTCGCCGGATTGATATTGTCGGTTTTGTAAACGGTATTCCGCTTTTATTTGTTGAGTGTAAAAACATTCACAAAGACCTAAAAAACGCCTACGAGAAAAACTTTTCTGATTACAAAGATACCATCCCGCATTTTTTTAATCACAACGCCATAATCATGCTGGCCAATGGCGACAAGGCAAAGATCGGCTCTATCACCAGCGGATTTGATCATTTTCATGAATGGAAACGATTGTCCGAATCCGATCCGGGTGTGGTGGATATGGAAACGCTTTTGAAGGGTGTTTGCGACAAGGGAAATTTCATGGATATTTTTGAAAATTTCATTATCTATGATGATTCAACCGGCAAGCAGATAAAGATATTGGTAAAAAATCATCAGTATCTCGGCGTGAATCAGGTAATAACCGCGCTGACCGATCCACAAAGGCAAAAAGGCAAGCTTGGCGTTTTTTGGCACACGCAAAGTTCGGGCAAAAGTTATTCTATGGTGTTTTTCACCAGCAAAGTACACCGCAAGATCGGCGGAAACTATACTTTTTTGATTTGCACCGACCGCGAAGATTTGGACACCCAGATTTATAAAACATTCGCCGGCTGCGGGGTGGCGGACAATGATAAAAACCCCTGCCGGCCAACCAGCGGTAAACACCTGGCCGAGTTAATGAGCCATCACAAGTCGCATGTCTTTACCACCATTCAAAAATTTAATCAAGAAGTCGATCCAAACGAGGGATACACCAAGCGCGACGACATTATCGTGATTACCGATGAAGCGCACCGCACTCAGTACGGCAAGCTGGCGCTGAATATGCGTAACGCCTTGCCCAATGCAAATTTTATCGGCTTTACCGGCACTCCACTTTTTAAAGAGGATCAAATAACCAAGCAGGTATTCGGCGATTATGTTTCTACCTATGATTTCCAGCGGGCGGTCGAAGATAAAGTCACCGTGCCTTTGTATTACGACTCACGCGGTGAAACTTTGGGTGTGGCAACCAATGATATCAATGAACGCATAATGCAAAAACTGGAAGAAATAGAGATTGACGATATTGATGTAAGTCAGAGATTAGAAAAGGAACTGAAGCGGGATTATCACATAATTACGGCTGAAAAACGACTTGAGCAAATTGCCCGTGACTTTGTTGCACATTACTCAACGGCTTGGGAAACCGGCAAAGCGATGTTGGTGTGCATTGATAAGGTGACCTGTGTGCGGATGTATAACCTGATCGTGCTGTATTGGGATGAAAAGAGAGAAGAATTAGAAGAATCAAGGAAAATGGCGAATGGCGAAGAAAGAGAGCAGCTAAAACAGCAGATAAATTGGATGCGGGCAACTAAAATAGCGGTTATCGTAAGCGAGGAACAAGGCGAGGTTGATAAGTTTAGGAAGTGGGGGTTTGATATTACCCCTCATAGAAGATTGATAAAAAATGGTTTTGAACTGGCTGATGGTACGCGTATTGATGTTGACTCGGCATTTAAAAAAGAAGGGCATCCGTTCCGAATTGCGATTGTTTGCGCGATGTGGCTGACTGGTTTTAATGTACCGAGTTTGGCAAACCTGTATTTGGATAAACCACTTAAGGCGCATACATTGATGCAGGCTATTGCCCGGGCAAACAGGGTAAATGGCGATAAAAATAACGGACTGATTATTGATTACTGCGGTATTCTCAAAAATCTTCGCAAAGCTTTGGCGACATTTACCGGCGCTGGCGATAAAGGAAGAACGTGTGGCTTGGGGCCGGATGAATTAGACCCAACTAGACCAAAAGAAGAATTGCTTGAGGATTTGAAAGAAGCGATTGATTTGGTGAGTACATTTCTCACTGATCGCAAAGCTTCGCTTGATGAGATTATCAATTCAACAGGTTTTGAAAGAAACAAGGCTATTGTTGTGGCCAAAGAAGCAGTGAATGAAAATGACGAAACGAGAAAGAAATTTGAAGTAATGTGTCGTGAGGTATTTATTAAGTTTAAGGCGTGTCTCACGGTGCCGGGAATCAATGCTCACCGGGCGCATTACAGCGCGATAAATATTATTTACAAGAATCTGCAAACAGATCGTGATAGGGCAGATATCAGCGACATTATCAAACAGCTTCATGAGGTTATTGATGATGCAATTAAAGTTCACCCAGGTCAAGGCAAAGAACCAAGAGCGCCATATGATATTAGCAAGATTGATTTTAACCGGTTGCGTGCGGAATTTGAGAATACAAAAGCAAAAAACACCACTGTTCAGAGTCTTAAAAGTGTTATTGAAAAAAAATTAGAGCGTTTAATTCAGAGAAATCCATTAAGGACAGATTTTCAGCGGTACTATGAGGAAATAATCGCAGCATATAACAAACAAAAAGACAGGCAGAATATAGAAGCAACTTTTGAAGCACTTTTGAAATTTGTGGAGGATCTGGATGAAGAAGAAAGCCGGGCTGTGCGCGAGGGGCTGGATGAGGAAGCGCTGGCTATTTATGACCTTTTGGTAAAACCAGATTTGAAACCCCAGGAAATCCAAAAGATAAAGAAGGTAGCCAAAGAACTGCTAAAAACACTGAAAGAAAAATTGAAGGATCTGTATAAGTGGCAAGACAAAGAGCCTACAAGAGATGGTGTAAAAGTTCTAATTCAAAATTTCTTGTGGGACGAAAAAACAGGATTACCTGTAGATTATTATACCCAAAACGATGTATATAAAAAAACCGAAGCTGTTTTTTATCATGTATATCGGGCATATCCTACAGTGCCGTCACCGTATTATGCAGTAGCAAATTGAATATAAATAACGAGAAATGCTCAATAATGCTATTGAGCACTCAACTTCAATCCGTATCGGAATTGAAGTTTCTATCCAAAAGAAGATGCTCTCGTTTATTGTGAATGTCAAAAAAACTAAAAAGCTCAAACGGGGAACGCAAGTCATATTCGAGATACATACTTCATCAGAGCGCCATCTGAATGAACTGTTCAAGCAATACACAAATTTAACTAAAGACAGCGATTACGGATTTGATAAAACAAAGATACACGTCAAGCTTTACACTATCGGCAGTGTGCATATATCGCGTTCACAAGCGCGAAGAGTTCTGTCTGGTCTTGAAAAATTCAAGATTATTGTATTTGATTTTGACAAGGTTCCGGTAGCCGGTCAGGCCTTTGCCGACGAGATATTCAGGGTATTCCATAATAAGCATCCCCATATCACGCTTGATGCAGTAAATATGAATGAGGGTGTGAAATTCATGGTTGAGCGGGCTAAGAATGAAGCTGAAGCATCGAGATAGATAATGTTAAATGAAATCATAAAATTATGAACGAATCAGAAACAAGAGCCGAATATATAGACCCCAAGCTCAAAGCGAGCGATTGGGGGGAGTGTTAAATCTGCTTGCGAACAGGTTGCATATTCTTGTATTGACACAAAACAAAATCTATGGGTATAATGCCTTTGTAATTATTACATAATCAATTTATGCCACTTCGATGAAGATTGGAATTATTGCGGATACACACGATAATATTGCTGCGATTCAAAAGGCAGTTCATTTTTTTAATACCCAGGATCTTAAGTATGTCATCCATGCGGGTGACTATGTTGCCCCTTTTTCACTAAAAGAATTGATGAAGCTAAAGGCGAGGTTTTTAGGGATATTTGGGAACAACGATGGTGAACGGAAGGGTTTACTTAGTGTATGTAAGGACATCCATGAACCACCGTATGATGTCATTTTGGACGGGAAGCACATTATTGTAACCCACATGATTGAGAGTCTTTCAAAAAGGTCGAAGATGAACACTGATATCATTATCAGTGCCCATACTCATGTTCCTGAGATTAAACAAGGTAATCCCCTGTATATCAACCCTGGCGAGTGCGGTGGGTGGCTGAGTGGCAAAAGTACTGTAATGGTGCTTGATCTTGAAACATTTCGTGCAGAAATTATTGATCTTTCAATGGTGTCTTTTAGATAAAGGTTAAAAGTGTACGGGCAAATTTCAAAACAGGTATTTTTGTTTGTTGTATTGTGTTTATTCAGTTGCGCAACACTCTGCGGTTGTGTGTTACGGTCGCTTACAATTGATTCCAGCCCTGCCGGTGCGATGGTTTATCTGGATGATGAACCGATTGGTGAGACGCCAGTGACAACTACTTTTACTTACTACGGAACACGAAAGATTACACTCGAGAAAATAGATGCAGAAGGCAGGCTCCTGTATGAAAGAAAGATTGTTTATGAGAAGATTAAAGCGCCCCTATATCAAATTTTCCCCTTTGACTTTTTTTCTGAAATTGTGATACCTGCTAAACTGAAGGATGAACATTATCTTACGTATCAGTTAGAACCTTTAAAGCAGTTACCAAAAGAAGAAATTCAAAATAGTGTTATTAAAAATGCCGGGGAATTACGGGAACGGTTAAGGATGCCTGTATCCCGTTAAATGAATTTAACCATTTCTTCCAGGGGTTTACGATAGGTGGATTCCGGAATATCCAAAGGATATCCAAGAGGTGTTAGTGCTACAGGTTCCATTCCAGGGGGCAAGGTTAGAATAGATTTTATGATGGGGACTTTAAAAGCAGCAATCCAACACGTAGCCAATCCTTCCTCTGTTGCGGCAAGA
>Ga0209322_10001623_pt1 | contig 13016 bp, 13 predicted proteins | sample Rifsed19ft1_FD_184013 | JGI IMG/M metagenome (GOLD analysis project Ga0209322, IMG submission 184013) | Soil microbial communities from Rifle, Colorado, USA - sediment 19ft 1 (version 2) | ecosystem: Environmental > Terrestrial > Deep subsurface > Rock core/Sediment | place: Rifle, Colorado... | reverse complement strand
GGCCGGTCAATGCCGAGAAAGCGATACGGGACGGGCCGGGGCTACTGCAGTTTGAGCGGCAGGATGAAGTTATCCAGATTGAAGGCACGAACCGGGAATGCGGAGACAAGGTCGAAAGGAAAACTAGAGAAGAGCAAGCTTTCTGCCAGTCGCGGGCTGGCTCAAACTCATTGAAACTGCTGCCAATCGTGGCGGAGGTGCTGTCCCGAAAGCGGACGTCCTCAGCAGGACAGGCGTCAGCGGGAGGACGGGGGGGCAATGTCCTCAGCCAGTCCCTCGATCAGAATCTCGCGCGGCTCGCCCCCGAGCCCCGAGATCGTGACGACGATCGCATGGGGCGGCAAGAGCGGCAGGAGCTTGTCGGCCCATTCCACCACCGTCACGCCGTCACCGTAAAAGAACTCCTCCAGCCCCAGGTCGAGGAGCTCCGTGAGGCTCTCGGTCCGGTAGGCATCCAAGTGATAGACGGGCAGACGCCCCCGGTACTGGTTAATCAGGACAAAGGTGGGGCTCGTGGCCGTCTCGGTGACGCCGAGCCCCCGCACCAACCCCTGGAGGAAACAGGTCTTTCCGGTGCCGAGCTCCCCGATGGTGGCCACCACATCGCCGGGCTTGAGCTGCTCGCCCAGTACTTCGCCGATCCGCCGGGTCTCCTCGGCGCTCCTGCTCTCGTACCGGACCTTCAAGCCTGGACCTTGAGGATTGCCGCGGGAATGGCCTCCAGGATGTCCCCGGCGATCAACCCTTCTTCGCCCTTGGCGTCCCGCGCCAGATCGCCAGCCAGGCCGTGGAGATACACCGCCGCCTCGAGCGCCTCGGCGGGTCCCATCGCCCGGCTCAGGAAGGCTCCGACCATTCCCGTGAGCACGTCCCCGGACCCTCCGCTGGCCATCCCGGGATTCCCCGTCGGGTTCAGATAGATCCTTCCCGCCGGGTCACCGATGACGGTGCGCGCCCCCTTCAGCGCCACGAAGGCCCCGTAGCGCCGGCAAAACGCGCGGACGGTCTCGATCCGGTCGGCCTGGACCTCGGCCGCGGTGATCCCGAGCATCCGCGCCATCTCCCCCGGGTGAGGCGTGAGGCACCGAGGAGCGGGCGCGCGACGCAGGAGATCGAGGTGCCCGGCCAGGGCACTGAGACCGTCGGCGTCTATCACCATGGGCCGCGGCACCTCGGCCACCAGTTCCCGGGCGAGGGACAGGGTCTCCTGGTCGAGCGAGATCCCGGGGCCAAGCGCGACGGCCTCGACCCGGGCGGCCAGGTCCAGGAGCCGGTCCTTGGCCTTCAGCGCCAGCGACTGGGAATGCGTCTCGGGAAGCGCCTCGGTCATCGGCTCCATCCCGAGGGCGGCCACCACGGGCTGCTGGCTGGCCGGACAGGCGATCGTCACGAGGCCGGCGCCGCTCCGGAGCCCCGCCCGTCCCGCCATGGCCGCAGCTCCCGTCTTCCCGACCGAGCCCGCGACGACCAGCAGGTGGCCGAAGCTCCCCTTGTGGGCGTCGCGCCGACGCCGCGGGAAGAGGGGGCGGATGTCCGAGGGCTCGAGGAGGAACACCGAGACCTCCCGGGAGACTTCCGCGGGGGGAATCCCGATGGGAACCACCCGGACCTCCCCGGCCAGGGCAGCGCCCGGATAGAGCAAGAGCCCTCGCTTGAGGCCGGCGAACGTCGTCGTGAGGCGGGCGACCACCGTGGGGCCGAGGAGAGCGCCCGCGTCGGAGGAAAGCCCCGAGGGGAGATCCAGCGCCACGACGGCCCGGCCACCCGCGTTGATCAGACCGATGGCCCGGACGACCAGCCCCTCAGCAGGACCCGCCAGCCCCGTGCCGAGGAGGGCGTCCACGACGAGGTCGCACTTCGCGAGGGCCCGCTCCGCTTCCTCGAACCCGTCCTCCCGGGTCACCTCGGTCAGCCGGGCGCCCCGCGCGCGCCGAAGCTCGGAGAGCTTCGCCCCCGCATCCCCTTTGACCTCCCGGGCCGCCCCAACGAGAAAGACCCGGACGCTGGCCCCTCCGCGCGCGAGGTGGCGCGCCACCACGAAGCCGTCTCCGCCGTTGTTCCCCTTCCCGCAGAGGACCACCACCTTCTTCTTCCGGAGGGGGCCGAAGGCCGCCCGGATCTCCCGAGCCGCCCCGGCGCCGGCGGCCTCCATGAGCGTCGCCCCGGAAATCCCGAGCTCGGCAGTGGCGCGCCGGTCGAGCCGGCGCATCTCTTCGGCGGTGAAGACCGGGAGCATGGCCCTACTGCCCCTGGACCAGGAGCAGGCCGGCGGCCTGGCTCAGGAAGTCGGCGAGCACGTCGGTGTAGGCCTCCCGGGCGGAGGTCCGCGCCGCGCGCGGGAGCTCGATGTGAATCGCCCGCGGGGGAAGCCTGAGGATCCCCCCCTGCTTGACCGCGGACGCCGTGTAGTAGAGCCGGTCCAGGGGCTCCACGAGGACGTCGAGACGGGGAACCTCCGGTTGGCCTCCGAGGTGGGCGTCGCGGATCAGTTCGAGGAGGGTTCGGAGCCGCCAGGCCTCCTCGCGGCTGACCCCCACCGTGGCGATCTCGATGCGGCCGGCGCTCTCCGTCCGTCCGTTGCCGTGGAGCTCCACGTAGAGGTAGAGGGGGCCCTGGGCCACGTCCTTCACCCGGCCGACGTACGCTTCGTACGCCTGCCGCGCCGGCTCGGTCGCCACTTCGTCGGAGGGGGAGGCGCCCTGCACGCCCTCGGTCGGCCGGTTGACGTTGAGGCGGCGGCGGCCGGAGTCGAGGTCGGCGTACGTGGCGACGACCAGTCCGAAGCCGGTCCGGCGGGCCAGCTCGACGCAGATGCGATCGGTCCCCGCGTCCGACCTCCCATGAGGGGCGCCGATCACGAGTCCCGGGCGGCCCTTCTGGGAGGCCAGCGGCCCCGGGAGGCGCAGGGGCACTTCCGGCTCGATGCGGACCGCGGCGCACCCCTGGGCGAGGATGGCCAGGAACGCCACGCCCCTAAGGAGCCTCCTCATGGGTCGGATGACCTCCTCCCTTGGGGTCGTCTCCCACCAGCACGCACTGGGCAAAGGCGTAATCACCGTCGTGGGTGAGGCTCACGAGCAGCCGGCGGGCACCCAGGGCCTGGACGATCTCCAGGCTCTTTCCCGAGAGCACGAGCGAGGGCGCCTGCCCCCGTTCCCGCCGCACCTCCACCTCGCGCCAGCTGACTCCCAGCCTGAGGCCGATCCCGAGCGCCTTCAGGGCCGCCTCCTTCGCGGCGAAGCGCGCGGCCAGGTGGGGCACTGGGTCTCGCCGCTTCCGGCAGTAGGCGATCTCGGCGTCGGTGAACACACGCCGGAGAAAGCGATCCTGCCAGCGCTCCACCACCCGGCGCATGCGGGGGATCTGAACCAGGTCTACCCCGATGCCTTTTACCATCATCGGATCTTGCCGCTCCCGATCGCCCCCTTGATGATCCCGGCCAGTTCCCGCGCCAGCGATTCGATCTGCTCCCGGTTCTCCCCCTCGAGCATGACCCGCGCCAGCGGCTCGGTCCCCGAGTACCTGACCAGCACGCGCCCCCGCCCGTCGAGGCCCTCTTCCACCTGCTTGAGCCGGGCCGCAAGACCCGCAATCGTCTCGAGGGGGGGCTTCTCGAGGACCTCCACGTTGAGGAGCACCTGGGGAAACTTCGTCAGGCACCGGGACAGCTCGCCGAGCGATCTCCCCGTCTCCTGCATCACCGCCAGAAGCTGCAGCGCGCTGATCAAGCCGTCTCCCGTCGCGGATCGGTCCAAAAAGATCAGGTGCCCGGACTGCTCCCCGCCCAGATTGGCGCCGACCCGCCGCATCTCTTCCAGCACGTAGCGGTCGCCCACCTGGGTCTTCACCGCCCGGATCCCGGCTTCGCCCAGCGAGCGGTCGAGGCCGAGGTTGGCCATGACCGTGGTGACGACCAGGCCGCCCTTCAGCTGGCCGCGCGCCGCCAGATGGCGGGCGCAGATGGCCAGAAGGTAATCCCCGTCCCTCACTTCCCCGGTCTCATCCACCGTGATGAGGCGGTCGCCGTCGCCGTCGAAGGCCAGGCCGATCCGGGCTCCGCTGGCCCTCACCTTTTTCCGGAGGGTTTCGGGGTAGAGGGCGCCGGAGCGCCGGTTGATGTTCGTCCCGTCGGGCCTGACCCCGAGGGCCACGACCCGCGCTCCCAGGCCCCGGAAGAGGCGAGGCGCCAGTCGATAGGTCGCCCCGTGGGCGCAGTCCAGGGCGACGGCGACCCCGTCCAGCCGGAGGTCGGCGCCCCGCCGGCAGAAGGCCAGATAGTCCGCCTCGGCCCGGTCATACACGACCAGACGCCCCACGCCCCCGCCGTGCGGCCGAGGCGCCGTGTCGGGAGCGCCCAGCCGCGCCTCGATCTCGTCTTCCCACGCGTCCGGCAATTTGGTGCCGTCGGGCGAGAAGATTTTGATGCCGTTGTCCTCGAAGGGGTTGTGCGAGGCCGAGAGGACGATCCCGCCGTGAGCCTCGAGGTAGCGCGTGAGAAAGGCCACGGCGGGCGTCGGCAGCACGCCCACGGTGTAGCACTCCGCTCCCGCCGACAGGGCGCCGGCCACCAGCGCGGCCTCCAGCATGGGACCCGACAGGCGCGTATCCCGGCCGATCACGAGCCTGACCCGCGACGCGCCCTCGTGCTCGAGGAGGGTCGCGACGATCTGACGCCCGAGGCGGTAAGCCGTCTCGGGGACCAGAGGCTCCCGGTTCGCCACGCCGCGGATGCCGTCGGTGCCGAAGAGCCGGGGTGACACAGGGGGTCTCACGCGCCTTCGTGGCGCTCAGACTTTCTGGGGATTCGCCAGCGCCGCAGCAGGCCGTCCAGCAACGACCCGCGGGCGGGCGCCACGCCGCCGAGCAGCAGGAGGACGAGCAGGATCCGGAGCCCCTTCATGCTCGCCCGCGGATCGCCTCGGCGACCCGAACCGCCTGGCGGGTCTCGGCCACGTCGTGGGTGCGGATGAGATGGGCCCCGTTGAACACGGCCACCGCCGTGGCCGCCAGCGATCCGGGCAGTCGATCGGCGGGGTTGTCCTGCCCGAGGAGGGCCCCGATGAACGACTTCCGCGAGACGCCGACGCAGATCGGCCTGCCGAGGGTGCCGAACGCCCCCAGGTCACTCAACACGCTCGAGTCCCAGTCGTACCACGCCGTCCCCGAAGAGCGGAAGAAGCCGATGCCCGGATCCACCACGATCCGCTCCTCGTCGATCCCGGCCGCGCGCGCCAGAGCAAGACTCTCGCCGAGCAGCGCCAGGACGCGCTCGCCGGGCCGGCCGCCATCCACGGACGCCCCCCGGTCGCTGGCCATCACGATCAGTCCCGCCCCCCTCCGGGCGACCAGGGGCGCCATGCCGGGGTCTGCCCTCAGGCCGCTCACGTCGTTGATGACCGCCGCCCCCGCGTCGAGCGCCTGCCGGGCGGGACCGGCCCGCCAGGTGTCGGCCGAGATCGGCACGCCGAGCTTGGGCGCCAGCCCCTCGATCGCCCGGGTCAGCCGGTCGGCCTCCTCGGTCTCCGGGATTCGCGTGGCGAGGTAGGGCGCGGAGGACATCCCGCCGACGTCCAGCAGCACCGCCCCCGCCTCCACCATGCGCTGGGCGGCAGCCAGGAGCCTCTCGCGCTCGCGGAAAACCGAGCCCCCGTAGAAGGATTCGGGGCTGACGTTGAGAACGCCGACCACCGCCACCGGGAGCCCGTCGCCGACCTCGACCCCCCCAAGGACCGCCCGCTTCACCATAGAAACCTCGCTCACAAAAATACCACCGACAGGGCCAGCCGGGGCGGGAAGAATTGGAAGGAATGGCGGGGAGTGAAGCCCCCGCGGTGCTACGCGGGCGCTGGCGCCGGGGCGCCCTCGAAGGTGCCCGCGCGGAGGATGCGGGCGATCTCCTCGCCGTCGAGAGACTCGCGCTCCAGCAGCGCGTGCGCGAGGGCGTGGAGCCGCTCCAGGTTCTCCTCGAGGATCTGCCGCGCCTTGGACGCGCAGTCGGTGACGATCCGCCTGATCTCGGAGTCGATGAGCATCGCCGTGTCCTCGCTGTAGTCCTTGTGGCGGGCGAACTCCCGGCCGAGGAAGATGTGCTCCTCGTTCTTGCCGAACGTGAGGGGGCCGAGCTTCTCCGACATCCCCCACTCGCAGACCATCCTCCGCGCCATCTCGGTGGCCTTCTCCAGATCGTCCCCCGCGCCGGTGGTCTGCTGCCCCAGCACGATTTCCTCGGCGGCGCGGCCGCCCAGGAGGATGGTGATCCGGTTGACCAGGTAGTCCTTCGAGTAGTTGTACTTGTCGTCGGTCGGCAGCTGCTGAGTCAGGCCGAGCGCGCGCCCCCGCGGGATGATGGTGACCTTGTGCACGGGATCGGTGCCGGGCAGGAAGTCGGCGACGAGGGTGTGCCCCGCCTCGTGGTAGGCGATGGTCCGCTTCTCGTCCTCGCTGATGATCATGGAGCGCCGCTCCACGCCCATCATGACCTTGTCCTTGGCGTTCTCGAAGTCCGGCATCTCCACCGACTTCTTGTTCTGCCGGGCGGCCAGGAGCGCCGCTTCGTTGACGAGATTCGCGAGATCCGCGCCGGAGAATCCGGGCGTTCCCCGGGCGAGCACCTTGAGCTCCACGTCGGTCGCCAGCGGAATCCGCCGCGAGTGGACCTTGAGGATTTCTTCGCGCCCCTTGACGTCGGGCCGCGGGACCACCACCTGACGGTCGAAGCGCCCGGGCCGGAGCAGGGCGGGATCGAGCACATCCGGGCGGTTCGTCGCGGCGATCAGGATGACGCCGTCGTTGGTCTCGAAGCCGTCCATCTCCACCAGCAGCTGGTTCAGCGTCTGCTCGCGCTCGTCGTGGCCGCCGCCCAGGCCCGCCCCCCGGTGCCGCCCGACCGCGTCGATCTCGTCCATGAAGATGATGCACGGGGCGTGCTTCTTGCCCTGCTCGAAGAGGTCGCGCACCCGCGAGGCCCCGACGCCCACGAACATCTCGACGAAGTCCGACCCCGAGATCGAGAAGAACGGGACGTTCGCCTCGCCCGCGATCGCCTTCGCCAGGAGCGTCTTCCCCGTGCCGGGAGGCCCGACCAGGAGGACGCCCTTGGGGATCTTGCCCCCCAGCTTCTGGAACTTCTGGGGATCCTTGAGGAAGTCGATGATTTCCTTCAGCTCCTCCTTGGCCTCGTCCACCCCCGCCACATCCTGGAAGGTGACCTTGTTCTGCTTCTCCGAGACGAGGCGCGCGCGGGCCTTGCCGAAGGAGAGGGCCTTGGCACCGCCCCCCTGCATCTGGCGCATGAAGAAGATCCAGACGCCGATGAAGAGGAGCATGGGGATCCACTGGAGCAGCATCGCGTACCAGGGGTTGTTATCGGGCGGCTTCACGATGATGCGCACGCCGCGGTCCCTCAGGACCTTGACGAAATCCGGGTAGTCAACGGTGTACGTCCGGAAGGCCGAGCCATCGCTGAGGCGCCCGGAGACCGCGTTCCCCCGGATCGTGACCTCCCGCACCTCGCCGACCTCGACCTTCTTCAGGAAGTCGGAGAAGACGATCTCCTCCTTCGCGGGCGCGTTGGCCTGGAAGAGATTGAACAGGAGGATGACGATCAGGCCGATCACCATCCAGAGGACCAGGTTCTTATAGAACTGATTCATCGGCACTCTCGCCTGCATCTCCCGGGGCCTCCGCCCTTCCGACCTCCTATCGAAATGGGAAAGAAAAATGCCCAGTTAGTATATCACAGGGGGAGACGCCCACAAGGTTAGCTCGGCGGGGATTCCTCCAGGGCCGCGATGCACGGGAGGTTGCGGTAGAGCCCGTGGTAGTCCAGGCCGTAGCCGACCACGAACTCGTTCGGGATCGTGAACCCCACGTAGTCCAGCTCCACGTCCACCTCGCGCCGCTCGACCTTGTCGAGCAGGGCCATGACCCTGAGGCTTGCGGGATGCCGGGTTTGCAAATTTCGCTTCAGGTAGCTGATGGTGCGCCCGCTGTCGATGATGTCTTCCACGATCACTACGTGGCGATCCTCGATGGAGATGCTGAGGTCCGCGGTGATCTTCACCACGCCGGAGGAGCGGCTGCTGCCCCCGTAGCTCGAGACCCCGATGAAATCGGCCGCCAGCGGGATGTCCACGGCCCGCATGAGGTCCGCCAGGAAGACCACGGCGCCCTTCAACACCCCGACCAGGAGCGGGTCCTTCCCCGCGTAGTCACGGGAAAGGGCCTGGCCGAGCTCCCGGACGCGCTCGGCGATCTCTTCCTGGGTGACGAGGACGCGCCCCGGACGGTGGCCCACGGGTCTTCTCCCTCAGCGAGCGGTGACGTAGGGGGACAGGCCGCGCTCGCTCCTCAGGCGCTCGGCCATCCGCTGGGCCTCCCCCCGGGTGGCGAAGCTGCCCACGCGCACCCGGTACGTGGTCCGGCCGTCGTCGCCGCTGCTGATGGTCGCCACGTAGGCGTCGAAGCCGGCCTCCCTGAGCTTCTGCTCCATCTCGTCAGCCGCGGGCCTGGCCCGGTAGGCAACGACCTGGACCGTGTAGCCCGGCTCCGGCGGGGCCGCCCCCTCGCGCCCGGCCTCGAGAGGCGGCCCAGCCTCGGGCAGCGGCCGCGTTCCCGTGCCTTCGGCACGGGTGCGCTCTTTCCCAGCCTCCTCGCGGGGCTTGGCCTCGGCCTTCGGGGCCGGAGGCGTCGCTCCCAGGGGGGCCGTCAGCGTCTGATAGAAGGTGAGCTTTTCCTGGATCTGCGGCGGCTTGACCGCCTCGGTGTCGCTCAGCGCCCGGCGGGCGGAGGCCGGTGGCTTCCGGGCGGGCTCAGTGCCGGCCAGGAGCGGACGGCTCCGCGTCCACCTCTGACCGACCATCACGCCGAGCACGAAGCCCAGCGACAGGATCACGAGGCCGGACAGGGCGAGGAAGATGAATCGACGCCCGCCTCCGCCCGACTTGCGCCGCGACCTGCCGGTCGGCGCCGCCATCACATCTTCTCCGGGGCCGAGACCCCGAGGAGGTCCAGCCCATTCCTGACGACCAGCCCCACGCCCGCGGCGAGAGCCAGCCGGGCGTTGGTGAGGGCCACGTCGTCCCCGATCACGCGGTGGCCCTTGTAGTAGGGATGGAAGAGGCCGGCCAGCTCCTGGAGGTAGTAGGCGATCCGGTGGGGCTCCAGGGTCCGGGCGGCCGCCGCCACCACGTGGGGAAACTGGAGGAGGCGCTTGATCAGCGACTGCTCCTCCCCGAGGCGCAGGAGGCCCAGGTCCACCCTTCGCCAGTCCGGGAGGGGGAGCTTCTTTTCCCGGAGGTGCTGGAAGATGCTCGCGATCCGCGCGTGCGCGTACTGGACGTAATAGACGGGGTTCTCCGCCGTCTGGCGCGTCACCACCTCCAGGTCGAAGTCCAGCGGGCTGTCGTGGCGGCGCGTCAGGAAGGTGAAGCGGGCGGCGTCCCGGCCGACCTCGCCGATCAGCTCCTCCATCGTGACGAACTCCCCCATGCGCTTGGACATCCTCACCGGCTGGCCTTCGCGCAAGAGCGTCACCAACTGGATGATGAGGATGTCGAGGATCCCGTCGGGATACCCGAGCGCCTTGAGGGCCGCCTGCATCCGGAGGACATGCCCGTGGTGATCGGGCCCATAGAGGTCGATGAGCCGCTCGAAGCCGCGCTCGATCTTGTCCACGTGGTAGGCGATGTCGTTGACGAAGTATGTGGCTTCGCCGTCCGACTTCACCAGGACGCGGTCCTTGTCGTCGCCGAAGGCCGTGGACCTGAACCAGGCGGCGCCCTCCGCGTCGTAGACAAACCCTCGTTCCCGCAGGCGCTCCAGCACCCGGGGCGGCTTGCCGCCCTCCCGGAGGGCGCGCTCGCTGAACCAGTTGTCGAACTCCACCCCGTAGGCGCTCAGCACCCGGCGCTGCCCGTCGGTGATCCGCTTCACCGCGAAGCGGCCGAGCCGATCCAGCCTCTCACCCTCGGGCGCGCCGAGCACGGCGGGGCCTTCGGTGGACAGATACTCCTTCGCCAGCTCGACCAGATACTCGCCCGGATACGCTTCCTCGGGCAGCTCGGCCGCCTCTCCGCGCTGCTGGCGAATCCTGATCTCCAGGGATCGCGCGAGGGTCTGCACCTGGTTCCCCGCATCGTTTACGTAGTACTCGCGGAAGATCCGGTAACCCTGGGCGGCGAGGATCCGGGCCAGCGAGTCGCCGACCGCCGCCGCGCGCGCGTTGACCACGACCAGGGGCCCGGTGGGATTGGCCGAGACGAACTCGAGCTGGACCCGGCGGCCGGCGCCCGCCTCGCTTCTGCCGTAGGCCTCGCCGGTCTCGAGGATTTCTCCGAGGGCCGTCGCGCACCAGGCGGGGGCGAGGAACACGTTCACAAACCCCGGGCCCGCCACCTCGACCTTCTCCACCTCGGGAACGCGCGGGAAGTGCTGGCGGATCGCCTCCGCCACCTGGCGGGGGGGGCGGCGCGCCGACTTGGCCAGGAGCATCGCCGCGTTGGTCGCATAATCCCCGTGGGCCTCCTCCCGCGGGACCTCCCAGAGGATTTCGCCGGGCGCGTCGAGTCCGGCGCCGCTGAGGGCCGCCCTCAGCGCCTCGGAGAGGCGGTCGGTCACGTTCACACTCATGGGAGAGCCCCTGAAGACACGAGTCGCCGCCCAGGGCGGCGATGACACATGATACCGCGATCCGGCGGCTTCACGCCCCCTCCTCCCGCCGCTTGGGCTTCACCTTCACGTAGGCCGCCAGGGCCGCGATGACCACCCCGTTGAGGTCGGCGTCTTCCTCCACGGCTCGGATCTTGGCCGCCTTCCAGAGACCCTTCGGCAGGACCATCGTGGTCTTGACCGTCTCGGACGTCCCGGCGGCTTTCCTTATATCCTTCATGACGCCGATAAGTCTATACGGGGATAAGGAAGGACGTCAAGGGCAGAAACGGAGCGGGTCCCGCTAACGACCGATCAGGCCCCGGATGGCGGCCAGGTCCAGGGAGGCGCGGAGGGCGCGGGCCAGGGAGTCGTAGCCGGCCTCCCTGACCTGCCGGTAGTCGGGGGAAGTCGCCGGAGGCGGGGAGGGCCCAAGCCGCCCGAGCCACGTGAGGAGGCGCTCCCGGACGGAGGGGGCGTCGAAGCAGCCGTGGAGATAGGTTCCCCAGACTCGACCGTCCCGGCTGATCAGGCCGTCGGTCTCCGCCGCTGCCCCGCTCCCCTCGCGGCGAATCGCGAAGAGCGGGGTGAGCGCGTCGCCCCCGACGGTTCGCCCCATGTGGATTTCGTAGGCCTCCCACTCCCGACCGCCGTCCCCCCAAGGGCCGGGCAGGAGGCGGGCCACCACGCGGCGGGTGATCTTCGCCGGCTCGAGCACGGTGGTCACGGGCAGGAGGCCGAGCCCCCCTTCCTCGCCGCCGCTCTCCACGCCATGAGGGTCGGCCACCGATCGGCCGAGCATCTGGAACCCGCCGCAAATCCCGCCGACCGCCCCGCCGCGCTTCAGATGGCCGGCCAGCGCGCGGTCGAACCCCTCGGTCTTCAGAAACCTGAGATCGGCGATGGTATCCTTCGAGCCCGGCAGGATGACGAGGTCGGCGCCGGCGAAGGCGGTCGGGCGCCCGGCGTAGACGACGCTGACCCGCGGCTCCGCTTCCAGGGGGGAAAAGTCGGTGAAGTTGGCGATGTGGGGAAGCCGAACCACGGCGATCGTAACTCGCCCGGGCTCCCTGCGGCGATCGCGCTCGACCTCCTCCAGGGCAACGCTGTCCTCTTCGGGCAGATGGAGCCGCGGGAGCATCGGCACGACGCCCAGCACCCGGCGACCGGTCCTCCGCTCCAGGAACTCCACGGCCGGGGCCAGGAGCGCGGCGTCGCCCCGGAACTTGTTGACGACGACGCCGGCGACGCGAGCGCGGTCCTCGGGCTCGAGCAGCTCGAGCGTGCCGAGCAGGGCCGCGAACAGGCCGCCACGGTCGATGTCGCCCACGAGGATGACGGGCGCGTCGGCCAGCCGGGCCACGCGCATGTTGGCGAGGTCGCTCGACGACAGATTGATCTCGGCGGGGCTCCCCGCGCCCTCGATGATCACCAGCTCGTGGGCGCCGCGGAGGCGAGCCAGGGACTCGGCGACGACCGGGAGCAGCGCGGGCCCGAGCGTCGCGTACTCGCGGAAGTCGACGCTCCCGAGCGCGCGCCCGCGGACGACGACTTGCGAGCGCCGGTCCGACTCGGGCTTGAGGAGGATCGGATTCATGTCCACCGTCGGCTCGACGCCGGCGGCCTCGGCCTGCGCCGCCTGCGCGCGGCCGATCTCCCCGCCCCCGACGGTGACCGCCGCGTTGAGGGCCATGTTCTGCGCCTTGAACGGCGCCACGCGCCAGCCCGCCCGCGCGAACAGCCGGCAGAGCGCGGCGCAGAGCAGGCTCTTGCCCGCCGACGAGGCGGTCCCCTGGACCATGAGGCAGCGCGCGCGCATCCTACTCGAGCTCGAACACGACGGGCAGCCTGACCCTGAGCGGCCGTGGCGCCACGCCGGCGGGGAAGGGCACCGGCCCGAGGCCCCGCACGGCCTCGAGGGCCGCGTCGTCGAGCAACCGGTGCGAGGACGAGCCCGCGAGCGCGACGCCGCCGATCTCGCCGTCCGCCCGGATCAGGATCTCGAGCTGCACTGTGCCAGCGAGCCCGCGCCGCCGGGCGGCGAGCGGGTAGCGGAGCGCCTCCTGGATTCGCCTCCTGACCTCGGCGAGGTAACCGCCGTACTCGGTGGCGGGGCTGGCCGGCGCGGGGAGCGCCGCCGCCAGCGTCCCCCGTCCGCTGCCGCCGGCGCCGGCGCGTCCGGCGCCAAGGCCGCTACCGGAGCCGGCCATCGCGGATGGCCCGAGGCCGAGCCCGACGCCGGGCGGGGCGTCGAAGGCCGCACCCCCGCGGCCGCCGGCGCCGACGTTCCCTGCCCTCGCGGGCGCCCCCTCGCCGGCCGGGCGCGGCGGAGCCACGGCCAAGCTGGCTCCCGGCGCGGCCGCGATCGC
>Ga0209322_10001619_pt1 | contig 13021 bp, 13 predicted proteins | sample Rifsed19ft1_FD_184013 | JGI IMG/M metagenome (GOLD analysis project Ga0209322, IMG submission 184013) | Soil microbial communities from Rifle, Colorado, USA - sediment 19ft 1 (version 2) | ecosystem: Environmental > Terrestrial > Deep subsurface > Rock core/Sediment | place: Rifle, Colorado... | reverse complement strand
TGGACGGATTCGATGCCTGCCGCCGGCTCAAGAGCAACGAGCGCACCAGTGCGGTACCGATCATTTTTGTCTCGGCGAGAAACGATCCGAGGAGCCGCGAAGAAGAACTGAGGCTCGGCGCGGACAGTTACCTCGCCAAGCCGTTTCGCCTGGCAACGCTTATCCAGCATGTCCGAATGGCGATTCAGCGCCAGGCCATACGCCAGCTGTTTGATTCCGTCGCCTAGAAGGTCTGCTCCCGATTAGAAGCGCCAAGATACCCAGACGAGGCGAATGGCTTGTGCCATTCGCTTTTTTGTTGCTCGGCCGCCCCCGTTACTTTTCCGCTGGCGATGCGACTCAATAGGTGAAACCGAAATTCAGAGGAGAGAATAATGAAACACCATAAGCCTTCAAACGTGTGGAAGCTGCTGGCGCTGCTCATGGCGCTGGTGATCGCAACCTCGGCGTGCAGCCCGGCCGCGACTTCGAGCCAAACGACGCCGAGCACGAGCGAAACGGGGCCTCAATCCCAGACGCCCACGGCAGCGGCCTCGCTCCAGGCCGGATCACGGACCGAGATCGTCGGCGTCGTCGAGTCGATGAGCGCTGATGCCTGGGTCGTCGCCGGGCAGACGGTGAAAGTCGGCGCGCAGGCCGAGATCAAAGGCACAATTGCGGTCGGCGACATGGTCAAAGTGAGCGCCCTGGTGCAGCCCGACGGCTCGCTGGTGATGAGCGAGGTCCAGCCCAGCGACGGCAACGGCAACGCCAATGCTAACGACAATGGCAATGCCAATGACAACGGCAATGCCAACGAGAATGAAAACGAGAACGGCAACGACAACGCCAATACGAATGACGACGATCACAACGGGAACACCAACGGCAACGCCAACGAGAACGGCAACGACAACGCCAATACGAATGGCGACGATCACAACGGGAACACCAACGGCAATGCCAACGAGAACGGCAGCGACAACGCCAATACGAATGGCGACGATCACAACGGGAACACCAACGGCAATGCCAACGAGAATAACAACGACAACACGAACGATAATCAGAACGACAACAGTGGCGACACCCAGAACGGCAATGGCCCAGACAATGGCAACGGCGGCGACCAGGGTGGCGGAGGTGGCAGCGACGATCGGGGGAACGACAACGATTAACGCGCGTGCCGTGTGAGGGAGTGGCGGCCAGGCTGGGGAAACAAGTCCAGCCGGCTCCGAGGTGACCGGCACTTTCGAAGTGCCGGTCACCTGATCGCCACTTGTTCTGGGCATGAGCCTTGAGGTTTTCAGGCAGTCTTCTGCGCCCTCGGTGTCTCGGCGGTGAACTGCGTAACTCCTAACCCGGACGAGCCGGAGCCAACAAGGGAACTAACCGCCGAGAACGCAGAGAACGCTGAGCATCCCTAAAAATCTCTGCGCGCTCTGCGGTGAAACCTTTGCACGGCAAGCAACGACTTCACGGTAAGGCTGTAATGATATAATGCGTGGGCCGGACAGCGGGGAATTATCAGCCGGCATCTGGGGAATGCCATCGTGCAGGACGAAATCGAACTCCTGGCCCGCGCACGCAGACTGGATCAGGAAGCGTTGGCTGAGATACACGAGACCTACTACGCGCCGATCTTTCGCTACGTCGCCTTTCGCGTGGGCGACCGCGAGACTGCCGAAGACCTGACCAGCGAGGTGTTCACACGGCTGCTCAGCGCCCTGCGCGACAAGGCCGCGCCCCAGAACACGCTGCGCGGCTGGCTGTACGGCGTCGCGTCGCGGGTGGTGAGCGATCACCACCGCAAGCATTATCGAGCGCCGCAGGTGGAACTCGACGAGTCCATCGCCAGTCACGAGGCCGGTCCTTCCGAAGTAGTGGAAGCGGTGCTCACGCGCGAGGACTTGAAGCGGGCAATGACCGAATTGACCGAAGACCAGAAGAATGTAATAGCCCTGCGCTTCGGGTACGACATGCCGATTCAGGAAGTCGCGCGCACGCTGGGCAAGACCGAGGGGGCCGTGAAGCAATTGCAGGTGCGCGCCATCGCCGCACTGGCGCGCCGGCTATCGCCGAGAATGGCAGACTGACGTGGATGCCCAACTGGAATGGAAACTGATCGAGTGCCTGGCGGCGCTCGAAAACGGCGAATCGCTCGAGCAGATTCTGCTCCGCTATCCGGAGGAGGCCGCTCGACTGCAACCGATGCTGGCGGTGGCAGCCTCGTTGCCTGCCCTGCGCATGGAACCGTCTCAAGAAGCCCGGTTGAAATCGCGCAAAGCCTTCCTGGCACAGGCGGCCGCGTTAGAGGCCAGGCGCGGGCCGGCGCGCAGCCGCCTCTTCGCTCGACCCCTGGTGACCTTCGCCTCGATCGCGCTGGCGTTCATCCTCATCGGCGGCGGGACACTGGCCGCGTCGGCCTCGGCACTGCCCGGCGATCCACTGTACGGCGTCAAGCGCATCGTCGAAAACGTGCGGCTGTCTATCACGCCCGACGATGCGGCGCGCGCCACGCTCTCGGCCCAATTTGCACAGGAGCGCATTGACGAGATCGACGCGCTGCTGGCCGCGGGCCGCGAGGCCGAGGTTGAGTTCGGCGGCATCATCCAATCGATTCAAGCCAGCGCGTGGCTGGTGGCCAATGTCCCGGTGGACATCGACGACAACACGCGCATCGAAGGCAGCCCACAGGTGGGCCTGCGCGCACAGGTGCACGGGCGCACGCAGGACGGTATGCTGACGGCGATCTCGATCGTCGTCGAGCCGGGAGAGGAACCCGCGCCTGCACCATCGCCGACGCCGGAGCCTCAGGCGACGCCTCGACCGACACCGACGCCGAGGGCAACCGAAACCCCGGAGCCGACGCGCACACCCACACCGACGCGCACGTTCGCGCCAACACTGACACCCACGGCCTCGCCCACGCCCAGCGAGGTGGAATTTGAGGGCACGGTCGAGCGGGCCGATGCACAGTCCTGGACCATCAGCGGCGTCACGGTCGAAGTGAACGCGGCTACTGAGTTCCGTAACAGTCCCGGTGTAGGGCACCGCGTCAAGGTCAAGGCGCTCAACATCGGCGGACAGTTGATCGCCGTTAGTATTGAGCGCATCGACGCGGGCGGCGGTGAGGACGGCAATACCAACGGCAACGACAATCAGAACGACAACGGCAACACGAACGACAACGGCAACGAGAACGAGGACGGTAACGGGAATGGCAACGGTAACGAGAACAGCGGCGGTGATGGGAACGAGACCGGCAACGATAGCGGCGGTCACGGCGGGGACGAGAACAATAACGAGAACGGAAATGGTAATGGATAGATGACATAGAACCCCGGTTTCTCCAAGAAGCCGGGGTTCTTCATTCATTGACACTGCTATATGCTTGTGATAAAATCAACAACGCTGCGCTCTGGGGGATTGAGATCGCAGCGTCTCCATTCAAGCCCAGGGAGTTCGCATGTTGGATCAATACATTCCCATTGCGATTCTCTTTGTTGCGTCTACCGCTTTCGCGGCGTTGCTGATCATCGTCGGCGCGATCTTCGGGCCGCGCCGCCGCAACCCCCGCAAGGCCCTGCCGTATGAGTCTGGCATGATCCCCTTCGGCCAGGCGCAGCGCCGCTTCCCCGTTCACTTCTACCTGGTCGCCGTGTTGTTCATCCTGTTTGATGTCGAAATCATTTTCTTCTTCCCCTGGGCGGTGATGTTCCGCGCGCTCGGCTTGTTCGGCTTCATCGAGATGTTGATCTTTATTGCGATCCTATTGGTTGGGTACGTGTACATTTGGAAGAAGGGGGCGCTGATATGGGAGTAGAAAGCAAGCTGGGGAATCTGGGAATCCTGACGACGACGATCGAGAAGGCCGTCAACTGGGCGCGCGCCAACGCCTGCTGGCCGCTGGGCTTCGGGCTGGCGTGCTGCGCGATTGAATTCATGTCCACCCAGGCATCCCATTACGACCTGGCACGCTTCGGGATGGAGCTGGTGCGCGGCAGCCCGCGCCAGAGTGACCTGATCATCGTGTCGGGCCGGCTCACGCGCAAGATGGCTCCCGTGCTGCGCCGCCTGTACGACCAGATGCCCGAGCCGAAGTACATCATCGCCATGGGCGACTGCGCCGCGTGTGGCGGTGTGTTCAACAACTACGCCATCGTGCAGGGCGTCGACGAGATCGTGCCGGTGGATGTGTACGTGGCCGGTTGCCCGCCGCGCCCGGAAGCGCTGATCGACGGCATCCTGAAACTGCAAGAGAAGATCAGGCGCAGCCGGCCCTTGCGCGAAGCCCGGGAAGAAGCGAGCAAGGTTCATGCCTGATCCGATTGCCGATACGCTCAAAAGCCGATTCGGTGACGCGATCCGCAACGTCGTCGAGTTTCGCGCCGAGACGACGATCCACGTCCGGCCCGATGCGATCATCGAGGTGTGCACCTTCCTGCGCGACGATCCCGCCGCGCTGTACAACTTCCTGTCGGACGTTTCGGCAGTCGATGTGTGGCCGGACGAGCCGCGCTTCCAGGTGAACTACCACCTGTATTCGATGGCGCACAACCGGAGGCTGCGCCTGAAGGTCAGCGTGCGCGACGGCCAGTCGATCCCCAGCGTGACCGGCGTGTGGCCGGCGGCCAACTGGTTCGAGCGCGAGACGTATGATCTGTTCGGTGTGAAGTTCGACCATCATCCCGACCTGCGCCGGCTCCTGCTGCCCGACGATTACCTGGGTCACCCCATGCGACGCGACGCCCCACTCGTCGTGGAGGAAGTCGAGTTCACGCACAACTACGGCGAGGTCGAAGCGAGCAAGCCGTACGCCAAAGAGTGATCAGCGCTCGCGGCGGATAAGTTATCCGCCACGCGCTCCACTGGATGAACAACCCGGTGGAACGATGCCGAGGAATAGCCTATGAGCACGATCGCGCCGCCGCGCTCCTCAATGACTGTGAGTTTCGACGAGTTGAAAGGACTGGTCAGCGACCGCGCGCTGGCCGGTGAGACGATGCTGCTGAACATGGGCCCACAGCACCCGTCGACGCACGGCGTGCTGCGCCTGCTGCTGGAACTCGATGGCGAGCGCGTGGTGTCGTGTGTGCCGGACATCGGCTACCTGCACACCGGCATCGAGAAGACGTGCGAAGACAAGACCTACACCAAAGTCATCCCGCTGACCGACCGCATGGACTACCTGTCGCCCATGTCGAACAACCTAGGCTACGTGATGGCGGTCGAGAAATTGATGGGCGTCGAGGTGCCGCTGCGCGCGCAGTACATCCGTGTGATTCTGTGCGAGCTGCAGCGCATCGCCAGTCACCTGGTGTGGCTCGGCTCGCACGCCATCGACCTGGCGGCGATGAGCGTGTTCCTGTACTGCTTCCGCGAACGCGAGATCATTCTCGATATTTTCGAGATGGTTTCGGGCCAACGCATGATGACCTCGTACTTCCGCATCGGCGGGCTGTGGCGCGACGTGCCGAACGGCTTCGAGGACGCGGTGCGCCAGTTTCTCAGCCTGATGCCGGCGCGCGTCGATGAGTACGAGGCGCTCCTGCGCAACAACCCGCTGTGGCATCAGCGCACGCGGGGCATCGGCGTCGTCTCCGGGCTTGACGCCATCGCGATGGGCATGACCGGTCCCAGCCTGCGCGGCAGCGGCGTGAACTGGGACATTCGCAAGGCGGAGCCATACTCGTGCTACAACCACTTCGAGTTCGACGTGCCGCTGGGCGAGAACGGCGACGTGTACGATCGCTATTGGTGCCGGATGCGGGAGTTCCGCGAGTCGTTGAAGATCGTCGATCAGGCGCTGCGGAAACTGCCCAAAGGCCCGTTCATCACCTCGGACCGCAAGGTCGCGCCGCCGCCCAAAGAAGAGCTGGCCTGGTCGATGGAGTCGCTGATCCACCATTTCAAATTGTGGACGGAAGGCTTCTCGCCGCCGCCGGGCGAGGTGTACGTCAGCGTCGAATCGCCGCGCGGCGAGTTCGGCTGCTACCTCAACAGCGATGGCTCGCCGAAGCCGCGCCGCGTCCACTTCCGCGCGCCGTCGTTTGCCAACCTGGCGGCGATGCCTGCCTTCAGCAAAAACGTGCTGGTGGCCGATATAGTGGCAATCATCGGGTCGATCGATATTGTGCTGGGCGACGTCGACCGGTAGTTGGCTGGTTCGATGGTTGGCTGGTTGGATAGTTGGTTACGGAGAGACCCGTGCTCATCGAAAAACACAAATCTGAAATCGATGCGATTCTCGCCAAGTACCCGCCGGAGCGCAAACGTTCGGCGGTTATTCCGATCCTGGACCTCGCGCAGCGTGAGTACGGCTACTGCTCCACCGAGGCGATCAAGGAAGTGGCCGGCCTCCTCGACCTCGATCCGACCGAAGTGCAGTCGGTTGTCGGTTTCTACACGCTGTTCTTCGATCACAAGGTGGGACAGCATTACATTCACGTCTGCACCGACATGCCCTGTGCGCTGCGCGGCGCGGACAAGTTCCTCGACGCAGTGTGTGCCAAACTGAAACTCGACAGGCACAAGGTCGCGCACGGCGGCGACACGACCGCCGACGGCATGTTCACCGTCGAAGCGACGATGTGCATCGCCGCGTGCGATAAAGCGCCGTGCGCCCAGGTCGATCTGGAATATGCTGAGAGCCTGACGCTGGAGAAGTTCGAGGCGATCCTGGAGGGCTTGCGCGCCGGGCAGCCGTACGAGTACACTCCGACAGGCAGTGAGCAGTAATCAGTGGGCAGTGATACAGTGGCGGCGCTGCGGCGTTTGACCGTCGCCGATTATGATGCGGTGCTGGTGCTATGGCAGCGCGCGGGATTGCCCAGCATCCGTCCCGGCGGTCGAGATAGCCCAGAGGCGTTTGCGCAGCAGTTGGAGCGCGGCCAGATCGTGCTGGGTCTGGAAGAGGCGGGCAAGTTGATCGGCTGCGTCGTCGTGACGACTGACACGCGCAAAGGCTGGATCAACCGGCTGGCTATCGATCCGGATCACCGGCGCAAGGGTTACGGTGCACAGTTGATCCGGGCGGCGGAGCAGATGTTGCGCGAGCAAGGCATCGGCGTCATCGCGGCGCTGATCGAAGATTGGAACCGGGCCTCGCTGGCGTTGTTCAAGAAAGAAGGCTACGCCGTCGGCGAGGACGTGATCTACGTGAGTAAACGAGAGTCGGACAGCGCGTAAACCGTAAAGCGTAATGGTTTACGTTTTACTCGTTATGGTTTGCATTCGACAGGGATTTGAGAATGGACTACTTTCTCCTTCGCCATCGCACTACCCCGGGCATCCACAAACTCTCGGCCTATGGCGACTACGCGGCGCTGCGCAAGGCCGTCACGTCGATGCAGCCGCAACAGGTCATCGACGTGGTCAAGGCGTCGAGCCTGCGCGGGCGCGGCGGCGCGGCCTTTCCCACCGGCTTGAAGTGGTCGTTTGTCCCGAAGGATCGCTTTCCGCACTACGTGTGCGTCAACGGCGACGAGAGCGAGCCGGGCACGTTCAAAGACCGCGAGTTGATGGAGTTCAATCCGCACCAGGTGATCGAGGGCGCAGCGATCGCGGCGTATGCCGTCGGCGCGACGCAGGTGTATCACTACCTGCGCGGCGAGTTCAAGAGTGTGGCGCGGCGCATGCAGGCCGCCATCGACGAAGCGTACGCCGCCGGCTTCCTGGGCCGGAACGTCTTCGGCACGAACGTCGAGATTCAGATGTCTCTCCACCTCGGCGCGGGCGCGTACATCTGCGGCGAAGAGACGGCGCTGCTCGAATCGCTGGAAGGCAAGATCGGGATGCCGCGCACGCGCCCGCCGTTCCCCGCCGTCGAAGGACTGTACGGCCAGCCGACGGTGATCAACAACACCGAGACGCTATCGAATGTGCCGTACATCGTTTTGAACGGCGCAGAGGCGTATCGCAAGCTCGGCACGGAGAAAAGCCCCGGCAAGAAAATCGCCTGCCTGAGCGGCCTGGTGCGCCGACCGGGCAACTATGAATTTGAGTTGGGCAAGATCACCTTCCGCGATCTGATCTTCGGCGAGGAGTACGGCCAGGGTCTGCTGGAACTGGATCGAACGGTGAAGGCGATTATGCCGTCCGGCGCATCCTCGACGCTGCTCACCGAAGCCGCGCTCGACGTGGTGTTGGATTACGAATCGGTGCAGCAGGCCGGGTCGATGCTGGGATCGGCGTCGGTCATCATCATGGACAACACGATCGACGTGGCCTGGGCGGCGGGCCGGGTGACGGCCTTCTTCAAACACGAGTCGTGCGGCAAGTGCACGCCGTGCCGCGAAGGCACGCACTGGATGCTGCAACAGTATCAAAAACTCGAATCGGGCAAGGCGCGGAAAGCCGACATCGATCTGCTGAACACGGTCGCCGGCCAGATGGTGGGCAAGTGCTTCTGCCCGCTGGGCGAGTTCGCCACCGGCCCGGTGCTGTCGAGCATCAAGCTGTTCCGGGCCGACTACGAGGCGAAGGTGGCAGCGGCGAAGCCTGCCCCTGCCGCGAAGCCCGCGCCCGCGAAGCAACCGGCTTAGGATGTGATGCATGAAGCGTGAGCCGTAATTCGAATGGCTGCGACGAAGCCTGTCGAGCCAACTGAAGAAAAGCAACGACCTTACTTCATCTGGAATGCCGATCTCGGCGAAGACGATGTCCGGCGCATTCTGGCCGAAGGCAGCGCCTACTCGCGTGTTCAATTGATGGGCACGATTTTGCAATACGCCCGATATAAAGACATTTGGAAGTACGTGCGTATCCAAGACGTACAGAGGTGGTTTTGGCAGATTCCGTGGCGCAGCGCTGAGATACGAGATTATTGGAAGTGGGCGCTGACATTGTGGGAGTATCCGCCTGATGAGTGTGCTGACCCCGTTGCAGCGCGATTTTCTATCTAGCTTCTTTGCGCAGCCGGCGTCGGCTCCGTTTGTTCTGACGGGTGGCACGGCGCTGGCAAGGTGTATTTCAACTCGCTGGCCGCCGACGTTGCGCGCCGCGCGAAGCCAGATATTGGGACGCGGATGAACGCGGATTAACGCTGATTGTTCTCTAAATCCGCGGCAATCTGCGTGAATCCGCGTCCAGAGCATTTGGAGTTCTTTACGGTGAAAACGGTCTTAAGGGACATCGTGATGGCCGATCGGGTGAACCTCTACATCGACGATAAACCGGTTGCCGTCCCCAAAGGCACGCTGGTGGTGGACGCGGCGAAGAAGATGGGCATCGATATTCCCGTCTTCTGTTATCACCCCAAACTCGATCCGGTGGGCATGTGCCGCATGTGCCTGGTTGAGATCGGGCGGCCCAAGATCGATCCGCAGACCAGGCAGGCCGTGATCGGCGCAGATGGTCAGCCGGAGATCGCCTGGGGTCCCAAACTGGAAACGGGCTGCACCACGCCGGTCGGCGAAGGCATGCGCGTCCGCACGCAGAGCGACAAGGTGAAGGCGGCGCAGAAAGACGTTCTCGAATTCCTGCTCACGTCGCACCCGCTCGACTGCCCGATCTGCGACAAGGGCGGCGAATGCCCGCTGCAAAACCTGACGTTGGGCTACGGCCCTGGCGTATCGCGCTTCGATTACGCCGGCAAGCAGCGTCTGGACAAGCACTTCCCACTGGGCGATCTGATCGTGCTCGACAAAGAGCGCTGCATCCAGTGCGCACGCTGCATCCGCTTCCAGGAAGAGATCGCCGACGACCACGTGATCGGGTTCAACGAGAGAGGCCGGCAACTGGAAATTGCAACGCTCAGCGAGCCGGGCTTTTACTCGAAGTTCTCCGGCAACACGACCGACATCTGCCCCGTCGGCGCGCTGACGACGACCGATTTCCGCTTCCGCGCCCGGCCGTGGGAACTGACCAACGTCCCTTCCATCTGCCCGCACTGCCCGGTGGGCTGCAATATCACGCTCGGCACGCGCCGCAGCCAGAAGCAGGGCGGGCACTGGGACATTCTGCGCGTGATGCCGCGCCAGAACGAAGCGGTCAACGAGATGTGGATGTGCGACAAGGGCCGCTTCGGGCATCACTTTGCGCGCAGCGAAGAACGCCTGATCAAGCCGCTGGTGCGCAGGGAGAGCGGCGGGCTATTCGTGGCGTCGTGGGACGAGGCGCTGGCGCTGATCGCGTCGAAGGTGAAGGCCGCCGGTTCGAGCGTCGGCGCGCTGATCGGCGATCGCCTGGCGAACGAGGACGTGTACCTCATCCGCAAGCTACTGGTCGAAGGACTGCGCTCGAAGCGCCTCAACGCCCGACCGCACATCGCCGCCCACGACATCGCCACGCGCTACGGCGTAGGATCGGGCAGCGACTTCGGCCAGATGGGTAAAGGCAGCGCATTCGTCGTCGTCGGCTGCGACGTGGAAGAGGAAGCGCCGGTCTGGTTTCTGCGCATCAAGCGCGCGGTCAAGCGCGGCGCGCAGTTGGTCGTGGCGCACAGCCGCGCGCAGAAACTCGACCGTTACACCCGGCACGCGCTACACTACAAGCCCGCGACGGAATCCTACATCGCCTTCGGCATTTTGAACGTGCTGCTGAATGAAGGCCGTGGTGAAGGCATTGAGGGACTCAAGGAACTCAAGGGGAAGGCGGAGGCATACACGCCGGAGAAAGTCGAGCGGTTGACCGGCGTGCCCGCGCAATCGATCCGAGACGCGGCGAAGATTGTGGCCGACGCGACCGATGTGGTGATCGTCTTCGGCCCGACGGCGGTGAACCCGGTGAAGATCGGCGGCGAGATATTGCCCGAAGCGTCGGCGCTGGCACAGGCGTGCGCGAACATCGCTATTGTCACCGGGCATGTCGGCAAGCCGAACAACGGCCTGCTGCCGATGTGGCCGCACAACAACACGCAGGGCACGCTCGATCTCGTCGGCGATCTGCACTTCAGCGCGGAAGCGCCGCCGGAAATTCTGTTTGTCGTCGGCACGGATCCAATTGGGGAAGGGCACGGCCTGCCCGGCTCGCAGTTCGTCGTGGTGCAGGAGTTGTTCATGACCGAGACGGCGAAGAATGCCGACGTGGTGCTGCCGGCAGTGTCGTTCGCCGAGCGCGACGGCTCGTACACGGCCGGCGACCGCCGCGTGCAGCGCTTCTATCGCGCCCTGCCGCCGATGGGCGAAGGTCGCGCCGATTGGGAGATCACCCAGGAAATCGCCTGGCGGCTGGGGCTGAAGTGGGACTATCAGACGGCGGAGGAAATCTTCGCCGAGATCGCATCGACGCAGCCGCGTTACGCGGGTCTCTCGTACGAGGCGTTCGCGAAGACCGTCGAGCAGTGGCCGCCGGTCGGCGACGAGGACCTGTACTTCGGCGGCACGGCGTATGACAATCGTGGCGGGATCGGCGCGCACAGCAAGTCGGGCGTCGAGCGGGATGGCAAGGTGAGTCTGGCGTGGATCGACGCGCCGGAGGTGCCGGCCGGCTTCGCCCCGCCGCCGCCGCGCCGCCTGTACGATCGCGGCACGCTGATCGACAAATCGATGCCGTTCCAGCCGCGCCTGCTGGATCGAGCGGACGGCCATCGCGTCGAGAAGACGCCGGTTGCGAAGGGAGTGTAGCGATGGACCCCGCCACGCAGATCATCGTCTGGATCGTCCACACAGTCGTGCTGATGTTCGCCTTGCTGACCGGCTTCGCCTACACGACGCTATTGGAGCGCAAGGTGGTGGCGCGCTTCCAGGCGCGCATGGGCCCGACGCGCGCGGGTTACATTCCACTGCCGGGCGGCGGGCGCATCTTGGGTGGCTGGCTGCAACCGCTGGCCGATGGCATCAAGTTGATCTTCAAAGAAGAGCTGATCCCGGCGGGCGCAGATCGTGTCGTGTTCATCCTGGCGCCGGTTATCACCGTGCTGCCCGCGCTGGTGCTGTTCGCGGTGGTGCCCTTCGGTCCGACGCATGCCAGCTTTTTCGGGCTGGATATTTCGTTGACGCTGGTTCCGCACCTCAACGTCGGCGTGCTGTTCGTCCTGGCGATCACGTCGATCAGTGTGTACGGCGTGGCGCTGGCCGGCTGGAGCAGCAACAACAAGTACGCGCTGCTCGGCAGCATCCGCTCCACGGCGCAAATGGTGTCGTACGAGCTGGCGCTGGGCCTGTCGGTGGTGAGCGTGGTGCTGCTGGCCGGGACGCTGGACATGAACGCCATCGTCGATGCCCAGAAGAACATCTGGTTCGTTTTCTTGCAGCCGGTCGGCGCGGTGATTTTCTTACTGACCACCTTCGCCGAAACCAACCGTGCGCCGTTCGATCTGCTGGAGGCCGAGCAAGAGTTGGTCGCCGGCTTCAACACCGAATATAGCGGCATGAAGTTCGCGCTGTTTTACATGGCCGAGTACCTGAAGTTGATCGCCGTCAGCGGCCTGGCCGTGACGTTCTTCTTCGGCGGGTATCGCGAGCCGCTGCCGCCTTTCGTCACGCAGGCGGTGCCGTGGTTGAGCGTCGACGTGGTTCCGTGGCTCGGGCCGATTTATTTCCTGTTGAAGATCATCGTGCTGCTGGTGGTCGCGGTCTGGGTGCGCGCGACGCTGCCGCGCTTCCGCTACGATCGGCTGATGGACTTCGGCTGGAAGCTGTTATTGCCGCTGGCATTGGGGAATGTGATGGTGACGGCGCTGGCAATTTTGCTGCGGAGTTGACGAAGGGCGAAAGAGGAGCAACGAAAGACGGAGGACGAAAGACGACATCGGTCATTCGTCATTGGTCATTCGTCATTGGTCATTCGTCGTTCGTCTTATCGGACATCAGGGGATAAGGGCATGATCTTCGAATTGTTCAAGGGTTTCAAGACGACGCTCAAAGAGTTTCTCACGCCGCCGGTGACGATTCAATATCCCGAGGTCAAACGGCCGGTGCGGCAGCGCTTCCGGGGCCGCCACGAGCTGCGCCGCTACTCGGATGGGCTGGAGCGCTGCATCGGCTGCGCGCTGTGCGCGGCGGCCTGCCCCGCCGACGCGATCTTCGTGGAGGCGGCGGAGAACACCGACGAAGCGCGCTATTCGCCCGGCGAGCGCTACGCCAGCACCTACGAGATC
>Ga0209322_10001617_pt1 | contig 13033 bp, 7 predicted proteins | sample Rifsed19ft1_FD_184013 | JGI IMG/M metagenome (GOLD analysis project Ga0209322, IMG submission 184013) | Soil microbial communities from Rifle, Colorado, USA - sediment 19ft 1 (version 2) | ecosystem: Environmental > Terrestrial > Deep subsurface > Rock core/Sediment | place: Rifle, Colorado... | reverse complement strand
CGGGCAACGAATGGCGCAACGAACACATGCGGTGCAGTGCTCCCGTAAACGGATGTTGACAGCCGGGCATCCGTTTACACTTGCACCTCGCCCCAGCGGGTCCCCGCCACCGGAGGCAGCAGACAGGGCGTGCACTGCGCTCCAGCGTGCGTGCAGGTGTTCGTTCAGATTCGCTGCGCGTGTCTCGGCCCAGGGAAGCGCCGGTAGTGCGATGCTGTGGTAGGCAGTGCGGGCAACGAATGGCGCAACGAATAAACGGATGTCCACAGCCGGACATCCGTTTATTCGTTTGTATTCGTTGCTTCGTGTCTTGGTGACTTTGTGGTTGGCAATCTACAACGCCACTTCGGCTTCGGTGACGGCGTCTTCGAAGATCGCCAGCGCCTCGTCGACGAGTGTCTTGGGGATGTTCAGCGCGGGCGACAGGCGAATGGTGCTGACGCCGGCCGGCAGCAGCAGCACACCTTTCTCGAAGGCACGCCGGGCGATATCCTCGCTCAGATCGTGGGCCGGCTCTTTCGTCTGCTTATCCAGCACGAACTCGACGCCGATCATCAAGCCCTTACCGCGCACGTCGCCGATCGTCGGATGGCGCACCTGCATTTCTGCCAGTGCGTCCATGATGTAATCGCCCATCTCGGCGGCGTGATGCAGCAAGCCTTCGCGCTCGATCACGTCGATCGTCGCCAGCGCTGCCGCGCACGACACCGGGTTACCGCCGAAGGTGTTGCCGTGCGCGCCAGGCTTCCACGTCATCACGCTCTTGCGCGCGAGCATCGCGCCGAGCGGCAGGCCCGAAGCGATGCCCTTGGCCGCGAGCAGAATGTCCGGCTCGACGTTCCAGTGCTCCACGGCCCACCACTTGCCGGTGCGACCCACGCCCGATTGCACCTCGTCGACGATCAGCAGGATGCCGTATCGATCGCATAGCTCGCGCAGGCGCGGCAGGAACTTCGGCGTCGGCACGACGTAGCCGCCTTCGCCCTGGATCGGCTCCAGCAAAATCGCCGCGACATCCGTCGGCGCGACGAGTTGGCGGAAGATCGTGTTCTCGAGGTAGTCGACGACGGCCTCAGCGTAGTCATGGCCTTGGCGCAAAGCCAGGACAGGCCGATACGGATAGCAGTACGGCACGTGCACCACGCCGGGCATCGTCGGCGAGAAGCCTTTCTTCTGCGAGGTCTTGCTGGCCGTGAACGACAGCGCCCCCATCGACCGCCCGTGAAACGCGCCGAGGAAGCCGATGAAGTTCGGGCGGCCGGTGTGGTAACGCGCCAGCTTGATCGCCGCCTCGACCGTCTCGGTGCCTGAGTTCGTGAAGAACACCTGCGCGTCTTCTTCCATCGGTCGCAGCGCGTTGAGTTTCTCCGCGAGTTCGATCGTCTGCGGCGTGTAGAAGTCGGTCATTGCGTACTGGATGAACTGCTCGGCCTGCCGCTGGATTGCCTCGACGACCGCCGGGTGTGCGTGGCCGGTGGAAGCGACGGCGATCGTCGCGTTCAGGTCGACGTAGCGCTTGCCGTCCACGTCCCACACTTCCGAGCCGCGACCGCGCGCCATGACGAACGGGTAACCGCGCGTCAGCGAGGGCGACATCACCGCACGATCGCGCTCGATCCAAGATTGCGCCTTCGAGGCGGGCGCAATGGTCACAGCCTGCCGGGTGTCGATGACGGTAGCCATGTTGATCCTCCTGATCTCATGGGACACGCACACATGCGGTGCTCCCGTGAACACAGATGAACACTGATTGCGATCCGTGTGGTCCGCGTTGAGCCGTGTCCAAACGGTAACGACAGAGCGAAGGAGGCGTGTTCGCGCTTGTGTGTCATTCCGAGGGCGCAGAGCGTCCGAAGGATCTCGCTTGAGACTAACCTGAGAGATGCTTCGCCGCCCCCGCTTCGCTACGGGGGCTATAGTGCGCGGCTCAGCCTGACAGCGTTGTGAAAAGAACGAACGGGGAATGCGAACAGGCCGCGATGAGGGGTGCGGCCAGGTCACTTATCGGCGGTGGACCACTTGATCCAGCCCAAGTTGGGGTAAGACACAAAATGGTTGCGCATATTACTTCACCGTGAGGGTCGCGATGCTAACCGCATCGCCGCCGGTCGAGACAGCCAACCGGTCCGAAGTGTCCCACAACCCGACCACCAGCCGGTAGGTTCCGGCGGGCAAATCGGCGGGAAGGTGGATGGTGAATCGATTGCGCATCAGCGTACCGATCGCCCACAGTGCGGTCGGATAAGAATCCGCTCCGGCAATCCGATCATCCTGTGCGGCGATCGATCCATCCGGGCCGATCAAATGCGTGAAGACCAGATAGTTCTTGTTAATCGGCCCACTCGATTCAAAGTATAGCGCGAAATTCAAGCCCTGACCAGCACGAATTTCGTTTGAATCTATATCGTACCCCACCAGGCGAATTGGCTCGGCAAACGCCACAGCCAGGCTGTGTTGAGGCGCTGCGGGAAATTGCGCGTCGCGCAAATCGAACAGCAACAACGACACTTCGTGAAAGTTTTGACCAACCTCAAGCCGATTGGCCTGCGATTCGAGTTCGTTCAAGACGACGCCGGTTGGGTCGGCGATGGCCTGTTGCCACAGCACCAGCCAGGCGCGAGGATGCGTTGCGGCTACGCCGGCCAGGCGAGGCATGACCCGCCAATCGAGCGGGGCCTGCGCCGCCGGCAGCAGATCGGGTGGGAGCGGGATCACGTCGGCGCTGCCGTGATAGTAATACTCGAAGACCGGCGCTTGATGCCCGCCGACGAGCAAGATCGCGTCGCCCGGCTCGTCGTGAGTATCGATGTAGGCGGCGACGGCGCGCACATCGGGTCGGGCCACGGGCGGATCGAAGAAGATTTGGGCGGTGACCAGTAAATCAGTCATCGGTATCAGGAGTAACGGCAACGAGATGAAGATCATCAACACACGCTTGCGAAAGCGCAGCAGCGTATCGACGCCGAGCGCGGCCAGCGTCGTAAACGCGGGCAGCGCGGGCAGCAAGTAGCGCGGCGCGAACTTGGGCTTCTCCCAGGCGAGGAGTGACATGAGAAAGAGAGGCACCAGTATCAGAGCGACAAGCGTGAGCAGGTTCCACAGGGTGTGGGAGGAAGTGGATGTGGGAGTGGGGGTTGGCTTTCGGCGGATGAGCGGGCTGGCAAGTCCCAGCAGGATGGCGGCCAGCCACAGCGCACCGGTCGGCGGCGGCAGATTGGGCTGAGTCAAGTGCGGAAAATCGCCGCCCGCGAAAGCGCGCCAGGTATCCAGCACGACCGTGTTCCACGTCACACGACCCGGGAAGTAAGTTGCGTTTGAGGCGGCTTGTGTCAGGGCGTTGGGCAGCCAGGGAAGGAAGAGCACAACGCCGGCAAGTTGAGCGAGGAACCAGGGAACGATGGCGCGTGATGATTGCGCCGAAGACGGAATGCGTAATGCGGAATGCGTAATAGGTAACCCGTAACCCGTAACAAGATAGACGACAAACGTCAGATTCATCGCCGCGATCGGGAAGGCCGCAAAGTAGTGCGTGTACAGCGCAGCGGCGCAGGCCAGCACGTGCGCCAGCCAGACGCGGCGTCGACGATCCCCATTGACCCATTTCAAGTAGGCCAGCACGGCGATGAGCATCAACGCGGTGAGCAGCGAGTATCCGCGCGCTTCTTGCCCGTACCAGACGGCCATCGGCGCGATGCTCATCAGCCCGGCGGCGAGCGCCCCCACACGTTTGCCACCGACTCTTTTCCCCAGCGTATAGGTCAGCGCGACGGCGAGTGTCCCGAAGAACACCGATGCGAACCGGGCTGAGAACTCGCTTGAGCCGGCGAGGCGCATCCATAGATTGAGTGTCAGTGCGTGCAGGGGTGGATGATCGGTGATTGCGCTTTGGGCAAGCGTGTCAGGCAGGGATAGCGAAGCCAGATGGACGCTCAAGCCCTCGTCGTACCACAACGATTGAGCGTTGAGTTGAAAGGTGCGCAGCGCGAAGGCGACGAGAAGGATCGACAATGCGACGAAATCGAAACGGCGAGAGAGCATAAGCGTTCCATGCGATCGTGTTCGCGCGTGAAGTATAGTATAGCACGGCGGCGGTCAACGGATTGCCTCTGGTGATTCCACACAAGTCGATATAACCACGGAGACACGGAGTCCACGGAGATTTCAAGAGGCTTTTCTCCGTGCCTCTGTGGTGAGATGTGAATAATCACCGAGTTGATCATCGCTTGACGCTGTCCAGCCACTGATGATACACTACCGGCCAGAATCGCTCCCGGCTCCATTTCATCGCCGCCCGTTTCTTAGCCCATCCGCGCCGGTATCCTGACCAAGGGAAAAGGATGCCAGCCAACCGATAACGCAGTGCCCAATCGGCCGATGAGCACGTCGCACGCAGGGGCGGCAATGGGTGAGTTGTCTCGCGTTTACAGACCAGGCCCAGGCGGCCCCATCACCGTTCTGCTCTGGGCAGACCGGCAAGCGGGCTGGGTGATGTTTGTCATAGCGGAAAGTGACAGACACCACTAATCCTCGGCGTTAAGTTAAACAAAATAGGATATGGGCTAAATCACCCATAAAGATGGGGGATTCGTCCTGCTAAGGGAGGAGCAAGATTGAGAATAAGACACCTCGTTTTGGCCGCCAGTGCGACGGGCCTGGTTGCAATTGGCTTGTTATTTGTTGCCAATGCGGCATCAGCTCGATCCGTACAGTTCTCACCCCAGCCCCAAAACGCCGATAACGAAGCCTGCCTCGCCTGCCACGCGACCCCGGACATGCGCACCCAGTTGCCCTCAGGCGAGGAGCTGTTCTTGACCGTGGATCGCGGTGTGTTTGAAGGCTCGGTTCACGGCAAGGCGGGGCTTGCCTGTACGCAGTGCCACACGGACATCCAAGATTTTCCCCACGATCCGATCACGGCGAGCACACGGCGCGAGTTCACGCTTCAACTCTACACGGCCTGCGCCCGCTGCCACCAGGATAAATACGATGCCACGCTCGACAGCGTTCACCAAAAGGCATTGGCCGGGGGCAACAACGAGGCAGCGGTCTGCACCGACTGTCACGGCGCGCACGACGCGCAGCCGCCGGATCAACCGCGCAGCCGCATCCCCCAGACGTGCGAGCGCTGCCACTCGGAAATTTACAACCTGTACAAAGACAGTGTGCACGGCTCGGCGCTGATCGGCGAAGGCAATCCCGACGTGCCCTCGTGCGTCGATTGCCACGGCGTCCACAACATCGAAGGACCTTTGACCGGGCCCTTCCGCCTGTTCTCGCCCCAGATTTGCGCCAAGTGCCACGCCAATGCCGAGTTGATGAGTCAGTACAATATCAACACCAATGTCTTCAACTCCTACGTGTCGGACTTCCACGGCACGACGGTGGTGCTGTTCGAGAAGATCGCGCCCGACCAAGAGACGAACAAGCCGGTGTGCATCGACTGCCACGGCGTGCACGACATTCGCCGGCCTGACGACCCGGCCAGCACAGTCGGCAGCAAAGAGAAGTTGCTGGCGACCTGCCGCAAATGCCACCCCGGCGCGGATGCCAACTTCCCCACGGCCTGGCTGGGTCACTACGCGCCCAGCCCGCAGAAAGCGCCGCTCGTCTATTTCGTCGATCTGTTCTACAAGCTCTTCATCCCCGGCGTACTGGGCTTCATGGTCGTGTTCGTCGCCGCCGACGCCGGTCGGCGCATCCTCAATCGTCGCAGGGGGCCGCGCCATGAGTGAGACTCGTCGCAGATACCAGCGTTTCCCTCGCGCCTATCGCATCGAGCACTGGTTGTTCGTCGCCAGCTTCGTGACATTGGCGATCACCGGCCTGGCGCAGAAGTTCGCCGGCGCCGGCATCGCGCAGGGGCTGATCGGCGTGCTGGGCGGCATCGAGACGGTGCGTGTCATCCACCGCATCGCCGCCGTGACGATGATGCTGGAAGCGGTGTATCATATCGGCGCGGTCGGTTATCGTGTGTTCGTGAAGCACAGCCGCTTCAACATGTTGCCTACGTTGAACGACGCGCGCATCGCCATTCATTCGTTTCTCTACAACCTGGGTCTGCGCAAGGATCGACCACAGCAGGGCCGTTATTCGTTCGAGGAGAAGATCGAATACTGGGCCGTGGTGTGGGGCACGCTGATCATGGTGCTGACCGGCTTCATGTTGTGGAACCCGATCGCCACCACCAGCATTTTACCCGGCGAGGTCGTCCCCGCCGCCAAGACGGCGCACGGCAACGAGGCGCTGTTGGCCGTGCTGGCGATCATTATCTGGCATCTATATCACGTGCTCGTTCGCACGCGCAACAAGAGCATGTTCACCGGCTACCTCACCGAAGAGCAAATGCTGGACGAGCACCCGATCGAGCTGGCGGATGTGAAAGCCGGCACCGCCACACGTTCGGTCGATCCGAAAGTAGCGGCCAGCCGGCGGCGGACTTTCTTAGGTGTGTATGGCGTCATCGGCGCGGTGATGCTCCTGGGTATTTTCGTCTTCGTCACCTTCGAGAAGACGGCCATCGAAACGATCCCGCCGGCCGAGCAGGTGACTATTTTCGCACCGTTGACGCCGACGCTGTTGCCGACGCTGCGCCCGACGAATACCCCGGCAGCGGAGGCCCCCGAGGCGACGTCGCCGGCGTGGGACACTGACATCGCCGAACTGCTGACGACCGGGTGCGGCGCCTGTCACGTTCAAGCCACGCTGGGTGACCTGTCGCTCAAGACGTATGCGGATGCTTTGAAGGGCGGCAAGAGCGGACCGGCCATTGTGCCGGGCGATCCTGATGCCAGCCTGTTGATCCAGATTCAGTCGAAAGGCGGGCACCCTGGGCAGCTCAGCGCTGACGAGTTAGCCAGGTTCATCGCCTGGATCGAAGCCGGCGCGCCGGAAAAGTGAGCGCGCGAATTAGCAGCAGACCTTGACACTCTTGGGGAGGACTTGCATGGGTCGGGTGCGACAAGCACTGCGTTCTTTCTTTCGTCCGCCGCCGGGCAGCCGACTGTGGCGTCGCCTGCTGCCCTTTACCGCACTGGCTGGCGTGCTGGTGCTGGTCTTGTTCTCCGGCGCGTATGTCTGGGACTACACGAACTCTCCGGAATTCTGTGGTACGACCTGTCACACGATGCCACCTGAGTACACGGCGTACCTGACGTCGCCACATGCGCGTATCCTGTGCGTCGAATGTCACATCGGGCGCGACTTCATCGCCACGCGCATCACGCGCAAGGTCGGCGATGTCAAACACGTCTTCGCTACGCTTTTCAAGAATTACGAGTTCCCGATCCGGGCCACCGATCTCCGCCCGGCGCGCGAGACGTGCGAGCGCTGCCACTCGCCCGACAAGTTCGCCGACGACAGCCTGCGCGAGATTCGGCGCTTCGGCGATGATGTCGACAACACGCCGACCAGCATTTTCCTCTCACTGAAGACCGGTGGCGGCAATCGCCGCCAGGGGTTGGGGCGCGGCATCCACTGGCACATCGAAAGCAAAGTCTACTATCTGCCGCTGGACGTGTCGGAACAGCAACTCCCCTTCGTGCGCGTGGTCAACGATGACGGGACATTTACCGACTACGTCGATGTGACGGCGGATATTGATCCGGCCCGGATCGATCCGGCCAGCCTGAAGGAGATGGACTGCATCACCTGCCACAACCGGATCACGCATTTGATCCTGCCGCCGGAAGACAGCGTCGATCAGATGATGGCCCGGGGCTTGATTTCGCCGACGATCCCTGAGATCCACCGCAAGGCCATCGAGGCCCTGAGCACCCACTACGATACCACTCAGCAGGCGATCGACAGCCTCGCCCAACTGAGGAACTTCTACGAAACAAACTATCCGGATTACGTCGCTGATCACGGCGACAGTATAGACGCAGCGATCGCGGCTCTGCAAGAGGCCTACCGCAACAGTTTCTTCCCCGAGCAGAAGGCTGACTGGAGGACCCATTCGAACAATGTCGGCCACAAGGTAACCCCCGGCTGCTTCCGTTGCCACGACGGCAAGCATCTGAACGATCAACAGCAGGCCATTCGGCTGGAGTGCAATTTGTGCCACTCGATCCCGGTGATCGCCGGGCCGGACAAATTCGTCGTCGATATCGAAATCGCGCGCGGCCCGGAGCCGGAGTCGCACAAGAACGCCAATTGGCTGGCCCTGCACCGCGAGGCGTTCGACGCGACGTGCTCGAACTGCCATAACACGGCGAACCCCGGCGGCACGGATAACACGTCGTTCTGTTCCAACAGCGGCTGTCACGGGACGACCTGGGAATATGCCGGACTGGACGCGCCTGAATTGCGCGAGGCGCTGAAGAGCCAGCTGCCACCGCCAGCGCCGACACCCACGCCGCTGCCCACGGGTACTCAAGTCAAGTTGACGTACGACGACGCCATCGGCCCGCTGTTCGAGCAGAGGTGCGGCACCTGCCATGGCGAGAGCGCCACTCAGGGGCTGAACCTGACGACCTATCAGACCGCGATGGCCGGAGGCGCGAGCGGCGCAGTGATTGTGCCGGGCGACGCCGAAGCCAGCCTGCTGGTGAAGAAGCAATCCGGCGCGCAGGCGCACTTCGGCCAGTTGACGCCCGAGGCGTTGAAGCTCGTCATCGATTGGATCAACGCCGGTGCGCCCGAAAGATGATCGAAAGGGGAGGAGTAATGTGGCTGAAGAAAATCGGCTGAATCGGAAAGGTTTCGTCGTGTGGGCTATCGGCGGCTTAATCAGCCTGGGGATGAGCATCCCGGCCATTGCTTACATTATTGGCCCGGCCTTACAGCGTGACAAGGCTCAAAACTGGCTTCGTCTCGGCTCTACGTCGAAGGTCGAACTGGGAACGCCCACCCTCTTCAAGACCAAAATTCAGCGCCAGGCAGGCTGGATCGTGAATGAGGAGGAGTTGTCGGTTTACGTCCGCACCGATAACGGCCGCGACTTCGTGGCCATGTCCAACATCTGCACGCACCTGGCGTGTCGTGTGCGTTGGATTGCCGAGCGCCAGGAGTTCTTTTGCCCATGTCACAACGGCGTGTATGACAAGGATGGCAAGGTGCTTGCCGGCCCACCACCACGTCCGCTAGATCGCTATGAGGTCAAGGTGGAGGACAATCAGTTGTTCATTCAGGGGGGCTGACATGACCACACGCATCGGGAACTGGTTAGATGAACGTCTGGGGTGGCGCCGGGCTGGGGAGGCGATCTTTCTGCGCAAGATTCCAAAAGTCAACTGGTTGCATACGCTGGGCAGCGCCACGCTGTTTCTGGCGATCAATCAGGTGGTGACCGGCATCTTGCTCACCATCTATTACGTCCCCACGCCGGATCACGCTTACGATAGCGTGCAGTACATCACGGCGCAAGTCCCGGCCGGCTGGCTGATTCGCGGCCTGCACCACTGGGGCGCGAGCGCCATGGTCGTGTTGGTCGGGCTTCACATGCTCCGGGTCATCTTCCATGCCGCCTACAAGTATCCGCGTGAAATGACCTGGTTGACCGGCGTCCTGTTGCTCTTGATCACCATCGGCTTCGGCTTTACCGGCTATCTCCTGCCCTGGGATCAAAAAGCCTACTGGGCCACCATCGTGGGCACGCAAATCGCCGGAACGGCTCCCGTCGTGGGCGACTCGGTCTTGCGCATCATGCGCGGCGGCGAGGATCTCTCGGCGGTCACGCTGGCCCGCTTCTTCGGCGTCCACGTCTGGGTGCTACCGGCGGCGCTGCTGCTGCTCATCGGCATTCATTTGTATCTCGTCGTGCGCATTGGCATCAGTAGCACTCCCAAGCGAGGAGAGTGACCGATGCCTGCACTTCGAACTGAATTGATGCCTCACTTTGAAAGGAGGCACAAGTGAACGAGCAAGAGAAGCAGGCCTACGAGGAACGCTATCGTGAAGCCAAAGAGAAAGGCGTCCGATTTTACCCGGACGCCCTAGTCAAGGACGCCCTCGCCGCCTTCGTCATTTTCGTGGTGCTGATCGCCCTGTCGTATTTCGTCGGAGCGCCGCTCGAGGCGCGGGCCGATCCCGGCGACACGACCTACACCCCCCGGCCTGAATGGTACTTCCTCTTCCTGTTCCAGCTGCTGAAGTACTTTCCCGGCCAGTTGGAGGTCATCGGTGTTGTCCTGATACCGACTCTGTTGATCCTGTTGCTGTTTGCTCTGCCCTTCCTCGATCGATCGTCGCGCCGGCACTTCTCGAGCCGGCCGGTAGTCATCGGCGTCACCGCGTTGGCGGTGATCGGCGTCGCCTTCCTCACGGTCCAATCTGTTCGCGAGGCGCCCCCGCCGGCCGAAGTCGCCCAGGGCGATCCGATCGCGGTGCTGTATACCCAGAACTGTGCACCCTGCCATGGGGCCGAAATTGATGTGCCGACGACCAATCTGCACGCCATCATCGCGCAAGGCAAGCATGAAGGCATGCCGGCGTGGAGCGCCGATCTCACCACGGATCAGATCGACGCCCTGGCCGGCTTCATCCTCTCGCCCGGCGGCAGCCGGCTCTTCACCGAATCCTGTGGCGCTTGCCACACGGCGCCCGAGCAGGTCGCCGGCGATCCGCTCAAGCTGAAAAGCGTGCTGGAGCAAGGCCCGAGCTATCTGGCTCACACCGATCTGGGTGTCCCGGAGTGGGCGCAAGTGTTGGACCAGGGACAGCGCACGGCTCTCTTGAACTTCCTCGTCGCGCCCGACGGCCAACGCTTGTTTGCGACCAACTGCTCCGCCTGCCACGGCCGCTCGGTGGCATTCTCCGGCGCAAGGGATGCGCTGCGCAGCATCATCAGCCAGGGAGGCCTGCACCTCGATATGCCGCCGTGGCGAGAACAACTGAGCGCCGCTCAGATCGACACGTTAGCCAGCTATGTTGTGGATCCGGCCAGCGTCCCCGACGGCCAGGCCCTGTTCCAGCAGTACTGCACAGGCTGCCACGGCGAGCGTGTGCCCTCTGCGGAAAGCACCGCGCAGGCGCGAGACATCATCGCCAGCGGAGGCAGTCATCAAACCATGCCGGTGTGGGGAAACGTGCTGACGCCGGAACAGTTAGACGCGCTGGTTGACTACACGCTGAGCGCCGCGCAGGGGACACCGTTAGAGGTCGGCCAGCAGTTGTACGCCCAGAACTGCTCAGGCTGCCACGGCACCTTCGGTGAAGGCGGCCCGAACCCGACGCGCGCCGGCGACATCATCGCACCCATCAGCACCGCCGAATTTCTGAAGACGCGCGACGACTTCACCCTGCGCTCGATCATCGCGCAGGGCCAGCCGAACTTCGGCATGTCGCCATTCGGATCAGCCTACGGCGGCCCACTCGACGACGATGCGCTCGATGCGCTGGTGGCCTACATCCGGGCGTGGGAACAGAATCCGCCCGTGCAACTCCCACCTGAAATAGCCGCCCAACCCCTATCCGGCTCGGGCGCCGAGATCTACGCCGAGGTCTGCGCGCAGTGCCACGGCGCGCAGGGCGAGGGGCAAGTCGGCCCTGCGTTGCGCGCTCCGGAGTTTCAGGCGAAGAACACGGATCAAGACATCTTCAATACCATCAACCAGGGCCACGCGGCCACCGCCATGATCGGTTGGGGTGACATCCTCACCTCCGATCAAATCGAGCAACTGGTGAAGTACATTCGACAACTAGGACAGACGGGGACGCAGGAACCCACCGGTGCGCCGTCATTCACAGCCGATGTTTTGCCGATCTTTAAGGCCCAGTGCGCTGCCTGCCACGGCACGGGCGGACGCGGCGACGGCGAGGCCGCATACCTGCTCTACCCGAAGCCGCGGGACTTCACGACCGGCAACTACCGCCTGGTCTCGACGTGGGAGCGCGTGCCGACCGACGAGGATCTCTACCTCACCATCTCGCGGGGGATGCCCGGGTCGGCGATGCCGTCCTGGGGCCATCTGCCGGAGGAGGAGCGCTGGGCCCTGGTCCACTACATCAAGAGCTTTGCCGCCAAGCCGTGGACCATCGCCTCCGCCGCCGATCCGAAGGGCGAAGGCCAGGCCGGGACGGGCCTGATCCGCGTGCCGCCTGCGCCGCCCTTCACGGCCGCCGCGCGCAAGCTCGCGCTCGAGCGGTACGCGGATGCGTGCGCCTCGTGCCACGGGCCGACGGGCAAGGGCGACGGGGCCGAGGCACAGAAGGACGATCTGGGCTATCCCACGCGCCCGCGGGACCTGACGCTCGGGGTCTTCAAGGGAGCCGCGGATCCCGCTCGCCTCTACCGGCGGATCGTGGCGGGGCTGCCGGGCACGCCGATGCCGATGAGCGACTGGGCGTACGGCGACGAGGCGTGGCACCTCGTGAGCCTGGTCCGGTCCTGGTCGAGCGACGCGCAGCGCGAGCGCGCCGAGATGCGGAAGTTCCGCATTCCCGCGCGCCGCGTCGACCGCCTGCCCGAGCATCCGGACTCCGGAGTGTGGCGCCTGGCCCAGCCCGTGAACCTCCACCTGATGCCGCTCTGGTGGCGGACCGACCGACCCGAGGAGGTCACGGTGCGTGCGCTGCACGACGGCAAGCGGGTGGCCCTGCTCCTCATGTGGTCGGACGCCACGCACGACCACACCGCGATGCGGCCCCAGGACTTCCGCGATGCGGTGGCCGTGCAGTTCTCCGCGACCCCGGATCCCCCTTTCTTCGCGATGGGGGAGCGCGGCCGGTTCGTCAACATCTGGATGTGGAAATCGGAGCGCCAGGCGGATCTCGAGCCCGCCTTCCAGGACCTCGAGAAGGTCTACCCGAACCTCGGCATCGACTCGTATCCGAACCTCCGGGCGGCGCCGTACGAGCAGCCGACCCGGCACGCGCTGACGCTCGACTCGGACCCGACGTTCGTGACCGGCTGGGGCGCCGGCAACATCGTCTCCGACCCGTCGCGGCGAAGCCCGGCCGAAGACCTCGTCGCCCAGGGCTTCGGCACCCTCCGCGCCCGCCCGCGCGCGGACCAGTCCGTGGACGCGCGCGGCGTATACGCCACCGGGACGTACCGCGTGATGTTCCGTCGTGAACTCGCGGGCCGCGGCGCGGG
>Ga0209322_10001614_pt1 | contig 13041 bp, 10 predicted proteins | sample Rifsed19ft1_FD_184013 | JGI IMG/M metagenome (GOLD analysis project Ga0209322, IMG submission 184013) | Soil microbial communities from Rifle, Colorado, USA - sediment 19ft 1 (version 2) | ecosystem: Environmental > Terrestrial > Deep subsurface > Rock core/Sediment | place: Rifle, Colorado... | reverse complement strand
AGGAAGAACTTGCGTCGAGCGGAACCGGCAGCGAGCGGGCGCAAGGTCGCGAGCGAAGCCTAAGGGGACCCCTCCGCGAGCCCGGGGCTCCGGGAGTCAACGATCGCAGCCGGGCGCCTGCGAAGGGGGGCGCCTGCCGCAGGGAGGGCAGAGTTCTCAGGAACGTCCCTGTTCTTGGGTCAGAGGACCCCTTCCTCCGACAGCCGGGCGATCTCCTCCTCCGTGAGCCCGAGCAGGTCCTTGAGCACCGAAGCGGTGTGCTCCCCCAGGAGCGGCGGGGGCAGGCGGTACCTCACCGGCGTCCGTGAGAACCGGAGCGGGGAGCCGATCAGCCGCACGGTCCCGATCGAGGGGTGGTCCATCTCCACCTCCATCCCCCTCGCGCGGGTTTGGGGGGCGGAAAAAACCTGGTCCATCGTGTTGATGGGCCCCGCGGGGATCCCTTCCTTCCACAGTTCGCGGATCCAGAAGTCGCTCTCCCGGGAGGAAAACAGCGCCTCCAGGATCGGGATCAGATCCGCCCGGTTCCTGACCCGCTCCGGGTTCGTGGAAAACCTCGGGTCCGATGCAAGCTCGGGCCTTTCCGCAATCTCGCACAGGTTTTTCCACTGCTTGTCGTTTCCCACCCCCACCGCGATGTAGCGGTCGCGGGCACGGAACACCTGGTACGGGACGATGTTCGGGTGCGCGTTGCCGTGGCGCTCGGGGTTTTCCCCCGAGACGAGGTAGCCGCTCCCCACGTTCGCGAGCATCGAGACGGCCGCATCCAGGAGGGAGAGGTCGAGGTACTGCCCTTTTCCGCTTTCGTCCCTTTCCCGCAGAGCTGCCAGGATGGCGATGGCCGCGTACAGGCCCGCCATCAGGTCGACAATCGCCACCCCCACCTTCATCGGCTCGCCGTCCTTCTCCCCGGTGAAGCTCATCAGGCCGCTCATTGCCTGAAGGATGAAGTCGTACCCCGGCAGGTCTTTCCAGGGACCGGTCTGCCCGAAGCCGGTGATGCTGCAATAGACGATCCGCGGGTTGATCCGCCGGATCCCCTCATAACCGAGCCCGGCCGCCGTAAGCGCCCCGACGCGGAAATTCTCGATCAGGACGTCGCTCTTTTCCGCCAGCCCCCGGAGGAGCGCCTTCCCCTTCCCGGTCTTCATGTCGACCGTGACGCTCTTCTTGTTCCGGTTCGCGCACAGGTAATAGGCCGATTCTCCGGAAGCGAACGGGGGTCCCCAGTGGCGGGTGTCGTCTCCCTCCCCCGGCCGCTCCACCTTGATCACCTCCGCCCCGAGATCCCCGAGGATCATGGTGCAGTAGGGCCCGGCGAGAACCCGGGAAAGATCGAGCACGCGAATCCCGGCAAGCGGCGCGGTCACGGCACCCCCCTCAACCTGGGGGGGGACACTCCTCAACGTACAACTCGATATAGGAATGTCCCCCTTGGGAATGTCCCCCGTCATTCATGACACCGCGTCGATCCCGGTCACGTCCTTCCCCAGGACGAGGGTGTGGATCTCGTACGTCCCTTCGTACGTGTCCACGGACTCCAGGTTGCACATGTGCCGCATCACCTGGTATTCGTCCGAGATCCCGTTCGCACCCAGCATCCCCCGCGCGGTCCGGGCGATCTCGAGGGCCATCCGGACGTTGTTCCGCTTGGCGAGGCTCACCTGCTGGGGGCGCATCCTGCCCGCATCCTTGAGCCTCCCCAGCTGCAGCGCGAGGAGCTGGCCCATCGTGATCTGCGTGACCATGTCGGCGAGCTTCGCCTGGGTGAGCTGGAACGACGCCACCGGCCGGCCGAACATCTTCCGCTCCTGCGTGTAGGAGAGAGCCTCGTCGAAACATGCCATCGCCGATCCCACGGCCCCCCAGGCGATCCCGTAGCGCGCCTGGGTCAGGCACTTGAGCGGCCCTTTGAGCCCTTCCGCCCCGGGGAGGAGACTCTCCGCCGGCACGCGGACATCCTCGAGGACAAGCTCCGACGTGATCGAGGCGCGCAACGACAGCTTGGAATGGATCTCCGGGGCCGAGAACCCCGGCGTCCCCTTCTCCACGAGGAAGCCGCGCACGACCCCGTCGAGTTTCGCCCACACCACCGCCACGTCCGCCACCGTCCCGTTCGTGATCCACATCTTCGTGCCGTTCAGGACGTACCCCTTCCCGTCACGCACGGCCCGGGTCTTCATCCCCGCGGGGTCGGAGCCGTGATCCGGCTCCGTGAGCCCGAAGCAGCCGATCGCCTTCCCGGCCCCCAGGAGAGGGAGCCACCTCTCCTTTTGCTCCGGGCTGCCGAACGTGAAGATCGGGTACATCACCAGCGCCCCCTGCACGGAGGCCGTGCTGCGCAGCCCCGAGTCGCCCCGCTCCAGCTCCTGCATGACGAGCCCGTACGAGACGTTGTCGATTCCCGGCAGGCCGTATCCCTTGAGGTTCGATCCCAGAAGCCCCATCTCCCCCAGCTTCGGGACGATCGCGAGGGGGAAGGTCCCCGCCCGGTAATGATCCCGGACGACGGGCAGAAACTCCCGGTCGACGAACTGCCGGACGGCATCCCGGATCATCCGGGCCTCGCTCCCGAGGTCGCTTTCGATCCCGTAGTAGTCCACTCCCTGGAACATCCTCACCCTCCTTGCATCGTGGCTTCCTGTCCGGGAACCCCGGTTCTTCTCACGGTACTCCCGCAGGGGGAAATCGGTGACCCGCCCCGGGATGACGAGGAACAGTGCCCCTGCGACGAAAACGGCATCATCCTCCCGGCAGGGGAATGCGGAGACGGAGCCGGGGCAGGAAGCCGAGCTGCATGGCACCCACAACGGCCACCAGTCCGATTCCGACGGCATCGAACATCGGTTTGGGATAGACGAGGAAAAGCCCCGCGGCAACCAGGAGCACGCGCTCCGCAAGAACGGTTTTCTTGAAGAGCCATCCCTGCACGCCGCCGGCCAGGGCCACGATCCCGATGGCGGCCGTGAGGCTGGTCCAGACCACGTCTGTCCAAGGCCCCTTCAGGAGGATTCCGATGCCCGTGGGGTCCAGCACGAAGGTGAAGGGGAAAATGAAAGCGGGCAGCGTGTACTTCCAGGCCTGAAGCGTCGTCTTGTAGGGGTTCCCTCCCGTGATGGCCGCCGCCGCGAAAGGAGAAAGGGCGGTGGGAGGCGAGACCTCGGAGAGCACGGCGTAGTAGAAGATGAACATGTGGGCCGCGAAGTCGGGCACTCCCAGCTGCGTGAGCGCGGGAGCCACGATCACCGCGCAGATGATGTACGAAGCCGTGATGGGCACGGCGAGCCCGATGATCCAGACGATCAGCCCGCTGTAGATCGCCGTCAAAAGAACGCTGTTGCCCGCGTAATTGATGATGATGGAGCTGAACTTCAGTCCCAGGCCCGTGAGGGTGACGACGCCGACGATCAAACCGGCCGCGGCGCAGGTCACGGCCACCCCCAGAACGCCGACCGAGCCCGCGTTCAGCGCCTCGACCAGCCTGCCCGGGTACAGGGCGCACTCCTTCCGGAGGAAGCTCAAAGCGATGGCGATCACCGTGGCCCAGAAAACGGCCATGATGGCGGTATACCCCATCAACATAAACACCACGATGGCCACCAGGGACGTGAAATGAAACCCGTAGCGGCGCGTCAGCGGCCAAAGGCCGGAGGAGTCCTGGGTCTCCACGTTGCGCATTCCGAATTTTCGGGCGTCCATCTCCACCATCACGAAGAGGGAAAGATAGTAAAGCAGCGTAGGGATGGTCGCCATCAGGATCACGTCGAGGTAGGTGATCTTGAGGAACTCGGCGATCAGGAAGGCCGCGGCGCCCAGGACCGGTGGCGAGAGGATGGCCCCCAGCCCTCCCGCCGCGAGGAGCCCTCCGGCGGCGTTTTTTTCGTACCCCGCTTTGGCGAGCAGCGGATACGCCACCGCCCCCAAGGTCACCGTCGTGGCGACGCCGCTTCCGGAAGGCCCTCCCAGGAGGAAGGAGGAGAGGACGATCGTCCGCCCGGCCCCCGCGCGCGACCCCCCGAACGCCTTGAACGAGAAATCGATAAAGAATGTCCCGGCGTGGGAAAACTGGAGAATGGCCCCGTAGATCGTGAAGAGGATGATGAAGGTGGCCGAAACGTCGATCGGCGTGCCGAAGATCCCCTCCAGCGTCATGTACATCTGGCCGACCAGGCGCTCCAGGTCGTACCCCCGGTGGGACCAGGGTTCGGGCAGATAGGGCCCGAGCATGGCGTACGCGAGAAAGGTCATCACCACGGCCAACATGATCCATCCCGACGTCCTGCGCAGCGCCTCCAGGATGAGCAGGATCAGCGCTACGCCGAAGTACAGATCCCAGCGAGTGGGCGTGACGGCCCGGTAGATGAAATTATCGAAGTCGATCAGCATGTAGACGATGGTGGCCACGGAAAGAAGGGCCAGGACCACGTCGAAAACCATGATCCGGTCGCGGAACCTGGACACGGCCGGAAAGAGGAGAAACGTGAGAAAGAGGACAAAGCCCACATGGATGGCCCGCAGGATCTGCGCGGGAACGATTCCGTAGGCCGCGTACAGGTGGAAGAGCGACATGAGCACTCCCACCGCCGTGAGGAACGCCTGGGGGGTCCCCTTGAAGTGGCTGGCCGCCCCTTCTTCGGCCTCCACATACTTTTCGGCTTCCTTGAGGGCCTCCTCGCTTACCCTCACTTCCAGCCCGGGGATTTCCAGCCCGGTTGGATCCTCACGCCTGTCGGTCACCGTCTACTCCCGGTCCATGCGAAGAGTCACATCCTCCGCATCTGTCTTGCAGCCCAGCCGACCCCGCGGGTCGCCAGGGAAACGTCGGCCAGCCGGACCGTGATCCGGTCGCCCGGATCGCCGAGGCTCGAGAAGGAGACCCGCCGGTCGCCGAGGGAGAGCGTCTGCGCTTCCTCGACGGCCACCCGGAACACGATCGTCCGCATCGGCCGGTTCATCGCGTGGAACGGCCGGGAGTCGGTGAACCCGAAGTACTCCAGGACCGCCCCGCTTTCGCTGCGCACGCCGGTCAGGACCAGTTCCCCGCCCGGGCCCACCGAGAATTCCTCGACCACCGGCTGGCGGTAGATGGAATGGACGTAGGTCACGGAGAACGTCTGGCCCCGCTCCAGCGGGTACCGGAAGACGGTTCCCCGATCGGTGTTCGCGAATTCGAGGGAAGTCCCCGGCCAGAGCATGATGGCTCCTCCCGCCGCGGCCAGCATCAGGAGCGATGCACGGCGCGTCCAGTCCACGGAGGGTCAGCGACTCTTTATGCCCTTCTCCCCGAAATATTTGAACGCACCGGGGTGAAACGGGATGGGCGATCCCCCCTGGATCTGCTTCTCCAGCTCGATGTGCGACGCCTCCTTGTGCACGGCCACGAGCTCCGGCTTCTTCTCGAAGATTGTTTTCGTGATCTCGTAGGCGAGATTCTCGTCCATCTTCTCGTTGACCACCAGGAGGTTCCACACCGAGAGGATGCTCACCTCCTTCTCCTGGCCGGGATATGTCTTCGCGGGGATCGTGTCCTTGACATAAAGGGGCCCGTACTTCTTCACCATGGCCGGGATGGCGTCGGAATGGTCCAGGAGCTTGATCTTCTGTCCCGGAGTTGCCGCAAGGTCGGTCACCGCCGCCGTAGGCAAGCCGCCGGACCAGAAGAAGGCGTCGATCTTGTTGTCTTTCAGCGCGCCCACCGATTCCGCAACGCTTAGCTTCTCGCGCTTGACGTCCTTCTCGGGGTCGATGCCGTAGGCTTCGAGGAGCCGCAGCGCGAGGAGCTCCGTGCCGCTCCCCGGCGCGCCCGTCGAGATGCGCTTGCCCTTGAGATCGCCCATCTTCTCGATCCCCTTTCCCTCGACCGTCACAGCCTGGGTCTTGTTCGGGTACAGGACGGCGATCGCACGGATCGGGGTCTTCCCCTGAAATTTTCCCGTGCCGTTGTACCCATCCCAGGCGGTGTCCGCCATGGTAAAAGCGATATCCGCCCTGCCGGCCCCGATCAGTTTCAGGTTGTCGATCGAAGCGCTCGTCACCTCGGCGGTGGCCACGGTGCCCGGCACGTACTTGGAGAGCACGTTAGCGACGGCCCCACCCAAAGGATAGTACACGCCGCCGGTACCTCCGGTGACAACGGACAGGCGCGTCTTTTCTTCCGCTCGGACCGGGAAGGCGATAAGGACCGTAGCGACGGCGAGGAGAACGATTCGCTTCATAGGAAAACCTCCATGTTTGAATACTGTGGGATAAAAAAACAAGATTATATTATTCGAAACGAACCAAAAAGACGAATATTTAAGATGCGACACGTTGCGGCAGCCGCCGGGTGATGTCCACGCCGATCCGGGCACGAAGGTCCAGGAATCATGCGGAAACCGATACTCCACCGGCGTTCCCGGGGACCTCCTGGGGTGAACCGATCGGCCGGACCTTCCCGGCGGCGGGATGGTCCATCTCGATGACCGTCCCCGGGGAGACGGGAGAAATCACACGGAACCCCGGCAATCCCGAAGGCGCCATCCATCCGACGGCATTGCATCCCCCGAGGATAAAAGGAAAGATGCGGATTCAGGAGTTCCCCGCGGTGACCTCTCCTTTCGCGGTGGGAACAGCCGGTCGGGTCTCCACTTCCTGGAGAACGGACGGATCCCGGTACACGCAGATCCAGCGCCCGTCGCGCTTGATATACACTTTGTCCGCCGTGATCATGATCCCGTTCGTTCCGTGGTAGCGCATGAGCTGCCGGGCCTTCTCCTTCGAAAGCCACGTAGTGACATACGGGTCATTCTGATAGTCGTCGGTCATGCGTTGGCTCTCGGGGCCCGCGAAAAGGAAACAAAGCATGAGGATGCCCCCGAGCAGCCAGTACCCAGGCCGGCTTCTCTCTTCCCGGCCCGGCAAGGAAATCAATGGGTTGTGGACTAAATTCATTATCGTAAGTTTTCTCCACAATATCTTGGGTCTCTTCTCCTCTATAAAAAAAGCAAAATCGGTACCATCCGGAGGAGGAAGCCCGAGGCACACGTTTTTCATGGTTTTTCCCCTTTCGGCCTCCCGGGGTGGGGTGTCCCCGGTAGCCGAACGAGGAAAAAGATTTTCCCATAATGGGAATGGGGGGACAGCCTGCCGCTCCTCTTCCGAGATGATCCGAAGAGAGCTGCCCCGGAAACATCAAGGCCCGGAAGGGTTTCGCCCCCCGGGCCTTGAAAAAAGAATTATGAACGTCCCTTTGCTTTAGAGGAGCGGGTTCTTGTGCATCTCCTTCAGGCGCGCCCACCGCCGGTCCACCTCCGCCTGGAAGGCGTCGAGCACCGGCTTGCACTCCGTCCGAAGCATGTGCCTGGTCTTCCCCATCGTCTTGAGCCACTCGCCGACCGGCACCCTCTTCCCTTTCTCCTCCGGGTCGTAGTTGATCGTGGTGATTCCCCGCTCGATCTCGTAGAGGGGGAAGAAACAGCAGTCCACCGCCGCCTGGAGGATCGGCCACGCCAGCTGGTCCTCGGTCCGCCAGGCCAGCGGGCAGTAGGAGATCAGCTTGCCGAACACCAGCCCCTCCTCGGCATATTTCTGGGCCTTGACCGCCTTGCGGATCAGGTCCCTCGGGATGCTCTCCGACGCAGTGAACACGTAGGGGATGTGGGCCGCGTTGAAGATCTGCGCCGTGTCCTTGTGGTGGGTGGACTTGCCGTGCTGGAACGGCCCGAAGTTCGACGTGGACGTGGAGTGACCCAGCGGCACCGTGAACGAGAGCTGGGAGCCGGTGTTCTGGTACCCCTGGTTGTCGTACTCGATGAGGATGAACCGGTTTCCCCGTGCGGCCGCCCCCAGGGACGGCCCGATGCCGATGTCGTGGCCGCCGTCGCCGGTCACCATGATGAAGGTGATCTTCTCGTCCTTGGGGATCTCGCCGCGCTTCTTGCGCTCCTCGAACATCTCCGTGATCCCGGACATCGTCGCGGCGCCGTTCTGGAAGAGGTTGTGCACGTACGTCACCTTGTGGGCGGTGTACGGGAACCCCGTGGTCACCACCATCCCGCAGCCGGTGTGGAAGAGGACGGTCACGAACCCCTCGATCCCCTTGAGGAACGTGTCGAGGTTCGTGAAGATCCCGCACCCGGGGCATGCCCCGTGTCCCGGGGCGATCCGCTTCTCCCGCGCGGTCAGCGCCCGGTAGTTCACCCCCCGCACGACCATCTTCCCGTCGGCGCCCGTCTCCACGCGGGTGAAGCCGGACACGGCCGCCTCGGGGATCGGCGCGTACGCCATGGCCGGAACGAAGGCGGTCTCGCCCGCGTTGGCGCCCAGGTAGTCATAGGGGACCTTGACTTCTCCCGTCTTCGCGATCTCGACCGCCTCCCGAAGCATCGTCACGCCGTCCTCGACGAAGAACTCCTTCCCGCCGATCCCGTAGATCCGGGACGCGACCATCGTCCTGTTTCCCTTCACGCCCTGGATCGCCGCCTTGATCTCGATGGTCATCGCGCCGCCGTACGCGCCGTAGTTGTCCTGCCGGTCGGCCACCACCAGCCCCTTCACCTTCGAAAGCGCCTCCCGGATCTCCTCCACCGGGAACGGCCGGATCACGGTGGGCCGGATGAGTCCGACCTTTTTCCCCTCTTTCCGCAGCGCGTCCACCGCCTCCTTGGCGGTCTCCGCCGCGGAGTTGACGATGAACAGCGCGGCCTCGGCGTCCTCCATCCGGTACAGGTCGAGGATCTCGTACCGCCGGCCGGAGAGGGCCTCGAACTCGGCGAAGACCTTCTTGATCACCGCGTGCGACCGGACCATCGCGTCGGCCTGCTGCTTCTTGTTGTTGATCAGGTCGGGGTCGTTCATGTACGGCCCGATGGTCACCGGCCTGCGCGGATCGACCGAGGTCACCGTCGGAACGAAGGGGCCCAGGAAGTTCTGGACCGTCTTCGGGTCCTCGAAAACCTCGATCCGCCGCTTCTGGTGGGAAGTGAAGAACCCGTCGAAGGCCACCATCACGGGGAGCCGGATCGACATCTCCTCGCCGATCTTGGGCGCCATGACGTTCATGTCGTAGACCGCCTGGGCGTCGGAGGCCATCAGAATGATCCAGCCGGTGTTCATCGCCAGCATGATGTCGCTGTGGTCGCCCCGGATGTCCAAGGGGCCCGACACCGACCGGGTGACGATGTTGAACACCATCGGGAACCGGGTCCCGGACTGGACGGGAAGCTGCTCGAAGGCGAACAGAAGCCCATTCGCCGAAGTGGCGTTGAAGACCCGCCCCCCCGCGGAGGTGGCGCCGAAGCAGATCCCCGCCGCCCCGTGCTCGCCGTCCCCCGGGATCATCCGGATGTCGTGCTCCCCTTCCGCCTTCATCGCGTCCAGGGTCTCCGCGATCTCCGTGGAAGGGGTGATCGGGTAGTAACCCATGATGTGGTAGTCCACATGCTTGGCCGCCGTCGCGGCAACCTCGTTGCCGGTCTGGACGACAATGGTCTGCGCGGGCCGCGCATCCGCCTTCTTCGCCGCTTTCGCCATCTCTTCTCCCCTAATCAGGCGTTATGCCTTCGCTTTGGTCGTGATCGATTGCCTTACCGTGATCTTCTCGACGTCGTGGTCGGCCTCCTTGGCCGCCACTAGGGCGCCGAACTTGCAGACCTCGACGCACCGCATGCATCCCTTGCAGAACTGGTAGTCGATCCCCAGGAGCATCATCCCCTCCTTCTTGGTCTTGGGATCGGTGCCCTTCTCCCAGACGAAGCAGTAGTCCGGGCAGGAGAGGTCGCACTCCCCGCAGTGGGTGCACTTGTCCACGACGAACAGCGGGATGACCCCCGTTCGGCTGGTGGAGAGATCCTTGAAGCGCATGTTCCCCACGGAGTAGATCGCTCCGCCGATTGGGGCGTTCGCGTACCCGAGCTTCGGCTCCTCCCGCCGGAAGGGGGTGGGCGCGTACTTGCCGTCCGCCTTGATCTCCTCGAACCGGACCTCGTCGTGGCCGCGGCGCAGCGCATCCAGGTTCCCCTTCATCAGGGCCGCGTACTTCTTTCCGAACGCCTCCTCGACGGCCGCCTCGAGGGCCTTCATGTCGAGGAACCCGCTCGCCCGGGCGACGGCGCCGACCATGACCATGTTCACCCGGGAGCGGGTGGCCAGCGCGATCTCCATCGCGTCGACCACGCCGATCTTCCCCCCCTCGAGCTTGAGGAAGTCCCGGGCTTCCCGCGGGCTTTTCCGCGTGTTCAGGATGACGGTCGTCTTGCCCGGCACCGCCCCCGACGTGACCGGGACCGATTTGGCCAGCGCCTCGTGGAAGATGGCCAGCACGTGGGGCTCCTCGATCGGGCTGTTGACCCGCACCAGCTGATCGGTCTCGCACAGGCGGATGAACGCCTTGACGGGCGTCCCCTTCTTCTCGGAGCCGTAGGAAGCGAACCCCGCGCCGTTCAGCCCCATCCCGAGGATGGCCGCCTCGGTCAGGATCTTGCCCGCCACGTTCGCCCCGAGGCCTCCGATGCTCTCCATGCGGATCTCGAAGAACCCGAGCTCGTTTTTCACCGGCAGTCTCACCGCCGTTTTCCCCTTGGCCATGGATTCCTACCTCTCTCCCGTGGGTTTCTAAAAAAAATCCCTGCATGAATCCGGTTCAGGGAAAAAATACTCCATTTCGTACCATATCGCCTTGATGCCGGTCAAGTTGTCCGAAGGGATGATGAACGACTTGCACGCGAATTACACGTCCCTTCGCCCTTTGATTGCCCTTCCCACGGTAACCTCGTCGGCGTATTCGAGATCCGATCCGACGGGCATCCCGTAGGCGATACGGGTAACGCGGAGGTTCAGTGACTTGATGGCGCCGGCAAGGTAGGTGGCGGTCGCTTCCCCTTCCGCCGTGAGATTCGTTGCGAGAATAACTTCTCCGACCCCGCCTCGCGAAAGCCTCTCGATCAGTTCCTTGACCCGCAGGTCTTCCGGCATCACCCCGTCGATCGGGGAAATCGCCCCCCCCAGAACGTGGTATCTCCCCCGGTATTCCCCGCTTTTTTCTATGGGGACAAGATCCGTGGGGCTTTCCACGACGCACAAGAGATCGTCGCGGCGCGCCGCATCGGTGCAGATCGCACACGGATCCTGATCCGCGATGTTGAAACAGCGCGAACAGCGTATCACAGCTTCCGGGATGCCGGCAATGGTCTCCCCCAGCTCCCGGACGGATTGCGCGGGCATCTTGAGCATGTGGAGTGCGAGGCGCGTCGCCGTCTTCTCCCCCACGCCCGGAAGTTTCGACAACTGGGCGATGAGCCTTCGCAACGGCCTCGGGTACGACATCGGTCAGAACAGCCCCGGCAGGTTCAGTCCGCCGGTGATCTTCGCCATCTCGTCGGCCATCATCTTGCGCGATCGGGAGATCGCCTCGTTCACCGCTCCCGTGACAAGGTCCTGGAGCAGTTCCACCTCTTCCGGGGAAACAACCTCCTTCTCGATCCGGACCGACACGACCTCCTGCCTGCCGTTCACGACGACGGTCACCATCCCGCCCCCCGACGACGCCTCGACGGTTCTCCCGGCGAGCTCCTCCTGGAGCCGGGCAAGGCGCTCCTGCATCTGCTGGGCCTGCCGGATAATTCCCTGCATATCCTTCATTCCCCGTCCTCCGCCTCTTCGCCGCCCTCATCGGGTTCCTGTTCCTCGGCGTCCGCCAGCCCGGGGGGCGGTGTCGCCCGGGGCGCAGGCCGGATCTCGAGGACCGTCGCCCCCTCGAATTCCCGCAGGACCTCCGCGAGAAGCGGGTCCGCGAACGCCTTTTTTTCCGGGCCGCTCCCCCCGCTTTTTGACCCCTCAGGCACCGGGCTTTTTTTTTCCGGCTCGGCCACCAGCCGGACGGGGACCTTTCTCCCCACGACCTCCTCCACGGCCTGCACCAGCACGGTCCACTTATCCTCCTCCCGGAGCCGGTCCAGCTGCATCTGGTGCGGGCAGGCGATGACCATTTCGTCGCCCTCGAGCCTCCCCCTCATCTGGTGGAGGAGCGCGACGAGGAGGGGCTTCCTCTTCTCCTCCAGGGTACGCCGGATCCCCTCCCAGACGTCCACGCCCCCGGGGGAGGGATCGTGCGCCGGGATGCGCCTCGAAACGATCTCCCGGCCCTTCTGCGCAGGGGCGGTCGCGGCATCCGCCGGGATGGCCGGAGACTCCGCGGTGACGGCAGGAAGCTTCGCTGCGGCGGCCGGAGGACGCCCTGGGACGGCGGCCGGCTCCTCCCTGCCAAGCGCCTCCACGGACAGAAGTCCGGGGGCGTTGACGAGTCGCAGGAGCAGAAGCTCGAACCCCAGGCGGGGGAACTCCGTGCCGAGCACGTCCTTCTCCGACCGGAATGCGATGTCCAGCAGGAACATCCACTCCTCCCGGGTCCGGAGGGCGCAAAGTTCCCTCATCCTCGCCAGGGAGGACGGGGAGTGACGAAAGAGGAGATCGTCCTTTTCCGTGAACTTCCACACGGCGGCGTCCCGCAGGACGTCCACGAGAGACAGGAACAAGAACTTGAGGTCCGCCCCCCGGGACACCAGGGAGGAAAATTTCCGGATCCCCTCCTCCGCGCCCCCCGCCACGGCGGCCCACACGAGGTCGATCGCCGCCTCGGCGCCCACGAGGCCGAGCATCTCCTCCACGAGGGACGCCGTGATCCTGCCGTTCCCCGAAACCGCCGCCTGTTCGATGATCGACTGGCCGTCCCGCATCGACCCGAAGGCGTACCGCGCGACGAGGCGCAGCGCCTCTTCCTCGGAGGCGATCGTTTCCGCTTCCGCCATCTCCCTGAGCCGCGTGTAGATCTCCTCCTCCGTGAGCATGCGGAAATCGAATCGCTGCACCCGGGAGAGGATCGTGTCCGGGATCCGGTTCGGCTCGGTGGTGGCGAAGACGAATACGACGTGGGCGGGGGGTTCCTCCAGGATCTTGAGCAGGCCGTTGAAGGCGGCCTTCGACAGCATGTGTACTTCGTCGATGATGTAGATCTTGTATCGGGAGCGCGCCGGCGCGTAGGCGGCATTCTCCCGGAGCCGGCGGACG
>Ga0209322_10001613_pt1 | contig 13043 bp, 8 predicted proteins | sample Rifsed19ft1_FD_184013 | JGI IMG/M metagenome (GOLD analysis project Ga0209322, IMG submission 184013) | Soil microbial communities from Rifle, Colorado, USA - sediment 19ft 1 (version 2) | ecosystem: Environmental > Terrestrial > Deep subsurface > Rock core/Sediment | place: Rifle, Colorado... | reverse complement strand
ACAGTTTCTGTCTTTTACCAAAACAAAACCTGAAACGCAAGGGAAAAAAATAAAAAAATACACTACTAACCCACCCCCATTACATCCCCCCTTAGCAAGGGTGGAGAGAAAAGGATTGAGGGGCGAGGGGGAAATGGGCCTCAAATAATAGTTCCCGAATTAAAGACACATCTCGAATATATAAAAGAACTACACCAGAAGGATATTAACACAGGTTATGCAGGTGCATTTGTTGACGGCTTGCTGGAAAAAAAATACAAAGGCTGCGGAAAAGAACTTGTCTGGCAGTGGTTTTTTCCGGCAAAGTCGCTGACCTTTGTCCCTGATGAAAAGCAATACAGGAGATACCATCTTTATGAGACACATGTGCAGAAGGCTATTAAGGATGCGGTCAGAAAAGCAGGTATTATTAAGAGAGTATCATCACACACATTCCGTCATAGTTTCGCAACTCATCTCTTGCAAGCCAATTATGATATCCGCACCATACAGGAATTACTGGGACATAGTGATGTCCGGACGACCATGATATATACTCACACAATCAGGAGCCAGACCATTAAAGAGGTCAAAAGTCCTCTCGATTTCTGACGAAACACATATAAACTTTCGGTTCACAAAGAAACATGAAAATCCCCCTCACCCTACCCTCTCCCATAAAGGGAGAGGAAAAAAGATATAGAAACATGGCTTGTAATAGTAGTATAATCCTCATTAAATTTTGAGAGGCTATAATGGAAGACATTAAAAAGGAAGAGCAGAAAATTGAGAAGTTAAAGGCAACGGTCAAGGGCTATATAGAGCACCACCTCGGCAAGGACTGTGAGAGGGCTGGTATCTTTGATAATTATATAGGACTTGCCTATACCGTTAGGGATAGGCTTATAGAGAGGTGGCTTTCAACCCAACGCTCATATTACAAGAGGAGTGTTAAGAGGGTTTACTATCTCTCTCTTGAATTCCTTGTCGGCAGAACCCTCGGCAACAGTATGGTAAATCTTGGAATTGAGGATGAATGCACAAAAGCCTTGGAGGATATGGGTTGCAAGATGGAAGATATATGGGAGGCAGAATGGGATGCAGGATTGGGCAATGGAGGTCTTGGCAGACTTGCCGCATGTTTTCTTGATTCCTTGGCTACCCTTGGGGTTCCATCCTATGGATACGGTATAAAATACGAATATGGGCTATTTTATCAGAAAATCAAGGGCGGTTATCAGATTGAGACACCTGATAACTGGCTCAGATACGGAAACCCATGGGAGATAGACCGTCCCGGGCATCTCTTCCCTGTCCATTATTATGGAAGGGTAAACCAATATATAGACTCACAGGGGATATTTAAAAACGAATGGGTTGATACCGAAGAGGTCATGGCGATGGCCTGCGATACACCTGTCCCCGGATATAAAAATGATAATGTAATAAACATGAGGCTCTGGACTGCTAAGTCTTCAAGGGATTTTGATTTAACCTTTTTTAACAGCGGCAATTATATTCAGGCAGTTGAAACTAAGGCAAAATCAGAAAGCATTTCAAAGGTCCTCTATCCGGCAGATCATATCAAGGAAGGAAGGCTCTTGAGGCTGAAACAACAGTACTTCTTTGTCTCAGCAACTTTTCAGGATATTTTAAGAAGGTATAAGAAAGAGGAGACCAGCTTTGACAATTTTACAAAGAGAGTGGCTGTCCAATTGAATGACACACACCCTGCCATTGCCATACCTGAATTTATGAGAATCTTACTGGATCTTGAAGGGCTTCCGTGGGAAAAGGCATGGGAGATTACGATAGGGACATTTGCCTATACAAATCATACCATCATGCCTGAGGCACTTGAAAAATGGCCCGTTTCCATATTTGAAAATCTCCTTCCAAGACATATCCAGATAATCTATGAGATTAACAGGAGATTTTTAGAGGAGGTCAACTGGCGGTTTCCGGGTGACTTAGAAAAGAGAAAGAAAATGTCATTAATTGAGGAGGGTGATGAAAAAATGATACGGATGGCAAACCTTGCTATTGTGGGAAGCCATTCAACAAATGGTGTTTCAAAGCTTCACACCGAGCTTCTCAAGAATCAGACATTCAAAGACTTTTATGATGTTTTTCCTGAAAGATTCAATAATAAGACAAACGGCATAACACCAAGAAGATGGCTTAAAAAGGCAAATCCTCTTTTATCCGACCTTATCACAGAAAAAATCGGTGATGGATGGGTTACAAACCTTGATGAATTAAAAAAGATTGCCCCATTGGCAGAAGACAAAAAATTCAGGGAAAAATGGATGGAGGTCAAGAGGGAAAACAAGAAGATGCTTGCAGCATATATACTTAAGAGACACAATATCACGGTTGACGCAGAATCTATGTTTGATGTCCAGATAAAGAGGATGCACGAATACAAGAGACAGCTTTTGAATGTCCTCCATGTAATAACCCTCTACAACAGAATTAAAAATAAAAAGGATGTGGCTTCACGTACTGTTATATTTGCCGGAAAGGCAGCCCCTGCATACTGGATGGCAAAACTTATTATCAAGCTTATCCACTCTGTAGCGGAAGTTGTTAACCACAGTAAGGCGGTAAATGGTAAATTAAAGGTGATCTTTATGAACAATTACAATGTCTCTCTTGCAGAAAAAATAATACCTGCTGCTGATTTATCAGAGCAGATTTCAACTGCCGGGACGGAGGCTTCAGGAACAGGCAATATGAAACTCTCTCTAAACGGTGCATTGACAATAGGCACTCTTGATGGTGCAAACATAGAGATAATGGAAGAGGTGGGCAAGGAGAACTTTTTCATTTTTGGACTTACCGCAGAGGAGGTTCTGCAAATTAAAAACTCAGGGTATAGCCCTTATTACTATTGCGAAAGAAATCAGGAATTAAAAGAGGTCTTAAATATGATAGAGAAGGGGTATTTTTCTCCTGAAAATACTAACCTCTTTAAACCGATAGTTGATTCCCTTCTGCGTAACGGCGATACATACATGCTCCTTGCTGATTATGAATCATATATAAACTGTCAGGAAAGGGTGAGCAAACTCTACAAAGACAGACATGAGTGGGCTAAAAAATCTATTTTAAATGTTGCAAATATGGGTAAATTTTCCAGCGATCGCACTATCAAAGAATACGCAAAGGAGATATGGGGGATAAACCTTGATAAAGATAAATCTCTAAATCCAAAATCCTAAATTCTAAACAATGGCCAAAATTAAAATCCAAATGTCTAAAACAAGCATTATTTAGAGTCTTGAATTTCTGTCATTTGAATTTGTTTAGGATTTTGATATTAGGATTTAGAATTTAGAAGGAAGTGTATGTTCGTATTTACCATAAAAAGTCTTTATAAAAAACTTATTACACTGTTTTTTGTCTCAGTCATTTCATTTTTAATCATCCATCTTGCACCGGGTGAGCCGAGCCAGATAAATCCGTTAAATCCCCGTTTTACAAAGGATGATTTAGAGAGATACAGGGCAGCATTTGACCTTGATAAGCCGTTACATACACAATATCTCCTATTTTTTAAAAAGCTGTTCACAGGAAACTTAAAATCATTTAAAGATAACCAGCCTGTCATGGGAAAAATAACAGAGAGGTTTTATAACAGTCTCATGCTCTTTTTTGTAGGGACAATACTCACATGGTGTCTGGCATTTCCTGTTGGGATACACGCCGCAATCAAAAGAGGTTTTACTTTTGATAAATGGACAACATTTCTCTCCTATGCCCTTATATCCCTCCCCGGATTCTTTCTTGCCTATGTAATGATTATATTTGTGGTAGAGGTATTCAATGTCCCTGTCCTCGGCATGAGGACATTCGGAAGGGAGGGGATCGGCTTTCCGTTTACACCAATGGATAAGCTGTGGCATCTCGTCCTGCCGTCCATCCTTGAGGCGACTGCAGGCATTGCAATTCTCTCCAGATATGTCAGGTCACAAATGCTTGAGGTTATCGGGCAGGATTATATAAGGACTGCGAAGGCAAAGGGGCTTACAGATGACGAGGTGAATTACAATCATGCACTGAAGAATGCCCTTCTCCCATTTGTTACAATGTTTGGTATGCTTTTACCGGGACTTATAGGCGGTTCAGTTATTATTGAATCTATATTTGCATGGCCCGGCATGGGGAGGATGGGGTATGAGGCGATTCTTGCAAGGGACTTTCCCATTATTATCACACTGAACTTTTTCTCGGCAGTATTGGTTCTTGCAGGGACATTTGTATCTGATTTGCTTTATATGTTTGTTGACCCGAGGATAAAACTATGACACAACTCACAGCTCAAAGCTCAAAGCTCAAAGCTGTTGAAGACTTCATGCCCCCTGAGAGGACACCTTTTCAGGATTTCTGGATGGTGTTCAAAGGTAACGGGATGGCAATGGCAGGAATGGTCATACTTTTAATATTCTTTGCCTTAGCCATTATGGGGATTTTTACTACAAGTGGTGAGAAACCTATTCTTGACCCTCATACGGTAAGACTTCCTGATAAGCTTAAACCACCTCTGTCAAAACCAACAATAGATTCTGTCCCAAAAGAGAATCTTCCATCTCTTGGAATATATCTCCTCGGAACGGATGAATTAGGGAGGGATATATTTGCCCGTATGCTTCAAGGTGCTATTGTATCCCTCTCGGTAGGTTTTGTGGCTGTAGGTATTTCCATAATCCTCGGTGTCCTGATTGGAGGCATTGCAGGTTTTTATGGCGAAAATATGATAAGGATTGGCAGATACAATATCATGACTATTGATACCATGATTGTCGCGCTTATTGATATTCAGCTTAGTTTCCCCACTTTCTTTCTTATCCTGACTGTTGTTGCACTCCTGCCGCCGAGCATCTGGAATATCATGGCAATAATAGGCATAACAGGATGGGTTGGACCAGCAAGATTCGTGAGGGCTGACATACTCTCTCTAAGGGAGCAGGAGTTTATCCTTGCAGCAAAGTCAATCGGTGCCCCCGATTTAAGGATTATCCTTTTACATCTGCTGCCGAATTCTATTGCACCTGTCCTTGTCTCCGCTACTATTGGCATTGCCACAGCCATACTTACTGAATCGGCATTGAGTTTTCTTGGTTTTGGCGTCCCACCCCCAAATGCTACATGGGGGAATATACTCTCTGATGGGAAGAAATATATATTTGATGCACCGTGGCTTACCTATATTCCAGGTATAACCATTCTCTTTACAGTCCTTGCATTTAACCTGTTCGGCGAGGGGCTCAGGGATACCTTAAATCCAAAGTTGAGGAATTAAACGCATAAAAATTTGCCACAGAGAACACAGAGGTCACAGAGAAAAAAAATAATTTTTTTTAAAAAGCTTATTCTTATCTTTCTCTGCGCTCTCTGCTCCTCTGTGGTTAAATGTATTATTAGGAATTAAAGTTTTGTTAAAGAAATTCCGATAAATTAAGCAAGGGATATTATTACGAGGAAAGAAGATATGATAGTCAACCTTCCCCTGCTGAATACAGGGGTTACACCATTTAACGGAATGTCAAATTTAAGAGGGGGTCAAGTAGCGGGAAAATCAAGGATTCTGTCTACAAATATAAGATCAAGCGGTAATGCAGTTCAATCACAGGTCAGACAGGCAATATCGCAAGCCATGTCAAGGGGAGTACATATAAATACTAAAGCATGATTTACAGTTCAATATTATTCTTCTCCAGAATTGTCCCTTTAACTTTCTCAAGATTGAGTAGTGATTTATTGTAGTCAATTATTGCTGAAATCTCCCTTGTCTTCGCAGCAATCAAATCCCTCTGGTATTCAACGACATTAAAGCTTGTTGACATACCTACATCAAACTTCTTCTCCTCTGCTGACAGCTTCTCTTCTGCAAGTCTCCTTGAAACCGCAGTGGTATTCACCCTCTTTTTATTTGTATCTATTGACCTCACTGCCTCCCGCACCTCCACCGATATCTGGTGTTCTAAATTTTTAAGAGATTTTATACCCTTTTCAACATCCAATTTTGCAGCAATATAACTGCTGTTTGACGCCCTGTTTCCAATGGGAATCTGGAGTGAAAGCCCAACACTCCAGTCATAGTAATTTCCTGAGGTCAGTCTGTCATAACTTTTAAAATAATCCCCTCCAAACCCGCTCCTTGATACGCTGCCTCCAAAGGCAACATCCTCAGCATCACCACTGATACCATTGAGCTTAAGGCTTCCGATTAAATCCAGTGTCGGATATAGCTGATTCTTTTTATACTCAACCTGAATATTCTTATTCTTTAAATCTATCTTTGACTGTGCATATTCAGGCCTATTCTCAAGGGCTGTCTTCATACTCTCCTCCAGTATAACTTCCTCCGCCATCATCTTTGGGGTATCTATAGGGACAATCGCCAAATCCCACCCCCCCTCATCGCTAGCCTGTCGAACCGATTCAATATTTATAATCTTTTTTAGCCTGTCCTCTGTACTCTCCACCCTGTTCTGCGAAATAATTACATCCTCCTCCCTCGCCGCTACCTCTGCCTGTGCCTGTGTAATTTCAATAGGAGCCATTGTCCCCACTTCAACCTGTATCCTTATCCTCCTCTCTAAATCCTGCGCAAGCCTGAACGATTCCCTCTTTACCTTTAAATCCTCTATGGCAAAAACCATGTCCCAGTATATCTCCTCAACCTGAGATATAATTGTGATTCCCTTGCCCTTTAACTGATTAATTGATATATCCCTGTTATGACTTGCAATCTTAATCTTTGCAGTATTTACATCAACACCAAAATCCTTAAGGAGGTTCTGGGTTACACTGAGATTCAGGTTTGATGTATATTGCGGTTTTAGTCCCTGATATTTTGAGTTTGTCATTGTCCTTTGCGTATCTATGGAAACCTGATAGTTTGTCCCTGTTGGTGACCTCTTATTAATGCCTGCACTAACTGAAAATACTTCATTTTCCGCCTCTTTTGGATCAGCAAAGGCAGAAGCACTGGGTGTTATGTTTTTCCCAACAGATGTTGAGCCGTTAAAATTATAGTCAAATTCTGCCTCATTTCTTGTTATCTCGGTTTTACTAATCTCCGGGTTTATCCTCTCAATAGATATATCCAGATTGTTTTTCAGTGCAAGAGCAACAGTCTCCTTTAATGAGAGAAACAGGGCATTTTTACTCTCAATCTTTTCTTCACGGGTTGCAGCCCATGAAACAGTGAACAGTGAACAGTGAACAGTGAACAGTGTTAAAACAAATATTAATTTTTTGTTCATGCTATCTCCCTCCTTTAATTGATTATTGAATATTTTAAAAAATATTTCTTAAGCCTTCAATCTTCAATAGTCAATCTTCAATTTGTTTTTTCTTCTGAGTCTTTCCTGAATCGCATCAAACAAATCATAAGCAACAGGGACAACGATAAGTGTAAGAAAGAGTGACGTGAGAAGCCCGCCTATTGTTGCAATAGCCATTGGTGCACGGGTTTCAGAGCCTTCTCCAAAACCAATCGCTACAGGTATCATACCAAAAACCATTGCAATCGTGGTCATCAATATAGGCCTCAGCCTGACAGGGCCCGCCTTAAGGATTGCCTCTCTCCTCTCCATTCCCCTCCCCCTTAATGTATTTGTATAATCAACAAGGAGGATTGCATTCTTTTTCACAAGCCCCATCAAAAGGACAAGCCCTATAAAACTGAAGACATTGAGTGTCTTGCCTGTCAATAAAAGTGCGGTAAATGCACCTATAAAAGAAAAAGGCATGGAAAGGAGAACTGTAATTGGATGTATGAAACTCTCAAACTGGGCGGCCAGTATCATATAGGCAAGAATAACTCCAAGCACCAATGCGAATATTAAATATTTGAATGATTCACCCATAATATCTGCTATCCCTTTATATCTCCCTGAATAATCGGGAGGCAAAACCTTTGCCGAAATATTATCAAGCTCCCCCTTAGCCTCGCCAAGGGGCTTCCCCTCAAGATTTGCGAAGAGTGTTATAGCCCTCTGCCTGTCAACCCTGTTTATGACACTGGGTCCTCCACCCTCCTGAATTGTGACTATGTTAGACAACTCAATAAGCCTGCCATCCCTTGACCTGGCATACAATCTTCCAATATCATCGGGATTAGCCCTGTCCCCGGGATTTAGTCTTGCCCTCACATCATATCTCCTCCCCTTTGTCTCATCCTTGAACTTCGTTACATCCACTTCGCCTCCAATAAGAATATTTATGGTCTCTGCAATAGTCCTTATGTCAATATTAAGGTCTGCCGCCTTATCCCTGTCTATGTAAACCCTTACCTCAGGCTTTCCTGTCTCAAGGGATGTATCAATATCAACTATCCCCGGCAGTTTTGAAAATTGGCTAACAATATCCCTTGTGTAATCTCCAAGAATCTTTAAATCCCTCCCCCTTATACTATACTGGATAGGCACCATCCTCTGCCCGCCGCCGATAAGAGATATTTCCTCTGCAGAAGCCTTAAGTCCGGGTATCTGCCTCAGTTTTTTTCTCACCTCTGCCATTATCTGCTGCTGATTTTTTCCCCTTTCAGCCTTCGGTTTAAGACCAATAAACATTGAACCCTTATTTATCTCCCTTGCCATACCGAAACCCTGTGCATAAAAAACTGTCCTTACTTCAGGGATATCCCTTAAAATATCCTCCGCCTTTTTAAACATCTTATCCACTTCATTAATGGAATAATCGGTGGGAGACTGCAGCCTCACAATAAACCTCCCCTGGTCCTCCGGAGGGACAAACTCCTTCCCAATAAATTTTGTCATGTAGAGACTGAATATAAATATACCTGTTGCCAGAATTACTACAATAGCCCTGTGATTAAGGGCAATCTGTAATAGCCACCTGTAAGACTCTTCAATTGCCTTATACCACCTGCCCGATTGGTGAGTGGTGACTGGTGAACGGTGACTTTTTAAATATCGTGATGCCAGCATTGGAGTCAGCGTAAAAGATACAAATAATGATACCAGCACTGCGAATACTACAGTGAGTGAAAATTGCATGAAAAACCTTCCGATGATGCCCTTCATAAATGCGACGGGAAGAAATATTGCCACAATGGCAATAGTAGTAGCCATGACTGCAAGCCCTATCTCAGAAGTTGCTACGGCAGCAGCCTCCATCGGCTTCATTCCCTCTTCAATATGGCGGTATATGTTTTCAATAACAATAATGGCATCGTCTATGAGTATTCCAACTGAAAGAGAGAGGGCAAGCATAGACATATTGTTGAAAGTGAAGTCAAACATATTCATGATGGTAAATGTGGAAACGATAGATGTCGGTATCGCAAGGGCGCTTATAATTGTAGTCCTGACATTTTTAAGAAAGAGGAATACTGCAAATACGGCAAACAAGCCTCCATATATCAGGTGATGCTGAACCTCACTAATGGAACGTTTAATGAAAGTGGACTGGTCAAAGCTTACCTCAAGCCTCATACCCGGGGGGAGTGTCTTTCTGATATTTTCAAGCTCCTTTTTTACCCTCTCAATTACCTCAACAGTATTTGTCCCTGACTGTTTCTGGACACCGAGGCCAATTGCAGTTGTTCCATTAAACCGTGCTACAGAACGTCTCTCCTCCATCCCATCCTCTATCCTGCCGATATCTGTTAGCCTTACAGCTGCACCGTTACTATATGCCACAACAAGCTCGTTGAAGTCCTGAACACTCGGAAATTCTCCCTTCACCTTTATTGAATACTCTTTTGTGTAGCTCTCTATCCTGCCGCCTGGGAGTTCTACATTCTCCCGACGCATTGCATTTAAGACATCCTGTGCAGTAATCGCATATGCCTTAAGCTTATCTGAATCAAGCCAGACCCTTACCTGTCTTGTCCTTAATCCCGCCAGCCTTATAGCACCGACACCGTTTATCCTCTGAACCTGCTCCTTCAATATCTCATCGGCATAGGTAGAAAGCTCCCTTACACTCTTTTCCCCTACGAGGGAAAGCCATAGGACAGGGTTTGCATCAGGGTCAACCTTTTCAATTATCGGTTCATCAATATCTACCGGGAGTTTTGACCTTATGACGGAGAGCTTTTCCCTTACATCCTGAACGGCAAGGTCAACATCCCTCTCAAGGACAAACTCCACCATGACTGTAGATACACCCTCAGTGCTTGTTGAGGCAATGGTCTTTACACCGTTTATTGTATTTACCGCTTCCTCTATCTTATCTGTTACATCTATATCCATTATCTCAGGGCTTGCCCCCCTGAGGGTTGTAGTAATATTTACCATCGGAAATTCAACCTTTGGAAAGAGGTCAACACCAATTCTCGGATAACTTACAATCCCAAGGACAACAAGCCCGAGTATCATCATTGTTGCAAAAACCGGCCTTCTTATAGATGTATCAGCAAGCCACATATAATCAGTCCTTACTCCCGACTATCTTTATTTTAGCTCCTTCAAATAAATTCTGCTGTCCCACGACAACAACCTGCTCGCCTTCCTTAAGCCCTTTGACAACTTCGACAAATTCTGCCATATCTGACTCCTGACCCTCGGCTTCCATCTCCCGATTCCCGACTTCAGACTGTAATTTGTATTTCTGTCCGATTTTAACAATCCTCTCCCTTGCCTTATCACCTTCCACAACGAATACCTTTATCTTTTCTTCCTCATAAAGAAGGGATGTTACCGGCACAAGGAATATGTCTTTAGCCTCACCAGTATAAAGCATGACCTTGGCAAAGAAACCTGGTTTTAAAAGCTGACCATCGTTAGGGACGAGTGCCTCAACCTTGAGTGTCCTTGTCCTTTCGTCAACATTTGGATAAATAATATTTAACTTCCCTTTAAACTCCTTATCAGGGAAGGCATACACTGTAAGGAATACATCCTGTCCTTTCTTGATTTTTTCTAAATCCTTCTCATTAACAGTAAAATCAAGCTTTGCAGGATTGGTCTGAATAATCGTAAAAAGAGGTGTACCGTTCTTTACATAATTTCCAGATGATACCTTCTTTTCCTTAACAACCCCTGATAGGGTAGAATAAATTTTCGCCTTTGATAGTTTTTGCCTCGCTGTAGAAACTGAAGATTTTGCCCTCTCAAGCTCAGCATCTGCAATTGACAGCCTTGCCGTTACATCGTCATACTGCTGTTTTGTCAAAAGTTCCTTTTTGTAAAGCTCCTCTTTCCGATGATATTCCAGTTTTATATTGGATAGATTTGCCTCTGCCTGTTTCAGTGATGCCATTCCCCTTTCAACCTCAAGGTTATAATCAGTATCGTCTATGACCGCAAGAATCATCCCCTTTGATACCTCTGAACCATTATCAACATTTACATCCTTCAGGATGCCATCCACTTCGGAACTGACTGTAACCTCTTCAAATGGATTCAATGTCCCGATATTGTTGATGAACGGCCTCAAGGACTTCTTCTTTACAGGCTGAACCTGAACACTGATTATCTTTTCAGTAACTGTCTTTACCTCTTTTTTCTCACAGGCGGTAAAAGTAAAAATCAGCAAACACAAAAACATTACCAATAAAGCAAAACTTTTCATTTTACACCTCTCTTTAAAAGTCCACCGAGTATAAGATTATTGCACTCTTTTTGTGAAAACAGGGAATCTGAATCCATTACAAGCGACAGGATAAAACCTCTTAATGTGCCTATGATTACCCTTGCTGTCCCTTCCACATTGCATCTCTCAAACCTTCCTGAACTTACACCCTTCCTGATTATTTCTTCTATCAATCTCCTCTGTCCCTTGAAAAACTTTTTCTTTATGTCAATACAGGAGGTAAAGCCATGCTCCCTACCCTCAATCAGAATAAGTCCTTTAAATTTTTTTGCATAATTGAGGTTTATGGCTATATAGTTTTTAACAGCCTCTGCAGGGTCTTCAATATCTTTAATAGACTCTCCTGCCCTATCCCTGAATTCGTCCAGCAGGTATTTTAAAAGTGTAAAATATATCTCTTCTTTATTCTTAAAATATATATACACACCGCCGACACTTATCCCTGCCCTTTCCGCAACCTCTCTGATGGTGGTCTGCGAGTAGCCCTTTTCTGAAAATACCTCAATTGCAGCCTCTAAAATACTCTCTTTTGACTCTTTTGCACTTCTTCTGTTCATATATAGGAAATTATATAGCCACCAAGACACAAAGGCATAAAGAAATAAATAATAATTTTTTCTTTGAGTCTTCGGGTCTTTGAGGCAAGTTTTTGTTCATTTTTAGACATTAATATGATGAATCTATGTTCATGTGAACTTATGTTCATTTTATTTTAAAGATAGATTATTTGTCAATAAAAAATTTCTGAATTTTACAGAATCAATTTATGCAGTTTTTTGGGGTAGTAAAAAATCCACTCTGTTTTTGCTTCAATAGATTATGTCCAGTATGGTCATGAGCATCAGTCCTATGCTGATTATCCCGTTTACATTGAAGAATGCTACATTGACCTTTGAGAGGTCATCGGGTCGGACAATGGAGTGCTCATAATAGAGGAGTCCTGCAATCAAGATAATACCGCCCAAATACAGCAAACCGAGATTCCCGATAAAGAAAAGTGAAAACAGAAACAGAGTCATTATCACATGGAATATTGCCGCCAACCTCAGCGCCCTTTCAATACCAAGTTTTGCAGGAAATGAAAAGAGTCCATGACTTTTGTCAAACTCAACATCCTGACAGGAATAAATAATATCAAGTCCAGCAAGCCAGAATATAACGGCAAGCCCAAGGACTATAGATACAATTGAAATTTCTTCCCTGATTGCGACCCATGCCCCTATTGGTGCAAGGCTTAAGGAGAGTCCAAGAAAAAAATGGGAGAAGATTGTAAACCTCTTTGTATATGAGTAAAAGAAGACAATTAGTAATGCTGCAGGAGATAGGATAAGTGCGAGCCTGTTAAGCATTATACATGAAAATATAAAAAGGAGAACGGAAAGTATTAGAAATATTATATAGTATGATTTTCTTATTCTGCCCTTTGGGAGTGCCCTCTCCTTCGTCCTTGGATTTTCCCTGTCATAATCCACATCAGCAATCCTGTTAAA
>Ga0209322_10001612_pt1 | contig 13052 bp, 14 predicted proteins | sample Rifsed19ft1_FD_184013 | JGI IMG/M metagenome (GOLD analysis project Ga0209322, IMG submission 184013) | Soil microbial communities from Rifle, Colorado, USA - sediment 19ft 1 (version 2) | ecosystem: Environmental > Terrestrial > Deep subsurface > Rock core/Sediment | place: Rifle, Colorado... | reverse complement strand
CGAAGGCAACGCTCAAGTGCCGAGTCTGCGAGCACATGTGGCTTTTCAAAAAACAGAAACTAGACAAAAGCACTGCAGAAGCCATACACTTTGTCCCAGAAATAGCGCACACGTACATTAAGTGTCCAAAATGCGGCAGCCCAGACTTTGAAATCACAGAAGGACGCGGAATCTGGCTTGAAAACATAAAAGGAGTGCGCTGAGCTTGGTTGACCCGCGAACAAGCGTGATAAACGAGCGGTTAAGGAGAATAAGCCGAATAATAGCCGTTTCAAGCGGAAAAGGCGGAGTGGGCAAAAGCCTCGTAGCCACCACGCTTGCCTTGGCGCTGGCTCGAAAAGGCTGCAAAGTCGGTCTTTTCGATTTGGACTTCACAAGTCCATCAACTCACATAATTTTGGGAGTCGGAAATGCGCAGCCGAAAGAGGAAAAAGGCATAGTCCCGCCTGTGGTTAAGGGCTTAGAGTACATGTCACTCGTCTATTACTCGGGAGATTATGCAACACCACTACGAGGTGCGGATGTTTCAAACGCGTTAATTGAGCTACTTTCGGTCACACGGTGGAGCGAACTGGATTTTCTCGTAATTGACATGCCACCAGGCATTGGAGACGCGGTGCTCGACCTGATAAGGCTGGTCAAGCGCATAGAATTCCTTATAGTCACCACATCTTCACAGTTAGCTTTTGAAACGGTGAAGAAACTGGTAAGTCTACTGCAGGACCTTAAGGTTCCGATAATAGGCGTTGTGGAAAACATGGAAATGAGTAACGCGAAAAGCATTCGGCAGCAGACGGAAAAACTTGGCATAGCATTTCTCGGAGAAATTCCATACGACCCGAAGGTTGAAGGAGCCATAGGGGACGAAACAAAACTTCTCGACACGGCGCTCGCCCAGAAAATCAGAGAAATAGCCATTAGTGACTATTTTTAATTGAAGGAGCTTTGAGAAGTGACTTGCGTTAAAGCTGTAATCACAGACTACATTGGCACGTTGGCAAACGCCCGCAACTACAGCATAGAAGCCTCAAGGATAAGACTACACAAAATCCTGGCGGAAACGGGTTTTGAAACAAGGATGGAAGAATTCCTTGAAGCGTACAATAGGGCTCACGAAAAATACCGCGTTATGCGCTACAGAAAGCTTAGGGAAGTGACAAATGCCGTTTGGGTTTCTGAAGCGCTGAACGGGCTTGGGTATGAAACAAGCGCGGAAGACCCGCGCATAAAAGTCGCCCTTAACATTTTCTTCCAGCATTACGTGGATTCCCTTGAGCTTAGGCCTTACGCGAAGAGATTGATAAGTAAAATAGCGGAAAACTGCAAACTTGGTTTGGTCTCCAACTTCACTTACGCGCCCGTAATCTACGCGAGCCTTAGAGAACTGGGCATAAACCAGTTTTTCAATGCTGTAGTAGTTTCAGATGCCACTGGATGGAGAAAGCCCCACAGGCGCATTTTCCAAGATGCTTTGAGAAAGCTACAGGTGACGGCCGAAGAGACAGTCTACATCGGAGACAGCCCCATAGAAGACATCAAAGGCGCTCAAGCAACAGGAATGAAAACAGTATTTGTCCCGTCCCAGTTTTACTCACTAAAAGACCTACGCGAAATCAAACAAAAACCAAACATCATAGCAGGAGACCTACGCGAAATCTACAAAAACCTCTCCAGAATCGCAACCACTCAATAACCAAACTGAAAAGTTGAACAAACATGCACACCCTAAAAGCCCCAAAAAGCACAAAAAATAACTAAAAATTATCAATTTGCTTTTCTTTAGCTACAAAACATGTTGTAACTACTTTAACAAAAAATGTTGGTGCGGTCGCCGGGATTTGAACCCGGGATCGCAAGCTTGGAAGGCTTGTGTCCTAACCAGCTAGACGACGACCGCTTGACACTATTTTCATGAAAAGAGGCTATTTTAAGCTTCTCTAGGTCAATGCTGAACCTATGATTTTGGTCGAGTTGAAAGGAAATGAAATTATTAGTAAGCGATACATGTGCATGTTAAAAAGTTATATTAACTCATTCAGTCCAACGGCACTCATGCACAAGCTAAACAGAGCAGCTCTGCTTTTTCTAATGTTGCCCATGGTAATTTTCATCTGGCTTATTGGATGGAGCCTTTATTGGATAGGCTCCATAAGAGAAGTGGGCAAACCGAGGAAGATTGTTGATCAGAAAGAGCTAACCTTCACTGTGCTAATGCCAGAAGAGAAGTATGCAACAACATAACAGGCGACTCCGAGCAGTATCCCTATCATATTCTATCCAGATCAGCCTTTACGAACAATTCACTCGAAAGCGCATGTTTCTTTTCATGGTCTATTGTGGTTTTTCGTTGGGTTTGAACAGTTTTTTCTCATGTTGAGGTCTGGGTTTAAAACCTCTAACAGAACCGTGCGCAGAAGCTCGCTGGCGCTCCAGATTCTTAATCCTCGCGTAAAGCTTTGACACTTTCGTCTTAGACGGCACTTTGGGCTTTGATGAGCGAACGGGAACAGGGGTGAAGGGCTTCTTAATCTCGTTCTTAGGGCTGCGTTTAAAAGGCACATGGCGCACTCTTTTGAACACTACGTAGCCTTCTTTCAAGTTTATTTCCTGCACTTCCCAACCAGCATCTAACCAAGCCTTCGCATGCGCATTCAAAGGCGAATTACTCCACCACGCCTCATCCCTGTACGCGCTCATGGGAAGATTGCTGCCGATTAACCCGTCTATTCGGGCAAAGGAAAGCTTAACCAGCCCAGTAAAAGCGCCTCTAAACTTCAAATGCGCTGCGAGCCCACCGTACTTCGAAACCGTTCGTGGCGAAACAACACGTCGGGCACAGTGCAGGCACAGCAGCGCGATTGGGTCGCCAGTGGCAACATCAGGCACCATGCAATCCCGACAGAACAAACGCTTGCACCTTTCACATTTTCTCAAGTAAGTGACTCGGAGTACTCTCCCACAGATTCCGCATTCATCCTTAAATGGCACTGCAGAAACGCCTTTAACAATTAAGATGCAAAGCGATGGGTATTAACTTTCACCCTTAACCCTTGACAACCGCTATGGAAAAAGTGGCGAAATCTCCCGCGCAATCTTTTTTTCTGCTATTGGAACACAGCAAAGCGCGCTATTCTCTTGTTGTAACAGCATATGAGAAAACAACGAAGTTGCCCTGTATAATGCGTGGATTTCGTCAATAGTAATAAAGCATTGTTCTCATTTAATTTCCATTAGAAAAACCATGTTTTTATCGGTTTTAGACTGGGGACGCAACAGTGAGCCGAATTTCGAAACAGGACGATTCATTAAATGATGACTTGCAGGGCACTGAATTCCTGCTGTTTTTCTATCTTGGGAAATCCAAACGATGCGTCCTATCCTGGTGCATTGTGGACACTTCGTGTGGTCACCTATGTTGACTATGTTCTTGTTTCCCCTTTCTTTTTGTTGTCCGTGTAAGTTTTCTTTCCCGTTTTCTTTCTCAGCGTGCAATTAACTCGCACGGATGATTTGCATCTTCTGCAGTTTTTCACTAAACCCGCTCTCAGAATACACAATTCTGTTTACCTCTTGTTGATGTGGTTTGAAAAGAATCAATTATTCAATAGGCTCAGCCCAGAGGATAAAAGAAACTCTTCACGTAGAAGTGTGACGTCGCACTTATAAACGCATATGCCAAAAGCACATTCAAAAGCCACAGAAAAAATGTCGCAGCGTCCAATCGACGGCGCTAAAAAAACAAACTAAGATGAAGGTATATGTAGAAAAAGCATAGAAAACGTGTTTTCGCTGCAGTTATACTAATATAGTTGGCTACGTACTTCATAGGATGATTGGAATTCTTTAGAGGAAGAGTCAGATCCGCTATAAGCGCATTTTGCTTTTTCTCCAGATTATTCTGATTGACAAATCATTGACGCATGCAAATGTGACCACATAATTTGGTGTTGGAAAATGGGTAAAAGAAAAATCACGAATGAAGGGAACCTTGAAAACATGGTGTTACCAGTCGCAAATGACGTACTAGGCATGGCCGTTAAGATGCTTGGCGCTGACAGAATCATGGTGAAGTGCCAAGACGGCAAAGAACGATTGTGCAGAGTTCGAGGCAAGTTGAAGAGACGTGTATGGATCAGAGAAGGAGACATCGTTCTGGTTTCCCCCTGGGATTTTCAGTCAGACAAACGAGGCGACATTTTCTGGCGATACAGAAAAAACCAGTCTGAATGGCTTAGAGACCATGATTTCCTTACAATGTGAAAGAGCAAAAAGAGTGGAGAACCTTGAGACATAAACGGTCAGTAGGCGAATATCTTGCTTTTCTTTCATTAAAATATGAAGTTGACCCTGAAAAGTTCTTTCAAGCCTTACGTTCAGCAGAAGAACACAAAAAAGCCAAATGTAGCAACCTTTCAATCGAATGTCGAAGCAAAACAAAAAACAAATTCGTTTTTTTAATTACGAGGGACTCTAAAGTCATCGCGCAATTTCCAATATTCGAAGAATTTTTCTTGGATAGAGGCAACCAGCTCAGAAATTTCATGAAAACCGAGATGATCCGTAGGTATCTAATTAAGCAAAGTAGAACAGCTACTGCAAATTCCATCAAAGATTTGCGAACTGGAATGAGCCATGTCAATCTTAAGGCTAAAATTTTGGAAGTTACAAAACCAAGGTATGTTGTTACAAGATATGGAAACAACGCTAGCGTAGCTAAAGCGTTAATAGCAGATGAGACTGGAACAATCAAACTTTGCCTATGGAACGAACAAATAGACTCTGTCTCCGTAGGGGACACTATCCAAATTGAGAACGCACGGGCATCCACGTTTAGAGGCGAAAGACAATTGAGCATTGGAAAAAAAGGAACTCTCAATAACGTCGAAGTCAGACCCCGGCTAATACCGATGGATTTGCCCACAGCGAAGACTTAACAATCGCTAACAGAGGTGAATGGCACGCTCCAAAAAAGAATGTTCGAAATTAAATGCACAGACTGCGACCAAATTGCCATGGTCCCTTTCAAGCCTACAGCAGGCAAGCCAGTCTACTGCAAAACGTGTTTCTCCAAGCATTTTAAGCGACCAGAAAGTGTTGGCAAGAACTCGAGTTTTGACTCGAAACAAGCATGGGCACGGCGAGGAGATGGCTGGCAAGGAAGAAAGGAAAAGCCCATTAACGTTTTCAAACAGGTCTAGCGCAGGCTCTACAAGAAACGGCATTTAAGTAGAAGACAAGTTACCGAGAGACCTGAAAAAGAAAAAAGGGGAAGGCGAAATGGCACATAAAAAGAAAATGACACATAAAAAGAAAAAGCTCTATCAAAGTACTTCAGGTCATTACTATAGAATGAAAACCAAGAAATAGAGCTGCTCACCTAGAAATAGGTTTTGAATGGATCGGAGAAAAAGACGGAATAGTTTACCTCGGAAAGCGAAAGTAACCTTTAACAGGAAATATTAGCCTTTGACAACCGCTATGGGCACGAGCCTCGCAACCCTCGTGGCAATCCCGATTTTGTCGCTGACTTCCGCAACAACATCCACGTCCTTATACGCAGGATCAGCCTCCTCAGCCAAAACCGCGGCACTCGCAGCCCTGACAACTATTCCGCGCTTCTCCAAGGCAGCTTTTATGTCACCGCCCCAAAAGCGCCTTTTAGCCGCAGTACGACTCATCATCCGCCCCGCACCATGCGCTGTCGAACCAAAAGTCAACTCCATAGCCCTTTCAGCGCCAACCAAAACCCACGAACTCGTCCCCATACTGCCAGGAATAAGCACCGGTTGCCCTTCAGCCCGGTAATCAGCTGGAATCTCCGCGTGCCCGGGCGGAAAAGCCCGCGTAGCGCCTTTCCTGTGAACCCAAACCTTCTTCTGCCCGCCGTTAATCTTGTGAGTTTCTACTTTTGCAATGTTATGCGCCACATCGTAAACAAGCTTCAACCCGAACTTTTCAGCGTCCTCATGGAAAACCTGCTGAAAACTCTGCCGGACCCAATGCATTATGGCTTGCCTATTCGAAAAAGCATAGTTAACCGCACAAGCCATCGCCTGAAAATAGTCCCCAGCCTCGCTGCTGCTTCCAGGCGCACACGCCAATTCCCTGTCAGGCAAGCCTATCTTGTACTTCTGCACCGCACGCTCCATAACTCGCAAGTAATCGGAACACACCTGATGACCAAAACCTCTAGAACCACAGTGAATCATAACCATAACCTGCCCTTCCCGCTCAATCCCGAAAACCTTGGCCGTTCGCGAATTGTAAATGTTATCAACCTTCTGAACTTCTAGGAAATGGTTCCCCGAACCCAACGTGCCCATTTGGGTTAATCCCCTGTTTTTGGCTGTGGTTGAAACCTTGCTGGGATCCGCATTTTTCATGCACCCGCGCTCTTCGCAGTGCTCAGCATCGTCAGGCCAACCCAACCCCCTGTCGATGACCCATTGAACGCCCTCAACAACCAGCCTGTCTAAGTCGCCTGTGGTTATCTTGAAGTCTTTTCGGCGGCTCCCAAGCCCCGAGGGGACATTTTCAAAGATGGCGCCTGCCAACTGAGCAAGCTTTGGACGCAAATCTTGTTCTAAAAGGTTTGTTGTTAAGAGGCGAACACCACAGTTAATGTCATAGCCAACGCCGCCTGGGCTGATTACGCCTTCGTCATAATCCGTTGCGGCTACGCCTCCTATGGGAAACCCGTAACCCTCATGCCCATCTGGCAACGTCACGGCGTACTTGTAGATGCCAGGCAAGTGTGCAACATTAGCGCATTGCCAGAGAGTGCGGTCGGTTTGCATCTTTTCCAAGAGGTTTTCGTTGGCAAAAACCATGCCTGGAACGCGCATTCCTGACTTGTATTGTGGGATGCGCCAAGTGTAATTGTCTATTTTTTCAAGAGGAATTTTTTCTGTTGGATGACGACCTTCGCCTTCTTCCATTCATTTCACCCTCACACAAAAAGGAGAGGCTATATATAAAACAGTTTTGACCACGAGATCAAATCTGTGATTTTTCTGCAAAATCGATAAAGCCTTGCACGCTGTTTTCGACAGCGGTTTTCATGAAAACTGGATGCGACCTGAGGAAAGAAGCGATTCTCCGCATGGCTTGGTCTTCCGCAAGGATTCTTTCCCGTATTGCCTCTAGGCGTTCTTTATTCCTCACTCCTTCTTCGGTGATTTTTGCCCATAGCTTAATTTGCCGTGCATAGTCTTGGAGTCGCTGCATAGCGTCCATTGCTTTTCCAAAATGACTGTAATACAAAGCCTTAGGTTTGAGGCGAACGAGCTTTTCCAAAGAAGCTAAAGCGATGTCCAAATGGAAAGGAGGCGGCGTTGTCGGGATAACCACATCAAATTCGCTGAGGTAAACGCCAGCGGCGTCTCCTGGAAATATCCCTTTGCTCAGAAATTCGTAATAGCTTAAATGGTGCGAAGCATGCCCGAGAGTTTCTACAACCTTCAGTTTCACACTGTTTCCCACATCAAAAATCATACCATCAGCTGCAACGATTAGCCTGTCTTCAGGAACAGGTTCGGGCGCGCCGTAAATCTCCGCCACATCCCCTAAAACTTCTTTTGATTGCAGCCAAAGTTTCTCAGGATTGACTAGATGAGGTGCGCCTCTCGAGTGAACGATGACTTTGGCGTTTGGCAGAAACTTCAGCAAAGCGCCAGCGCCTCCGCCGTGGTCTAAATGGACATGGGAAAGGGCAACGTAAGCCACATCTTCAGCTTTGACGTTCAGTTCTTTTAGGCCAGAAAGCAGATTGGGAATTGAAGAAGACGGACCAGTTTCCACTATTATTGCTTTAGTTCCTTTAAGGACATAGCTGGCGATGAGGTTTTTGAATCCGCCAGTTTTAAGGTCTATGAGAAACAGGTTTTCTCCAATCTCTTTCGTGTGCAATCGTTCACACCGTGACCGCTTTAGACAAGGCTAAAATCGTTTTTAACTGCCATAAACATTTCCATCCAGCAGGCTTTAAAGAAACACGCAAAATTTAATTATGCACTTCTCTTCTTCATAGGAGAAATGTGAGCTGAAGGAGAAGAGAGAAATTGAACGCTGTTATCTTCGGTGCGCCTGGTTCAGGAAAGGGCACGTACGCCTCTAGGCTTCAGTCAAAGCTTGGAGTTGATGTAATTGCCATGGGGGATATTTTCCGAGAAATCATGAAAGAAGACTCCCAGTTGGGAAAGAAAGTTAAAGGTTACGTGGAAAAAGGGCTACTTGTTCCTGATGATGTTGTGATAGAGGTGCTGAAGCAGCGCTTAGCCAAAATCCCCGAAGGAAAAGGGTTCATTCTGGATGGTTACCCGCGCACTGTGGAGCAGGCTAAAGCCCTAGAGAAAACCGCCAAAACAGACGTTGTCATCTTGCTGCAGGTTCCAGACTGGATAATTATCGAGCGCTTGTCCACGCGGAGAATATGCAAGAACTGCGGCGAAGTCTATAACATACGCTTCTTAAAACCCAAGGTGGACATGATATGCGACAAATGCGGTGGACCCCTGTATCAGCGTCCAGACGATACGCCAGAAGTGATAAAGAAGAGAATTGAAGTTTACGAGGAACAGACTAGACCGATTTTGCAACTCTTTAAAGAACGCAAAGTGCCTTTCGCCGTAGCTGAGTGCAACGCCTTGAACACGCCGCCAGAAAACGTGGTGAAAATAATCCTAAAGGAATTAAGAAAGCTGAAACTGGCTTAAATGTCCAAGATAAACTCCAAGGTAACCTTGCCTGCTTCTTTGATTATTTCCATGCGGTGATATGTAACCGCTTTAACGGCGACTTTTTGCGTGTGCTTTTCAGCGTTGAACTTTTCTCCCCAAATCGTTGCTTTGAACTCGAAACCTTCAGGGGTCTCCTCTACACGTGGGATTTTGAATTTTGAGTAAAGCATGCCGTTAACTTCGAACTTCACCAGCAAAGCCTCAAGCCAACTGTAGAGAAGCGCGTACTCGTCCTCAGCCTCAACCTCGACGGAATCCTCTTCGTTCGCACTGATTTTTGCCGTGTCTGTCATAACCTCAAACATTGCAAGTGCAGCGTTTTCGAAAGCTTCTTCTAAGTTCTTGCCATGTGCCGCGATATAGACGTCTGCGGTGTGCTCCAGAAACTCGAATTTCCCCGTCTTATCCATAGTCGCAACCATATAGGTGAATGAAGAACAAGTCTAAAAACAGTTTCGCTTGTAGCCTTTAGAAGTATTTTTGGATTTTCTGAATCGCCGCTGCTGCCAGTTTCGCCGAGTTTTCCGCGTCTTTCAAGCTAAGCATGCCCACTGGGCTATGAATGTAACGCGCTGGAATAGAGATGGTGCCGCTTGGAACGCCTTGCCTAGTTAGGGATATGCGCGCCGCGTCCGTGGAACCCATCAAGCCTGTCTCGAGTTGATAGGCGATTTTGTTTTCTTCAGCCACATCGAGTAGCAAGCGCAAGACTTTCGGGTGAGTTATTAATCCTGAGTCCGTCACTGTTAATGTTGGGCCTTTTCCCATTTTCACTGTCGTATCAGATTCCTTTACTCCTGGGACGTCGCCTGCCACGGTTACGTCCAAGGCTATGCCCACGTCAGGGTCTACGCCGAAAGCGGCTGTTGCCGCGCCCCTTAAACCCACTTCTTCCTGAACCGTGCCGACAGCGTACACTGTGCAGTCGGTCTTTCCCAACTGCTTCAGAGTTTCAACCATAACTGCGCAGCCGATTCGGTCGTCGAAGGCTTTGCCGATGACTGTGTCCTTGCCTATTCTTGCGTACTTCACATCGAAGCCTACCACGTCTCCGATTCTAACGCCTATTCTGCTGGCATCCTCTACGCTCTCCGCCCCAATGTCGATGAACAGTTCGTCGTACGCTAAGACTTTCTTACGTTCTTCCTCTTTTTGTATGTGAGGAGGTTTCGAACCTATTATTCCTTGCAATGGACCTTTTCCCGTGTAGACTATTACTTTTTGAGCTAGCAAGATTCGGTCGTCTATGCCGCCCATTTTTGTGAACTGGAGGAACCCTTCTTTGGAGATGGTTTTCACCATCAAGCCGACTTCGTCCATGTGGGCGGCGAGCATCACTTTTGGCGCGGCTTTTTTTCCTTTTTTGATTGCGATAACGTTTTCAAGCTTGTCCACAGCGATTTCGTCTACGTGTGGCTTGAGCAGTTTAATCATTAGGTTTCTGACTTCTTCTTCTCTGCCAGCCACTCCGCAAGCGTTCGAGAGCTTTTCTAAATTCTCAGATAGTGACACTAACATTCCTTCTTGAGGATTTATGGTTACAACTCTGAGAACCAATTATTAAAGATATTCGAAACATGCGAGCAGGTGATAATTCTTAAATGTTCCAATCTCATCAAAAGCAGAGTCGCGCGTGAAGTCGACAAAGCACAAAAACTGAATGCGTGTCCAGCGAATCGCGTCAAATGTTTCTGCTGCAATTCTATTACGGCTATGCGGATAACCCTTAAGATTAATACATTCTGAAGACAAGAAGGATATGGCAATTTTTAAAAGTCCATCGCGTATTATCAGTTAGGAGCGAATCAAAAATGACGAAGCAACAATTTAAAAAAATTGGAATATTTAAGTGCGGTAACATTGCAACGTCGCCGTTGTTAGAGCTTCTGTTCGATGAATTGGCTGATCGTCGAGACATCAAAGTTCGAACGGTAACCACTGGTTCGAAAATGGGCGTTGAGGATGTTGAAGAAGCCCTGCCAAAACTCTTTGAATTTAACCCAGATCTCTTGATTCTAACATCACCTAATACAGCGATGCCTGGACCGGCAAAAGTCAGAGAGAAACTATCAAGTAGCGGATTGCCCAGCGTGGTTATTACAGACGCTCCCGGGAAACGGGTCAAAGCAGAACTTGAAAATCAAGGTTTGGGTTACATAATTGTTACTGGCGACCCCCTCATTGGGGCAAGAAAAGAGTTTTTAGACTCTATAGAAATGGCGATTTTCAATTCAAATATAATTAAAGTGCTTGCAATTACTGGCGCATATAGAATAGTTCACCAAGAAATCGACAAAGTGATTTATGCACTTGAAGCAGGGCAAAGTCCCACATTGCCTAGATTGATAATAGACGTGAATTCCATTCGAGATAATTCTGATTTTAGCAATCCATACGCAAGGGCAAAAGCAATGGCTGCTTATGCCTTGACCGAAAAAATAGCTGAAATAAACGCTCAAGCGTGTTTCATAGAGAAAAAAAGCGAAAAGTACATTCCTCTTGTCGCCTGTGCACATGAAATAGCTCAAATTGCTGCCAGAATAGCTGAAGAAGCCCGAGAAATCGAAAAATATAACGACGCCTTGATGCGAAAACCTCACGCAAAGGATGGAAAACCTAAAATCAAAACTAAACTGATGTCTGAGCCGACTTTCGATGAGAAAATTCATGGAAAGAGACCATTTAAAAATTAATAACCTTAGAAGAAAGGGATATTACAAAGAATACAAAATTGCGTTTTTGGGAAGACTTCCCCTACATTTGTTTCTCAGTCTGCATTTGGGAAGAGCCCGCAGCTTTCTCTTTCTTTTTCTTCGAGAGTTTAATCAATAAATTAAACGCGTTTGTTCCCTCATCTACGGTTTTGGTTTTTAAGAATCCAGCTTTTTCTGCACTTGAAAAGAGAGCTTCACCTTTTTCCGTGCGGATAATCGTGAATGTCCAGCCGTCTAATCCTAAACCACCTACTGAAATATCCGCTAATTCAGAGCTAAAATCATCGCACACGCTGCAACTTTTTCGCGCGTATTGCTTTATTTCTGCGAGAGGAATTGCTGTGACTCCGGAGTCTGTAGTGACCAGCATTTTTCCCTTGATATTTATTTTCCGTATGTCGCCTAAATTGATGCCTAATTTTCCTCTAATGTGGTTTTCCATTAATCCTTCATACGTGAAGCATTCTGAACACATAAGGCCTATCAAGAATTTCACGGGAGCAACGTACTTCTTTAAACCTGCCATTTGCATTTTTCTGATGGCTTGGATTTGGCATGGTGTCCCCACAAACGCAACATTAGCCTTTTTCTGCTTTGCCACATCAGTTAGGGCAAGGATGTTGGGTGAGTATGAATATTTTGTGCCAGCAGCTTCTAATATCTGCTCGGAAGTTGTGGCTAATTTCGGAGTGGGGTAAAAAGGTTTTTCCTTGCTTGTTCCAGCAACAATGGCGCTATCAATAAACCCTTTTTCTAGGGCAAATAACAACAGTGCAGTAACGACTCCGCCATCTTGACTAACTTTCAGTATTCTGTCATCTGTGGCTTGAGCAATAGCGAGTCTACGGTAGACCCCGAACTCTTCTTCGGGTTTTCTTTCTCTTCCAAAAACAAAGTTTTCCATTTTTGCCCGCGTCCATTCGTATCTGGGACAAACTTGAGCGCATACGCCACAGGCTTGGCAGTCCTTTACCAAACTGGGTTTTCCTTTGATGTACTCTAAACAACTGAAAGGGCAGACAGCAACACATGCGCCGCAACCAACACATTTCCCAGATTCAATAACCACTGTTGCTAAAGAATCCTCAAAACTGATTTTGCTGGAGCTCATACAAATAGCCAAATATGGGCGAATATATAAACTTAAAGCACAAGCCAATCTTGGCGTAAATAATTAGGCAATAGCTATCCGAAAAGTGCACTCATCCGTTTGCAGGCTACTTCTATTCTTTCTTTCGGCTGAGTTAGAGAGAGCCGTACATAGTTTTCTCCGTGTGGTCCAAAGCCTATGCCAGGTGTCACCGCCACGCCGACGTTGAGCAGTTTAGTTGCGAATTCCATGGAGTTGGATTTGCAGTTTAGCCAAACGTAAAATGTGGCTTTCGGCTTGTCACATTTGAAGCCCATGGAACACAAGCGGTCAACCAGCACATCACGCCGCTCAGCGTAAATCTGATTAGTTACCTTCAAGAAGTCGGGCTGCTCGTCGCCGCTGTAGCTGGCTAAGGCTTTGGCGGCTACTTTTTGGATGTAAACAGGCGGTCCCGAATCAATCTGCGACTTAACCTTTGTGAGTCCACTTATTAGCTGCTTGTTGCCC
>Ga0209322_10001610_pt1 | contig 13053 bp, 10 predicted proteins | sample Rifsed19ft1_FD_184013 | JGI IMG/M metagenome (GOLD analysis project Ga0209322, IMG submission 184013) | Soil microbial communities from Rifle, Colorado, USA - sediment 19ft 1 (version 2) | ecosystem: Environmental > Terrestrial > Deep subsurface > Rock core/Sediment | place: Rifle, Colorado... | reverse complement strand
GAGGAATCTATCCCGCCGCTAAACCCTATGACGCAACGCTTGAAGCCGTTTTTTCCCACATAGTCTTTTACGCCGAGGACGAGCGCTTGAAACACCTCCTCCATCGGAAAAAGCGGCCTTGCCGAGCGCCCCGCTTTTACGGCCTTTTTCTTATCCGATATTTTTCCGGAAAGAATAACGCGCCTGACCTTCAAATTCCCCGATTCGACCTTGCGCCTCTCTTTTCTCCGCCTCGTGTCGTGGAGTCTTTTCCTTACGACCCCTTCGAGGTCGAGGTCCGTCACGACGAGGTCTTCTTCGAACGCCTTGCCCCTCGCGATTATCCGGCCTTCCTCGTCGAATATCATGCTCTGGCCGTCGAAGACGAGCTCGTCCTGCCCGCCTACCGTGTTGCAGTAAACCACCATGGCCTCGTTATCCATGGCCCGCGCCGAGACCATCTCTTCCCTTATCCGGAGTTTTCCGAAGTGGTACGGAGAGGCGTTTATGTTTATGATGACGTGCGCCCCTGAGAGCGCCTGCGCCCTTGCCGGGCCTTCGGGATACCAGATGTCCTCGCAGATGCCGACCCCGACCGTTACCTCTCCGAGCGTGAAATTAAGAGGAACCGTGCCGGCCTGAAAATACCTCTCCTCGTCGAAGACGCCGTAGTTCGGAAGATACATCTTGTGATAAACCGCGGCCACCTTTCCTTTATGGATTATCGCGGCCGCGTTATAGATGTCTTCTTTCCTGTCCACGAATCCCGCAATCGATGTGATGCCGCGCGTCGCCTTCGCGACCTCGGCAAGACCCCTCAGGTTTTCGTCTATGAAATGAGGTTTTAAAAGAAGGTCTTCGGGAGGATACCCGGTTATGACAAGCTCGGGAAAGATAACTATGTCGGCTTTTTCCTTTTTAGCGCGCCGGGTGAAATCCAGAACCTTCTCGACGTTCTTGCCGATGGAGCCGACCGTCGGATTTATCTGCGCTATCGCGACACGGAGTTTCATGGGAAAAGATTAACAGAAACACAGGCCTTTTTCAAAGATAATTGCATGGGCTGAGCCCTTGCTGCTTCTTTTAACTCCCCTCCTTAATAAGGAGGGGTTGAGGGAGGTTGTCTTAAGCCTGCTTTTACCCCACCCGGCCTCCCCTTGTAAAGGGGAGGAGAAAGATACGAACTACCGGGGCTTATCAATTCATTGTGCTGTCCGCAGGACAATGCTATACTCGTTCCGTGAAAAACGGATACGAAATCTTTGAACAAGCGGAAAAAAAAAGAGCCCGCTCTCTTTTTCTCGAAGCCCTGCCTCTTTATCTCAAAGCGAAAAAACTCTTAAAAAACGACCCTGAAGCCCTGCTCTCGTGCCTCCTGTCCTTAGGCGACACGTCAAGACTCGTGGGAAATTTCATTGATGCCGAAAGATTCTACCTTAAGGCCAAGGCCCTCGCGATAAAACTGCGAAAAAACTCTATTGTAACCGATTCGCTCGTAGGAGCGGGCCTCGCCTTAAGGGCGCGCGGCGACCACAAGGGAGCCTTGAAATACATCAATAAGGCCCTTCTGGAATTCAAAAAAACCAAGGATAACGAAGGCATCGCCTTCGCCACATGGGCCCTTGCCGGAGCATACAGGATAAAAGGAGACATAAAAGGCGCGCTCAACGGATTTATCGCCTCTGAAAAACTCTTCCGTAAACTCAAAGACCCCTCGGGCGTCGGATATTCGCTTAACGGATTAGGCGGAGCCTCGAGATGCGCCGGAGAATTCGACAAATCGCTTGAATGTTATAAAAAGGCCAACGCGATTTTCTCAAGACTCAAAGACACCTTCGGAATAGCCTACTCGCACTGCGGCATGGCGAACGCCCTTCGCATGAAAGGCCGGCTCATCGAGGCGACGGGGCATTTCAATCGCGCGCGGATTGAGTATAAAAAAATCGGCGACAAGGTGAGCTTCGCCTACACGCTCTGGGGCGAGGGCATGAATTATTTCATGCTCGGAAAAAACACAAAAGCCCTCAAAAACTTCAAAGAGGCCGAGAAACTTTTTAAGCAAACAAAAGACAAGAGGGGCCTTATCTACTGCGCCCTCGGCTTCGCGCAGGCAGGAATAAAAAAGAATCCGTCAAAGGCAACGCGCATTCTTAAAGAGGGTTTAAAGAACGGCAGGAAATACGGCTACGGCCTTGAAAGAAAATACTGCGGACTCGTGCTGGACGCCGCAAAGAAAAATCCCGAAAGACTGCCCATTAACCTCGCTTAAGATGCCTGGCGCAGGGGGTTAGTCCCGCGGACGGCATTTTGCTCCTCCTCGACGTTACGTCGGGGGAGGCCGGGTGGGGTAAAGGCAGGCTCAAGACAACCTCCCCCCACCCCCTCCTTGATAAGGAGGGGAGAAATTAAGCAAATTATTGCATTGCGTCAAGCGTCACCCTTGCTACCCCACGTCGCCGAGTTCATATTGAAGTATCGAGATGGCCGCCACCGCCGCTGTCTCTGCCTTTAAGACCCTTTTGCCGAGCGTTATTGGAATAAAACCCTCGCCCTTCGCCGCAATAACTTCATCAGCGGTAAATCCGCCTTCCGGACCGATGATAACGTAAACACTGTTGTGTTTATGCGTCTTCAGAACGTCTCTTAAGCGGTTTTTCCTTTCTCCTTCGTAGAAAAAAACCTTAAGCCCATCCCCGCTTTTCCTTATCGCGGGGATGAATTCGGAATAGGAAATCCCGGGCAAAAAACCCATGCCGCACTGTTTCGCGGCCTCGATCGTAACCTTGCGAAGCCTCGATAAACGCTTTTCCGCGTCTTTCGCCTTAGGCCGCGCCACGCTCCGCCCGGCCGGAAAAAACACGACTTCCTTGACGCCAAGTTCGGTCGCCTTTTGCGCTATGAACTCGGGCTTATCGCCTTTTAAAAAGGCCTGAAAAAGGATTATGTCAACGGGACTTCCGTCTAAAGTTTCTTTTCTTGAGATTATCCGCGCCTTAGCAACGCCTTTGCCTGTTGATTCCACGGTTGCCGTAAACTCAAGCCCTCTTCCGTTAAAAATAACTATTTCGCTTCCCTCTTTTAAGCGAAGCACTGTCTTCAAATGGCGGAATTCCGCGCCCGAAAGCTCGACCGTCTCGGAACCTTCATTCAAATCAGCGGCGTAAAACCGTCTTACCTTTTCAGAATAAGCGTTCTCCACTCCCTGCTCCTTATGACGCTATTAAGTTCGAGGCCTGTTTTTTCGTAAGCCGCTTTTACCTCTCCGACCTCGCTCGCGAGTATCCCCGAAAGCACGAGAACTCCCTTTGGCGCAACTTTGGCTTCGATGTCTTTTTTAAGGCGCAAGAGCGTATTTGATTGTATATTGGCAACGACAACGGAAAAGCGGCCTTTTACGCGCGATACGGAATCTCTGCTTACGCTTATCTTCACTTTGTTCAATCCGGCGTTTCCAGAGGCGACCTTTATCGCGATAGGGTCGTTATCAATCGCCACGACTTTTTTTACTCCGAGTTTTTTGGCGGCTATGGCCAGTATGCCGCTTCCGGCGCCGACGTCGAGGAAAGTCTCATTAACGGGATTTTTAAACCAAGACTTGGGGCCGCGAAATACAAGAGAAATCGCCTTAAGGCAAGTTTTCGTGGTGTCGTGCGAGCCGCTGCCGAACGCCATGCCCGGGTCTATGTCTATTACGATAAGACCCTTTTTCTTTTTAACGCTTTTCCACGTTGGCTTGACGAAAAAAACCCCCGCCCTTACGGGCTTCAGGTATTTTTTCCACTCCACTTCCCAGTCCGTGTCTTTGTAAGCGGAAACATCGAAACGCCATCCTATGGCCTTAAGGCTTTGCCTGAGCGAAGCCAAGACTTCACTTCGAAACGCGGCAATAAAGCCCGTAACAAGGGAGCCTCCGCTTTCATCAACGCCCTCCAAAACGCCGGGGCTTCCCTTTTCAATCAATAAAGCGGCCGCGAGGTCTTTGGTTTCCGGACGGCCTCGCGCCTTGAGTTCAAGCCACTTCTTGTTGCCGAGTGTTTCGCCCTTCACGGAAATCCTTCTTCTGCCTCATTTTTTCGAGGAGCCTTTCCTTTCGCTCGCGGTCGCGCTTTTTCAGAAATTCTTTTATTCTCACTTCCCTCGCGTGACGGAGTTTTTGGATAAGCTCCCTGTTGCGCTTTATGCGGAATTCCTTTACGCGTTCCCTCGCGATTGAAGTCATGGCGAAGGGCGCCTTAACCTTCTCGCCTTTTCTCGCCCTTGCCATGTAGCCGCTCTTTATCTTAATCTCGCCAAGGAAGCGCTTGTCAACGCTCCTCATGAAACCAACGCCCTCGCTAACCACCGCAAAAACATCGCCGTTTTCTATCCATACCGTCATGTCGCTGCCCTTGACTCCGGCGATAGATGCCGGGGTTTCGAAAGTCATCGCGGAGTCGCTTCCGAAGAGACTGTTCAAAATGCCCCTCGCGCGCCCGGTAAAAATCTTGAAGCTCGAACGGTTTTTCTTTTGAGTCGAACTATAAAACCACTCCGTAATCTTTACCCTGCTTTCGGCCCCGATTGTCAGCAAGGAGTCGTCGTCGAACTCGATTGTAACGCTCGAATCCTTGCCTGTCGAGATTTCGCTCCCGAAATAAACAGGCGAGGCCTGTTCGAGGACTGTCTTGTTTTTATCCGGCGGGTTCAAAATTTCGGCTCGCCCCTTTAAATCCGTCACCCAGCCGATGTTGTCCTCCGCGCGCGATTCAACGCAGAAAATGAAAGCGAATATAAAAAGAAAGAATCCTGCCTTTAAAAAAGATTTTTTGCTCATAGCGACCTCCCCCTTCCCCTCCTTATCAAGGAGGGGAGACGTCCTGCGGACGGCATAATGGATTAATAAGCCTCAGCGGCGCGAGCGCCTCAACGCAAGTTAAAACATTTTGGGCGCAGGCGTCACGCCTGCCTCAGGACCTCATGTTGACGACCTGAAGGTTTATTTCGAAATCTTTTTCCTTGAGCATCTGTATTATCGTCTGCAATTCGTCTATGCTTTTGCTCGTAACCCTGACGAGGTCTCCCTGTATCTGCGACTGCGCCTTGAACTTGGCGTCTTTCACGGCCTTCACTATTTCCTTGGCCTTTTCCTGCGGTATGCCCTGCTTTATCTTCAAAACCTGCTTCTTTAACCCTCCGGCCGAGTCCTCGACCTTGCCGTAATCCAACGCCTTCAGGGACACGCCTCTTTTAACGAACTTGGTCTGGAGTATGTCTATGACGGCCTTCAGCTTGTAATCGTCGTCGGCTATGATGATTATCTCCTCTTTCTTTTCCCATTTTATTTCGCTTTTCGTTCCCTTGAAGTCGTACCGCGTCTGCATCTCTTTTATGGCCTGATTCACCGCGTTATCCACTTCCTGCTCGTCCACCTTTGATACGATGTCGAATGACGGCATAATCAACTCACCTCCCGTGCGTTATGTTTACGGCTTTACCGTGGTTACGCCCTTAGGCGCCTTGAAAACGAAAAAATCGTCGGGCATATCTTGATTTATCTTTTTGTTTTTCAGGGTAACGCTCGTTATTGCCCCTAATCCGTCCGTAACAATTATCTTTACGATTGAAAAATCCGCGTCAGTTTCAAGAACGGCCTTTTTTGCCGGCAGGTCCGGATTTTTCGGGAAAAACTCCATCTCGTAACCGGAATCCGTCTTTTTGGTTTTTCCGAGCGCGAATTCTTTCTTTAGGTCAATTGTGCCGTCCAAAAACCCGAAGCCGGCCGGAGCGCTCGATAACGGCATCTCCATCGCCTGCGCCAGGTCCGCCTGATAAACCCAATACTTCTTCCCGTCGCTCACGAATTCGTCGGATAAGGGAGGGGAAAATATCAGGCGCATCTTGCCCGGTTTCTTGAGATACAGCTTGCCCGAAGACGCTGTCTTGCGCGCGGGGGTTTCGTATGAAACCTCCTGAATGAAATCGGCCTCCATTGAAATAATCTCGGAGTGCTTTTTCAGGAACCCCGACAAAACATCGTAATCCACGGCAAAAACAAAGGCCGGAAACAAAAATACGGCAAAAAATAAAATCTTTCTCAAGCGTCTTTCCGTAAGACCTCTCTCGGACGGCTGCCCTGCGCCGGCCCGACTATGCCGTCTTTTTCCATCTTCTCTATTATCCGCGCCGCCGTGTTATAGCCTATGCGAAACCGCCTCTGTATGTAAGAGGTGGAAATCATCTCCATCTCCGAGGCGAGTTTTACCGCCTCCCTGTACCTCTCCAGAAACTCCGCGCCAAAGTCGTCCTCGTTTGAAGCATCAATCGCGGCCTTTTCGTCTATTATCTCCTCTTCGCGGTATTCGGGCTTGCCCTGCTTTCGGAGGAAGTCCGCGACCCTCTTGACTTCTTTTTCCGAAACGTAGCCGCCGTGTATCCTCATGAGCTTTGCCGAGCCGGGCGGCATGAAAAGCATGTCTCCCTGACCGAGGAGGCTCTCCGCGCCGGCAGAGTCCAGTATGGTCCTCGAATCGGTCTTTGAAGGCATCTGAAAGGAAATCCTTGCGGGAAAATTCGTTTTTATGAGGCCCGTTATGACGTCCACCGAAGGCCTCTGCGTCGCGACTATCATGTGTATGCCCGCGGCGCGGGCCATCTGCGAGAGCCTCACCAAACTCTCCTCCACGTCCCTCCCCGCGGTCATCATCAAGTCCGCCAACTCGTCTATGACGACGACTATGTAGGGGAGTTTTTTAAGGGCGTTTATCCTTTCTTCCCTGTCGGCCGCGCCGGATTTCTCGGCCACCGTCTCGTTATATTTTTCTATGTTCTTCGACCCCGCCTCGGCCATGAGGCGGTACCTCTTTTCCATCTCCGCCACAACGCCCTTGAGCATGAGGTTCGCCCTCTTGGCGTCGGTCACGACCGGCGCGAGAAGATGCGGTATGCCCTCGTAGGGCGAAAGCTCGAGCATCTTCGGGTCAACGAAAAGAAACCTCAAGTCGTCCGGAGTGGCCTTAAACAGCAGGCTCAGGATTATCGCGTTAATCGAAACGCTTTTGCCGGCGCCGGTCGCCCCCGCGACCAAAAGATGCGGCATCTTCGCCAAGTCCGCCACATATGTCTCTCCCGATATATCCTTGCCGAGCGCCATCGGAAGCTTCGCGTGGCCTTTCGCGTACACGGGGCTCTCGATAATCTCGCGAAGGAATATGCCTTCCTTCTTGGCGTTCGGCACTTCTATGCCGACTACGGCCTTGCCCGGCACCGGAGCCAGTATCCGCACCGCTTGCACCCTCATGGCGAGGGCTATGTCGTCCGAGAGGTTCGTAATCTTATTGACCTTTATGCCGGGCGCGGGTTCGAACTCGTAGGTTGTGACGACAGGGCCGGGCCGGACTTCCGTAACGTGGCCCTCGACCTCGAAGTCCAGGAGTTTTCTCTCCAGAATCTTTGAATTCGCGAGGAGCGTTTCCTTGTCGAGCGTTACGCCCTTGTCCGGGGCCGGGTCGAGAAGAGCGATGCCCGGAAGACGGAACGCGCCCTTCGGGCCGGCAAAATGAAATTCCTCCTGAACCCCTTCCTTTTCTTCCTTTTTGGACTTCTTCGCGATAACGGCCGTTACGATGGTCGGTTTTTTACGCGGCGCGTTTGCGCCCTCCGGAACTTCTTCCTCTTCCCCTTCTTCTTCCGAAGGCGGAATTTCCTTCGCCTTCTTCACGAGAGAAGCCATACCCTTCGCGATAAAGGCGACTGCCATTATCGTCTTCTCCGAAAGCTGGACAAGAGAAAGACCCGTGCCGAGCCTCACGGAAATTATAAGAACCGTTACGAGCACGATAAAAGAGCCCGCGCCTCCGAGGTAGGTTTCGGTATACTCTCTCACGAGCCCTCCGACTATTCCTCCGGAGGCGTCGTTGCCGGATGCGAGCGAGATTAGACCGGAAAGAGCGGTTATGAGAAATACCTGGCTTATCGGAAGGCTGATTCTGAATTTAATGCCGCGGCGCTGGCGCACGAGAAACTCGAACGCGATAATGAGAAAAAGAACCGGAAACACGTAGGCGCCGTAGCCGATGCTCACGAAAAGCGCGGCCGAGACGTTATTCCCCACAAGCCCGACCCAGCCGCCGGAAGTTCCGGCGTGATAAGACATGAGGCTCAAGCCGATAAGAAAGGCGAGGGCTAAAAACACAAGCCCCGCTATCTCGGCCTTTAAAGATGAGGTTTTGTCTTCTTTAATATCAGTCATGGCATGAAAAGTATATCATATTGCGAAGGATTCGGGCGCGTCATGTCTTGCAATGAAAAGCGTCTATTTGGATTGATTCTTTTTAAACTGCTTGCTCAAGGTAATGGTCTGGTACTGATAAGACGAGCCTATCGCGAGACCGTAGGCGACCGACGGAGCCCTCATCATGCGCTCGAAAAAGAGTTTGCAGAAGGTCTGGCCGTGGGCTATCATGAAAGGCACGTCATGCGCCCTTACCTCCAAGACCGCCTTTGTGCCCGTTACCTCGCCCGCGTTTCCGTAACCGAAGCCCGGGTCGAAAAACCCCGCGTAATGAGTGCGCAGTTCCCCGCTTCCCGCCTCGTAGGGAAGCATCTCGGCCGCGTAGGCGACGGGAATGCGTATCTTTTCCTTGGACGAGAGTATGTAGAATTCCTCGGGCTCGAGTATGAGGGTATCCTTGTTGTTGCGATAAAGCGGCTCCCAAAAATCCGTGGTCTCGTAATAGTCTTTCTTTGTGAGGTCGACGACGTGGCTGTTTTTCTTGGACTTATAGCCTACGATATTGCTTCCCGCGTCCCCCTGAAGATCAACGCTCATGAATATGCCGCTCGATATCCTGACCTTTTCGTTCGAGAGTTTATTGTCGCCGTCATAGAGCAGATGGCTCGTTTCGTTAAGTTGCCTGAGTTCAACGTCGTCGAGCGAACACGCTCCTTTCCTGAGCCTTAACTGCACGAGGCTTATGCCCTCTTGGACTTTTACGGTGAAGGAGCGCGGCATTATTTCAAGATACAACCCGCCTCCGTATCCGGGCCGTATCTCGTCAAAACGCGGATTGCGGTCGGTTATGACTCTGGTGAATATGTCGAGCCGTCCCGTGGTGGATTTGGGGTTGGCCTTGCCCTCGACGTCTTCCGGGAGATTCAATTCTTCCATAAGAGGCACGAGATAGACGCTTCCCTTCTCAAGTATGCCTCCCTTGCTTATATCGAGCTCGTACATGACGAGGTCGCTTCCGTAGGCGTCCGGGTCGTGAAGCTTCTTGAGGACGTCCTGCGTCTCCGGAAGAAAACTCGAAACGAGCCTGTAGGCCTTGGCTCCGAGCCGTAAATCCATGCTCGCCGGCTGAATCTGCCGCTCCTCTATGGGAGACGAGGCTTTTATCACGCCGCTTTTTATCGCGGCCTTAAGTTCTTCGAAACTAAAAACGCCGTTTTGTTTTGCCATGGGATTAATCCTTGGATGAAGTCAAAAAGTATGATACAAAAAAAGAGTAGCCAATGAAAGAAGAAAATACTTTTTGCGACGGAGACCCATGGTAAATATAGTTTGCCCGAACTGCGGCTTTTCAAGCGACGTGCCCGAAGACAAAATCCCGAAACAGGCCTTCAAGGTAAAGTGTCTTCAGTGCAAGAACTCTTTTCCATTTTCCGTCAAGGGTGTTATTACGGAAATCCCCGTAACGCCTTCCGTCAGGAAACCGTCGGCCTCTAAAACGCCGAGCGCCGCGCACAGGCTCTCGTTTCACGGAGGAGGCGGAAGCCTGCTTAAACTCTATATCATAAACAACATCCTTTCCATGATAACGCTTGGCATATACTACTTCTGGGGTAAAACCAAAATACGCCAATACCTCTACAGCCAGCTCGAATTCATGGGCGAGAGGTTTCACTACACAGGCACCGGAAGAGAACTATTCAACGGCTGGTTCAAGGCGTCTTTGATACTCATCGTTCTTTTCGGAGCGCCGAACGCGCTCTCCGAATTCGTAAACCCTGCTTACGGATTACTCTCGATTCCGGCGTTTTTATTCATACTGCCCTTCGCCATGGTGAACGCGAGGCGCTACCGCATGAGCCGTTCCCTTTGGCACGGCGTAAGGTTCGCCTTCACCGGAAAAGTCATCTCTTGCATGAAGCTCTATTTCGTCACATACCTCCTGACTATCCTCACCTTGGGCGGATATTCGTCCTTCATGCACGTTCGCAAGCAAGAGTTCTGGCGCGTCAACACGCGGGTCGGAAACATCCCGTTTTCGTACGACGGCAAAGGCAGGGACATACTTCTCCCGTGCCTTCTCTTCATCCCCCTCACCTTCCTCACGCTCGGAATCTACTGGTTCTGGTTCACGGCTAAAATGAGCAGATACGACTGGGAACACACGCGGTTCGAAGGCCTCAAATTCAAATCAATCGTAACCGGCTGGAAACTCTTCAAATTCCACTTCGTGAACCTTCTCCTCGTAGTCTTCACCTTCGGCATCGGCTACCCGTGGGTGGTGGCGCGCAAGGTGGAGTTCGTCTGCCAGAACATATCCGTGGAGGGAGCCGTTGACTTCGAAAAAATCCTCCAGACCCCCGAAACCGTGAGCGCGACCGGAGAAGGACTTTTCGAGCAGTTCGACCTTGACTTCGGCATAGGGATATAAAAAACCGCCTCTGTTGTAAAGGGTTGCGGAAAAACTCAAAATCCGGTCATTGCGAGTCCGCCATTATTATCGGCGGACGAAGCAATCTCGTCTTTAAATAAAACAACAACTTAGAGATTGCTTCGGGATAAAGCCCCTCGCAATGACAAAAGCAAAAATGGAAGAAACCTTTAAGGCATACTACTACGACGGAAAAAGCGCGGCGAGAATCGAGGCCGTAATAAGCGTCTCTCCCGAATCCCTTTTAATCCGCAAGCCCGGCGGCGCGACGATCGAATGGAAGTGGAAGGACGTAACCCAAACGCAGGGTTTTTACGAAAACGAACCCATGCGGCTTGAAAAGGGCATCGAGGCGATTGTTCTGGAAAACCGCCTCTTCGTCCTCCATCTTAAAAAAATCGCCCCCAAGGCCGCCTCCTCTCTTTCCGGCCCCTCACGCGGCCAAAGGTCAACGATAAAAATAGCGGGCCTTTGGCTTATGGCGGCCGGGCTCGTTATATTCCTTTACCTCTACGGCATACCGGGCTTCGCGACGGTCAGCGCAAGGTTCATTCCTGTATCATGGGAAGAAAAGCTCGGCGATTCGATATGGGCTACCTGGTCAAAAGAGATGCGCGAGTGCAAGGGAGCGTCGGCAATGAAGTCAACGGAAGATATCCTCGCGCTCCTTAACAAGAACGCCGCCCCGCATAAATACAAATTCAAGGTCCACGTGGTGGACAATAACATGGTAAACGCCTTCGCGCTTCCGGGCGGCCACATAATCATAATGAGCGGGCTTATCGAGGCGACCAAAACTCCGGAGGAACTCGCCGGCGTTTTGGCCCACGAGATGCAGCACGTCCTTAAAAGACACGCCACGCGCGGCATACTCCAGAGCCTTTCCACCTCCATGCTCATTACCCTTATTTCAGGGGACACTGGAAGCCTCGCTCAGGCCGTGCAGGTCATGGGACAACTCCGCTACAGCAGGGCGATAGAGCGCGAGGCTGACGAGGGAGGATTGACGCTTCTTTTAAGAGCGGGAATAGACCCGAAGGGCATGATTGATTTTTTCGGCGCCCTTGAAAAAAAATACGGCTCAACGCAGGGCAACTTCAACTATTTTTCCACCCACCCCCTTACCGAAGACAGGATAAGTTACTTGAAGGCGCGAATCCTCTCGGGCACAAAATACGCCCCTCTTTTCCCGGATGTTCCTTGGAAAAGGGTGTCTCTTTCCTGCGACGGGGACTGAGGGGCTGGTTGCGCGTAATCTCCTCTCCCCTTCCCCTTATGATATACTCCCTCCCATGTCTCTGACAGTCGAGATAACCGGAGTCGCCTACGGCGGAAGCGGAATAGGAAGGATTAACAACAAGGTCGTATTCACGCCTTTCACGGCTCCCGGAGACGTGGCTGAAATCGAAATAATTGAAGACAAAAAAGATTTTTCAATAGCCAAACTCATAGGCCTTAAGGAAGCGTCAAAGATGAGAACCTCTTCACCGTGCCCGGTCTATATGATATGCGGCGGATGCCAGATGCAACACATCGAATACGGGCAACAGGTAAGGCTCAAGGAAAAAATCTTTGTCGAGACATTCCAAAGGCTCGCTAAAACAGACCTTACTCCTATACTCAATCCGGCCCTTGCTTCGCCAAAGCCCTTTAACTACCGCTCGAGGGTGAGATTCCACAGGGCCGGAAAAAAATGGGGTTTTTTCAAGCCAAACTCTCACTCTATCGTTGAAATACAAGACTGCCCCCTTCTCGAGCATCCTCTTAACTCCGCGCTCCTGTCTCTTAAGGCAACGGAGTTTCCCGATACTCTCTACGGAGCCGAGGTCTCGCTCGATAAACAAAGCGGAAAAACAGTGGCGGCGTTTTCACTAAACAAAAATACCCCGTTCGATTGGAACGCGGCAATAAATAAGATACCCCTTATAAAAGGTTTCGAGGTATGGGTCAAGGACCCTTTTAAAAGAGGCAGGGGGCGAATGGTCATAACCCAAGGAGACACGAGGGTTTCTTACAAAGCGGGAGATTTTATTATCTCGTCGGGCGTTAGCTCTTTTTCTCAGGCCAACCTTTTTCAAAACGAGCGTTTAGCCGAAGCAATCGTCGAGTTTTCGGGTCTCACGAAAAATGACGACGCCTTTGACCTCTTCTGCGGCGCGGGCAACTTCACGTTTCCTCTTTCCGAAAAAGCGCGGATGGTTTACGGCTCTGACACAGACCACTCGGCAATTAAAAACGCGAGGCAAAACGCCCTCAAAAACAACGTTTCCAACGTGGAATTCTCGATTGAATCGTCCAAAGGCCGCGAAAGCAGGGCTGAGCCCCGACCCATGCTTCGCATGGGTACCCCGCATAATTCTTTAACTGCCGCTTCCGACAAACAATCCACGGGATTTATTGATTCATCGCGCCGTCCGCAGGACAACCTTGAAAAACT
>Ga0209322_10001607_pt1 | contig 13057 bp, 11 predicted proteins | sample Rifsed19ft1_FD_184013 | JGI IMG/M metagenome (GOLD analysis project Ga0209322, IMG submission 184013) | Soil microbial communities from Rifle, Colorado, USA - sediment 19ft 1 (version 2) | ecosystem: Environmental > Terrestrial > Deep subsurface > Rock core/Sediment | place: Rifle, Colorado... | reverse complement strand
CAGCTCGGCGGTGACCTCGGCGCAGACGGCGCAGCGCGGTCGTGGCCTCGCCGGTGACGCGGGGCAGCTCGGCCAGCAACTCGGCGCCGGCCGCCCATGCGGCGCGGGCGCTGCCGTACCGATGCAGGAGGCGTGCGAAGCCGACCGGCCCCACCCCGGGCACCTGCGCCAGCGCCACCCAGAACGGTCGCTCGGCAGCCGGGTCGAGGTGTCCGAGCTCCAGCGTCCGCCACCCTTGCCGATTGGGTGATGGCGCCCTGCCGAACGCGTCAGCGCCGACCGGCGACGTCTCTGCGGTCGTCGCTCCGACGGCCGCGCCGGCGGCCCCCACACCGATCACGGCAGTGCCGCCGCGCGATAGCGCAGCGCCTCGTCGAGGTGCAGTGCGTTGACGGTCGACTCGCCTTCCAGATCGGCCACCGTGCGTGCGACTCGCGCGGTGCGGTGCATGCGACGCGGCGAGAGCCCGAACCGGCGGCCACGTCGTGTCAGGAGCTCGAGAAGCGGAGCCGCGAACCCGTGTCGCTCGTCGAATTGCGGAGCGGGCAGCTCCGCGTTTGCCCGACCCTGGCGGTCCAGCTGCCGGCGCCACGCGGCGGCCACGCGAGCCGCAACGACCGGGCTCGCCTCGGGGTGTCGCGAGCGTGAGGCGCTGCCTGCCGTCCGTCGCTCCGGCTCGGCCATGGTCACCCACAGGTCGATCCGATCTCGCAGCGGACCTGACAGGCGCGCCATATATCGGCGCGCGGCCGCGTCTTCGCAGGTACATGCACGTCCGTGCGACCCGCGCCACCCGCATGGGCACGGATTGAAGGCCGCCAGCAGCGTGAAGCGTGCGGGCAGACTGAGAGCTCCCTCCACCCGGGCGATGGTGACGCTCCCCGACTCGAGCGGCTCGCGCAGCGCGTCGAGGGCGTCCGCCCGGAACTGCAGCGTCTCATCGAGCAAGAGCACACCGCGATGTCCGAGCGAGGCCTCGCCGGGACGCACCCGTGGCCCACCACCGACGAGCGCCTGCGTCGAGATCGTGTGGTGTGGTGCGCGAAACGGGCGGGCGCGCACGAGCGGGGCGCGACGGTCCAACAGGCCGGCGACCGAGTAGATGCGGCTGACGGCGACCGCCTCGTCGTCCTCCAGCGGCGGCAGGAGGCCGGCAGCGCACCGCAGCAGGAGCGTCTTTCCGATCCCCGGCGGGCCGCACAGGGCCAGGTTGTGGTGCCCCGCCACGGCGATCTCGAGCGCCCGCCGCGCCACCTGCTGCCCGTCGACCTCCGCCAGATCCGGGCCTGCCGCCCCCTGCGGAAGGGAGGCGGGCAGCGCAGCGGCACCGGCCACCATCATCTCTACGCCGGCGAGGTGCCGGATCGCCTGTCCCAGCGTCGCGGCGCCGTAGGCGCGTACGCCCGCGGTGGCCGCCTCGCCGACCGATGCTCCCGGCACGATCATCTCGGGCACCCCCGCGTCGCGGACCGCCGCCGCAAGCGCCATGGTGCCCGCCACCGGACGCAGGGCACCGTCGAGCGCCAGCTCACCCACCAGGGCGGTCACCGACAGACGATCGTGGCGCGGCAGCTGCCCAGACGCGGCGAGGATCCCGACCGCGATGGCCAGGTCATAGCCGGTGCCGTCCTTCGGCAGATCGGCCGGGGCAAGATTCACCGTGATTCGTCGCGCGGGTACCTCGAATCCGCTGTTGCGCAACGCGCTCCGCACCCGCTCGCGGGCCTCCTGCACCTGGCTTCCGGCCAGCCCGACGATGGTCAGCGCGGGCAGCCCGAAGGCAACGTCCACCTCGACGCGGACGGGGACGCCATCAACGCCGAGGATCGACGCACTGAGCGTCTCGGCCAGCACGGGCAGCACCTCCACGCGGAGGCGCCCATGTCTTGAGATGGACCGATGAAGGTGCCGGTCGCCCACCTGCTCGCCTCCCAGATTCCGGCGGCGACCGGCGAGGTGAACCTACGCGGCGGGGCTTATCGGGACGTTAGGCCGGGCTTATCGGTCAGGCGAGGGCTGACGCAGCCTCAATGGCATCCTTCTCGAGCGCGGTGGCAAAGGCCAACACGCTCTTGCCGAGCGGTGCCTCCGGACGGCTCGACATGAAGGGCTCGCCGGAATTCAGGGCGCTGATGGCGGCTCGATACTCGTTGATGACCTGGTAGTTGATCTTCCGACCGAGCGCCGACTCCGCGTTGCTGACGTTGATGCCGGTGTACGCGTTCGATCGGTTCAGCACCAGCTGGACCTTGCTCTTCTCGTAGCCCAGGCTGTCCATCGTTTCGAGAACGAGGCGCACGTTCTTCAGGCAGGACAGATCGGCGGTCATCACCACAAAGATTACGTCCGATTCGTCGAACAGCTGCAGGTTGAAGTCGTCGATCGCCTGCGACATATCCACCAGCGTGAAGTCGTAGATACGGCGCGCCAGCGCGAGGATGTTCGTCATAACTGCCGGCGCCACGCGCTGGCGCTCGACCACGATGTCGGCCGACTCTGGCGACGGGGGCGCCAGGAGCAGATCCACCCCGGATCGGTGACGCACCATCAGCTTCCGCAGCAGGTCGGCATCCAGATCGGCCTCGCTGACCGCGTTGACGATCGAGGCGGTGTCGAGGCCGAGGTCGAGGAAGACGCGCAGGTCGCCGAATTGCAGGTTCGCATCGATCAGGGCGGTCTTGCGCTTGAGCTCGCGGGCCAGGGCGATGGCGGTGTTGATCGCGATGGTGGTATTCCCCACGCCGCCCTTGGCGGGGTAGAAGAGCCCCAGGCGCCCGAGCGTCGGCGTCTCATCGGCGCTTCCGATGGCCGTCCCGCCGCGGGCGAGCAGGGCCTTGATGCGGGCCATCAACTCGAGCGGGTGGAAGGGCTTGACGATGTCGTCATCGGCGCCCGCACGCAGGCCCTTGACCCGCTGCCCCACGTCCGCCTCGGCGGTCAGCATGATGATCGGCACGCGACGCCCCTGCTCTGCCGCGCGGATCTGCTGTGTGGCGGCGTAGCCATTCAGCTTCGGCATGGCGACGTCCATCAGGATCAGGTCAGGCTCGGCATCGCGGGCCATCTCGACACCAGTCGCCCCGTCGGAGGCGACGATCACGTCGTAGCCCTCCTGCTTGAGGGCAAACACGAGAACTCGCTGGATATTGAGGTCGTCGTCGACGACCAGGACCTTGGTGCCGGGCATGCGAGGCTCCGCAGGTAGAAGGGAGGTCGGCGCGATTATACGGGCGCGACTCCATCAAGGTGGCGCGTCAGAAAGGTGAGCACCCGTCGCTCGTACTCCTCACCACCGACCGCGTGTGCGTCGGCGTGGCCGGCGCCGTGGACGGTGTACAGCTCCTTCGGCTCCCCGGCCGCCGCGTACAGGCGCAGCGACTGCCGCGGACTCACCAGCTGATCCTGGTCGGGCGAGATGAGCAGCAGCCCGCGCGGCGAGATCTGCGCCACCCGGTGCAGGGGGGATCGCAGGCGCACGCGAGCCCGAACGCTGGCTGCGAACACCGCCAGCCGCGACCCGATTCGCGGCATCGGGAATCCGAGCTCGCTCATCCGGTTGCCGATCGGGTCGTGCAGCTCACCGTACGCGGCATCGGCCACGACGGCAGCAACGGGCAGGTCCGGGGCAGCCATGATCGCCACCGAGCCGCCCATGCTGATCCCCATCAGTGCGATCGGACCGAGGCCGCGGCTCTGCAGGAAGTGGACGGCGGCGGCGGCATCGCGCTGCTCCGCGGTGCCGAGCGTGATCGGTGCCTCGTCGGAGTCGCCGTGCCCGCGAAAGTCGAACTGCAGCACGTGGTACTGCCGCTGGAGCCACGGCACGAAGGCGGCCAGCCATGGCAGCCGATGCCAGCTGAAGCCGTGCATCAGGACCACCGCGGCACGTGTCTCCCGGCCGGCCCCGATCAGCCAGCCCGAGAGGGTCACGCCGTCATCGGTGGTGAATCGGACGTCCTCGTAGTCCAGCCCGAGCGCCCCGGGCGTGGCCGGTGCCCCCTCGGCCGGCTCGAAGGGCCGCCGACCGGGGCGCACGATCCGCCGTGACCCCTCGACCGTCACAAAGCCGAGGTAGCCAAGCGCCCCGGCTGCCGCGATTCTCCCCAGCCACGCCGCCAGGCCGCGACGCTTCGCCGGATCAGCCGTCGCTCGCCTCCCGTGCGGCCCGCATCGCGCCGGCGATCGGTCGGGTGAGCTCGGCGAGCTCCATCGGCACGATCCACTTCGTGGAGCTCCCGGCGGCGAGCGCCTTGAGCGCCTCGAGGTACTGGAGCGCCATCGTCTTCTGGTCGATCCCCCTGGCCGCGGCGAAGATCGTCTTCAGCGCGTTGCTGAAGCCTTCGGCACGCAGGATCTGCGCCTGCCGCTCGCCCTCGGCGCGAAGGATCGCGCTCTGCTTGTCGCCCTCGGCCACGTTGATGGTCGCCTGGCGCGTCCCCTCGGACTCGGTGATGTTGGCGCGGCGGTTGCGCTCGGCGCTCATCTGGCGGTTCATCGCATCCTGGATGTCGCGCGGCGGGACGATCTCGCGGATCTCGACGTTGGTGATCTTCACGCCCCAGCGATGGGTCACCTCGTCGAGCTTGGAGCGCAGGACGTTGTTGATCTCCTCGCGCTTGGCGAGCACATCGTCGAGCGGGATGTCACCGATCACCGCCCGGAGCGTGGTCGCGGCCAGCGCCTGCGATGCGCCGGTGAAGTCGACCACCGCGGTCACCGTCTCGACCGGGTCGAAGACCTTGGAGTACACCAGGAAGTCGATGCTGATCGGCGCGTTGTCCTTGGTGATGCAGGTCTGCTGCGGCACCTCCAGGAAGCGCTCGCGCAGGTCAACCTTGACGGCGGTCTGAATGAAGGGGATGAGCAGCACCAGGCCGGGGCCGCGCGCGCCCTGCAGCCGCCCCAGGAAGAAGACGACCAGCCGCTCGTATTCACGAACGATGTGCACCGTGCTGGTGATCACCACCAGCAGAAATGCGAGTCCGGCGAGCAGCAGAACCAGGCCGATCGGATCGTCAGGCATGTGTCATTCCCTTCTGCGATGGTCCTGTCTGCCGAACGGCATCGGCTGCACCGACCATCCGAGAGCAGGATAGGACATCAGGCGCCGCGGTGGTCGAAGACGACCTTGATGGCCGAGCGCCGTCCCCGCTCCATCGCGGTGCGCAGCGCATTGCGCCAGTCGCCCAGCCGGAAACGGTGCGTGACCAGTCCGTCCACGGCCGGGGCGCCGTCGGCGGCGAGCAGCGCCATCAGGTGGTCGATGGTGTGCGGACGCCCGGGGACCGATGCCTCCCGCCCATAGACGTAGTGGCCGGTGATCCGCAGTTCACGCGCCCAGGCGAGCGTCAGGTCGAGCCCGCTCACCTCGGCCACCGAGCCGATCAGCGCAAGCCGCCCGCGAGGGACCGTCACGCGGATCGCGGCCTCGAGGCTGGCCGCGTTCCCAGCGCACTCGTAGACGGCCTCGAAGCCACCCGTCAGGGTCGGCTGGCCCCCCAGGGCCCGATGCTCGCGTGCCCCGGCGACCTCCACCGCGGCGCGGTGTGGACCCGCCCCGCCACGGTCCGCCACCACGTGGTGGGCGCCGAATTGCCGCGCGAGCTCAGCCTGCAGCGGATGGCGCACCACGATCGTCGTCTCGGTGCCCGGGGCGACCATCCGAAGGGCGGCCAGCGTGCCCAGCCCGATCGCCCCGCCACCGATCACCAGCGCCCGCTCCCCTTCCGCCGGTGCCTGCGCCAGGACCGCATGCAGCCCGCAGGCGAGCGGCTCGGCCAGGGCCGCCGTCTCGTCGCTGAGCTGCGCGGGGACCGCATGCAGCTGGCTGGCGTGGGCGAGCATCCCCTCGGACCAGGCGCCCGGCAGGTCGCGGCAGAAGCCGATCAGCATCCCTGGCGCCAGCGCTCCCTCCGATGCGCGTCGACACAGGGCCGGGGTTCCCGCAGTGCAGCCCGGACACGGGTCGAGGCCGCGCACGGCACACGAAATGATGGGGTCGAGCACGACGCGCTGGCCGACCGCCACGCCGGCGACGGCACCGGCCTCTTCGACGACCGCCACCACCTCGTGGCCGAGGATGGCGGGGAACGAGTTGAATGGAGAAAGGACCGCGCTCGATCGGCCGGTGAGCAGCGAGAGGTCCGATCCGCAGATCCCCGAGAGGAGCGGACGGAGCCGAACCCAGTCTGGACCGGGAAGCTCCCCCAGCGTGTACTCCGACAGGCCCAGCCACGGCAGCCGGCCGCCCGTCCAGCGCGGCACGCGCATGCCCAAGACACGAAGCGCCCGGTAGTTCAGCGCCGACGAACCTACCCGCAGTCCGAGGCCGCGCATTCGGGCGGCGGTCAGCTCATCGGGACGCGACGCACGATGTGCGGCCCGACCCGCTGCAGGATCTCGTCCAGGGTAGGGCCGGTGATCGTGACGCCGTGGTTCTTCATGCCGATCACCGCACGACCCGGATCCGGCGCGTCACGCACCAGCCCCGCCACCTCGAGGGCAAGCTCCTCGGTGCCGCACGGGTAGACCGCTTCGGTCGATGTGATCCCGGCGACCCAGCCATGAACGTGGAGGATGGCGCCGACCTCGGGGTGCTCGCGGTAGATGGTCAGGTGCTCAATGGCATCCACCGAGACGCGTCGCGGCTTGATGTCGGGCGGGACCGAGAGCCTAATGACGCCGCGCGCCTCGTCGTAGCCGGTGACGAGCAGGATCTCGCGGCCGATCTCGCGCAGGTGGCTCTTGTCGACTCCACTGGCGCTCATCCAGAAGGTATCGCCGTCGTGGCGAGCGCTCGCGTTGCCGTAGGAGAGCCCCCCGATCCCGAACAGGCGCTGCACGTGGCGCAGTTCGTCGGGGCCGAGCAGGTCCTCGATCGGCCACGGTGCGGGGAGGAGGTCGAGCTCCGCGAGCCGCAGCCCCGCACGGTGGATCGCGGCGGTGTGCTCGTCGCCCTCCCACAGGTCGCGCGGCAGATCCGGGATGAACTCGTTGTCGATCACCAGTCGCGATTCGGCCATGGGCAGCAGACGCTGAACCACACCCTCGAAGAAGGCTCCGTCGTCGCCGTCCCACTCCAGGCGGTGGAAGCCCTGCTCCATGGTGATGAAATAGGCCTCCGGGCCACGCTCGTCTCGTGCGATCGGGATGAACACGTTGGAGAGCGACCGGACCAGCAGGGCATAGCCGGCCGCCAGCATGTCGTCGGGGTGGTCCGGCAGCTCGGCCACGCCCACAACGAAGATCTCCTTGGAGCGACGGCGGAAGCTGGTGGGACTGTCGGCGTGTACGGCGTGGAGCACGACCCGCACATCGGGGTCGATGGCGGCATCGCGACGTACGTCCCGCTGGACCGGGTGGCCGCGAGCCTCGAGCGCGGCCGAGACGCCGTCGAGGAACCAGGTCGTCAATGGACTGTGCGCGGCGTCAACCACCGCGATGCCGCTCGCGCGCTTGAGCGTCGGGTCGGGGGTCGCCACCGCGTCACGAATCGCCATCGGTCTCCTCGTCAGACGCGCCGGCGTCCTGCCCCGCAGCTTCGGGCTCGACGATGAGCTCGAGCCCATCCACGCCGACGACTCGCAGGCTGTCACCCTCACCGATCTCCCCCACCCGGCTGCGGGCCGACCACGCCTCGCCGCCAGCATAGGCGATGCCGGTCGGGGCGATGAGCGTCTGGGCGGTGCCGCTCGCGCCGACGAGGGCCCCGATCGGCAGGCCCGTGGAGCGATTGGCGCGCATCTGCAGCACGGCACGCACGAGGACGAAGAAGTAGAAGAGCGACAGCGCCAGCGTCAGGCCGATCAGGATCGGGCTGACCTCGACCTGGACCGAATCGGTGCCGTCGACCCGCGTATAGAGGGCGAATGCGCCCAGCAGGAAGCAGGCAATGCCGCCTGCGGCGAGGAAGCCGTAACTCGTGAAGTTCATTTCGAGGACGAAGAGGCCGATCCCCATCAGGATCAGCAGCAGGCCGCCGATATTGAGCGGCAGGCTGTTGGAGCCGATGAATGCCAGCACGATGGCGATCGCACCGAGTGAGCCGCTGATCAGGTTCGGGTGGAAGAGCTCCGAGAGGATCCCGTAGAAGCCGATCGTGAATAGGATGAAGGCGATGTTCGGGTCGGACAGCAGATGCAGGAACTGCTGGCCCGGATTCATGACGGCGCCGCTGATCTCCAGGGCTGCGAGCTTCGGCAGCGGTTCGCCGTTGAAGGTGTAGGGGCGCCCGTCAGCCCGCGCACCGCTGTCGATGGCGGCGAACAGCGCGTCGGTATCGGTTGCCACGAGGTCGACGATCGGCGGAACCATGGCCACCGCCTCGCTCGCCGACGCACTGGCGGCCTCCCGGACCGCGCGCTCGGCCCAATCCTCGTTCCGGCCGTGATCGCGGGCCAGCTCGGTCAACTTGGCGACCGCCGAATTGGTCACCTTGGCGGCCAGCGTCTCGGGCAGGTCCTCCCCCGAGCTCCCCACCACAGATGCGGCGCCGATGCTGGTCGATGGGGCCATCGCCGCCACATCCCCCGCCATCGTCACGAAGGTTCCCGCGCTGGCGGCCTGCGCACCTTCTGGGGCCACGTAGGTGATCACCGGCACCTCGCTGGCGAGGATCGCCTTGACGATGCGGTCCATGCTCGAAAGCTCGCCGCCGGGCGTATCGATCTCGATGAGCGCCGCCTGGTAGCCCCCGGTTGCCGCGGTGGCCAGCGCCTCCTCGATGTAGGCAGCGTTGACCTGGTCGATCACGCCGGTCAGCTGGATGCGCAGCACCCCGGGCGAGACGGCCTGGGCCGCCAGCGCGGTGGCACCCAGCATGATTGCGGCCAGCGCAACGGCTCGACGCAGCTTCAGCATGCGATCGAGTATAGGTCAGCCCAGTTGATCGACCACCAGGCGCGACCAGGTCTCCATGCGGTCCCGCGCGGCGCGCAGCTCGTCGGCATCGGCCATCCGGGCGGTCAGCTTGTCGTGCTCACGGACGGTGATCGGCCGTCCATCGGCCTCGACGATGAAGACGACGCCCAGGTGGACCGATCCGACCGCGTTCGAGTCGTCGTTCAGCATGCCGACGAGCCGGAACTCCGGCTCCCAGTCGGCGTCGAGTTCCTCCGTCCATTCGCGGCGCAGGCCCGCGGTCAGCGGATCGACGCCGTCATCGACCGGGTTGATATGTCCACCCACGCCGATGCTCGCCTTGCGATGCAGGCGCGGATCGCCTCCGGCAGCGGTGCGCTCCATGAGGAAGGTTCGCGGCCCGTCACGCACCACCACGTACGGGATGAGCTGCTTGAAGGAGGAACCCTCTTCGGCCAGCGGCCGGTCCATGAATGTGCCGTGCTCGCGCACCACCGACCGCAGTTGGTCCAGTGCTGCCTCATCGGCCGCCCGGATGCCGGTGAAGTCACAACCGCCGGGGACGGTGTCGCGAGGGATCACCAGGACCTGTTCCACCATGTCCACAGTCTATGGGGGTGCGTGCTGGCACCGCAGTTTTGCGCCGCAAGGTTGCCTGCAAGGTCGTGGGAGTACCTTGGTTGCCCTACCGCACCGCGCGTAACCGCACTCCAGCGCACTCGCGAGGTCTCAGCAGAGCCTCTGGCGCGGCATCCGAACGGTTGCCGCCTGGTGGCGATTCCGAACGGGTAGTACTACCGTACTGGTCCGAACCAGGGTGGCAAGTTGCAGAGCAGGTCAACGCGCTCTCTGTCCGTGCGCCGCCGTGTGCGGGCTGGGGAGCAGGCAGCGACGGGATCCCGACGCGGCCAGTCGATGGTCGAGTTCGCCCTGACATTGCCAATGCTCCTGATTCTCCTGCTCGGGGTCGCGGACTTCGGGCGCCTCTTCTCGCAGGGGATCATTCTCGAAGCCGCCGCCCGCAACGGCGCGGAGGCGGCCGCCCAGGAGTACGTACAGCTGCAACGCAATCAGCCGGGCGGGACTCTCACTCCGGCGAACTACGCCCAGCTGCATGGCATCGCCCTGGAAGCGCTGTGCGAGGAGGCCTATCCCTTGCCGAACCGGGTCGCATCGGGGACCCCGCTCAGGTGCGACATGCCTCATGCGGCAGTCTGCGTGCACGATGCGAACGCCGGAGACGACGTGGGCCTGGGCGGCGCATGCGGTACCGAGGCCGCCTCTGCGCCACCGGAATGCTCGGTCATGGATCCATCCTGGACCGCCACTATTGAACAGACGGACCCAGCCACCGCGTTGCCCTACGTCGAGGTCCGTGTCTGCTATCGGTTCACCACGCTCTTCAACCTCACGAATCTCCAGCTGCCATTCGGCTGGAGCATCTCCGTCGGTGAGGTGTGGCTCCAACGAAACCGCGTGTTTGTTGCGGGGACCTACTGATGGTCACTCGACGCGTTGGGCCCACACGCTCCCGAGCAATCGGCCAGGCGCTCGTCGAACTTGCACTGGTGCTCCCGCTCTTCCTGATGGTGTTCGTCGGCATCATCACGCTCGGGATGGGCATCTTCTTCCAGCAGCAGGTGACGAATGCCGCTCGCGAGGCGGCGCGCTACGCGGCGATTCATAGCGCGACTGCCCAGCGCCCAGTGGTCGGCTGGCTTGACCCGAACTCGGAGGATCCTCCGGGCACATCCGGAACCTACGCGGCGTCGATCCCGGATAGCTATGTGCGTTGGGACGAACCCGACGAAGAGTGGCCGGACATGACGGCCCACGCTCGCAACCGGATCTTTGGACTGGACCCGAATGCCGTGTTCATCTCGGCCTGCTGGTCCGGTTACCGCGATGGAGTTGCGCCCGGAGGCGCGTTCGACGCGCCACCAGACGGGGTAACCGTCGATATCGGAGGTGTTCCGTACACCTATCAGACCAGGTGGGCCCAGTGCTCAATCGATGGGCAGGACCCGACCAACACACCCGACCACATTGGCTGCGGCCCCGGGCTGGCCACCGTCGACCAGGCGAGCAGCATGTCCGAGGGGCCCGGCGTGATCATCGGCAACCGGGTGACCGCGTACGCCTGTTACAACTGGACGCCGCCCCTCGCTGGGTTCCTGCTCGTCCCGCAGCAGGTCACGCTCCGGGGGGTCATCACCGAACCAATCCAGCGCCAGCAGTGAGGAACCACGCCGTGTCGCACCGTCGAACCGACCACTCCCAAGGTCAGATCATCCTCATGGCGGCTTTCGGGGTCGTCGTCCTGATGGGCATCTTGGCGCTGGCGTTCGACCTTGGCTTCTCCTGGATGCTTCACCGAAAGGAACAGAACGCGGTCGATCCGGCTGCGATCGCCGCGGCCCGCTGGCTGAAGGACCCCCTGGGCAACCAAACGATCGTGGCGGACGTGCAGGATGAGATGAACGCAGACGCCTGCTTCTATGTACAGCAGAACGGCTTCTTCGTGACCGACGCGTCGTGCGCCGCGGCGCTGGCGGCGGGTGACCTGCAGGTTCATGCGCCACCGGTGAGTGGACCGTACGCGGGCTCGCCTGGAAGGGTGCAGGTGATCATCCACGACACGCATCCCACGTTCTTCGCCCGCATCTGGGGGCAGACCGAAGCGGCCGTGATGACCTCCGCGGTGGCTGCCAACGACGCCGGCAACGGAAACTCCAGCTCGCTCGTGGCCCTCCAGCCGGTCTGCCAGGGAGGATCGGCCGGCACAGTCACCGGTGGAGGCACAGTCAAGATCTTCCCCATCACGCCGGGGACACTGGGAGGCTACATACACGTCAACTCGCCCTGCGGCTCCTCGCAAGACGACCTGTGCCTGAACGGAGTCGGAGCCTCTGCATTAGATGTGAGCGGCGGCGGAACGCTGATCACGCCGTTCGCCTACGTGGTCGGGACGTGCGTCCAGACTGGCACCAGCGGGAATACCGACCCGAACGGACTGTGGTGTGACGACACGTTCACGAGCAGTGCGTGCGTCGATGAGAACGCGTATCCGCCGCTCGCCGACCCGCTGGCCGGGGTGCCCGAGCCGGAGCTCGACAACTTCCCGAACGGAATCTGTCCCGATGGAACCGAGTCGACACCCAGCTCGACGAGTGGCTGCTCCTTGAAGCGTAGCCCCGACTGTCCGCCCGATCCGCTCAACCCGGCGATCGACATCTGCACCCTGACCCCCGGCGTCTACTACGGCGGCTGGTCGGTGGGCAGCCGCGTTCGGCTATTCCTGGAACCCGGTATGTACATCCTGGCCGGGGGAGGCATCAAGCTCAGCGGGACCGAGGCCTCAATCGAGGCCGTAACCAGCCCGTTGGTAAACGATGCCCGAATCATGATCTTCTCGACCGACGGCCCCGGGTGTCCGAGCATCAACAACCAGTGCCAGGGCTCGATCACATTCACCGCTAGCCAGGCGTTCAAGGCCAAGGCGCTCAACGCGGCAACGTGCGGTCTGGTGTCGCCACAAGCGTGTCCATGGAAGGGGATTCTGCTCTGGCAAGACGGGACTGCAAGCAACCCGACGGCCGCCGTGAGGTTGGGTGGTGAGTCCAGCACCATCCTGGCCGGTACGATCTATGCCCCGCTCGCGGACGTCACGATCACAGGCGGCAGCAGCACGACCGGCTGCACATCGGGCCCAACGGCGGGCTGCCTCGCCATCCAGATCATTTCGTACACCTGGAAGATCAGTGGTGGCGGCCTGATCGAGATGCCGTACGACCCGGCGGGCCTGTACCAATTCCCTGCCCGCGGGCTTGTCGACTGACCGACCCCGGGGGGTCCGGCCACCCGCGCGGCCCCACGCTAGCCGGCGGTCTCGATATCCGGGCCTGCTTCTGCCAGCCGCAGCGCCATTGCGGCCGCTTCCCGTGGGTCGCGGGCTCGGTGAACACGCGGCCCGCCCAGCCGCTGCTCGGACTCGACGCGCCACGAGCTGAGCGCCACCACGTGGCGCCCCATCCGCAGCGCCAGCCCGATCTCCGACAGCGTGCCGTGGCGTCCGCCAACGGCGACCACCGCATCGGCCGCGGTGACCACCACCAGGTTGCGGACGACGCCGAGGCCGGTGGCGATGGGGATCGAGACGAACTCGTTGGCCTCGGCCGGATCGGCGCCCGGCAGGATC
>Ga0209322_10001604_pt1 | contig 13063 bp, 12 predicted proteins | sample Rifsed19ft1_FD_184013 | JGI IMG/M metagenome (GOLD analysis project Ga0209322, IMG submission 184013) | Soil microbial communities from Rifle, Colorado, USA - sediment 19ft 1 (version 2) | ecosystem: Environmental > Terrestrial > Deep subsurface > Rock core/Sediment | place: Rifle, Colorado... | reverse complement strand
ACGGAGGTCGCCGCACCGGATCGGGAGGCGAGCTCCCGCCGGGCCTGCTCCCCGATCAGACCGCCGATGTACGCGAAGATGATCACCATGAGGTACCCGTTCGTCCCCATCCCGAACGTCGCGCGGAGCGCCTCGACGAACCCCTGGAGGTAGGCGACCATGAAGTCCCGGTACGGCGCGAGGAACGGCAGGATGCTCGCGGCCCCGTCGCCGACGACGAGGGGCAGGGATGCGACGAAGTCGATCTGCCTCGCCGCGATGTTCTGGGAGTACGCCGCGTTCGCGACGAGGATCACGACCACGGGGAGGAGCGCCGCGACCACGGCCTTCCAGGGGGCGCCTGCGCGGCGGCCGCCGACGTATCCCGCGATCATGGGGCCCGCGGGCTGGATCCACCACAGGAGGAGGGAGAGGATCAGGATGACGCGGGAGGACGCCCAGAAGGAGAACGTCGGGCCGTCGCCGCGGAAATGGCTGGGCTCGCTGTCCACCTCGATCCGATAGACGCCGTGGCGGTCCCTCGGCTTGCGGTGCGGGCGGTCGTCCGGATCCCCGTCCTCGGGTCGCCTGCGTCGGCGCAGGGTCCAGAGGAGGGGCTTGAGGAGCCACCGGAGTACTCCCATTCCCATCCCTGCGGTCGGTCCGACCTTTGTCTGACGAATGCGCGATGACGCGGCGGACTATTAAAGCGTTCGCCTGCGGCGCCCGGATTGACAAAGGCCATGGGTCCGTTGGGATTCGGCCCCGCGAGGGGATCTCCGGCTGACGTTTTCGGCTGCCCCGAACGCGCCCGTGTCCGAGGCGCCCGTCGAGGGCACGATCGAGGACTGGATCATCGTGAACCCGACGGCGGACACCCACCCGATCCACCTCTACCTCGTCCAGTTCCAGCTCCTGAGTCGCCAGTCCGTCGACACGAAGCGCTACATGATGGACTGGATGATGATGAACGGGGGCATCGGGCCGTTCATCGAGACGACGATGGAGCTGCCGATCAAGGGATACCTCAGCGGCCAGCCGACGGGCCCGCTCGCGCACGAGCAGGGCTGGAAGGGCACGGTCCAGATGCACCCGGGCCAGGTGACGATGATCCGGGTCCGCTTCGCGCCCCAGGACGGCTCGAGCCTCGTCTACCCGTTCGACGTGACGTCCGGCGACGGCTACGTCTGGCACTGCCACATCCTCGAGCATGAGGACAACGAGATGATGCGGCCGTACGTCGTCGTCCGGCCGACCCCTTAGGCCCGCTCGAGAGGCGCGTGGCTCACGGTCGCGCCCGGAAGCGGTCCGGGTCGTCGAAGACGTCGATCACGCGGAGCCCTCGGGGGAGCCTCGCGGAGTGCGGCGTGCCCGCGGGGATGAAGTACTCGTCCCCGCGCCGGTACATGCGCGTCTCGCGCCCGATCGTCAGGCTGAGCTCCCCCTCGACGACGATCCCCCACTGGTCTCCGTGGGAGTGCTCCGGCACGACGGCGTCGTCGAGCGCCTCCCAGAACGTCGCGGAGGCCGCTGGCCCTCGAAGAAGCCGGATCCGCACCTCCCGGATCGGAGACTCCGCCTCGGGCAGCCGCTTGAACATCGCAGGGAACGGTGGCACGTCCTCAGATCGGCGTCCCAGGCCTTAAGGGGCGCGCAGCGGGCTCACTAATTCCCCCTCCGCGCGCCCGGGGGTCGCGGGGCCATGGGGTCCTTCCCCGCCGCAAGCGTGAGGACGACGGCCACCCCCACACTCGGAGCCTGCTCACATGGGTGCACATGCACGCGTCTGCCGGGCGCCGCATCGGCTGTCTTTAAGGACACCAGGTACCATGCGCGGACTTGCAGTCTCTCGGTGAACGGACATGGCGCTGAGCCCGGAAGCGAAGCTCTGGTGGACCCAGGCCAAGCGCGACTTTCGGATCGCTGAGCGCAACCATGCAAATCGCGACTACGAAGTCTCCGTGTTCTACTGCGAACAGGCTGCGCTGAAGGCGCTCAAGGCCCTGATCCTTCACCGCACGTCGCAGATGCCGCCAAAGATTCACAACCTCGTAGAGCTCGGACGACGTGTCGCCATCGGCCGTCCGATGAGAGACTTCCTTGCGGAACTCACGCCTCATTACATGATCACTCGTTATCCTGATGCGGCAGGTGCCGTGACGTCGGACTTGTACAACGGCCGCTTGTCCCTCAGATTCCTGCGAGGCACGAAGAAGGTGATGGACTGGTGTCGAACTCGATTGCGATGAACCCTCGATTCCGTCGATTCCTCGACCGCCTCGTGAAGGCTCTGCGACCGGAGCGGGTCGTGCTCTACGGGAGTCGTGCGCGGGGGACCCATCGTCCCACGAGCGATTACGACCTGCTGATCGTCGCGAAGCGATTCCGCGGCGTCCCCTGGGTGCAGCGCGCGGCCCTAGCGATTCGCCTTTGGGACCTCCCCGTCGACCTCGAGCCGATCTGCCTCACGCCGGAGGAGTTCCGGCGGCGGTCGAAGGAGATATCGATTGTCGGCGTGGCTGCGCGGGAGGGGATTGTTGTATTTCCCTGATGCCCACGAGACCAGATCAGGGGGAGGAGGTCCCGCCTACTTCGCAACCCGGACTGGCATGGTCGCGGTAGCGCTCGGGTATTTGAATCCGCCGATGGAGGGCAGTTCCACCCTCTAGCCGCCGCCTACCGATATCCGAACAGTCGATCGTATTCCTTGTGGGAGAGGATCTCGAGGATGAAGACCACAGTGCCAACCCCCGGTGCGGACTGAATCGTGTAGACTCCGCGATAGGCAAGAGGCAGCTCAAACCGCCATGCGTTCGTGAGAGGGGGAGGGAGGCTGCTCCGCGTCGCGAGTTCCCGGGGAATTCGATCCTTCGGAATCTGGTCTCCAGCAAATGCGTCTTCCTTCAGGCGCAAGATCCACCACTGGAGCTTCTTTCGTTGTTTGGGCTGAAGCTCCGCTTCGCCGGCTCGCGCGCGGGGTCCGATCCGGACCTCGCATGCCGTGAAGCGAGCCAGGTCAACGAGCCTCCCAGGTCTCAACAACCTTCCAGAACTCGGGCTCGACGTTGAGCGTCCACATTACGCCTTTCGAACCTTCGGTGACGCACCCGAGGCGCTTGTAGTGCTCGATCGCCTCCCTGAGAGGGGCGTGCATCATCTTGCGCGGCAAGAGACCCTTTATCCGGTTGAGGCTCAAAGGTTCGTCAGACTTCCGGAGCACGCATTCAACCATGTGCAAGGTGTCCAGGGTTGGGCCTTTGTGTTCCAGCCTGGGAGGCATGAGGGGCGCTCGCATCGGCTGTAGGTATTGGTTCATGTAGTATATGAATTTGTACCTATGGATAGCGAAACATTGCAGACAACTGACGAGAAAGATGAATCCCGCCTCCCGGATTTGAACCGGGGGCCTGATGATGGCAGCGGGCACCGCGCACGCCGTGTGCGCGGGAGCACTCTACAGTCACCCGCTCTGACCAGGCTGAGCTAAGGCGGGACGTCGGACGAACGGCGCCGTCGATAAAAACCTTGTCGGCCCGTCCCCCGGGGGAGTGCCGCGGGCCGGGCTCGAACCGGCGACTTCGAGATCTTCAGTCTCGCACTCTCCCAAACTGAGTTACCGCGGCGCGACGCGAGCCATGGGAGCGCGGGACAAATAGTTTTCCTCCCACGGCCCGTCGGACGAGGTAAGAGCGTGAACCTTATCGGCGGGGACTCGTTCCCCGGGGCCATGAAGGCTCCTCCCGAAGTCTACAAGGCCCTCGAGAGCCGGTTCCCCGAGCAGCTCGAGCGGGCGCGGCAGCTCATCCGGCAACCCTCCGTGAGCGCGACGGGCGAAGGAGTCCGCGAATGCGCGGAGATCGTGCGGCAGCGGATGGAAGAGATCGGTTTCAAGACGACGGTGTGGGGCGAGAAGGGACATCCCGTCGTGTACGGGGACCTCGACGTCGGGGCCGACGTGACCCTCCTCGAGTACGAGATGTACGACGTCCAGCCCGTCGGGAATCGGCAGGAGTGGATGTGCGATCCCTTCGCCGCGGAGGTGCGGGAGCTCGAGGGGATCGGGAAATGCGTCGTGGGCCGGGGGACCTACAACTCGAAAGGAGCCCTCTCGGGCCACCTCGAGACCTGGCGGACGATCCGGGACGTCGACGAGCTCCCCGTGAACCTCAAGATCATCGCGGAGGGCGAGGAGGAGATCAGCAGCGAGAACTTCATCAAGTTCGTCCGGGGGCACAAGGCCGACCTGCGGGGGGACGGCGCGATCGCGAACGACTTCACGGAGGACCTCAAAGGCGTCCCGTCCGTGATCCTCGGGGTGAAGGGGTGCCTCTACCTCACGATCTGGTCCCGCGGGTCGAAGGCGGCGGGCGGGCCCACGGTGGGGGAGATCCACAGCTCCCACGCGGTCTGGGTCTCGTCCCCCGTCTGGCGTCTCGTGAAGGCCCTCGATACCCTCGTGGACGAGGACCAGCGGCCTGCGATCGACGGGATCTGGAAGGACGTCGCCCCCCCGTCCAAGGCGGACCTCCGGCTCACCGCGGAGCTCGCGAAGCGATTCGATCCGAGGATGGCCCTCCAGGAGATGCCCGCGTTCCGCTACAAGTACGACCTGCCGAAGGAGAAGCTCCTCGGCAAGTACTTCTTCGAGCCGACCGTGAACATCGCGGGGATCTACGCGGGGTACACGGAGCACGGGGGGACGAAGACGGTCCTGCCCCACCAGGCGTACGCGAAGGTCGACATCCGACTCGTGCCGAAGATGACCGTCGAGGGGACCTTGCGGAAGCTCAGGGCCCACCTGAAGGAGCGGGGGTTCGGGGACCTCGAGATCGAGGTCCACGGGCCCTACGGCCCGGGCCGCACGAGCCCCGACGAGTGGATCGTCGGCGCCGCGACGACGAGCCTCCGGGAGCATGGCAAGGATCCCGAGGTGTGGCCGACGAGCGGCGGCACGATGCCCGCCTTCGTCTTCGCGGAGATCGGCGTGCCGTGGATTGCCTCGGGCCTCGGCCATGGCGGCCGGGCCCACGCGCCGAACGAGTACGCGACGGTCGACGGGATGCTCCGGTTCAACCTCGGGGAGGCGACGTTCGTCTACACAGCGTCGGACGCCGCGAAACGCCGGCGGGCGGCCTGAAACCGGCCGACGGAGGCCGGCCGGACGGCCGTGCGACCGCCGAAACGAGGGTGTTGCCGCGGGGCCGTTTTCATGGAGGAAACGAGTTCATTCTCAGTCCTGGACTTTTGGCACGACACATATAAATAGCGTAATCCGGGATGGCTCGCGCAGTGCCCACCGAGTTTACTCTGGAGGTCACTCCATGCGAGTTGTGATCCGGGATATCAAAAGGGATGAGCAGGGCGTCGCCTCAACCGTGGGTACGATCATGGCGCTCCTCGTCTTCCTCACGTTCCTCAGCCTGATCGTGAACCAGTACGTCCCGGTCTGGATGAAAGACTCCGAGGCCGCCCACATGAACTCGGCCCTCGGCCAGTTCGGCGGGCTCAAGGGCACGATCGACCTGCAGGTCCTAGCGGCCCAGATGGCCGCGAGCATCGGCGAGCACTACGAGCCCGTCGAAGCGGCGACCCCCATCACCCTTGGACTCGATGGCGTGCCCATCTTCGCGGCGCCCTCCATCGGCGAGCTCTCCCTGAAACCCGACGACGGCGTGTGGACCGTGGCCGCGTTCTACGACATCCGCGGCGTGCGGACGAAGGTGGAGGAGACGTCCCGCGGCGCCGTCGAACTGAACGTCGGGAACCGGTACTTCATCCCCCAGAGCGTCGCCTACGAGAACGGGGCGGTGATCAAGTACCAGCAAGACGGCCAAGTCATCCGGGCGTCCCCCGTGTTCAACCCCGTCCGGGCGAACAACAAGCTCAACCTTACGTTCCAGCTCGTCTCCCTCTACGGCGGGGGCGCGGTAACGGGCACATCCACGGAGATCGTCACGTCGAGGTTGTTCGGCGTGGACCGCCAGGCGTACTCGGACCTCGCGTCGACGATCTGGCTCAACCACACGTCGAAGTACGGGCTCGCCTGGTACAACTTCATGAACGCGACCCTCGCGAAGTCCGTCGGGATCACCTCGGGCACGTTCCTCGTGTCGCCGTCGCCGACCCAGATCCTGTCGCGGACCTTCACGGGGATCGTCAGCGGGATCCCCGTGTATCGGATCCAGGCCTCGTACAGCTCCCAGACGGGCCTGTACACGCTCACCGTGGAAATCTATGACACCGTCGTCATGCCGCTCGAACGGTTCACCGTGCAGCGGGCGTACGTGACGATCGGGATCGGAGAGAGCACGGAGGAACTCCCCATCTGAGGTGACTCGCATGGCGAAGCGCAAGAAGGTCATGATGCCCAAGGGCGCCCTGCAGCAGAAGGCGGAGTGGTCCGGCACCCGCGGGTCCTACCTGACCCGAATTCCCGACCTCGACCGGGAATCTCTCGAGGAAATCGAGACGATGCCGATCCGCGAGCCCTTCACGTACGCGCGGGTCGTCTACGACCACGACCGCTCGGAGTACATCTACGAGGTCTGGGAGCCCCAGCTCGACGAGCGGGAGCAGAAGCTGCTCGACATGCTCAAGGACTCCCTCGGCCGGACCCTCGAGTACGAGTGGGACAAGATGGCGGAGAAGGACAAGAAGGAGTACCTCGAGGAGGCCGTGGACTCCTTCATCCGGTCCCGCGGCCTGCGGCTCGAGCCCGCGTCGAAGGACAAGGTCGTGTACTACATCATCCGCGACTTCGTCGGCTACGGGCCCGTGGACGTTCTCATGGCGGACCCCCGGATCGAGGACGTCTCCTGCGATGGGGAGGGCATCCCGCTGTTCATCTTCCACCAGAAGTACGAGTCCATCAAGACGAACGTGACGTTCCACGACGAAGACGTCCTGAACTCCTTCGTCGTCATGCTCGGCCAGCGCTGCGCGAAGCAGCTCTCCGTCGCCAACCCGATCCTCGACGGGACGAGCGTGGAGGGCCACCGCGTCCAGGCGACCTACAGCCGCGAGGTGACGACCCGCGGGTCCTCGTTCACGATCCGGCGGTACAAGGAGAAGCCCTTCACCCCCGTCGAGCTCGTGAAGTTCGGAACCGCGAGCGCAGACATGGTCGCCTACATCTGGGTCGCGATCGAGAACGGGAAGTCCATGATGGTCTGCGGCGGGACGGCGTCCGGGAAGACGGCGACCCTGAACAGCGCGGCCCTCTTCATCCGCCCGGGCGCAAAGATCGTCTCCATCGAGGACACCCGGGAGATCAACCTGCCCCACGAGAACTGGATCCCGGGCACGACCCGGTCCGGCGTGGGGGAGCGCGGGCCCGACGGGAAGGCGGGCGGCGAGATCGACATGTACGACCTCGTCCGCGCGGCCCTCCGGCAGCGGCCGAACTACATCATCGTCGGGGAAGTCCGCGGGAAGGAGACGTACACGATGTTCCAGGCCATGGCCACGGGGCACCCGACGATGTCCACGATGCACGCGGACTCCGTGAAGTCGATGGTCAACCGTCTCGAGAACCCGCCGATCAACACCCCGCGGATCCTCTTGACGGCCCTCAACTTCGTGGTCATCCAGACCCACGCCCGGATCGGAGACTCCATTGTCCGGCGCATCAAGCAGATCGTCGAGCTCGTCGGGTTCGAGCCCGAGACGAACGAGCTCATCACGAACACGGTCTACGAGTGGGACGCCGCGACGGACACGTTCGTCTACAAGGGGCACTCCTTCTTGTTCGACGAGATCATGGAAATGAAGAACATGACCCACGAGGAGATGGAATCCGAGTTCCAGCGGCGGATCGATATCATCAACTACATGCACGAGAAGTCCATGCTCGACTTCCGCGAGATCTCGAAGCTCGTCGTCGGTTACTACCAGTACCCCGAAGAGACGGCCAAGCGCATCCGGGAGGAGATGGGATGGACGGAGCAGCGCACGGCCGCGGTCACCGCTGCGGGAGGTGAGGCGGTTGGGTAGCACGGCCTTCGAGAAACTCGAGACGCGACGCACCCTGACGAAGACGAAGCGCTTCCGACCCGGGGACGAGGTGGCGGCGAAGGCGCACCACATGGTGAAGCTCCCGAAGGGGGCGAAGCCCGTGTCCGTGGGCCTCTCGCCGAAGGAGCAACTCGCCTGGAAGACGTTCGGCGCCTTCGTCCAGGCCCGGCGGCACGAGGACCAGGAGCTCGAGGACAACCTCCTCAGGGCCCACATCCGCCTTCGGCCCGAGGAGTACCTCGCAGTCGCGTGGCTGAACACGACCCTCGCGTCCGTCGCGGCGGTCATCGCCGCCCTGGGCGCGGCCCTGTTCCTGTCCGTCCTTCGGGTCAACATCTCGACCCTGATCACCATCTTCGGGCTCGTCGCGGCCCTGCCGATCTTCTTCTCCTACATGTACTCGTTCGGGCTCCCCGTCGGGTACAAGGGGAAGCCCGCGGCCCTCGCGAAGAAGCGCGGCCGGGCGATCGACAAGAAGATCTCGGGCGCGATGTCGTTCATCTCCGCGATGGCCTCGGCAGACGTCCCCGTCGACGTGATCTTCAAGGAGCTCTCCAAGCAGGCCGTCTACGGCGAGGTCGCGAAGGAGGCCGAGTGGATCACGCGGGACACGGAGCTTCTGGGCGTCGACATCCTGACCGCGATCCGGCGGGCCGCCCAACGCTCTCCGAGCGCGAAGCTCCAGGACTTCCTCCAGGGCGTCGTCACGACCTCGACGAGCGGCGGCCAGCTCAAGCCGTACTTCCTCATGAAGGCGGAGCAGTTCGAGAAGGAGGACCGCCTCGAGATGAGGAAGAGGATGGAGACCCTGGGGATGCTCGCGGAGTCTTTCGTGACCGTCGTCGTCGCGTTCCCCCTGTTCCTCGTCGTGATCATGGCGATCATGGCCCTCATCAGCAAGGGGGGCGGGTCCGACTTCGTCCTCATGCTCCTGTACGTCGTCGTGGGCCTCATGATCCCCCTGAGCCAGTTCGGTTTCATCTTCGTGATCTGGAACATGGAGCAGGAGGGATGAGATGGTCCGCCCCGAGCTCGAGAAGGCCCGCGTGAGGCTGTACGAGAAGGCCGACCGGAGGAGAGTCCTCCTCGCGGTGAGCACGGTCCTCCTGCTCCTCTTCGGCTTCATCGCGTTCCTGAACGTCATCGGCTCCGTGAACATCTCCTTCCGGGAGGGGCAGCGGAACTTCGACCGCTTCCTCAACTGGCTGGTCATCGCGATCCTGTCGTTCATCGGACCCTACGGGTTCTACCTCGCGAAGAAGAACCGGGAGATCAAGCAGATCGAGCGGCGGCTCCCCGACTTCCTGCGGGACGTCGCGGAGGCGGGCCGGTTCGGCATGACCCTCGCGGAGGCGATCGTCGTCTCCTCGAGCGGCCGGTACGGCAAGCTCACGCCGGAGATCAAGAAGATGGCCGCCCAGATCAGCTGGGGCGTCCCCGCGACGGAGGCCCTCCGCCTCTTCTCGGAGCGGGTGAAGACCCCGATGGTCCAGCGGGTCGTGTCGATCATTGTGAAGTCCTCCGATGCGGGCGGGGACGTCGCGGACGTCCTGACGATGGTCTCCCACGACACGAAGGAGTCCCAGCTCACGAACGACGAGCGGCGGATCGCGATGTCCACGTACGTCGCGGTCATCTACATCTCGTTCCTCGTGTTCCTCGTGACGATCTGGATCCTGAACGTTACGTTCCTCCCGAAGATGCTCGAGGCGAGCGGGGCCCTCGGGGGAGCCACGGGCGCGATCCAGAGCCCCCTCGCGGAGAACCTGCCCGAGGTCGTGTACAACATCAAGGTCGCGTTCTTCGTCGCGACGATCGTCCACGGCCTGGGCGACGGGATCCTCGCGGGCGTGCTCGACAACGGGAAGATCCCGACGGGACTTCGGCACAGCTTCATCATGCTGATCATCGCCCTACTCGGGTTCCAGCTCATCTGAGGTGACCAATATGTCCCAGGCCATGGACCGGAAGACGGCGGCGGAACTCGAGGAGCTCCAGCGGCAGGAGTCGGAGGTCGCCGCCCGGGTCGCGAAGCTCGACCGGGAGCGAGCGGAGGCGAAGCAGATGCTGGACCAGATCGAGGCGACCCGGAAGCGGGCCCTCTTCGCCGCCCTCGACGGGATCAAGAAGAAGTACTTCCACCGGCTCCTCGGCGGGAAGGGCGTCAAGGTCAAGGCGCCCCGCCTGAGCAGCGTCGAGGAGTCCACCCTGGGCAAGATCACGACGATTCCGAAGATCGCCCAGCGGAACATGAACGAGATCGAAATCCAGCCGATCGCGAAGAACTACTCCTATGTCCGGATCCTGTACGACACCCTCGCGAACGAGTACTTCTACGAGGCCATCGAGCCGAAGCTCCTCGAGGAGGAGTCGGAGCTCCTGGAGGTCCTCAAGGAGATCCTCGTGGAGAACCTCGAACTCGTCGAGGAGGAAGACCGGGCGACGAAGGAGAACTACCTCCGGCGGATCGTCGACGGCCTCATCCGGGAACTCGGGGTGGAGCTCCATCCCGTCTCGAAGGAGCGGATCATGTACTACGTGTTCCGGGACTTCATCCGGTACGGCCCCATCGACGTCGTGATGACGGACCCCCAGGTCGAGGATGTCTCCTGCGACGGCGTCCGGGTGCCCTTCTACATCTACCACCGGAAGTACGGTTCGATCCCCTCGAACCTGAAGTTCGACTCCGCTGAGGAGCTCGACTCCTTCGTGGTCTGGCTCGCCCAGAAGTGCGGGAAGCACATCTCCGTGGCCCAGCCCATGCTCGACGCGACGATCCCCGATGGGTCCCGTCTCCAGGCGACCCTCGGCATGCACGTCACGAAGCGCGGCTCGTCCTTCACGATCCGACGGTTCCGGGAGAACCCCTTCACCCCCCTCGACCTCGTCCGCTTCAAGACGATGTCGCCCGAGATGATGGGGTACCTCTGGCTCGCGATCGAGAACGGGCAGAGCATGCTCATCTGCGGCGGCACGGCGTCGGGGAAGACGACGACCCTGAACGCGATCCTCCTGTTCATCCCGCCCCAGATGAAGATCGTCTCCATCGAGGACACCCGGGAGCTGAACCTGCCCCACGAGAACTGGGTGCCCCTGCTGACCCGCGCGGGATTCGGCGGGAAGTCCGTCTCGACGGGCAAGGCGGCGGGCGAGATCGACATGTTCGACCTCCTCATCGCGGCCCTCCGGCAGCGGCCCCAGTACCTGATGGTCGGCGAGGTCCGTGGTGCGGAGGCGTTCGTCGTGTTCCAGGCCATGGCGACGGGCAAGTCCGCGTACACGACGTTCCACGCGGACGACGTGCAGTCCATGGTCCACCGCCTCGAGAACGACCCCATCAACCTGCCGCGGGCCCTCGTCGCGGCCCTCGACATCGTCCTCCTCCAAGCCCAGGTCAAGGTCGGGACGGACATGACGCGGCGGGTTAAGGCCCTCATCGAGATCGTCGGCGTGGACCCGGAGTCCAACGAGCTCATCACGAACTCCGCGTACACGTGGAACCCTGCGGACGACACGTTCAACTACTCCGGCCACTCGTACGTGTACGAGAAGATCTCCCTCGCGCGGAACTGGAACCAGCGGAGGATGGAACAGGAGGTCAAGCGCCGCCTGGACATCTTCGACTACATGAAGCGCATGGACATCAAGAACTACCGGGACGTCGCGCGGATCGTCTCCTCGTACTACAAGGACCCCGAGAAGATGATCAAGATCGTCCGGGAGACGCTCCAGGCACAGGGCGTGGCCGTCGCCGCCTAGGTCGGACGTCGTCGGGTCGGCCGTTGGGCCCAGCGCAAACCTCATCGTGTCCCCCGGCCATCGCCCTTCCGTGAGGGATCGTGTCCTGCTCCGGGCCAGCCGTGCGGGTCACGTCTACCGCGAGCTCCTCGAGTTCCGGAAGGACGCGATCCGCCTCCTGGTCCCCGCAGCAACGGCGCGGCGGCGTGCCTGGATCGTGTCCGTCCTGCTCGTGTTCGGCGTCGCGGCTGCCGTCACGGCCCTGCTTCGGAGGGTACGAGGGGCCCTGTTTGCCGTGCCCCTCAGGCTGGCCCTTCATCGTCCTGCTCACCCTCGAGTAGACGCTCGGCGTCGTCGGGATCGTGTTCTGGCGGGGACGCCACAGCGTGTCCCTCCTGGCTGACGACCCCTCTGAGACACTGGACCTGGACATCGTCAGCTCGACGTCGTTGGGCACGTTCCAGGAGGCCCGGGCGCGCACGACGCGCGGGCCCCTGACCCTTGTCGTCCACGCCTCTCGGGCATGAATCGAGGACGCGTTCCGGCACGTGGGCATCCACCCTGCGCGCCCGTGAAGCGGACGAGAAAGGACCGGAACGCCCGAGCGCGCCTCTGCTGGCTCGATGCGACTCAGGCACGTAGGATCGCGGGGGCGAAGGATGGCACTCCGAGGACGAAGGCGATTGCGGAGAGCCGCAGGAGGACCTGGAGCCTGGCGAGGACCGCCATCTACGCAGCTATCGCCCGTGCCGTCCATACCCATTTCGGAATCGTTTGGCTTCTGCCGAACCTCACGGATCCCTCCGGGGCTCGCTGCCGATGGCGAAACCGCAGGCTAGCCACAAGGGCCACCACTTCTGCGGACTTCCCCCGAGCTCATCGTACAGCTCGCGAGACGCCTTTGATGGCTCCTGCGGCGCGGGTGTGGCCTCCCGGGGCCCGCTCGGGACTACTGTACTACGCAAGAAATAGTGGAACGGGAGTAGACTCCCTTACGGACTGAGGAGATCCGCAAGGAACACCTCCATCGGCTTCTCGTAGTCGAGGGACTGATGCGGGCGTACCCGGTTGTAGTAGAACAGGAAGTCGTCCAGGGTCTCGAACCGCCACGCCTCCCGGTCGACCGTGCCCCACCATCGTTCGATCTTCCCCGTCGTCGTCGGCTTGCCGACGGCCCCGAGGATGTGTTTGATCCCGAGCTCCCCCAGGCGTGAGCCGAAGGCGCCCGTCCCGCCCCGCACGGGGACGTACTGCACGTCGTGGCCCGTGAGGACCTCCCTCGGTCGGCCCCACTCCTCGACGCATGCCTCGAGGAGGCCGATCGAGGCGGCCG
>Ga0209322_10001598_pt1 | contig 13109 bp, 10 predicted proteins | sample Rifsed19ft1_FD_184013 | JGI IMG/M metagenome (GOLD analysis project Ga0209322, IMG submission 184013) | Soil microbial communities from Rifle, Colorado, USA - sediment 19ft 1 (version 2) | ecosystem: Environmental > Terrestrial > Deep subsurface > Rock core/Sediment | place: Rifle, Colorado... | reverse complement strand
CCGCCTCGATTTGAAACGGTCGCCCGGCCCCGATGGGCGGCACCTTCGTGCTCGCGCAGCCGGCCAGCAGAACCGTCACGAGGGCCCAGGCGACGCGCCGGAAGAATGGGTGACGGGGGCTCATCGGGGCAAATTATACCACCGGGCAAGAAATCTCTTGGGAGGCGCCCCGCCGGCCGTGGTAGGCTCACGGTGAACCTATATGAAGGGAGGATGGAGCATGCGGTATCTAAGCAGTCTCGTCATTCTGCTCACCATCGTGGGCTGCGCCTCGACGCCGCCGCGGGCGGTGCAGAGCGGCTTCGAGGACATCCCGGTTCCCAAGGGCCTCGAATTCAAGGCCGACAGGTCCACGATCATCGAATCCCCGAGCGTCAAGGCCGCGCGGCAGGTGTACGCCGGGCGGGTCGAGCCGGAAAGCCTCGGCACCGCTTTCAGGACGACGCTGGAGGCCAACGGCTGGCGCCACATCAGCTCCACGAGCGCGCCGGGCCACGGGACGACCCAGGTCTACGAGAAGGGCGGCAACTCCCTCCAGGTCCTGATCTACGAGGGCTGGTGGAACACCCTGGTGGAGGTGACGACCACCCGCGTCCTCACCGCCCCCGGTTCTACGACCACTCGCTGACCTCTCAGCCCCGCCCCGGATTCCCCTCTCCCCGCGGGGGGAGAGGGGAGCTCTTCGTGTCGGCGAGGCCGGTGGCGGCGGCACGGTCCACGATCCAGTGGAGCGTGCCACGCTCGGGCCGCACCATGGAGGCCGGCGCCGCGTGCGAAGGCTTGCCCCCCAGTACCGCCCGGAGCCGCTCGGCCTTGTCGCCGCCACTGACCAGGAAGAAGACGGAGGCGGCGCTGTTCAGCACCGGAAGCGTCAGCGTGATGCGGTAGCCCTTGACGGCCTCCACATAGACGGCCACCGCGAGGCGCGTGACTTCCCGGAGGGCAGGGGAGTGCGGGAAGAGCGAGGCCGTATGGCCGTCGGCCCCCATGCCCAGCAGGATGAGGTCGAACCGCGGCCGCTCGCCCCGCTTCAGGCCGAACGCCGTCTGGAGCTCGCCCGCGTACTCGGCCGCCGCCAGGTCCGGGTCGATTGCCTCGCCGCGCATCCGGTACACGTTCTCCGGGCGCACCGGGACCCTCGAGAGGAGTAGCTCGTGGGCGAGGCGGTAGTTGGAGTCGGCGTGGTCAGGCGGGACACAGCGCTCGTCTCCCCAGAAAACCTGGACGCGCTCCCAGTCCACGCGCGAGCGAAAGGGTTCGGCCGCGAGCCGCGCGTAGAGGCCCTGGGGCGTCGTGCCGCTCGAGAGGGCGACGCGGAACGTTCCGAAGTCGGCGAGCGCTTTGGTCGCGGCCTCGACGAAGCGGCTGGCGGCCTGCTCGGCCAGCCCCGCCGGAGTTGCAACTACGACAACATCGGCTACGGGCGGTGCCATCGCCGTCCATCGCGCTCGACGAAGGCGTCCGCCTCCGCAGGCCCCCAGGTGCCGGCCTCGTAGTTCGGAAACTTCGGCGCCGGCCCTGCCCCCCACGCCTCCAGCACCGGCGTCAGAACCTGCCAGGCCGCGTCCACCCAGTCGCTCCGCGCGTAGAGGGTCGCGTCGCCGTGGATAGCATCCAGCAGGAGGCGCTCGTAGGCTTCGGGCGGCTCGGCGCCGAAGGAGGCGCCGTAGCGGAAGTCCATGGTGACCGGGCGGATGTTGATCTCCGGACCGGGAAGCTTCGCTCCGAACGTGAGCGCGATGCCCTCGTCGGGCTGGATCCGGACGACCAGGAGGTTCGGGTCGATCCGGTCGGCGGGATCGGGCCGCCGGAAGAGGAGGTGTGGGGTGCCCCAGAACTGGATGGCGATCTCGCTGGCCCGCTTGGGGAGACGCTTGCCCGTCCGGAGGTAAAAGGGGACCCCCGCCCAGCGCCAGTTGTCGATGAAGAGCTTGAGCGCCGCGAAGGTCTCGGCCCTGGAATCCGGCGCCACGCCCTTCTCGGCCCGGTAGCCGGGGACGCGGTGGGCCTCGAGGAAACCGGGGCCGTACTGGCCGCGGACCGCCACCTCGTCCACCCCGTCGGGCGGGATCGGGCGGATGGCGCGCAGCACCTTGGTCTTCTCGTCCCGGACCGGGTCGGCGTCGAAGGAGACCGGCGGCTCCATCGCCACCAGGCAGAGCAGCTGGAGGATGTGGTTCTGGATCATGTCGCGCAGCGCGCCGGCCTCCTCATAGTACGCGCCGCGCCCCTCCACGCCGAGGCTCTCCGCCACGGTGATCTGGACATGGTTGACGTGGTTGCGGTTCCAGAGCGGCTCGAAGATGCCGTTGGCGAAGCGGAAGACCAGGAGGTTCTGGACCGTTTCCTTCCCCAGGTAGTGGTCGATCCGGTAGACCTGATCCTCGGTGAAGACCCGGGAGACGATCCGGTTCAACTCCCGCGCGCTCGACACGTCCCGGCCGAACGGCTTCTCGATGATGACGCGTGTCCAGCCGTTCCCTTCCCGCTGGAGCCCGGAGGCGCCCATCCGGGTGACGATGGCCGGGTAGAGGCTCGGCGGGGTGGAGCAGTAGAAGAGCCGGTTGCCGCCCGTGCCCTTGTCCGTCTCCAGCTGTCGCAGGCGCGCGCCGAGCCGGTCGTAGAGCGCAGCATCCGCGGGATCCCCGGGGCAGTAGAAGAGGGAGGACGCGAAGCGCTCCCAGACGTGGGCCGCGGGGGGCTGGACCCGGGCGAACTCGCCCACCGCCTCCCGCATCCGGCGGCGAAAGTCCTCGTCGGACATTTCCGAGCGCGCCACGCCCAGGATGACGAAGGGCTCGGGAAGCACGCGCCCCTGGAAGAGGCTCCAGAGGGCGGGGACGAGCTTGCGCTTCGTCAGGTCGCCCGAGGCGCCGAAGATGATCAGCGCGAACGGCTCGTCCGAGGGCATGGACGGCTCAGGGCCCGCCGGGGCCGCTCTTGCGCGGGGGATGGCCGCCGAAGGCGTTGCGGAGGGCGGCCAGCATCCGGTCGGCGAAGGGATCGCCCTGGCGGGAGCGAAAGCGCCCGAAGAGCGAGAGCGCGATGGTGGGAGCAGGCACGTTTTTCTCGAGGGCGTCCTCGACCGTCCAGCGCCCCTCCCCCGAGTCCTCCACGTACCCTTTGATGCCCTCGAGGCGCGGGTCGGCCCTCAGGGCCAGCTCGGCGAGCTCCAGGAGCCAGGACCGGACGACGCTCCCCTGGTTCCAGAGGTGGGCGATGGCGGCCAGGTCCAGCTGGAACTCCGAGGCGTGGAGCAGCTCGAACCCCTCGGCGTAGGCCTGCATCAGCCCATACTCGATCCCGTTGTGGATCATCTTGACGTAGTGGCCGGCGCCGTGGCCGCCCACGTACGCGTAGCCGTCCGGCGGCGCCAGCGTCTTGAACGCAGGCTCCAGGCGCTCGAAGATCGGCCGCTCGCCGCCGATCATCAGGCAGTAGCCGTGCTTCAGCCCCCAGACGCCTCCGCTCGTTCCCACGTCCAGGTAGTGGATGCCGCGCGGCTTGAGCTCGTCGGCGCGGCGCACATCGTCTTTGTAATAGGAGTTTCCGCCGTCGATGATCACGTCGTTCCCGGCGAGCAGCGACGCGAGGGCCCGGATGGTCTCTTCCGTGGGGTTGCCGGCAGGCACCATCACCCATACGGCGCGGGGCGGGGCGAGGGCCCGGGCGAGGTCGTCGAGGGAGGCGGCGTCGGAGGCGCCCTTGGCTGCGGCGGCGCGCCGGGCGTCGCGGGAGAGATCATAGACTGCAACGCTGTGCCCGCCCGCGAGGAGGCGCTCCACCATGCCGGCTCCCATCCGGCCGAGGCCTACGAATCCGATCTGCACGGCGCCTAGGCTGCGACGGTTATCGGCACGGCGGTTAGTGGGCGGGGACGGACCGGGCCAGCATCGCCGCGAACTTCTTCAGGGTCTCCACCGAATCTTTGCTTCCCAGGTGGACCCTGATCACGCGGCGGCCCTTGTTCCGGAGGGCCTGGAGGTCTCCCAGCGCCTGGGCGTTCTTCAGCACGGCGAACGAATAGGGTTCGCCCGGGATCGCGAGATCGTGAGCGTCGTCGGCCGTCAGCTGGATGAAGAGGCCGTTGGGCGGGCCTCCCTTGTGGAGCTGCCCCGTGGAGTGCAGGTAGCGCGGGCCCATCCCCACCGTCACGGCGAGCTTGGTCTTGTCGCGCATCATTCGACGGAGCTCCTGGAGCGCTTCGGCCATCTCCGGCTTGGGAGACAGGTAGGCCTGGAAGGTCAGGTAATCCCCCGGCTTCGCCAGCGCCATGTGGGCGCCGAGACCCTCCGACACGGTCAGGGGCTTTGTCCCCGCGCCCGTCATCAGCGCGATGCCGTCTTCCTCGCGGTCCACGGCCCACTCAGGCAGGCGGCGGCTGGTGCGGTAGGCCGTGAGGAGCTTGGCAGTGATGTCCTTCGACTCCTGCACGTTGGGCTCGTCGAAGGGATTGACCTGCAGGAGCGCCCCGATCGTGGCGGTCGCGATCTCCCAGCGGTAGAGCTCCGTCCCGATGTCCAGGGGGTCCCGGAGCCTGATCTTGATCACCGGGTGACCGGCCTCCTCGAGCGCGGCCAGAGGGGACTCCAGCGCGACGGCCTCGTCGGCCAGGGTCATGGCCACGAAGACCCGGTCCGGGCCGTACACCGCGGGGGCGCCCAGCGGCTCGCCGTCGACGGGGATGAGGCCGCGCCCGTTCTTCCCGAGGCTCTCGGCGAGGAGCTGCTCCACCCAGATGCCGAAGGGGGCGATGCCCGGGGAGAAGACGAACGTGACCTTGTCGCGTCCCGCCTTGGCCAGCGACGCGAGCTTCGCCCCGAGGACGACACCGGGATTGTCCCGGATCGGGACCCCATCGCCTGCCTCTTCCACCGCGGCCACGGCCCGGTCCAGGATCCCCGCCACGTCCATGCCCACCAGGGCGGCCGGCAGGAGGCCGAAGTACGAGAGCGCCGAGTAGCGGCCCCCGATCGTGGGCGGATTGAGGAAGACCTTGCGGAAGCCCTGGCTCTTCGCCAGTTTCTCGAGCGGCGTCCCGCCGTCGGTGATCCCCACGAACTGGAGCCCAGGCTTTCCGCGCGAGCCCTTCTCGATCTGTTCCCGGAAGAAGGCGTAGAAGGCCATCGTCTCGGCGGTCAGGCCGGACTTCGACGAGACCACGATGAGCGTGCGCGGCAGGTTGATCTTGCCCAGCGCCGCCTTGACGGCCGCCGGATCCGTCGAATCCAGCACGACGAGATCCGGGAAGCCCATCTTCGGGCCGAACGTGAGCGACAGGACCTCGGGGCAGAGGACGGCCCCCCCCATTCCGAGCAGGAGGATATGGGTGTAGTGGGAACGGCGGACTTCGTCGGCGAACTCTTTCAGGTCGTCGGCGTGCTGCCGCATCAGGGTCGGCGACGTCAGCCAGCCGAGCCGGTTGCGGATCAACGCCTGCTGGTGACCGTCGTCGGTCCAGAGGGACGCGTCCTTGATCCAGAGGCTCTCGACGAACCCGCGGTCCTCGAGCGTCCGGAGCGCCTCAGAGGCCGTCCGGGCGAACTGCTCGGCAGGCATGGGAGGCGGGGGCAGATGTGGAGGAGGTGGCGGCAGGGGAGGGGGCGGAGCCGCGGGGGGAGCTTTCGGGGCCGGCCGGGCTGGGGCAGCCTGGCGCTCGGGGGCGACCCGGGCGGCCGGGCGCGGAGGCGGCTCCTCGTCGACCCCGGCTTCCCGGTCGAACTCCTGGATGACCTTCGACATCTCGTCCGCCAGCGAGGGTTCCAGCGTGACGGGCTCGCGCTCGCTTGGGACGGGCTGGCGCGCGGCTGGCCGCGCGGGGGCGGCGGGGCGCTCGGGCGCGACTCGGGCGGCCGGGCGCGGGGGTAGCTCCTCGACGACCGGGGCGGGACGGGGAGCCCCCCTAGGCCTAGGCGGCTCCTCCTCCCGTGGAGGCGCCGGCCGGGTGGGGGGAGGCTCACGGCGAACCGTCTTTTCCCCCGCCCCCGGGGCGATCCCCCGCTCGAGCTCCGCGATCTTCTGGATGCGGCGCACGTGCCGCTCCTCGCCGGAGAACTCGGTCGCGAGCCACTCGCGCGTGATCTCCATCGCGGTGTCCGGGTCCAGCACGCGGGCCCCCAGGCAGAGGACGTTGGCGTCGTCGTCGGCGCGGCTCTGGCGCGCCGTGAAGAGGTCGGTGCAGAGCGCGGCGCGGACGCCCCGGATCTTGTTGGCGGCGATGGCCGCGCCCACGCCGCTCCCGCACACGAGGATCCCCCGATCCACGAACCCATTCCGCACCGCGTTGCCCACCGCGCGGGCGAAGTCCGGGTAGTCCACGGGATCGGACGAGAAGGTGCCCAGGTCCAGGACGTGGTGGCCGTCCTGCTCCAGGGCCGAGATCATCGGCTCCTTGAGCGGGTGGCCCGCGTGGTCACAGCCGAAGGCCAGACGCATTAGTCAATCCCCCGAGTCCCTCTAGTATGTCAGGAGCGGGGCGATCCGACAAATCTGATCGTACAGGGAATACTGGCGCTTCCGAGCTTCCCCGTATTCCGCGTGCCGCCGGGGATGAGGGGTGAACGTGCGCCCTCTCCCGCCCGGGAGGGCGCGGAGGTTCGGGATGACCCCGAGCGCCTCGAGCCCCAGGAGCGCCGCGCCCCGGCTCGAGGCTTCCGCCTGGGGCGACAGGGTGATCGACCGTCCCAGCACATCGCTCAGGATCTGGCACCAGGCCGGGGAGCCTGCGAGCGCCCCGCCCGAGGCGACGATCTCGTGGCGCTGGGCCGCGAGGCCGCCGAGCAGGTCGTAGAGCAGGGCGAAGCGATAGGCCACCGCCTCCATGGCGGCTCTCATGATGTGCGCTGGCCGGTGGCTCAGCGAGAGCCCCAGGATGGCCGCGCGCGCCTTCCCGCTCCAGCCGGGACTCCGCTCGCCGGCAAAGAACGGGAGCACGGTCAGGCCGTGGCCGTCGGCGGCGAGCCGGGCGATGGCGCGCTCGGCGGCCCGCGGCCCGGGGAGATTGAGGGTCTCGCGGCACCAGGCGACGACGTTGCCGCCTTCGGAGAGGGCACCGCCCACCACGGAGCGACGGCGGTCCACCCGGTAGCGCCAGAGTCCCCACGGAACGGTCCCGGGCTCCGCTTCGGTGACGATGCGCATCGCGCCCGAGGTTCCGAGCGTGAGGGCCAGGCGCTCGGGCGACACGCACCCCGAACCGATGTTGGCGCACGCGCCGTCTCCCACCGCCGGAAACCACGGCACCCGGGCGAGCGGCGGCCAGCGCCGGGCGAAGGCCGTCCTGAGCTCCCGGAGCGGCGAGTCCAGATCGGCCAAGGGGGAAAGGCGTCTCTCGTCGATCATCGAGATCGCGAGGACCTCGGCGTCCCACGCGCATCCCGCCTGGTCCAGGAGGCCGCTGGCGGACGCCATGGAGAGGCTGCACGTCCGGCTGCCGAAAAGGCGGAGCGCCAGGTACTCCCAGAAGCCGCCCCAGGCTTGAGTGCGAGTGAAGGTTTCCGGATGCTGCGTCGCGAGCCAGCGAAGCCGGGCGGGGAAGAAGGTCGGATGGAGCGGGCAGCCGGTCCGGGCGTGGACCGCGCTCTCGTCCAGTTTTTGCCTGAGCTCGCGCGCGGCGCCGTCGCTCCTGAGATCGGCCCACGTGTAGCACGGGGTCAGCGGCTTGCCGGAGGCGTCCATCCCGATGAGGCTGTGCCAGAACATGGAGGTGGCCACGCCCCGGATCTCCGTCGCCCGCGCTCCGGCGCGGCGGAGGCATCCGTCCAGCACCCGGCACACGGCGGCGAAGAGGCGCTGGGGGTCCAACTCCGACCCTCCATCCGGGGTCGTGCGGGGCGCGTAGGAGACTCGGGCCTGAATCCCCCTCAGCGCCCGCCCCCGGCGGTCGAACAGGAGGGCCCGCGCCGAGGACGTCCCGACGTCCAGAGCCAGGATCAACGGAGGCTCAGCCCGTGTCAGCCGGCCGGCGGTCATAGGCATTCTCTACGCTCTGACCGGCACTCTGTCCAGAAAATCCGCTGGGAAGGAGTACCATAGCGTCATGAGCCAGAAGCAGTGGGAATTGCTCGGCGTGAGGGGCTTGGCGGCGACAGACGAGAGCGCCGAAGAGTTCACGGGGACGCTGCTCATTCATCCCGTCGGCAGCGCCGAGCCGGTGGAGGCGGTCCAGGTCCGCGTGAAGCGCTCCATCCTCGCCGAGCTTCAGACCAACTTGAGCCGCCTCCTCAAGCGCTCCACGCGCTTCACCCCGCCGCCCCTCCCTTGACAAGCGTTCGCGGGCCCGTCTAGCCTCCAGGCAGAAGGAGGTGTGCGGCATGGCCCTTCCCCCTGCGGTTCAGGCGCTCTGGGACGATCTCCGGGCGGCGCGCGCTGAGGTCCTGAAGGAATTGGAGGGCCTCACCCAGGCCCAGGCGGACTGGCGGCCCGGGGACAAGGACTGGTGCATCGGGGAAGTCATCCACCACGTCACGCTGGCGGAGGTTGCCAGCGGCAAGCTGACGACCAAGCTCCTCCGGGAGGCGGAGGCTCAGGGGAAGCTCCAGCCGTTCCCCCCGGCCCTGACAGAACTGACGCCGCTTCCCCCGGCGCCGAGCGGGGGACCACCTGAGGCGCCGCCGCACATCTGGCCCGAGAAGAGCGGGCCCATCGGGGAACTGCTCGCCGAGATGAGGAGCGTGCGCGAGCGGACCCGGCAGAACATCGGGCGGCTGGCGACGGTGGACCCGCGGCCGCTGAAGTGGATCCATGTGCCTCTTGGCGAGCTGAACCTGGCTCAGGCCTGGACGATCATCCTGAATCATGACCGGATGCACCTTCAGCACATCAGGAAGATCAAGGCCTCGCCGGGATTTCCCGAGCGCTAGGCTTCAGCCCAGCGCCTTCAGCTCCGCCTCCGACCGCTCCAGCCAGAACCGCATCTCCATCTCGCGGAACAAGCCGCTCGCAATGGTCAGGTGCTCTCGGGCCTTCGCACGTTCCCCCGTCCGGCGGTACAACCCGCCCAGCTCCAGATGAATCTGCGCCACGAGCGGACGCATTCCCAGCTCGGCGGCCAGGGCGAGGGCCTGGTGGTAGTGGTCTTCGGCCTTCTCGACCTCCGGGGGATCCCGGTGAGAGGCGATTTCGCCGAGGAGCCGGAGCGCCCATGCCTCGTATCCTCGTTCCTTGCGGTCATGGCTTCGTTGGAAGAACTGCTGGGCGAGCCGGATTGCTTCCTCGAAGCGCCCCTCTCGAAGGTACGCCTCGCTCAGATAAGCCAACCGACGTCGATAGTACCCTCGTTCCCTGGCCATCGCCCGCTCCAGAAGAGGCAGGGCATCGCCCATTCGTCCCGAAAGGGCATACGCATAGCCCAAGGAGGACTCGATCGTGCCGAACCACGTCGAGAAATTCCCGGCCTGGATGAGTGCAAGGATGCGCTCCAGAATGGGGATGGCCCTGTCCAAGTCTCCCCTACGCAGGTGGAGATAGCCCACGCCAAAGTAGGCGGTGACAAGGTCGAATGGGCGGTCCGCTGCCTCGGCGAGCCGGACCGCTTCTTCTGCCGGCACGACTCCCTCGGCGAACTCCCCCAGTTCGGCAAGGCTCAAAGCCAGCCAGGCACGGGAGTGGATGGGAAGGGCCGATCGGCGGAGCGGCTCGGGGAGCGACTCCTGGTCGAGCGCCTCCACATTGCTCCGGAGAACCTCGGCCGCCCGACGATGATCGCCCAGGGCGTCGTAGAGCTCGCCCAGGTGGAAGTTCGTCGCGGCCTGGAGAGCCAGATCGCCGGTCGCCATCGCGATCTCCAGGGCGCGCTGGCCCGATCTGATGCCCCGTGTGTTGTCACCGGTCAGCCAGAAATACTGCGTCATGTGGGAGAAAACCCGCCCCAACCGGCGTTGATCGCCGAGGCTCTCGGCGAGCGTCTCAGCCTGGCGAAGGTATTCGAGGATCCGGCCAAGCTCACCGAGGATGTGCAGGGAACTTCGGAGGTCGAACCGGAGGTCTATGGCCTGCTCGAGCGTGCCGCGACTCTCCGGGAGGTGGGCGAGGGCTTCCAGCGCCTGCTCGAAACACGCCACCGCCTCCCGGTGGGCCGAGCGGGCGGCCGCCTTGGCCCCGGCCTGACGAAGGTAAGCAACGGCCTTTTCCCAGATCTCGCCCCGGAAGGCGTGGTGGGCGAGCCTGTCCACCTGCTCGGCCAGGCGGTCGGGATAGACCCCCTCGATGGCCTCCACGATCCGGGTGTGGAGAGCCCGCCGGCGCTCGTGGAGGAGGCTCTGGTACGCGACCTCGTGGGTCAGGGCGTGCTTGAAGGTGTACTCGAGCTCGGGAAAGAGGGTGGTCTCGTAGAGAAACTCCGCGGCCTGAAGGTGCCCGAGCCCGCGGCGGAGGGCCTCCTCCGGTAGGTCCGCAATGAGGTGGAGAAGGGAGAACGGCACATCCTTGCCGATCACCGCAGCGGTCTGGAGCAGCGTCTTTTCCTGCGTGGGGAGCCGGTCGATCCGGGCCGCCAGGACGGCCTGGACCGTGGCGGGGACCTGAGTGCGCTGCGGCGCCTTCGCCAGGCGATAGGCCCCCCGCTCCCCGATCAGGATCTGGGTTTCCACCAGGGTGCGGACACTCTCCTCCAGGAAGAACGGATTTCCCTCCGTCCGCTCGATCAAGAGCTTCTTGAGCGGCTCGAACCCGGGATCGTCGCCCAGAAGGGCTCGGAGGAGCTCGTCGGCGTTTTCCGGGGGAAGCGGGTCGATCCTCAGCTGGGTGTAGTACGTTTTCGATCCCCAGCCGTGCCGGTACTCGGGGCGGTAGTTCACGAGGAGAAGGAGCCGTGCGGTCGGCAGGGCCTCCATCAGGCCATAGAGAAGTGCCTCGGTCTCGGCGTCGATCCAGTGCAGGTCCTCGAACACAAGGATCAGCGGCTGGACCTGGCTCTCTCGAAGCAGGAGGCGCTTGACGGCGTCCAGGGTCCGCTGGCGGCGGTGGTCGGGATCCAGGGCCTGCCACTCGGCGTCCTTGACCGCGACATCGAGCAGCGCCTCGAAGGCCGGCAGCGCCGGCTCCAGCGCCCTGTCCAGGGTCAGCAGCTTGCCGGTGACCTTCTCGCGGACCTTCCGCGCCTCGTCCCGGGTCTCGATCTGGAAGTAGGCCTTGAGCAGATCGATGACGGGCAGATAGGCGCTGGCCTTGCCGTAGGAGACGGAGCCGCTCTCGAGGATCAGCCAGCCCTGGGTCCGGTGGGAGCGGGTGAACTCCCAGAAGAGACGGGATTTTCCGACTCCCGGCTCGCCGACGAGCGCCACCACCTGGCCGTGGCCGGCCCGCGCCTTCTCGAGGGCGTGACGCAGTGTCTCGAGCTCGGGATCGCGCCCCACGAAGCGCGTGAGCCCGCGCGCCGCCGCGGACTGAAGCCGCGTTCTCGCCGGCCCCGCTCCCGCCACCTCGAAGACCTCGACCGGACCGCTTAGGCCCTTGATGGAGACCGGCCCCAGCGGCTTGACCTGGACGTAGCCTTCCGCCAGGCGCAGGGTGTCGGCGGTGATCAGGATGGATCCGGGCATCGCCATCTGCTCCATCCGGGCGGCCAGGTGGGTCGTCTGCCCCACGGCGGTGTAGTCCATGTGGAGATCGCTGCCGATGGACCGCACCACGACCTCCCCGGAGTTGATCCCCACCCGGATCTGGATCGGGATCCCCTCGGTCCGCTGGACCTCCTCGGCGTACCGCTTGACGGATTCCTGCATCCTGAGGGCCGCGTAGCAGGCGCGCACGGCGTGGTCTTCGTGGGCCAGGGGCGCGCCGAAGAGCGCCATGATCCCGTCGCCCAGGACCTGGTTCACCGTGCCCTCGTAGTGGTGGATGGCCTCCATCATGCGCTCCAGCACCGGGTCGAGGACCTTCCGCGCCTCCTCGGGGTCGCGGTCGGCGAGCAATTCCATGGACCCCTTGAGATCGGCGAAGAGCACAGTGACCTGCTTGCGCTCGCCTTCAACGGTGCTGCGGGAGGTAAGAATCTTCTCGGCGAGATGCGGGGGCGTGTAAGCGTCAGGGGACGCGAATTTCGCCGTGGGTGGGCCCCCGCCGAGCGGGACGCCGCACTCGTGGCAGAACTTATTCGCCAGCGGGTTGGCGGCCTGGCATGCGGGACAGACGGTCTCGAGCCGTGTCCCGCACTCCCCGCAGAACTTCGCCGCTTCCGCATTCTCGTGCTGGCACCGGGGGCACTTCATGGCAAGGCGAACGTGGCCCCCTCGGTGCCGGGGATGAGCTGGAACGGGAGGTCGAAGGCGCCGCGCGCTTCGTCCACCAGACGGTCGAGCGCCCGGTCGTCGTTGCCCGGGTCGTGGTGGAAGGTGGCGAGCCGCTTGACCCCCGTCGCCTCCGCGAATCGAAGCGTGTGGATGATCGAGCTGTGTCCCCACCCTACGCGCTGCGGGTACTCGGCATCACTGTACTGGGCATCGTGGATAAGCAGGTCGGCCCCCGCCGCCAGGTCGAACCCTGAGGTCCAGTCCGATTCACCCGGGAAGTGGCGCGCGCCGAGGGCCGGCTCGTGGTCGGGCAGGTAGGCGCACGAGGCGGTGCCGTCGGTGATCCGGTATCCCACCGTCGGCCCGGGGTGACAGACGAGGGCCGCGGTGACCGTGAGCCCGCCGATGGCGAAGCGCTCGAGGGGGACGTCGTGGAGGGCGAGGCGGCAGGGGAGGTCCCGGACCCGGACGGGAAAGAGGGGCGGCGAGAGGTAGCGGGAAAGGCGCGCGCGCATGTCGAGGGTGGTCGAGGGCGGTCCCCAGATATGCACCTCCTGGCCGGGCTCGTCGAGGGGTCGGAAGAAGCCGAGCCCTTGGATGTGGTCCATGTGGAGGTGAGTCAGGAGGAGGTCCACGCGCGTCTCGGGTCCCACCCGACCGCCGAGACGCCGGATTCCGGTTCCAGCGTCCAGGACGATGAGCGTCCCATCGGCGCCCCGCACCTCGACGCACGACGTATTCCCTCCGTAGCGAACGGTCTCTGGCCCCGGCGCCGCCACCGATCCCCGGGTTCCCCACAGCGTGACCCTCACGGGCGGCTCTCCTCCCAGAAGATGACGACCGCCCCCAGATGCCGGCCTCCCTGCCCCTCCAGCGGGA
>Ga0209322_10001596_pt1 | contig 13133 bp, 9 predicted proteins | sample Rifsed19ft1_FD_184013 | JGI IMG/M metagenome (GOLD analysis project Ga0209322, IMG submission 184013) | Soil microbial communities from Rifle, Colorado, USA - sediment 19ft 1 (version 2) | ecosystem: Environmental > Terrestrial > Deep subsurface > Rock core/Sediment | place: Rifle, Colorado... | reverse complement strand
TATCTTTTTCAGTCCTACAATATTGGTTCCTTGCCTTCCCTCAATTGCTTCAAGATATGCACCCGTATCATACAAACCCATTACTCGTGAAAGCTGAATTCCAGCTTGCTTGTTATTTTCTGCTTTGTTGTTCATATAAAAATAGATGGCAGCAATAACTACCAGCAGTCCGCCTGCATATATACCTATACGGTTTTTATTCTCATAAAAATAATTATAAACCCTATAATAAGTTGTAACGAGCTTATCTTCTTTTATTTCTCTTTTTGAAAGCTTTTTCTTTTTAGTGAGCATTTAATGTTCCTTATTACTTGAACGTTTATTAGAAATAGTTAGTTAGTTGAAATCTTCGGTTCAAATGTAATATTTATCTGGATAAGGTACTATTGATATACTCTAAAATGCTGCTCAAAGTAAATATGTTAAAGCCGCTCTCACTTAAAAAATATTTTTGTCCTTCGATCCCGAATCAAGCTTTCCTGATTGTTTAATAGATTTGAGACATGCTTTTGACATTTGACTTTTAACCTTTGACTTTAGTTTTAGTACTCCCAGAAGGACTTTCCGCCAGATTTATCAGCCTTTGGATGAGGCGGATCAGCCTCCGGCTGAGAACCTTCAATCCATTTATTTTATTTCCACTTGTGATAGTACGCCCAGAAGGACTTGAACCTTCAACCTTCGGAACCGGAATCCGACGTTCTATCCAATTGAACTATGGGCGCAATTATTTATTATTTACGATTTATAATTTAAGAATTAAGCACTAATAAAAAATAAATTTGTGAAATTAGTGGCTAACTATTAGAAATTTTTTAAAAGTACATAACGTCATTGTTAAATACCTATGCGAATATGATTGGAAAAAATCCAAGCTTTGCCGTTTAAGTAAACTTCAACTCTGTAAACACCTTTACTGTTCACATTAAAGGATACTTCTTGATCTTCCCAGGATTCTATTATCCGACCATTACGGATTAATTTTATTTCTGTATTTGGATGCGGAACAAAAATTTTCAGTTTCACTTTGCCGCTTTTAGAAATTTTTTCTCCCATTTGATAAATTTTCCTATAAGCTTCAGCGAAAAATTTAAACCCTTTTGAATCACCATGATAATCATTTGCAATAAAGCTTGAACCTTTTTCCAATGCGGAGTAAATTATTTTCTTTGCCTTCTCAACGGCATCATCCGATCTTCCTTTTTTTATTTCTTCTTCTGTAAGAATGTGAGTTCGGATTGATTTGAATAGCACTTTGTAAGGGAAAATTTCAACTTCCAGAAATCCCAACAAATTATATTTATGAGCATGAGCATCAACTCCACCAACACCAACAACTTTGCTCTTAAGATTTAATTCATCCCAAAGCTTTAAAGTTTTTTTCTGCGGTGCAAAAATTGTTTTTAGGGGATGAAGAAATGATTGATATTTATTTTTCTCGGTTAAATTCTCCATCCATTCGGACATATGATTCCAAATTTCTATTCCCGTAAACCCGTCAACATCCCAGTCAATCCATGGATACGGCGGATGCTCTTTCATGTGATTTCTTTTTTCATGAGGATGTGCAATAAAACCGATACCTCCGGCTTCTTTAACCTTATGGACATATTCAGCAGCAGACAATCGTGTAGAGAATGCCTGATTTATTCCAAATGCGAGATAATGATTTTTATTTTGCCTGTCGTTTATTTCACAGCCAACGAGAAGAAGCGTATTTCCGTACCAGCCCTCATAACCTTCTTTAAGTGCTCGCAGTGTATTATGATCTGTAAGAAGAATATAATCCAATCCCACTTCAGATGCAGCTTTGGCAATTTCAGGAACTTGTCCTGAACCATCGGAATAAACTGAGTGCATATGCATCGCGCCGATATATTCAAACATTATTATCTCAATTCAATTTTAAGTTTACTAAAGATAGAAATAAAAGGATTCTTAGAAAAGAAAGAAAAGCGGAAGTTGGGGAAAGGTTGTGGGAGATTGGAATTTAAAAAGAAAAGGTACCCTTGTTCAGAGTACCTTTTTCAGACGAAAAGTTTATAACCTATGGAAGTGCATAGCTTGCTGATAAATATGCAAAGGTCGCTGCACCAGGTCCGTTTCCACCAAGGTTATTCAAACCTTGACGCAGAACATCTTCATTAACTGTAGCATCAAGAGAGAAGCTGCCAAGTCTGAACCCAACTCCAACGGTAGCGCCATTCGCCGTTTGAACACCCGGCAGAGCTGGAAAACTTGTGGTGATTACTTCAGTAACATTAGCATTACCGTTCTCTGTGGATGTTTTCAAAGTTGTAGCAACATAACCAAGTCTTGCAACAAACCAATCGTTCATTTTCCACTCAAGCCCAAGGTTCCAGAAAGGAAAAACAGTATTCGTAATATCACTTTTTACAGAGTTAAATTTGTCAGAGTCTTGGCTTGTTTTAAGAAAAGCAAAAGCAGGACCGCCAGCTAATAAAAAGTCACCAACTTTATAATTAATTCCTAAACCAACAATAAGAGCGGTTCTGGAAGTAAGATCACCAGAAGCTGATTTTGTTGCATCGGCAGGATCTCGTCTTTCTTGAGTTCCAGAAGACAACATAAAATTAACCACCGGTACGAAAGCAAGTTTTGAAGAATAATCCCAAAATAATCTTGCATTCGCTAATATTATTGTTTCAGATACATCTTGATTATTGATAACATTATTTACTGTGGGTGTCTCTAAGGAAGCGCTTGGCAGTACCAGTGAAGCGCCAAGATCTAATTTCATTGAGCTTGTCACTTTGGAGATTAAACCAAGATTAAAGCCAAATTGTTTAGCTGATGAAGAAGTTGAACCGCCTGTGGGAGGATTTGTTTCATTAAGCGTAGATGCATAAGCAACTCCGAAACCTACAGCAGTGTTTCCCAGCATAAAGGTTCCCATAAGCTCAATATTATTATCCAGGTTTGCCGTACCTGTTACCAAACCAACAATTCCATTGGGATCTAATCTGGCAATTCCAAGTCCATTGAAATCATTTCGAGATAATAGAACACCAATGGTGAGGTTCTGATTCAATCTAAAATTAGCTGATGCAAATTGTCCTGCACCACCCTTTTGAAATGCACCGGCTGTTGAGCCAAGATCACCAAAAAGGAAATGATCATAGTAAGCACCCCAAGCCGGGTTTACAGTTTCATAGAAAGGATCAACTATGTAAGGGTTATTTCCCATACCGAGAATTCTAGCATATCCACCAGTTTTTTCCATCTTATCTGTTTTTTGAGCAAAAGACAAGGGCATTAAACAAAGAGCAAGAACGAAGACGAGAAAGTATCTCTTGTACATATAACCTCCTGAGTTTTTAATGAATTAGTTATTTAAGAGCATTTCCAGAATTTGAGCGCTAACCTATTATATAAAATATTTAAAGTCAATTAAAAAGTGTGACGGCGTAACCTTTTCTATTTTAGACAGTTAAGATAAAAAATTGAATTCAGACTCTGCATGATTTATACACGATAAAAAAATGAAAAGAAAATCACAATATTCTTTACACAAGATTATAGCTCAAGCTCATTTAGGAGTGTGTACTTGGAAGAATGACCTTCGGTAAAATCACTCAATTTATTTATTAAAATATTTATTCTTTCATTTTGATCATCTTCAAACTGCTCATACGCTTCCATTGATTTGAAAGTGAATAATTCCTGAAAGTGATTTGCTTTACTTTTCACTTCATAAACGTTATAGCTTTCTAAACCCTCTGCTTTCAGCAGGTTTTTTAACTCACGGACTACTCCTACATAATCCTCTCTTTTATCCGGATTGATTTCGTACTGAACTGAGAAAATTACTTTTGCCATTTTATCTCCATTAAGTAATAAGTTGTTAAATTTCTTTTAGCTCAAGCTCACCATTAAAAACTGTTTTTACGGGACCGGTCAGTGAAACCTTTTCAAATTTATCACCCAATCGCTGAAAATTAACTACAAGTATATCTCCGCCCCAGGTTTTTAATTTGATTGGCGGTTTAAGATTCTTGTGAGCATTAGCCACAATAGCTGCAGCAACCGAGCCAGTACCGCATGCTAGAGTTTCGTTCTCCACTCCCCGTTCATAAGTTCGAATTAAAATTTCATCATTCTTTATGTGAATGAAATTAACATTCGTACCGTTAGGTGAAAAATCTTTGTGGTATCTTATTTCCTTTCCAATTTCTAGAACAGGAAAATTCTCGATATTTCTGTATCTTGAATTTAAATCTTTAGGTAAAGCCAGCACATCTTCAATTTCTATGATAACATGCGGAGAACCGGTATCGGCAAAGTGCGATTTAATTAATTGACTTGAAGCTTTTATCCGGAAATTAAGCTTAACTCTTGCTGGTGGTTTAAGCTCAAACCGAACAATGCCGTTTTTTTCAACCTCACCATTAAATACTTCATGATTAGCTTGAAAAACAGCTTTGCCATTTTTTAATCTATTCGAATCAGAAGCATATTGGATAGCACAGCGGGCACCATTGCCGCACAAACTTCCTAAAGATCCGTCAGCATTAAAATATTCCATTAAAAAATCGCTGTTTTTAGAATTGGATATAAAAATTACACCATCAGCGCCAATACCTATGCGGCGATTACATAAACTCGATATCTGGTTTTGCTTTAATGAAATACCTTTGTTTTTGTTTTTATCTATTACAATAAAATCGTTTCCGGCACCGTTCATTTTTGTAAATAAAATCTTTTTCACAATGTTAATTTACTTTAATATGCATTCCTTATCAATAATAAAATTGAATGACAGAGCATTTGTGATAGAATTAATTTAAAGGGAACGATGAATTGAAAACATTTTTTAGCTTTTATTTTTCTTGTCAAGTTAACTTTTAAGTGAAAAGAAAAACGAAGACTGGTGGGGATGATGGTTGCACAAATACGAAGTACGAAAGCGGCTATGGTTTAATTGGCTTATTATACTGATATACTAAAATTAAAGGGCAAGCATCCGTTAGCAAACGGACTACTTGCCTTTGTTCTGCATTGGTTCATTTCAGCAATGTCATTTTCTTATTTTGTACGAAATCATTTACACGCAAGGAGTAGAAATAAACTCCGCTGGGTAATCCACCTAAAGCGGATGCATCAAATTCTATTTCATAGGCGCCGGCTTGTTTATATTCATTTACTAAAATCTTTATCTCACTGCCAAGAATATTATAAACTTTTATTTGAATTGTCCCCGATTTAGGAATCAAGTATTTTATTTTTGTAATTGGATTAAATGGGTTGGGATAATTTTGAGAAAGAAAATAGTTGCCTACTGTTATTTCACTTTCATCAACAAGAACATACCCCAAACCTTCAACTTCTAAATATGAATAATTATTATCTTTTGAATTACTATAGAAAAGAATTGAGTCAGTGAAAGCATTTACTTTATGCAATTCTTTACAAATCGGGCACAAATCAGGATTGGAAAAAATAAATATAGCGGAATCATACGGAGCTATATAAAATCTCGTTAATTCTTGTCCGCTGAAAACACCGTAATAAAAAGATGTATCCTTAAAAAATACGTTTAGCCTATATCCATAATAATTAACCGAATAAATACTATCGATTTCCAATTCAATACCATCAACATTATAAATAGTTAAAGTATCAGCAAGCTCAGGAGTGGTAGGGGTATAAGCAAATATTATTTTGCTTTTACTGAATTTAATGTTTTGTGAACACAAATTCGCAGAAATAAGAATCATTAGAATGATAAGTTTCATTGTTTTCATTTCATAATCCAAATTTCTTACCTGTCTGCCTCCAGGTAAACGGGATATCATTCCCTATATTAAAGAGTGTTATCCATCGGTTTTTTATTTTTCTAAACTTTTCGGTCATAAAATAATAATTGTCTTGATTAAATGTTTGTTTACGAATGAAATACCATAAAATCTAAACAGTATCTCAAATAATCCTTACATCCGCTACTACTCTGCCAAATGTATCTCTCGACTGGACAGAACAAGAAACCACTTTTCCTTGAACAACGCTTTCAAGTTTGACTTTATCCCGCTTACCATTCAATGTATCTAATTCTTCAGTAATGATATTTGCAATTCTTATACGTTCCCACCGGTTGTAATTGGACTGATTGGACTTATTTGCCTCTTTGACTTTGATAATAAATGTATCTCCGTCAATTACAGAGTCAACCATTCCGAAAATAATATCCTGCATATTTATCTCCCTGTAAAAATTGTAAGTTGTTCAATATGTCATCTCTCTGTTTTGCATAAGGTGTGTTAGTAACATTTCTTAATAAGAAATTACTCAAATTGAACCCTTGTTCAAGTAAACCATTGTCGAAAGGCCTCCTTTGAACAAACAATTCATAAAGCTTAGCTTTTTCCCATTCTTAACGGGATTTCCCAAAGGGATGGCAAGCCAAATCCCGTTGAGTACGAATATGCCCTATAATCAGATCAAGCTCAATTTACTTAATTCGTTTGAACTCAATTCTTCTGTTTAACCTCTTGTTTTCAGATGTATCATTTGCAACTCTTGGACTCTCTTCACCATAACCAACAGCAGATATTCTATCAGGAGCGATTCCTTTTGCAACAAGCCATGCTTTAACAGCATCAGCTCTGCGCTGTGAAAGTTTCTGATTTGAACTATTGTTGCCAACATTATCGGTATGACCACTTATTTCGACTAAGATATCAGCGTATGTTTGTAATGTCTTAAGCGCACCCATCAGAACTTTTTCCGATTCAGGAGTGATATCAAATTTATTGGTAGCAAAAGTAATACCTTCAAGAACTATAGGAACACCCATCTTTACTATATCATCTGTAGGATCAAGCGGATCTGTTCCATGTCTGACTTCAATGCCGTCTTCAACTGTACCACCATCGGTATCTTTCTTAAGTGGATCTGTCTTTAAGTTATTAACTTCTTCGCCGTCTTTCAATCCGTCATAATCAGTATCAGCCATCAATGGATCAGTCTTATATTCATTTATTTCTTGACCATCATTCAATCCGTCGCCATCAGTATCAGCGTTTAACGGATCGGTTTTATATGTATTAACTTCTTGACCATCAGTTAAACCGTCTTTATCGGTATCTGCTTCTAACGGGTTTGTTTTATACTTAAATAATTCTTCACCATCATTTAACTCATCTGCATCGCTATCAGAAACTGACGGGTCTGTTTTAGTCTTTATCACTTCATCATAATCGCTCAATCCGTCAAGATCACTATCAATTTCTAAAGGATTTGTTTTATAATTGAGAGCTTCCTCTCCATCGTTTAATCCATCGCCGTCTGTATCGGGATTATTTTGATCTGTTCCAAATTTTTCCTCGTCACATTTGCCAAGCCCATCCATATCTTTGTCGGCTTCGCAGTTTTCACCGGTAAAGGTTAAACCCAATGATGCATTAACATATGAATCCCATGTACTGTTTGAACGAGCTTTGAAGGCATCTAAATCATAACTAGAAGAAAGTGCTCCTCCTAAACCAAAATCTAAAAGTACTCTGTCAGAAAGTGCAAATTCTGCACCGATGCCGGCAGGAATGATTGCAACCCAGCCATTATCTTTAGGCGGATTTTTTGAAACAATATTGGGCTTGGTATTAACACTAAAGTTCATAACTCCACCGCCAAAGTAGAAGTAAGGATTCCATCCTTTAATTTCAAAAGGGCTGACCCTTAATCTTAAATAAATCGGAATGATTGTAGTTTCATATTCTCCATAGCTTATAACATTTGTGCTACCACCATATGCCTTACCAGCATATTTACCGTAACCACCATTTATTGCCATTTCTAATGCTTTTGTCAATTCATAAGCAAAGAAAGCTTCACCAAGCCAAGAAGCTTTAAACCAATCAAAGCTAGTGTTATCGCTTCCACTGAATCCTAAATTAGCAAAGTCATTTTCTGGAAATAAAATACTTCCACGAAAACCGAATTTGGTCTCCCAATCTTTAAATTGAGCATAGTTTAGTTGACATATTACAACCAAACCAACGAGAACTAGAAAGAAGACTGTCTTTTTCATTTTTCACTCCTTCTTGTTAATGAAATAGTGTACAAGATATTTCGCACTCAAACGTGCTTATTTCAAAATATATTTTTTGTATTTTTATGGTTAGTTGCTTAGTAATGGTCATGCTGTAATGACCTGCCCCATGTAAATAAGCGTCAACTTAATTGTTTGATTCCTCAAGATTACAACTTTATCTCAAAAGCAAAAAGACATAGTTAGGAAATTATTTTAACTTTTATTCGATCTTAACTAATTTTTCTTTAATGCATTTGATTCGTCTATATCATCCCTAAAGGGATTCTAACTATACCGTTTTACTTTGTGCTAGAAATATTTAATCCCTAACGGGATAGTCCCGGAGGGATGACATATTTATGGCATAGCCATGCCTATGGCATAGATAAATGAACAAAAAAAAGCAAACAAAATCCCGTAAGGGATGATATATAGTGACCCTTATTTTGTTAGATAAATCAGATAAATTGTACTAATTCTAAGAAAAAATGGATGTTGGGTTGACGCCTATGTGCCCCATATAGTTGTACTGATGCATAAGTTGAATGTAAATTGACAGAGATGTCCAGTTTACAAACCTACAGGTCATTTATAGATGATAAGATAAAGGAATTTTTATTCTCAATTTATTATGGGTTGTAGTGTTAACCGATAATGTTAAAATAATTCAGAGCTGATTAAAAAAATGAGTAAACATGAAACCATAATTATGATAGCAAAAAAAACTGCTCAACAGGATAAGGTTTTTTTGGAAAAATAATACAAGATACTATTTTGCTTTAGTGGCTTAACAGAAGTAGACCTATAATTGAATAAATAATTTATTTTGACCGTTGGTCACCCCCTTCAAAGATTTAATTTTTTTTGCTCCGTAGAGAACACGGCAATGCTTAAAAAATATTTATGAGATTTTGCAGCACGGCAAAAACCAATGACTTTTGATAACAGGTTGTTTTATTTATGGGCAAATAGTTTGTAAGAAAAATTATGTTCGATCTTGACCTTTTACATAACACGGGGTAGGGAGCGTTCAACTTATATAAAGTTAGAAATTTCTTTTCTATATTTGAAATAAGGATCAATAACTTGTTCAATAATATGAGATGGTTTCCCATCTTTATCCTTTACAATCACAGCTTCGACTATTACAAAAATTACATGACCATCTTTTCTAAGCATTCTTTTTTCATAATAAGCGCTCTGTTGAATATCTTGAATTAACTTCTCGTGTATTATATCATCTGTTGACTGATCTTCTAAATATGTTAAATCTTTGATGTTCTTTTCTAAAATTTCATTTTCAGTATATCCTAATGTTGTAAGCAAGGCAACATTTACTTTTACTATTTTTCCATGAATAGAACTAATCACCATTCCAATCGGTGACATTTCAAATAGGAGTTTAAACTGTTCTTCGCTTTGTTTTAATCGAGTTTCAGCTTGTCCTTTTTGATCTATCTCATAATTTAATTCCGTATTCTTTTCCCGAATTTGAAAATTGAGCTCTTTATTTAATTTCTCAACTTGACTACTTTTCTTTCGCAAACTCTCCGCAAGAGCGTTTACTGATGATAATATCTTACTAAATTCATTTTTATTTTTATTGTCAACTCGCCCGGTTAAATTACCCGAGGATATCCCACCTACATAATTTGAAATTTTTTGGAGAGGAAGCATTATGATAAGACTTGCAGCAAATAGAACTAAAGAACTAATTGTGAAAATGAAGAGACTTATTATTCCTATTTCCGTTTTAGATTTTTGAATTTTTAAATTCAAATCACTTCTGGAGAATACACAAAAAAGCTTGAATTCTTGAGAATTACTTGCTATAAAAGTTTTTTCTAATTGAAAAACATCGTTTGAGATATACTTAGACTCTTGCTCAGTTAATTCGGTCGAATCTTTTTTACTTAAACCACTATAATTAATTTCCGTTAAAACTGAATCATTATCATCCGTAATCAGTAGATAAGAAAGTCCGGCATCACTTACTGATTTTTCAATACTTACATTATAAATATTTTTCTTTTCGCTGCTAAAACCGATATCTATTAGCTTAGTTAACTGAACAACCACTAATTGTTCCTTTTCTACTTGAGCATTTGTTAATATCGTTTCATATTTCTCAGAGAATAATGTATATATCCCAAAAGAGACCAATGCCAGAAAACTTGTTGAAACAACTAAAAATTTTATATGAGCCTTATTATTCTTTTTATTTAAAAGCGTTTCTATAAATGACATTTTGGCTAACTCCTGTATGAGGTTTTTATATTTTAATTCTTTATGAATTAATTAAATTCGTTGGAATTATAGTGATCTGCCCCATTTAGTTGTACCAATCTATAAGTTAGTTTTAATTTGATTGAGATTTCCAGTTTACAAACCGACGGTTCGTTTAACGATAAGCAAATAAAGGAATTTGCGTTCTCAATATATTATGGGCTGTAAGAATAAGCGCTGCTGCTTAAATGAAGTAAAGTTGATAGTAACTCTTAATTGGATATGTTCTTAAATTCAATTATTCTTTATAGGGCACTTCTAAAAATTATTTTTTTATTTAATAGAACGCTGAGAAACGCAGATTAAGCAGATTTCCGCTGATCATTTTTTTAGTTTTTAGAAGACCCTCATATTATGATGTATAGATCCCGGATATTATAAACCATAATATAAACTAAGCAAGAACGAACTTTTCTTTCCCAATAAAAATTGTTGAGTTCTTATAATGTCTTCATCACTAACATCTGAATAAGTAAAAGTTCCGCGTAAAAAAAGATCATGCATGTATTCATAAGTTATATCAAGCCCAAATCTGTTTTCTGTTCTTAATGGTGAATAAAGAAAAGGCAAATCTTTTTTATCCATTCCCTTGTAAGCAAAGTAAATCTCATCCAACCCGCCTTTTCTTATTCGTTCTGCAAATGCTTTAAACTTTAATCCCCTTAAAAGCTGATAATCAAATTGTAATCTTAACTGATCGGCATTTTGCCCAAGCCAGTGACCCAAATAGTATTTTATATGCTTGTAAGTTGTCACTTCATCCTTATGTTCATACACCCACGGGTTTAAACGCGTGTATTCAATTGTAACATCCAGATTATCAATAAGCGCATTAACTGATTTACCGCCTAAAGTAAAACCGACCCATGTATTCTTAAAATCATTTGAAAGAATATTCCTAACCTCGGTTACATCAATAAATGCTGTGGAATAAAACTGAAAGTTCGCAGGATATTTTACCGATACATCAAAATACATCATTCCGTTTCCGTCATTTACATTTCCTCTTCCTGTATTATGATCAAGAAATTTGTAAAACATAAAAGGAATAAAGAACTCGGGTCTCAAATCACCGGAATAAACAATTGCATTACCGGCGGAAACATCTAACCAATTGAGAGGGGAAACCGTGATAAGATTTGCAGCTATATATTTCGGTATATAATTTTCCACTAACCGCTGACTTATAGTTCCTGGATATGTATAGTAAGTGTAAGAAGAATCCTTAACTAATGAGTTTAACCATCCGTGAATATATGTGAAACGCAGCCATTCAACAGGTTTAATTGAAAATCTTATGTACGGGTATGATGGTGGTTTAGATGAAAGTATTAACTGACCGAATTTCCCATGACCCCATTGTATATTTTCTTTTAAAAGTGAAATGCTACCCCAATCCCAATTAAAATTTATTCCGCCTCTCAAATCACTGTATTCTATACCGTTCGGTGCTCCTTTGTACCATGCTCCAGTTAGAGGAGAAAAGTATTTATTTCTATCAACATTTTCCCCAAACTCGCCTTTATCCCTAATATTAAAGCTTAGCCCGAACCAATCAGAATAAGTGGCAAAGACTGATGCCCCGACCCATCTTGTATGCCCCGAATTTCCGTCCTCTGATGATAAACCGTATCCTGCAATTGGGGAGAACTTAAGATTGAACAGTGAATCTTCATAACTGTACAAAAACCATCGCGATGTTATTTCACCATTTTCAGTTCGAGCTTGTCGATTGTCAGTCCGAGCCTGTCGAGGACTTAATTTTTCATATTCGTATTTATACTCCTGCAGATAAAATGCAAGTTCATCCGTTTCTACATTATTCAGTTTTTCATTATGCTTCCTAATTTCACTAAGCTTTTGCGCTATGTATACTCTTGAATAAGGTTTAACTTCATCATCAAGATTGATTACTTGCTTTAGCGATAATCGCTCTAAAAAATCGTACACACCGTTATCAACAGAAACATAAACAACCTGCGCATCTGAGAATGATGATCTATGATTTATGATTGACGATATAATCACAAGGACGAGAATTAATAAAGGCGTTTTTAATATTCTAAATGCAATATTCATCATGTTATATATGATTTATTCCGCCAGTCTTCCAAAACGGATAAAAGGCGGACAGGAATTTATGATTGAAATCATAAATACCAGAACAATAATTAATAAAGTCACCTTACGCATATTGCATTATCGAGTAACCCCAGCATTTAGAGCTTGTGTGAATATTCATTAAAAAATATTGAACTCACCCTAAATCCCTCTCTTAAAAAGAGAGGGACTTTGAAAATGCAAGGTATTCGCCCCTTCTCTTTGCAAGAGAAGGGGTCGGGGGATGAGTTTAGACGCCAACAAATAATTTTCACACAGGCTCTTTATACTGGGGGGCTAAATAAGACCAACTACCTTGGGCTTTTCCAAAGTTCCGAAGGAGTCCCTTCGGGAGAATCCTTCGGATAGCCCATTAATAACTTAAATAGTGGCTAAAGCCAGAGTTCTCCGTTTTAGTACCTACCCCCCGCCATTGCCAAAGGCATCACTATGTGAAAATGGCGGGGTTAGTAGATAGCTAGAAGTTTTGCGTAACATGAGTTAATAAAGTATTTTTTAACATTCTTAATAAGCTATAATTTATTCCGCCAAAGGCGGACAGGTATTTATGATCCGCCAGATTCATCAGCTTTACTCACCTTTGGCGAGCTGGCTTCTATTTTCCGCATTGGGTCAGCCTGGTATTGGAAGAAAAATATTTCATTTTTGAAATTTAATTGACTCTTTTATTATTCAT
>Ga0209322_10001595_pt1 | contig 13139 bp, 9 predicted proteins | sample Rifsed19ft1_FD_184013 | JGI IMG/M metagenome (GOLD analysis project Ga0209322, IMG submission 184013) | Soil microbial communities from Rifle, Colorado, USA - sediment 19ft 1 (version 2) | ecosystem: Environmental > Terrestrial > Deep subsurface > Rock core/Sediment | place: Rifle, Colorado... | reverse complement strand
CCCCGCCAAAGGGCTAGGAGGGGCATCGGTCGGACCACCGTTTCCCATGGAGGAGCGGACGGTTTGGGGCATACGTTTATGGGCGTCGCGTCGGCTCCGCCGTCGAGGTCAATTCGATGGTTCGAGTAACCGACGACGGAGTTTTCGATGCGCCGATTGACAAGGTATGGAAGTACGTAAATGACAACATGCTGCATCAGCACACGACCTTCCAGATGACGAAGGTCCTGGACCAGAAGGGAAACGTGCTGACCGTCCAGGCCGAGGTCGATAACCCAGGCGAAAAGGGGCGGCACATGGAATCATGGAAGTTCGTCTTCAACCCCCCCAAAGGGTTCGACATGGAGTACCTTGATGGCCCGTGGAAGGGTTCGAGGCACACGCACACGTACACGCCAATGGGGAACAGGACGAAGGTCGACGTGAACGGGGACTTCCGGATTCAGGGCATGGACGACGCGACGACGAAGAAAACCGTCCTCGCCTACTTCGGACAAGTCTTTGGCGAAGATAGCGCGGCGCTGAAGAAGTACAAGTGAGCGGCGCGTGCTAGCGGGACGGCGGCATCGGCGGCTGCGGAGGCAGGTGAGCCCATCCCATCCGACGACGCCGCTCGCTCAGGATCGCGAGGACCGCGACGCCGATGAGGACTACGGCGAACCCGACGATGAGCCATGGCACGATGTCGGGGCGCCGGTTGATCGACCAGGTCAACGTGACGGAGAAGAGGTTTTCGTTCTGGAACGAGAACACATACCTGTCGTCGAAGGGAATCCTCACGGTGTCCTGGCCGATCTGGCCGGACTGGGTGAAGATGTCCGCGCCGTCGCTGCTGCGCTCGACGCGGAACCTTACGGGCCCTTGCGCGGAGGACCAGGCGAAGTCGATTCCCTCCCCCGCCCTGAGACTTAGCGTCAGCACGTCGACCCGGCGGCCAAGCGTGATCGTGACAGTGCCGGCTTCCGCGGCGGCGAAGCCCGCGAACAGGGGGCTCAGGAGGAGGGCCACGACGAGGAGCGAGAGCACGCGCATTCGCGATCCTCTCCCCGATACCTCTGTGGCTAGTTGATGGTTTTCCCGGGTTCCCCTCAGTCCGGTACCGACACGAGAGGATTCACTTCGCGCCGGGATGCTCGCCCTTCTCGAACATCGCCATCGCTCCCTGGCGCCTCCGTTCCAGTTCCTGGCGGCTCATTTTGATCCGCATCGAGATGGACCACAGATCGCCGGACGGGTCGACGAGCTGCCCGTACCGCGCGGCCCGCGAAGCCGCGATGCGAGTCGCCTTTGGGCGTTCTCCATTAATAGCGGGTGGGCAATGACAACGCGCTATGGGCCTCGAATTTACGAACCTCATCGAACTTGAAGAGATGGCCCGCGCCAAGGTCCCCCGCTCCGCCTTCGACTACATTGCAGGGGGCTCGGACGATGAGGTCTCCCTCCGTCGGAACCGGGAGGCCTACTCCCATTGGGCCCTCCGACCGCGGGTCCTCGTGGACGTGTCCCGACGGGACACTTCGACGACGGTCCTAGGCGAGCGCGTTTCGATGCCCGTCCTTGTCGCGCCTACGGCGTTTCACGGTCTTGTCCACCCGGAGGGCGAGCTCGCGACGGCGCGCGGTACCGCAGAGGCAGGCACAATCATGGTTGCAAGCACGCTTGCCACGAGATCCCTAGAGGAAATTGCTGCCGTTGGATCCGCACTTCGATGGTTCCAGCTGTACCTCGTGAAGGACCGCGCGTTCACGGAAACCCTCGTGCGGCGGGCGGAGAAGGCGGGCTATCGAGCACTGTGCGTCACGGTCGACGCGGCCCTCGTCGGACGCCGGGAGCGGGACGTGCGGAACGCGTTCTCGATTCCCGTGGACTTGGCGGTTCGCAACCTCGAGGAGGCTGGGGCGGGCAAGTTGCCTCCGGCTCAGAGGGGTCGCTCCGCCCTTGCGGACTATTGGGAGAAGGTGCTGGACGCATCGAACACCTGGAAAACAATCGAATGGCTTCGCTCGATCAGTTCGCTCCCTGTGGTCCTCAAGGGAATCATGACGGCAGAGGACGCCGAGATTGCGGTCGAGCACGGTGCGGAGGGAATCGTCGTCTCGAATCACGGAGGCCGTCAGTTGGACGGCACCCTCGGGACGTTGGATGCGCTGCCCGACGTCGTCGCTGGGGTGAAGGGGCGGGCAGAGCTGTACATCGATGGCGGGGTGCGCCGTGGGACGGATGTGCTCAAGGCGCTCGCCCTCGGCGCGAAGGCGGTCCTCGTCGGTCGACCGGTGCTCTACGGTCTCGCGCTGGGAGGCGCGGACGGAGTGCGCGCCGTCCTCGAGCGACTGCGGACAGAATTCGATCTCGCGCTCGGCCTTGTCGGGAAGCCGACCGTATCGAGTGTGGATCGGAGCATCATTCATCGGATCAGCGAGACGTGTTGAGGCGGGCCAGCCCAAGAGTTCCCCGTTGTTACTCGGGCCAGGTCCGAGGTTTGAAGTCGCTTTCTCCGCGCTATAGCGCGCGGCCGCCAGTGACGTACGCCCCGGGGACGGGAGCGACCAAGAACTCCCTAGCCATCGTCTTCCTTCCCGAAAAGCTCCAGGTCTGCAGGGCCTGCCCTGGTCACGATTGGCGCCTTGCCTTGAACGATTTGACGGATTTGTTCGACAACTTCGGGGTTGGCTAGGGTCGTGACATCCCCCGGGTCCATGGCATTCGAGATCGCCGCCAAGACTCGGCGCATGATCTTTCCCGAGCGGGTTTTGGGCATGTCGGCGACGATGCGGACCGCTTTCGGCCGGGCAATCTTGCCGATCGTCGTTTCGATTGCACGGACGACCCTTTCTTCGATCCCTTCACTGGGCGCGAACCCGGGCTTCAAGGAAACGTAAACCTCCGGGACACGACCCCGCAGCTCATCGACTACGGGAACCACCGCGGCTTCCGCGACTTCAAGGACCGTGAGGCAGGCGGACTCGATTTCTTTTGTGCCCAGGCGATGACCTGCCACATTGATCACGTCGTCGACCCGGCCTAAGATTCTGTAATACCCGTCGGTCGCTTGCACGGCGCCATCGGCCGTATAGTAGGGCCAGTCGCGCCAGTCCTGGCTCTTCGTATTCTTGCAGTATTTATGATAGTATTGCTTGACGAACCGGTCGGGATCGCCCCAGATCGTCGTCATGAACCCCGGCCAAGGATTGCGAATGCAAATGTTTCCGGCTTTGTTCGACCCCGGCGGAATCTCGTTCCCATTCTCATCGTAGATGACGGGATAGATCCCGGGCACTGCAGGGCCGGTGCTGCCAGGTTTCATAGGATCGAGCGCGGGCTTCGTACTGCAGAGGAACCCACCGTTTTCCGTCTGCCACCACGTGTCCACGATGACCGCCTCTCCCTTGCCCACGACCTCGTAATACCACTTCCATACCTCGGGTTCGATGGGCTCGCCCACGGTCGTCATGTGCTTGAAGTGGTAGGTGTACTTCTTCGGCTCGTCCGGCCCGAGCTTTCGTAGCATGCGGATCGTCGTGGGCGAGGTGTGGAAGATGTTGACGTCAAGCCTCTCGGCGATTCGCCAAGGACGTCCCGCGTCCGGGTAGGTGGGAACTCCTTCGTAGATGACGCTTGTAGCGGCCAGGGCCAGGGGACCGTACACGATATAGGAATGGCCCGTGATCCACCCGATATCCGCCAGGCACCAGTATACGTCCTCCGGATGGATGTCCTGGATGTACTTGGACGTCCCCGTGACGTAGGCCAGATATCCTCCCGTGCTGTGCTGGCATCCCTTCGGTCTTCCGGTCGTCCCGCTCGTATACATCAGGAACAGGGGCGCCTCGGCCGGCATGGAGACAGGGGCGACTTCTCGGCCGGCGTAGTCCTTCAGCAAGTCGTTCACGAAAACGTCTCGGCCCTTGACCATCGGGGTGGACGATGCGGACTTGTCCCGGAAACGCTTCCAGACCAGAACCTTGTCGACCCTTTGGCCCTCTCCCTCTGCGACTTGGACAGCGATGTCCGCATTCGCCTTGTGATCGATCAACTTCCCGTTCCGATAGTAGCCGTCCACGGTGACTAGGACCCGGCTTCCTGAGTCTGCGATTCTTCGCCCGCACGCTTCGCCGCTGAACCCGCCGAAGACTTCCGAGTGCACGATGCCTAGCCGGGCGCACGCCAACATCGTGATGGGGAGTTCCGGCGTCATTGGCAGATGAAGCGTGACGCGGTCACCGGTCTTCAGCCCGACAAAATCCCGAAGCAATGCGGCCATTTCGTTGACGCGGACGTACAGTTCTTGGTACGTGATGGCCACCGGAGGCTCATCCTCCAGTTCCGACACGAAGATGAGCGCGGCTTTGTTCTTGTACCTCGCTAGGTGTCGGTCCACGCAGTTGTAACAAGCGTTGAGCTTGCCGCCGACGAACCATTTCCAGAACGGTGGGTTGCTGGTGTCCAGTATCGTGTGCCAGTACTGATCCCAGGTGAGCATGTCAGCATATTCTTTGAAACACTCGGGGAAATGTTCCAAACTGAAGCGTTCGTTGACCGAAGGATCGGCCAGGTTGGCCTGTCCGATAAATTTCGCAGGCGGATGGTAATACTCTTCTTCCTTCCAGTGGACGGCAATTTCGGCCTCATTGATCTCGGTCGTTAATTTTCCCCCCTGGTCGCGCGGCTGCTGGGCGGGGGCCATCGCTCTCTTCCTCCCTTCATTTGGCGATACGATCGGGCTATATGTGTCTTAGGTTCCGTGGGGCCCCTTTGGGCGCCGAAGACCGCGCCCACGTGCTCGCAAGCATCGCGACGGCGAGCTCGGGGACAGCCGGCATGAAGATCGTGACCGTCGCCCTTGCCGACCCCGAGCGATCGCAAGCCGGTCGCGAACCGGACCGTCCTACATGTCACAGTACTTGACCGCGCGGCGGTCCCCGGGTTCCCCTTCCAGATCGACGCAGCTTTGTTCTCATCCTCCGTGGTTCCCGCCGCGGAATTTCCGGTCAGGTCCTCTGCGGGCGAACGCATCGGCCTTTCTTCCGGCGAGGCCACCGTCGATCCATCCCGGGGGCGCGGTCGAGCTTCCGCAGTACGTCGTCGCCCTCGGCGTCGAGGGCCGTCAGCCGGTCTTTCCGTGGATCGCCTTCCAGACTTTCTCGGGGGTGATGGGCATGTCGATGTGCACGACCCCGTACGGTGCGAGGGCATCACACACCGCGTTCACGAACGCCTGTGACGACGCGATCGCGCCGGTCTCGCCCACGCCCTTGACGCCGATCGGGTTGTGGGGCGACGGCGTCACCGTCGAATCCGTCTCGATCCTGGGCGCTTCGAGGGAACTTGGCACCAAGTATTCCAGGAAGTTCGACGTCAGCAGATTCCCGTGTTCGTCGTACACCGCCTGTTCGAGCATCGCTTGGGCGAGTCCCTGCAGCACGCCCCCGTGCACCTGTCCCTCCACGATCATCGGGTTAATCTGGACCCCGCAATCGTCAACGGCGACGTACCGTCGGATCGATACTTGGCCGGTTTCCTTGTCCACGTCGACGACGCATATGTGCGTTCCGAATGGGAAGACGAAGTTTTCCGGGTCGTAAAACGTCGAAGCTTCAAGGATCGGTTCCACGCCCTTCGGCATGGACCCCGCCATGTACGCCGCCCACGCGATCTCCTGGATCGTTTTCCCTTTCGTCGGGACCCCCTTTACGGTGAATTTTCCGTCCACGAACTCAAGGTCGTCCTCGCTGACCTCCAAGAGGTGCCCTGCGATCTTCCGGGCCTTCTCCCGCACCTTCCGCGCGGAAAGGGCGATTGAGCCACCTTCCACGGCTGTCGCCCGGCTTCCATAGGTGCCCATGCCCATCGGCGTCGCCTTCGTGTCGCCATGGACTACATCGATGTCGGCGAGGGGGAGGCCGAGTTCCGTGGCCACGATCTGCGCGAACGTCGTCTCCTCCCCTTGGCCGTGGGGATGCGCCCCCGTATACACGGTTGCCTTGCCCGTTGGGGACAGTCGGACCGTGGATGAACCCCACAAGCCGCCCTGGAAACCCGTTCCGGTCGAGACCGCAGAGGGGGCGAGGCCGCACACCTCGACGTAGGTCGAAAGGCCGATGCCCATGAGCCGCTCCTCCTTGCGGGCCTGGCCCTGCTCCTGCCGCAGCTTCTCGTAGCCCACGATGTCGAGCGCCTTTCGCATCGCGCGCTCGTAGTTGCCACTGTCGTAGACAAGGCCAAGGGCCGTCTGGTAAGGGAACTTGTCCGCCGGGATGAGGTTCTTCCGTCGGAGTTCAGCGGGGTCCATGCCTAGCTTGCGGGCGAGGATGTCTACCATCCGTTCGATAATGAACAATGCCTCCGGACGGCCCGCGCCGCGGTAGGCATCGACAGGGGTGGTGTTCGTGAACACACCCGTCACCTCGACCTTTCCAGCCTTGATCGCATAGCACCCGCCGGGCATGAAGCCGAACAGGATCGTGGGTATCCCCGGCGCGGCGGTCGAGAGGTACGCCCCCATGTTCGCGACCACCTTGACCTTGATGCCAAGGATCGTGCCGTCCTTCTTCGCGGCCAAGTCCACGTACTGCACCTGGTCCCGCCCGTGGGTCGTTGCAAGAAAGTTCTCCGTGCGGTCCTCGACCCACTTCACGGGGCGCCCGAGGCGCATCGCCAGCCAGCACACGACGGCCTCCCACGGATACACAGGGATCTTGCTCCCGAAGCCGCCGCCGACATCGGGCGCAACCACCCGGAGCCGTTGCTCCGGAACGCCGAGGACGAGCGAGAGGACGAGCCGATGCACATGGGGGTTCTGCGACGTGACGTGCAGGGTCAGTCCCTTGGTCCCGGGCTCGTACTGCGCGATTGCGGCGCGCGGTTCCATCGCCGATGGCTGAAGGCGTTGGCTAACGAACCGCTGGCTCATCAGCACGTCCGCCTCCTTGAAGACCGCGTCGACGTCGCCGATGCCCGCGTTGACCCAATGGAACGCAATGTTGTTCGGCGCCTCGGCGTGGAGCGGCGGCCCGCCCGCCTTCATTGCCGCTTCCCCATCCACGACGACGGACAGCGGATCGTACGTCACCTCCACGAGTTCCCGCGCATCCTCCGCAACGTACGGATCCTCGGCCACGACGACCGCCACGGCCTCGCCCGCGTACCGCACGACATCCTTCGCTAACGCGGAATACGGGGGCGTCTTCAGGTTGGAATTCGGGATCAGCCACGCCGTGAAGATACTCCCGATTTCCCCCTTGAGGTCCGCCGCGGTGAAGACGCCCAAGACGCCGGGGAGGGCCGCGGCCCGCGCCGTGTCAATGTGCAGTATGCGGGCGTGCGCATACGTGCTCCGCACGAACTTCGCGAACACGGTACCCTCAGGAAGCATGTTCGCGACGTAGGCGCCACGCCCCGTCAGGAACCGCTCGTCTTCCGTGCGCGGGACGGACTCGCCCATCAACTGCGCCATGGCCTCACCCCCCTCCGGCCCGCGACGCCGCCGCGGAGACGGACTTCACGATGTTCACGTAGCCTGTGCAGCGGCATAAGTTTCCGGAGATCGCCACGCGAATCTCCTCCTCCGTGGGCTTCGGGTTCACCCGAAGCAGTTCGCTTGCTGCGAGGACGACGCCGGGTGTGCAAAACCCGCACTGAAGGCCATGGTTTTCCCGGAACGCCTCCTGCAAGGGGTGCAACCGTCCATGGGCCGCAAGCCCTTCGATTGTCGTGATCTCGGAGCCGTCCGCCTGGACCGCAAACATCGTGCACGACTTGACGGCGTGGCCGTCAAGGAGCACCGTGCACGCCCCGCAATGGGTCGTGTCGCAGCCCTCGTTTGTCCCGACAAGTCGCAAATGGTCGCGGATGAAGTCTACAAGCAGCAGACGGGGCTCCACCTCCCGTTCGTACGTCCTGCCATTCACCGTGACCGCGACCCGATGCCGACCGATCTCCTTCGTCCGCGCCGACGCCCCTCTGCCTTGCTCCTTCCCGCCCGGCTTCATCGCCATCGACTCACCTCCGCGCCCGCTCGACGGCCTTCTCGAGCGCTCGACGCGTGTAGACCTCGACCATGGCACGTTTGTGCTCCACGCCTCCCCGAAGGTCGCGTGTGGGCCGCACGCCTTCCGCGGCCAGCCTCGCGCCCTCCGCCAAGGTGGCCGGGTTCGGCATGCGCCCCGTCAGATGCTCCTCTGCGCGGCGGGCCCGTAGCGGCGTGGGCCCCATCGCGGCGAGCCCGATCCTTGCCTTTGCGATTGCGCCACGCCCGTCCAACTCGACCTGAGCGGCGACGGCGACGGTTGCGAAGTCGCCGGTCTTCCGCTTGAGCTTCAGGTACGCGCCACCGCTGTGCGCGACCGTCTTTGGGATTTGGATTTCCGTGAGGACCTCCGTGGGCTCTAGCGCTGTAACGAATGGCTCCCGGAAGAAATCGTCGATGGACAGCGTGCGGTTTCCCTTCGGGCCCGTGACCACGAGCGTCGTGTCAAACGCCATCAAGGCGGCCCCCCAGTCCGATGCCGGGTCCGCATGGGCCACGGAACCCCCAATCGTGCCGAGATTCCGCACCTGCGGGTCGCCGAGGGAGTGCGCGGCATCCGCGAGGAGCGGGTATCGATTGCGCACCAAGGACGTTTGCTCCAAGTCCCGGTGGCGCGTCATCGCGCCGATCCGGAGAACGTCGCCTTCTTCCCTGATGAACGATAGGCCCGGAATCCGCCCGATGTCGATGAGGACGTGCGGCGATGCCAATCGGAGCTTCATGATCGGAATCAGACTCTGGCCCCCGGCGAGGACTCTCGCCTCTTCTCCGTAGTCCTTCAGGAACCCGATCGCCTCTTTGACTGACGATGGACGTAGGTATTCGAATGACCGGGGACGCACGGCCTCCCCCTCCCGACGGCGCATCGGCATATGAGGACTTAGCGTTTCCGGTGACCCCTACCCGTGGCAATCGCTCCCTCAAGTTGCATACGCGGAATCAGGATCGGAGCCCGAGGAACGACGAAGGGGCTCGCGTTTAACGCGTACAGAACGCTCCTTGGCGCGGCCAAGATAGCCGAAGCCGTCGCAAGGTTCACCCGGGCACCCGCCAAGTTCGCCGCGACCTGGCGCGAAGCGGATCGGTGGTAAATTCCCTTCGAGAGTCCTGGTGTAGACTGTGACAGAAACGCAAGCATGGGAATTTCGGTCGCCCGTCGACGGCCCCCAGGAACGAGCCAATGCCGGGACCAACACTCTTGAGTCCCGCGTCAGGGGGCCTTCCGACGGAGCTGGAAGCGTTGAATTTTTCCGGTCGCCGTTTTCGGCAGTTCCCGAACGAACTCGATCCACCGGGGGTACTTGTACGGAGCGATCGTTCCCTTGACGAACCTCTTCAATTCGGTCTCCAACTCGACTGAGCCGATGTACGTGTCCTTGAGCACGACGTACGCCCTAGGCTTGACGAGCTTGTTGGCATCCTCCTGGCCCACGACCGCGGCCTCGAGCACGGCCGGGTGTGCCACGAGGGCGTTTTCCACTTCCACGGGGGAGACCCACATCCCGCCGACCTTCAGCATGTCGTCGGAGCGCCCGCAGTACCAAAAGTAGCCTTCCTCGTCCTCGTAGAACTTGTCGCCGGTCACGATCCAGGGGCCGAAGAGGGTCTCCTTCGTTTTCTCGTGCAGGTTCCAGTAGTAGGCCATCGTGGAGTCGCCCTTGACCCGGAGGTTCCCCACCTCCCCGCGGGGGACCGGCTTCCCCTCGTCGTCGACGATGGCGGCCTCGTACCCCGGCACCGGCCGCCCCGAAGACCCGGGCTTCACCTTCCCCGGCCGGTTGGAGAGAAAGATGTGGAGGGTTTCCGTCGTCCCGATCCCGTCGATCAGCTCCACGTGGAACTTTTCGACCCAGCGCCGGTAGAGATCCGGGGGTAGCGCCTCCCCCGCCGACACGCACAGGCGGAGCGAGGAGCAGTCGAACCGCTTCTCCGCGTCCTTCACCTCGAGCATCCCCGCGTAGAGCGTCGGGACCGCGAAGAACAACGTCGGCCGATGGCGGTCGATCACCTGGAACACCGCTTCCGCCACCGGGCGATGCGGGTATAGCACCGCCTGGGCGCCCACTCGCATGGGGAAGTACATCGCATTCCCCAGTCCGTAGGCGAAGAACAGCTTCGCCGCCGAGAAGGTCCGGTCCCGCTCGGTAATCCCGAGAACTTGGAGGGCGTACATGTCGGAACAGACCACCATGTCGTGCTGGAGGTGGACCACCCCTTTCGGGAACCCGGTGGAACCGGAGGAATAGAGCCAGAAGGCGACGTCGTCCTTGGAGGTGTCCGCGGCCGTCCGCGCGGTCGAGGCCCCGGCGACCCACTCGTCGAAGGCGATGTGCGCCCCCTCGGCCCGGCCCAAGACAATGACGTGTTTCAGATGTTTCGCCCGCCCCAGAATGCGTCCGACCTCGGCCAGGAGCGGCTCGGCGATGATCGCCGCCCGGGCGCGGCTGTCGGTGAGGAAGTAAAGGTAGTCCTCGGCCCGCATCATCGTGTTGACCGGAACGGGGACTGCGCCAATCTTGATGGCGCCGAAGAAGGATGCGACGAACTCGGGGCAGTCCATGAGGATGAGCAACACCCTTTGCTCCGCCTCCACGCCGTGGTCGAGCAGGGCGTTGCCAACCCGGTTCACCATCTCCTGAAGCTGACGGTACGTGACCGCCCGATCCTCATGGAAGAAGGCGATCTTGTCGCCGCGCCCCTCGGCGATGTTTCGGTCCACGAAGAAACTGGCGGCGTTGAACCGGTCAGGGATGTGGACAAGAGGGGTGGTCATGACCGCGAGCCTCTTACGACAGAGCCTCGACCCGCATCCTCCGCCGCTCCATCAGGCACGCCCTCCGTCCGGACGGGCTAGCCTTGGCGAGAGGCGCCTCCCCTATATCGTTCCCGCAGCACCTTCTTGTCGAACTTGCCCACGCTCGTCTTCGGCATCTCGTTGAGGAAGACCACGTCGTCCGGCAGCCAGAACTTCGGAAACTTCGGCCGCAGGAATTCGACAAGTTCCTCCTTCGTGACATCGCCTGCGTGCTCGGCTCTCGGGACGACGCAGGCGAAGGGCCGCTCCTGCCACGTCTCGTGGGGGACCGCGATCACTGCTGCCTCCAGCACCTTCGGGTGGCCCATCAACGAGCTCTCGAGCGCCACACTCGATATCCACTCGCCACCCGACTTGACCAAATCCTTCGTGCGGTCCGTAATCTCCACATAGCCTTCGGGGTCGACCGTCACCACATCCCCGGTCCGGAACCAGCCATCCGGTGTGAAGGCACCGGACAGGCTTGTATCGTTATGGTAACTCCCCGCAATCCACGCTCCGCGGACCCACAGTTCGCCCATCGTCGTGCCATCCCACGGAACGTCCTGGCCAGCCTCGTTGACCACCCTGATCTCGACGCCGGGAACCGCCACCCCCTGCTTCGCCCGGTATGCGAATCGGACGTTTTCAGGGGCCTCCGCCAGGTAGCTCTTGAGTTTCGAAAGCGTGCCCAGCGGGGTCATTTCGGTCATTCCCCATGCCTGGGTAATCGTCACGCCGAAGTTCCTCTCGAAGTTCTCGATCAGCGTTCGTGGCACGGCGGCGCCCCCGATGAGCAGCATGCGCAGGCTACTCAGGTCGTACTTCTCGTGCTCCAGCAAGCCGTAGAGCCCAAGCCACACGGTCGGCACGCCCGCCGCCAAGGTGACCTTCTCGTTCTGGATCAGCTCGGCCAAGTCGCGGGGCTTGAGGTACGGGCCGGGGAGGACGAGCTTCGCACCGGTCATCGTGCTCGTGTATGGCAGACCCCACGCGTTTGCGTGGAACATCGGCACGACCGGCATCACGGTATCCCGCTCGCTGATGGCGGCAGCGTCCGCCATCGCCTCGGCCATCGAGTGCAGGAATAGAGCGCGGTGTGTGTACACCACACCCTTCGGATTTCCGGTCGTCCCAGAGGTGTAGCACATGCCGGCCGCATCGAGTTCGTCGAGCCTCGGGAAGGCGAATTCGGGCTTGGCCTCGGCCAACAGCGATTCATATTCGCCCGCGGGCGAGAGCGAGGTCGTCGGCATCTGTCGCGTGTCGCTCATGATCACGAACCGTTCGACCTGCCCGATCCGATCCCGGATCTTTTCCAGCAGCGGCACGAGCGCAGCGTCGGCGAAGATCATCCGGTCCCCGGCGTGGTTGATCACGTACCCGAGCTGGTCGGGGAACAAGCGAATGTTGAGCGTGTGTAACACCGCCCCCATGCACGGTACGGCGAAGTACAGCTCCAGGTGGCGGTAGTGGTTCCATGCAAACGTCGCCACGCGGTCCCCTTTCCGGACGCCCAAGTCGGCGAGTGCGTTTGCCAGCCGGTGCACCCGACCGTAGAAGTCGGCGTACGTGTATCGGTGCATCCCGGTCGCGGTCTTCGTGACGATCTCCTTCTTCGGAAACAGGCGGTGCGCCCGGTCCAAGAAGTGCTGGAGGGTCAGCGGGTAGTCCATCATCGTGCCGTCCATCGCGCCTCCCCGTGGCGGGAACCGCTTGTCGATTCATTAACCTGCCCTCGGGGATTGGACAAGGGCGAGGAGGCCTGGGGGAGGGCTCGGGAGGAGCAACCGCGGGCAGCAGCCCCGGCCTCGGACCCATTCGCTGAATTGCCTGCCTCGGAGTAGGGCTGGAGATAGTTTTAAAGTCGGCCATCCGTTAATTGGCAGCGGTAGGGGGACCTTCATGATTGTTGCGGAGACTCAGGACGGGAAACGGCATGAGATGTTCGTGATTGACTACCACACCCATATCTGGAATGCGAGCCGGGAGAATTGGCTGCGACCGGACCTCGCGAAGGGCTGGATCGATTGCTTCTACGACTATCACAAGGCCCTATCCCCGCCGGACTACGTGTGGGACTACGAGACGTACCTGTATTACGGCGAGGACCGGGCGATTCAGGACCTATTCGGCAAGGGCCATGTGGATATGGCGATCTTCGAGCCCACCCAGCTCAAATACTTTTACAAGAACGGGTTCGGCGATCCGGACGTCACGGCCCCGTACGCCCAAAGGCACCCCGACCGATTCGTCATGGGCAGCCGGTGGGACCCCAGGGAAGGAGAGGCGGGGAAGGAGAAGCTCAAGGAACACGTC
>Ga0209322_10001593_pt1 | contig 13140 bp, 9 predicted proteins | sample Rifsed19ft1_FD_184013 | JGI IMG/M metagenome (GOLD analysis project Ga0209322, IMG submission 184013) | Soil microbial communities from Rifle, Colorado, USA - sediment 19ft 1 (version 2) | ecosystem: Environmental > Terrestrial > Deep subsurface > Rock core/Sediment | place: Rifle, Colorado... | reverse complement strand
AACCCTGGCCTGATCAAGGGCTTCAAGCTGCGGATGGTGGGGCCTGTGGTGCAGGAGCAGGCCGAGGAGGTCGTGCGCCGCTGCAAGGAGTTCTCGCGCGAGCACCATCTGCCCCTGATGGTGCACATCGGCGATATGCGGGCAGCGAGCTTCGACGGCGCCTCCGCCGCAACCCGTTTCCTTCTCGACAGCTTCGATCCTGGCGACATCCTCACCCACCTGGCGACGCCGCACTCCGGCGGTGTCATGCTCGACGAGGCGCGGACGAAGCTCGTTCCCGAGCTGCAGGAAGCGCGCGCCCGCGGCGTTGTCCTCGACCCGGCGCTTGGCGCCGGCAACTTCGGCTTCGACGTCGCGCGCCAGCAGGCGGACATGGGGCTGCACCCGGATACAATCAGCAGCGACCTTACGGCGATGGGCCGCGGCCGCGTCGTCTACAGCCTGATGGAGTGCATGGGCCGGTTCATGGCCGTCGGCTACACCGTCGAAGACATGGTGCGCATGGCAACCGTGAACGCGGCGAAGGCGCTGGGCATGGAGGAGGAGCTTGGCGCGATTGCCGTGGGCCGCGAGGCCGACATCACGATCCTGGACGTTGTCTACGGCCGCTGGAAGTTCGTCGATACGGTGCAGAAGGTCTTCACGGGCGAGAAAGCCCTGGCGCCCGTCCTAACGATCCGCGCCGGCGAGGTCTTCGAGCCGGAGTGGGGCCCCCATCCCTGGGGCTGGCTGCCCGAGGAAGCATAGCGTATTGCTCAGATGGCGGGCGCACTAGCGGGGATTCGCGTCATCGACTTCGGTCAGTACGTCGCCGGGCCGCTGGCCGCCGTCATGCTCGCCGACCAGGGCGCCGACGTCATCCACGTCGACCCGCCGGGCGGCCCGCGCTGGCAGAACCCGGCCGATGCCTTCTTCAATCGCGGCAAGCGCCGCATCACTCTCGACCTGAAGGCTCCAGGCGGCCTCGCCACCGCTCAGCGCCTCGTCAACAGCGCCGACGTCGTCATCGAGAACTTTCGCCCCGGCGTCATGGAGCGCCTCGAACTCGGCGCCGAGTCGATGACGGCGCGCAACCCTCAGCTCGTCTACTGCTCGATACCTGGCTTCGCCGCTGACGACCCGCGCGCCGGGATGCGCGCCTGGGAGGGCGTCATTGACGCCGCGACGGACAACTGCAGGCCGCGCGCCGGCGAGGAGCCAGCGGGCTGGGACTGGTCGCGTCCCACCTACTCGGCGCTACCGCTGGCGTCGAACTTAGGCGGCTTTCTCGCCGCGACGGGCGTCGTCATGGCGCTGATCGCCCGCCAGCGCACGGGCCGCGGCCAGCGCGTCGAGGCGCCACTCTTCGACGCGATGTTCACGCTCATCGGCCACTCCGGCGCCTACGTCAACGCCCGCGGTCTGCGCGAGCCGGCGGGCATCGACGGCCGAGGCGCCGGCTGCTACCGCTGCGCCGACGGTCGCTACGTCCAGTTCGACACGTCCAGCCCACGCCACCTCACCTGGTTCGCCCGCGCCGCCGGCGTCACCGGCGAGTGGGAGCCGGAGCTGCTCGACCTCGACCGCAACCGCGACTCTCAGGTCAACGAGCGGCTGCACGCCCGCCTGCGCGAGCTGTTCCTCACTCGCGGCGCCGCCGAGTGGGAGGCGATCGGCAATCACGCCGGCGCCGCCATCGGCTTCGTGCGCACGGCGCGCGAGTGGATCTACACGCCGCACGCCCAGCAGATCGGTGCCGTCGTCCAGCTCGACGACCCGGAGCTCGGCCCGACCTGGATGCCCGGCCTGCCGGTGCAGCTCAGCGAGACGCCCAGCGCGCCCCAGGGTCCGCGGCACCTCGCGGACGCCGACCGCGACGAAGTTGTAGCCGAGCTCGACAGCCTGCCGCCGCGCCCGCCGATCACAGCCGCGGAGGCCGACTTGCGGCGCCCGCTGCAGGGCATGAAGGTTCTCGACCTCTGCCTGGCCCTCGCCGGCCCGACCTGCGGCCGTCTTCTGCTCGAGTTCGGCGCCGAGGTGATCAAGATCAACGCGCCCCACGCCGGCGTCGGCGGCTACCTCAACCGCGGCAAGCGCTCCCTTCTCCTCGACCTCGCGTCTCTGGAAGGGCAGCGCGTCTTCTGGAAGCTGGTCGAACAAGCCGACGTCGTGCTGGAGAACTTCTCGCCCGGCACCGCCGACCGCCTCGGCATCGGCTACGCCGAGGTCAAGGCGCGCCGGCCGGACGTCGTTTACACGTCGATCAGTGCCTACGGCTACGGCGGGCCGTGGACGGCGGGCCGCGGCTGGGAGCGGCAGGGCCAGGCCGTCACCGGCATCATGGAGCGCACCGGCCTGCCGTCCGTGCTCGGCCCCTACAACCTCGTCGATATCGGCACCGGCGTCATGGGCGCCTTCGCGACCGCGCTCGCCCTCTACCACCGGCTGCGCACCGGCGCAGGCCAGCAGGCGCAGGCGTCGCTGGTGCAGACGGCGACCTACCATCAGGCGCCATACATGCTCGACTACAAGGGCTACCTCCCGACGGAGCCCCGCGGCTACGAAGCGCTGGGCGAGGGTCCGCTGCGGCGCTTCTATCAGGCTAACGACGGCTGGTTCTTCCTCGGCGCGACGGAGCGGGACAAGGAGCGCCTCGGCGAGGCGCTGAGCCTACCTGCGCTCGTGAATCTGGATCGGACGGCGCTCGAGCAGACGCTGGCGGCGAAGTTCACCGCGGGCCCCGCAGCCGGCTGGGTCGACTGCCTGCGACGCGTCGGCGTGAGCGCCCAGGCCGTCATGCCCGTGGCCGAGCTGATGACAGACGCCACGGTGCGCGCACGCCGCCTGAGCGTGACGCAGGATGTCGAAGGCACGGGCGAGTGCATCATGCCCGGCCTTTCCGTCCACCTCTCCGACACGCCGATGCGCCTGGGCGAGCCGCCGCGCCGCCCTGGCTCCGACGCCGCGGCGATCCTGCGCGAGATCGGCATGGAGGACCAGCTGGCGACGCTGGAGAAGCGCTGGGCGCTGCAGGCGCAGGACCTACCGCCAGCCTGGGGCGGCGTGGGCTGATGTGCTCCCTCGACCCAGCCAGGAATCGCTAGCTGAATCCGTCCAGGTGACGACGGGAGGTCGACTAATGACGAAGATGACCGGCAGCCGCTACTTCGCAGAGGCGATGAAGGCCTACGGCGTCACCCACCTGTTCTTCGTGCCAACCATCGTGATCCCCGCGCTCGCCGAGATGGAGCGCATGAATATCGCGCGCTTCATGACGCACGGCGAGAAGGCCGCCGCTTACATGGCGGACGGCTATGCCCGCGCCAGCGGCCGGCCGGGCATTTGCATGGCGCAGACGGTCGGCGCCGCGAACCTCGCCGCCGGCCTGCAGGACCCCTATCTGGGGTGCTCACCCGTTATCGCGATCACCGGCGGCCGTACGCCCCAGACGAAGTACCGCCATGTTTATCAAGAGGTGGAAGCGCACCGGATGTACGACCCGGTGACGAAGCTGAACGCCCAGGTGGACAGCGCGGAGAGGTTGCCGGATCTCCTGCGCCAGGCCTTCCGCGTCGCGACCACGGGCTCGCCCGGCCCCGTGCACCTCGAGCTGCAGGGTGCGGCGGGGATGATCGGCGGCGAAATCGAGTTTCCAGACGCGTTGCCGATTGCCGAGCCCCAGTTCGCCCGCTATCCGGCCGTCCGTCCCGAGCCTGACACCGAGTCGGTGCGGGCAGCGGCGCGCCTCCTTAGAGACGCAAGGCGGCCGGTCATCATCGCCGGCGGGGGTGTCAAGTCCTCCGGTGCTCAGCCCGAGCTCGTAGAGCTGGCGGAGCTGCTTTCGATCCCGGTCGCTACCTCCCTCAACGCCAAGGGGTCCATCGCTGAAGACCATGACCTATCGCTCGGCGTGGTCGGTACGTACGCAAGGCTCTCGGCGAATCGAGCGCTGTCAGAGGCCGATCTAGTCTTCTTCGTCGGCAGCCACACCGGCGGCCAGGTAACAAACAACTGGCGCACGCCCGCCATCGGCAGCGCGACGGTCATCCAGGCGGACATCGAGCCGGCGGAGCTCGGCCGCAACTATCCGAACGCTGTCAGCTTGCTGGGAGACGCCAAGCTGACGCTGCGGCGCCTCATCGAGGCCTCGGAGCCGGTCTCCAACCGCAGCGACTGGCTCGCCCGCACAAAGCTGCTGTCGGCTGAGTGGCGGCAGCAGAAGGAGCCGCTGCTCAGCTCGGATGCGGTGCCCATCCGGCCGGAGCGGCTGTGCAAGGAGATTCAGGACTTCCTGCCGCCGGACGGCGTCTTAGTCTCGGACACTGGCCACGCCGGGATGTGGACGGGCGCCATGGTCGAGCTGCGACCGGGGCAGATGTACCTGCGGGCGGCGGGATCCCTTGGCTGGGGGCTTCCGGCAGCGCTCGGCGCGAAGTGCGCCCTTCCTGACCGGACCGTCGTGTGCTTCACCGGCGACGGCGGCATGTACTACCACATGGCCGAGCTGGAGACAGCAGCCCGCTATGGCATCAACGCCGTCATCGTCGTCAACAACAACCGGTCGTTGAACCAGGAGACGGTGCTGTTCGAGCGGGCGTACGACAGCCATCAGACCGAAGCAGCTCTGAAGATGTGGCAGTTCGAGCCCGTCAACTTCGCTAAGGTCGCCGAGGCGATGGGTTGCGCCGGCTTCCGGGTCGAGAGGCCGGGCGAGATCGGCGAAGCCCTGCGGCAGGCGGCAGGCTGCGGCCGGCCCGCCGTCGTCGACGTGGTTTCCGACATCACTGCCCTCGCCGACACCGCCTAGAGATGACAATGCGATTAGCAGCCTCGCCGCCGGGCGAGCCACAACGACACTTTGTGTTCGAGCGCTGCTTCGGCTTTCGCGACCTGGGTGGCTACACCGGCCTCAACGGACGCCGCCTGCGCTGGCGCAAGCTCTTCCGGAGCATGACGCCTGAGTATATGACCAGAGGTGACCTCTTCCGGGCGGGCCAACTTGGCATCGCAACGCTCATCGACCTGCGCGGGCCGCGCTTCGAGACCTCCGGACCGCTAGGCGAGCCGCCGGCGCGCCGCGTAGCCGTAGGCAGGCGGCGCGCCGGCGCCCGACTCCGGAGGCGCGGCGGACGATCATGGAGGCGCCGCCAGAAGAATCCTTGCCCATCTTCCTCGAGCGCATGACGCCGAGCTTCGTCCGGGCCGCGGCGGTCATCTCGCGTGCGCAGGGAGGCGTCCTCCTCCACTGCCGCCTTGGCAAGGACCGGACGGGAATCCTGAGCGCGCTTCTCCTCAAGCTGGTGGGCGTCGCGGACGCCGACGTCATCGCCGACTACATGGCGAGCGCCCCCTTTACGGCGTCCGCGCTGCAGCTGGTGCGGGAGGCCGAGGCGGGCAACCCTGAGGACCGGATCCACACCGAGTCGCGCGTCTCCGGCGCCCCGCCGCAGCCCGAGGCGATGGCCGCGGTCTTGGCGCGGCTGGAGGAATACGGCGGCGCCCACGCCTACTTCGAGGAGCGCGGCGCGTCGCCTCGGACGCTGAGCAAGCTCGTCGAGAACCTCCTCGAAGGCGAAAAGCCGGCAGTGAAGTGGGAGACATAGCGCATGATCAAGATCGACTTAGGCGACCGCCGCTACCAACTGGTGGAAGGCTGGGGCGAGCTGCCGGACGGCTGGACGTGGGGACAGGTCGGCGGCGTGGCGACGGACTCCGAGGACAACGTTCACGTCTTCACGCGTTCGGAGCACCCCTACCGCGTCTTCGACAAGAATGGCAAGCTGCTCGACCACTGGGGCGAGCAGATCTTCATGGACGCCCACGGCATCTGCGTCACGCCGGACGACAGCGTCTACTTCGTCGACCGCACGCCAGAGCTGGTCTTCAAGTTCGATAAGCAGGGACGGCACTGCCTGAGCCTCGGCGCCCGCGACCAGCACTCCGACACGGGCTACACGCAGGAGACGCGCGAGCCGGCAGGCCCCCACCTGCTCCCGCACTACCGCAACGCCGGCAAGGGGGCGTCCGGCGGCGGCATGCCCGTCCTGAATGGCGTTGGCCACGGCGCCGGGCCTTTTTACTGGCCAACGGACGTTTCCGTGGACGAAGAGGGCAACATCTGGGTCTCCGACGGCTACCGCAACAGCCGCGTGCACAGGTTCTCGCCTCAGGGCAAGCTTCTGCTCTCATTCGGTGAGCCGGGTCACGCCAGAGACCTGCGGGACACCAAGGACAGCCCCGGCCTCTTTCACACCGTCCACGGCATCTGGGCGCACAAGGGCCGCGTCTACGTGTCCGACCGCGAGAGCAACCGCATCCAGGTCTTCAGCTACGACGGGAAGCACCTGGCGACCTGGCCGCGCTTCGAGCGCCCCACCAAACTCTACGTGGAGCCAAGGGAGGAGCTGCTCTACGTATCCGAGCTCGAGGATCAGATCAGCCTCGTCGACCTGGAGGGCAACCTGGTCGGCCGCTACGGCAGCGAGCGCAGCCACGACCCGGGGAAGTTCTGGGGCCCGCACGGCATCTGGTGCGACTCCGAAGGCAGCATCTACGTGGCGGAGGTGCTGGAGGGCCAGCGCCTGCAAAAGTTCGCGCGGCGGAAGTAGGTCCGCGCCATGAAGATCGCCGGGTGTGAGACGCACGCCGTCCGCGTTACCTACGAAGGGAGCGTTTCCGGCCTGCACGTCGTCCTGCGGCTGCGGACGGACGCCGGGATCGAGGGCGTAAGCTACGTCAGCCGCATCAGCCCCCAGACCATCAAGCCGCTCGTCCTGCTCATTGAGGGGAACGTCGGGCAGCTCAGCGGCGCAGACCCGCTGAACGCGGAGGCGCTCTACGCGCGCCTCTTTCGCTCCGTGAACCCGCTGCTCGGCGCCCCCGCGGGCCTCGAGGCGCGGGCGGCGAGCGCCGTCGAGGCGGCCCTCTGGGACATCAGGGGCAAGGCGCTCGGTCAGCCCGTCTTCCGACTTATGGGGGGCTTTCGCGACCGCGTGCCCGTTTCGGCCAACTGGGGCCTGCAGCCGGGGCCGAGCCCGGACGCGCTCGCCGCGAGCGCTCAGGAGCACCTGCGGCGGGGCTTTCGGGCGCTGAAGTTCCAGCTCGGCCAGCTGGAGCCTGACGCCGCCGTGAACCATATTCGCACCATCCGCGAGGCGGTTGGGAAGGACGTCAAGCTCATCGTGGACGCGAACCAACGCTGGACGGCTAAGCAGGCGCTCAAGATCGGGAAGGCCATCGCGCCGTACGAGCCTTACTGGATCGAGGACCCGGTGCCGCACCACGACTACGCCGGCCTACGCCAGGTCAAGGACTCGCTGGCCACGCTGGTCTGCGCCGGCGAGGTCTACCAGAGCGTGCCGCAGTTCCGGACGCTGCTGGAGCAGCGCTGCGCCGACGTCGCCATGGTCGACCTCGACCTCGGGCTCTCGGGCTTCCTGAGGGTCGCTCATATGGCGGAGGCGTACGGCGTGCCGCTGGTCAATCACCTGGCGTCCGAGATCCTCGCCCACGCGATCGCGGCCGTCCCCAACGGCCTCATCGTCGGGTTCTATCCCTGGGCGCAGCCTCTCTTCGCCGAGCCGGCGCGGATCGAGGACGGCGAGCTGGTGCTTTCGGAGGAGCCGGGGCTTGGCCTGGAGCTGGACGAGGTCGCCTTGCGCCGGTTCGCGTTGGCATGACGGGGATGAGCGCCGACCCGGCGGCTACGCCTCTGCTCGCGAACCTGGTGTGCGGTAGTCCGGCCCGCAACCACGACTTCGACTTCGCCCGCATGCGCCTGCTCGAGGCCCTGTATGCGGCCGGCGACATCCGCGCCGACGCTTGGCAGGACTACGACAGCAGCGAAGCGATCGAAAGAGGCGACTTGCTCTTGAGCTACACGTCGCAAGTGCCCGTGGCGGACGAAGGTTGCTTCGCTCTGCGACGCTACCTGGAGCGCGGCGGTCGCTGGTTTGCCATCCACGCCAGCAACTCGGTGCGCGACAACCCGCACCTGCCGGGCATCCTCGGCAGCCGCTTCATAACCCACCCGCCCTACACGCGCTTTCCTGTGTCCATCTCGAAGCCGGACGACCCCCTTCTCGCCGACATAGGCCCGTTCGAGGTCGACGATGAGATCTACGTCATCGAGTACAGCGACGACATTGAGGTCCTGCTGCACACGCGCTGGGGCGGCGAAGGAATCGGCGGCCGCCAGGTCGAGGAGGGCGAGCGGCCGCTCATGTACCGCAAGCACGTGGGAGATGGCGACGTGCTTTACCTGGCACTCGGGCACTGCAACAGGCCCTTCGATTCGCCTTTCCCAAATGGGCGCCCTCAGCCGGACCGTCGGGGGCCCTGGGAGCTGCCCGTCTACAAGGAACTCATCCGCCGCGGCATCGACTGGGCGGCCAGGCGCATCTAAGCCCTCGGTCGCGTCGCCTCACTTCGCGTACACGCCGTACTCGTTGGCGGCCTCGACCATGGCCCGCAAGTTCTCGATCTTGGCGCCCTCTACCGAGTTCGTGCCGGCCGCGAGGATGAAGCCGCCGCCTTTGCCGCAAGAGTCGATGAGCTTGCGGCAGTACTCCTTCACCTCTTGGGGCGAGCCCGCAGCCAGGATAGAGGCAGGCACGTTGCCGGAGATGCAGCAGCGATCGCCGAGAATCTGCTTCGCCCTCCCCATGTCAGTCCTGTCGAATAGCCAGTTAACGGCGCCCTTGGGGAACTCGTTCACGCGCTCCAGACGCGTGTCATAGCCGCCCTCAGCGAAGAGCGTCGGGAGGATGCCCTCATCGAGGAGGCCGTCGACGACTTGCTTCAGCGTTGGCCAGTAGAAGGTGTCGAACTGTTTCTCGGACATCCAGCCGTCAGCACCCTTGTGGAGCGGGAACAACGCCACCAGGCCCCGGGAGGCGTTGAGGCTGGCGATGGTGACGTCGATGGTGATCTTCGCGACGACGTCCAGCGCCTCCAGCAGCTTGCCCGGCCGGCGATGCATGTCGAGGATGATGCCCTTCGTGCCACGCAGCGTGTCGCCGATCGTGTCGAAAGGCGCCTTGGCGTAGGTAGATATGACGGCGGGGAATCCCAGCTCGCGGCCGCGCCGGCCTACTTGCGACACCACCGCCGTCCAACTCGCGAGCGTCTTTCCGACCTCGATGAGCTTCTGCAGAGACTCCTGAACGTCGGTCCTGGTGTAGGGCATGAAGTGGGGGGTGATCATCGGGAGCTCCGTGACGGCCGTGAATGACTGGAGCGCCAGGAAAGGCTCGAAGGTGCCGAAAACGCGCGGCAGGTAGGTCCGCAGCCAGAAATCGGAGGGGTCGCTGATCAACGCGTCGTACTCGTCGGCGGTCATGTACTCGCCTTCGACGAACTGGTAGCCCATCGCGTTGCCGGCGAGACCGTGGCCGGGCCAGCGGTAAAGCCTGAAGTCGAGCAGGTCGAGCACCTTGCCCACGGGCACGTTCGGGGCCGCGAACGTGTCCAGGTCGGTCTCCTGACTGAACCTGAGCCAGGCCTGCGCTGCCTTCTCCGCGTCGTACATGGCGGTCCGGTAGTCGATGCCGGCGTACTCGACCGGCAGCGAGCCTATGGGCAAGGAGACCGGCACTTTGTCCGGCTCCCGCACGTGGTAAACGTCGATCATCCGCTGCGCCCTGGCGCGATAGGCTGCCTCAGCGTCGGGACTGACGAAGCCGATCCCCTCCGTCGAGCTGTACCACTCGAACCTGCGGGCTCGCTTCTCTTCCCAGGACAGAGTCTTCCAGTCCGAATCCATGTCGACCTCCCGAGCGGTTTGAAGAGGCTGCGCTGAACAGTCCTGCCAGCAACACGTCCTACCTATCGCCCTATCAGGGATGATAGAGCAGAGTCGGGCGAAAAACGTGCCCCGAAGTCGCAACCCCTCCTCAGGCCGAGTTGCCTAGGGAGGGAGTCGCGAACGCCGTCTGGTAACGCAAAACGCCCCGCTTTGGGGGCGTTTTCGAATCTGATGGAGCGGGAGACGAGGCTCGAACTCGCGACCCCCTCCTTGGCAATTATCCAGACGCTATGCAGGCTGCTAACGCGTCTGGCGAAGCCAGGTGCGGCATGCTAGCTGCTGACAATTAGGGGGTCGCGAAGCCTACCAATTAGGGGGTCGGCTCCACTGCCTTCCTGTGCCTGGAGTGTAGCTGAGGGCCGGCATCGCCGCCAGCCCTCAGCTCAGAGTCCAGGCTCCGGGGGAGCGCCTCTAGTTATTGGCGCGCCGCCGAACCAACCCATACGTGGCGGCGCAGATGCCCAAGGTGCCGACAACGACGCCCGCGTAGGCCCAGCCCGGCAGGTCGGCGCGGACTCGGCCGCGAGGCCGGCGTCGCCGGTTCTCGGCGCGCCAACGGCCGCGGCCGGCGCAGCCACCGGCGAGAAAGGCGGCGCGGACGACGTTAGCACCATAGTCATAAGCAGGCGGTTGTTGGCCGTGCCGGCGTTCTCCATGGTGCCGGGCCGGCCGACGGTCATGACGAATTGCTGCCCGCTCTTGAACACGTCAACGGCGCCGTCCTGGTAGCGGACGGTGTTCTCCCCCTCCAGCACGGTGAACACGTGCGGATGGTTCATGACGTGGAGCGGTGCCTTGAAGCCGGAGTCCCAGTCCGAGATGTCCTGGACGATGGTCACCTTACTCTCGGTCGAGTTGAGCCCCAGCGCCGTGGCCCAACCGCTGAAGCTTGGCATGGCGGCCGGCGTCGACGCGCCGGGACCGGGCGTGAAGGTCCAGGTGTCGGAGCCCCTAGCCAGCTGGATCATGGTGTAGAAGACCCGCGCCTTCGTGGTTCCCTTGTTGGCGTGCTGGTTGAGCAGCCCGGCAGGGACATAGCCGCTCTTGCCGGGGCCGTAGACCTTCGTCTCGCTGCCGAGGGTGAGGGTAAGCTCGCCCTCGATGACGGAGAAGTAGATGTCGCAGGCGCACGACTGCAGGGGCAGCGACGCGCCCGGCGCGTACTCGCCGACGTTCTGGTTGAGGTCGAAGTAGCGGCCCGGGAGCTGGACGTTCGAGATCATGGAGCCGAACCGCGAGGTCATGGCCGGCGCGTTGCCCGCCGCCGTGCCGGCTGTCGCCGCGACGGCGAGCAGCAGCGCCGCCGTTAGGATTGCCTTTCGCATTGGAGTCTCCTTCTTGACTGAACCTGACAGTGAAGGTTAGGTCGACATCGGCTGCCTCATAGGCGCCTCTAGCTCTCGCGCAAATCGACGACCTGAACGTTCTGCAAGATGCCGTTCGCCTGCTCGGCGAAGAGCACGTCCAGGGATGGCTGCTCGGAGGCCACGATCACACGCCTGTCCGTGTAGCTCCCATGATTCTCCAATCCGGTGCCTGTGAGTGCAGCCTCCAGCGTTGCCGCTTCTTCGTGCGAGCCGACGATGTAGAAGACAGTCTCCGGCTGAGGCGCCACGCGCGACGCGGCGGAGAGCGTCGGGGCGGTGACGCGGGCGTCCCCGCCGCGCCCTTCGGGCCAGCCAGCGAACGCGGCAAGCGCACCGACGGCAAGCGCCAGCCCGCAGGCCAGGGACACGTACTGAACCCGGATGCGCTTCCAAGTGTCTGGAATGGTGGTGTCGATTGTGAGGTTCATCTTCTTGCTCCTCTGTGTCTCCAATCTGACTTGCTGAATCTCGGTTCAGGCTCGCTAAGGCCTCGATTTCCGCTGCTGCGTCATAGGCCGCCTCCCTGGGCTCTGTCTCGCCGGGGGGCCCGCCGGGTGCGTCCCCTTGAGCCGCGTCCAGCGAGCGGCCCGGCAGTTCGAAGGCTAGGGGAGGGCAAGGGACGGCACATCCGCGCCATCGCGGATCTTTGAGCGCGGCGTCTCGGCGTCCGCCGGCCCGAGTGGCGGAAACTGCGTACCGTTAAGGCTGGTTTAGGTTCGGCGCGCCTCGGACGCCAGGCCCTCGCGCAGGGCGTAGGCTGTGGCCTGCGCCTTCGTGTGGGCGCCGGTCTTGGCGTAGAGGTGGTTGATGTGGCGCTCGACGGTGCGGATGCTGAGGACGAGTTCGTCGGCGATCTGCTTGTTGCTCCGGCCGGCGGCGATGAGGCGCAGCACCTCGACCTCTCGCTGCGACAGGCCGTTCGGGTAGACGGGCGCGCCGCTGGCGGCGCGGCGGCCGAGGAGACGCGACTCCTCGGCGGCGAGGCGGTCGAGCCAGGGCCGGCCGGCGCCAAGGCGCTCGTAGATGGCGCGGGCGGAGTCAGTCATCTCCTTCACGAACGCCCGCCGAGCGCCGCGGCGATGGAAGCGCGCGCAGGATCGCGCCCGCAGCTCGAAGGCCTCCGCCTCATCCCAGGGAAGCGACAGGTCGCGGAAGACCTCCAGGGCGCGCTCGAACTGGGCGTCGGCTTCCTCTCTCTGCCCCAGGGCGGCCGCGTGGACCGCTTCGGCGAGACGCAGGCGGCCGGCGAGGCCGCGCCAGTCCTCGCCGGCGGCGAGGATCTCGCGGCAGCGACGAAGGTGAAGCTCGGCTTCTCCGAGCCGGCGCGCCTCGGCGCAGAGCAGCGCCAGCTCCGCCCGGGCTGCGAACTCGTACTTGACCGAGGCGCTGCTCAGCGCTATTTCCAGGCACTCCTGCGCTGCGTTTTTCGCCGCTTCCGCACCACCCAGGGTGCGATGGAGCCAGACAAGCCGGCGGTTGGCCTGCATGAGCAGCATGCTGCTGCCCATCGCGCGCATCCGCTCGACTCGCTGCTTGGTCGCGGCCTCTGCTTCGGCCCAACGGCCTTCGCTCCACGCCAGCATGATCTGGGCCCAGACCGTTACGGGAGCCGAAGTTAACGCTCTGGCATCGATGAGATGCCTCAGAGCAGGGGTATCGCCGCAGAGGCAGAGGTCCTCCGGCAACTGGGATGAGAGGAAGCGCCCCTGCCCGTCGCGTAGGCGCTCAAGCTTTGCCCGCGCCTGGACGGGGTCGTGGAGCTCCAGGCTCTGGATGCCGCAGCAGTTCGTCGTCCAGTTCTCGATCAGAGGATGGCCATACAGCCTTGAAACCTGGTAGGAGCCAGCGTCCTTCGCGGCCGCGTGCTGGCCGGCGGCGCTGTACACCAGCAGGAAATCGCGCCATCGTTCCGGCCACTGATTGACGGCGGAGTCTCTTAGGGTCGTCGCTGTCTCGCAGGCGAGCTCCTCCAGGGCGAGGCCTTCGGCC